>Ga0316209_1000420_pt1 | contig 77524 bp, 72 predicted proteins | sample 6monopyrite_MG_FD_204945 | JGI IMG/M metagenome (GOLD analysis project Ga0316209, IMG submission 204945) | Microbial mat bacterial communities from mineral coupon in-situ incubated in ocean water Damariscotta River, Maine, United States -... | ecosystem: Environmental > Aquatic > Marine >... | reverse complement strand
ATTATCCATGACGATAATGGTTGGCTCATACAGCTCTTCATGAGGTGATATTTGATCCATGTTTCCACGAGCATGGCTGTGCATGAGCCTTCAAAGAGCAGCGGTGCCAGCCATTCCTTTTTACGGCCCGATGCATTGTGTCTCTGCCCCATAATGAGGTTTGTTCTGCGTTTTCGTTTGCCACTGACAAAGCCGAGGATCTTATGCCCTTTCTTGATCCAGGCGCTATCGCGATAACAATGGGCATCAAAGCCACTCTCATCAATATAAATCAGGTTCTTGTATCCAAACATCCGGTGTTTAGCCTTGAGTTTCTCAATAAACGCCTGCCTTTTCATAATGCAGCGTTCTTTATATCCGCGTTCTTTTTTTTACGACCCCGAGGCGCTTCAGCGCGTAATGCATCGCACTCGTGCTGACATTAAACACCTTGGCGCGATCATGAAGAAACATATCTCCATCTTCTTCAACATGGCGACGCAAAGCCTCCATATCAATCTTTCTATGCCGTGAGCCGTGCTTTTTAGGGCGCAGATCATCCATCTTCAGCCAACGATACAGCGTGTTGCGGGTACAGCCGAATATCCGGCAGGCCCCAACCTTACTACCACCATTTTTTATGTATGAGATCGCGGCTTCTCTCAGATCAACAGAATAAGTCATGAAAAACTATAACATGTACCTTTGTTAATTGAAATGACTATAGTTTTAGTGAATTAAAAAAAGCCCTGTTTTATACGGGGCTTTTTTATTTCTATATTAAGCTTTAATGGAGTGGAGCAGATTACATCATTCCGCCCATACCACCCATTCCGCCCATACCACCCATCGCAGCCGCACCAGCAGCATCGCCATCTTCTGATGGGGCATCAGTAACAACAGCTTCGGTTGTGATCAATAGACCGGCAACAGAGGCAGCGTCCTGAAGAGCGGTACGCACTACTTTCGCAGGGTCGATAATTCCGGTCTTAACAAGGTCAGTATATTCACCTTTTTGAGCATCAAAACCGTAAGTGGCTTCGTTTTTCTCAAGCAATTTACCAACAATGACAGAACCTTCTTCACCAGCATTTGCACAGATTTGACGGATCGGAGCTTGAAGAGCGCGAGTGATGATTTGAATACCAACATTTTGGTCTTCGTTCTCACCTTCGAGTTTTTCTAGTGCGTTACCAGCATAAAGAAGAGCAGTACCACCACCGGCAACCACGCCTTCTTCAACAGCGGCTCTAGTAGCGTGAAGTGCATCATCAACGCGGTCTTTGCGTTCTTTTACTTCTACTTCTGTGATACCGCCAACGCGAAGAACAGCAACTCCGCCTGATAGTTTGGCTAGGCGCTCTTGCAATTTCTCTTTGTCATAGTCGCTTGATGTTTCTTCAGTTTGTTTGCGAAGTTGGTTGCAACGTGCTTCGATTTCTTTCTTGTCGCCTGCACCATCAACAACAGTCGTGTCGTCTTTAGTGATAGCAACTTTCTTAGCAGTACCAAGCATATCAAGAGTTACATCTTCAAGTTTGATACCAAGATCTTCGGAAACAACCTGACCACCAGTTAGGATAGCCATGTCTTCTAGCATTGCTTTACGACGATCACCAAAGCCCGGAGCTTTAACAGCAGCGATTTTTAGACCACCGCGAAGTTTGTTCACAACCAATGTTGCAAGGGCTTCGCCTTCAACATCTTCAGCAACAATCAAAAGCGGACGACTTGACTGAACCACAGCTTCTAGAACAGGAAGCATAGCTTGCAAATTAGAAAGCTTGGCTTCGTGAAGCAAAATATAAGGGTCTTCAAGGTCACAAATCATTTTATCTGCATCTGTGATGAAGTATGGTGAAAGATAACCGCGGTCAAATTGCATACCTTCAACAACTTCTAATTCGTTGTTAAGGGCTTTGGCTTCTTCAACTGTGATTACGCCCTCATTACCAACTTTATCCATGGCCTCTGCAATCATTTCACCGATTTCAGTTTCACCATTAGCAGAGATTGTACCAACTTGCTTGATCTCTTCGTTGCTTTTAACATTTTTAGCGCGCGCTGCGATGTCTTCAATAACTGCGATAACAGCTTTATCAATACCGCGTTTAAGATCCATCGGATTGCGTCCTGCAGACACAGCCTTAACACCTTCGCGAACGATTGCTTGAGCAAGAACAGTAGCAGTAGTTGTTCCATCACCTGAGTGATCGTTAGCTTTTGAAGCTACTTCACGGATCAACTGAGCGCCGATATTCTGGCGATTGTCTTTAAGTTCAATTTCTTTTGCAACTGTTACACCATCTTTTGTAGTGCGCGGTGCACCAAAAGATTTTTGGATAACAACATTACGGCCTTTTGGTCCTAATGTAACTTTTACAGCGTTTGCAATAATGTCCACGCCTTTTACAAGCTCATCACGAGCATCTTCTTCGAATAGTACTTCCTTAGCACTCATAATTTTTCTCCTTTAAAGAAAATAATTTTGTTTGGTTGTTTTTAAGATTTTAAATATCTTATGCAGCGATAACACCGATGATGTCAGATTCTTTCATCACCATTAGTTCTTCACCGTCAATAGTGACTTCTGTTCCTGCCCATTTAGAGAAGATGACTGCGTCACCTTTCTTAACATCAAGGGCGCGGACATCACCATTATCATTGACGTAACCACTGCCTACGGCAACGATTTCACCTTCTGATGGTTTTTCTTCTGCTGTGCCAGGTATAATAATGCCACCTGCTGTTTTGGTTTCAGCTTCCGCGCGGCGGACAAGTACGCGATCATGTAAAGGACGAAATTTCATTTTACGTCTCCTTCTTAGGTTTATGGTTTAACAAGCAGGTTTTCCATCTGCCCTTTCCAAGAGCCAGAGTAAGGAAAACCCCTCCCACATCACAAGGAATAAAATATCCTATTTAGATTCGATTCTTTGTGAATGTTGTTTGTATAACGCTCTTATTCAAAAAACTCAAGATTTTTTAACATCTATTTATTAGAAGAACATAATAAAAACATTAAACTCAGTTTTTATTGCAAAGTATTGTGGAGATCCCTATGCTTCACTAATATTTTTAAAACTTTAAGGTGATTTTGGTTATGTCTAAGCTTAATCTTGAAGAGTTATTTTACTTAAATCCAGAAAATTTTAATGGCGGTAATAGGAAAGTTTTATTGCATTGCGAATCTTTGGTTGGAGCAGGGCATATTGGAACTCTACATTCTTTAGGGCACTCACTTTTAGAGGAATCTATGGATGTCACAATAGTTACGGGGAGTAGAATTGCCAAAGCTCCTCATTTAGATTTTGGGAAAATTGATGTAATAGACCTTCCTGAGTCCAAGGGTAATTTTTACTCGGGGTTGGTAAAAACGTCAAATGGAATGTTATTAGAACATGATAAGGATTGGCAAGAGGATTATAAACGCAAATTGCTTAAGGCATTTTATGATGTTCAGCCAGATGTTGTAGTAACGGAGTTCTGGCCCATTCGTCGTGGATGTTTTGATTTTGCTATGATACCTCTTATGGAAGAAATACAAATGGATAGAGGAAATAGGCAAATTGATTTGTATTGTTTACTCCGTGATTATGTTCATATGAGTGTATCAAATACGGCAAGTGGTGGTACTGATAAGGAATCTATCAAGGTTTTAGAGGAATTTTATTTTGATAGTAATCGACGCCCTTCTGTAATTGTTAGAGGAATAGAAGATATATTGCCTTTAGAGGATAGCTTTCCTTTGGCAAAGAAAATTAAAAATGAAATAGAGTATGTGGGATACTTTGTTCCTGATGCTAATGACCAAGGAGATTTGGGCAAGGGGGAAGTAATGGTAACTAGCGGAGGCGGTTACATGGATTATTGCTATGAAACATCTTCTGCTGTAATTCAGGCAATAGAGCACACAAGTTTATCACAAAATACGTGGAGAATATTGATGCCACATGACACTCCTGAGGATATCTTTGGTCGTCTTAGGGAGGAGGCTTCTAAAACTCCTGTTGGTGATAATATAATAATTGAGAATAATATTGATGATTTCAGGGACAGACTTCCAAATGCGGAATTATTAGTTTGCCACGCTGGAGATACTATTGCAGAGGCTGTGAAAGCTGGAGTTCCAACTGTGGCATTACCTAGAATTAAATTGGGTGATTGTACAGTTTTAAATGATGGTAGGTTTGTTGCTTTGTCTTCACAATTTCCTAACGAGCAATTTGCACGTGCTATGGCCTTTGCTAATTACGGTCTTGTAAACATGGCAAGACCAGAAGATATTGGTGATGTAAGTTGTTTTTCTGGAATAATTGATAATGCGGTTAGCAGTTTAAGAATTAGCATTAACAGTGAGTTAGAAGAGTGTCTTAGTGGTAATAAAACTTTTGCTTCTATGATAAATAGAGAAGCAAAATATTCTTCTATGGCGCAATATGAATATACAAATCCTAAATACAGTAAGCTGGGTGATTTTGAGATATAATTTTATTTCTGTTACGTAATATTCTTCGCCAATGTTACTTTCAAACCGTCAAGCGTTTCATCAAGTATAATCTGGCATGAAAGCCTAGAGTTATCTTGGACTTCGAAGGACTCATCAAGCATTTCTTCCTCATCGTCACGCTTCGGCGGTATTTTATCTAGCCATTTTTTATCAACATAAACATGGCAGGTCGCACAGGCGCATGCTCCGCCACATTCGGCCTTTATCGGAAGGCCATATTCGCGGATAATTTCCATTACCCGCCAGCCTTCAACAGCTTCGAGTCCATGTTCTTTTCCTTCAAGGTCAGTTACATAAATTTTCATAGTGCTTAATGTTTATCTTTGGGTTTTTTAGGCGATAATATTTCAAGAAAACCGTAGGTAAGTGTTATAACTGGTAATATGGTTAGCATTAATTCGCCTATTATCTTTAGTAATTCTTGAAGCCCAGTTTGTAAGGCACTTCCTTCTGAAGCAATTAAATCTACTAGATTGAAAAATCCTGCTAATAAAATTACAATAGGTAGGTAACATAAAAACCAAGCAGCAAACATGCTCAAGGAACTGTTAAAGCCCTTTATTACATGTAAAAATTTTGTGAATGAGTAACCCATTGCAATGGGTATATAAAGCCATGCTAATCTAAACCCCCATACAATGATCCATAATAATGCCAGCACTAATATAGCACTAGCTATATTTGGCGGCGGCGGTTCGTTACCGGCATGATCAATTACTTGAGATAAGTCTAACATTGACCCTAAAAAAGCGGCGATGATTATTCTGATTAGTAGATACATGGCTATTCCAGCCTTAATTGCAATCTCTCGGCTTTGCAGGTCTGAGTACAATAATGCTGGTCGATCACTATCGGGCGGGGCTATGGATCTATTCCACATAAACATGGGCTCTTTAAATAAAACGAACCTTATAAGCCCTATAATAAAAATTGCCTCAACTACGTATCCTGGAATATTTACCAACCCATTTAATAGGAACTTTTCCTGTAGACCTAAGGAGTAAATCATCAGAACGCAGGCAAGTTTTACAAAAATAACGGGAGCTGCGGCGCGTGTTATATATGCTCTTTCTTTCCACGTAAATTCATAGGCTTTTGCCGCTGCATCTACAAAATCAAAACTTGCCATTCCTGCCTTCTTTAGTCTATGAGTAAAACATAGTAACATGCTTTATACGAGATTACATTCAATCACGCCATAGACTTTTAAAAAAACAGATATGCAAAACGATAATATTTCAAGAAATTTAAGGTCTCTTTATATATGGCTGTTTTTTTGCAGCTTCACGGTTTTTGTGATGATTATCATAGGGGCTATAACTCGTTTGAGTGAATCTGGACTTTCTATGGTTGAATGGCGACCTCTTATTGGCGCAATTCCGCCAATGAATGAGGCAGAGTGGAACCGTATATTTGATTTATATAAGCAATCCCCTGAGTTCAATAAAGAAAATTTTTGGATGGAGCTTTCGGATTTTAAACAAATATTTTTCTGGGAATGGTTTCATCGTTTGTTAGGGCGTTTAATTGGGGTTATATACCTTGTGCCTTTCTTGTTTTTTCTTGTAAAGGGTTGGATTCCAAAAGGATATGGCAAAGCATTATTTGGGTTGTTTATACTCGGCGGAGCGCAAGGCTTAATGGGCTGGTATATGGTGAAAAGTGGATTAGTTGATGTTCCTGATGTATCGCATTATAGATTGGCGGCTCATTTATCGCTGGCTCTTGTTATTTTATCGGCAATGTTATGGCTAGGGCTTAGCTTTTGGAAAATGTCAATAAAAGCAACATCTAAACTAGATACAGCATTATATAATCATGGCCTTATTGTCTTGTTACTGCTGATTTTAACCATATTGTGGGGCGCATATACGGCAGGACTTGATGCAGGCTTGGTTTATAATAATTCATTTCCTAAAATGGGCAGTAATTGGATTCCTGAAGAGATATGGTTCTATCAACCAATTTGGAAAAATTTCTTTGAAAATCAGGCAGGAGTACAGTTTACTCATCGATGGTTTGCTATAATAACTGCTTTAGTTGTTATTAGCTTTGTTCTTCATGCGGGCTATAAAAAGCGTAGTGAGAAGAGCTTTATTTTTCTCTCAGTTATAATTTTTGTTCAAGTTACTTTGGGGATTGCTACATTATTTTCACAGATTAACTTGCATATAGCCGTTACACATCAGGCGGGCGCGGTTATATTGCTTGGTACTATTATTTTTTGCTTGCACGCCAGTAGATTTAAACAGCCTTAGCCAGAGCGTTAAACATAGCCATATAAACACCTTTTTCTGCTTTAGCAGCCTGTTGTACTGTTAATTCTTCTATTTTTTCCGGCTCATCAGAATTATGTTCAGTTTTTATAGTTTCTTCTTCCGAAGATTTTAATATGTCAGGAACAATTTCTTTTTCGGATTCTAAAACCGGTTTATTCTCTTTGGTTTCTTCTTTTGCTTGCGGCGCGTTAGTTTCTATTGGCTTAACTTCAATTTCCTTTTCAGGAACTTGTTTAGGCTCGATAGGAGCATCAGGCTTTTCTTCGTCTGAGCCTTCTTGTCTTGGGCTAAGATCAGGAATTGTTGTGGTCGATACTTCTGGTGGAATGGACGTTTCTATAGGTTTTATTTCTTCTGGCGCTTCCTCACTATTGCTAAGTAGTGATTTTTCTTCGCTAGAAAGTTTTTCATCAGATTCTTGGGCTTGTTTTTCTTCTTCTATTGTTGCCGTTTTACTAATGTCATCATTGCTATCATTTTTTAGGTCGTCTGAAATTTCTGATACTGTAGTTGTCGCGGTGATGTCATCATTAGGGGTTTCTTCTTGTTCCTTAATTTCCTCTTTGGGCTTTTCACCGCGCGTGGCAAGCAGGCCTGGGCGGACGCGCTCTATTACATCTTCTGCATATAAAAAAATTGACATTTCTGCGCCATATTGGTCTATAACCTCTCCAACATAATCAAATATCAAAGATCCTGCCTCAACACTTTTATCAACTATTTCTGATATAGTTGTTTTTAGCATTATGCGGCGGTCATTTGCTTCTTCTTCTAATTTTGTACGCTGCTCTCTGTCGTCACAGCCGTTTATATCATAATTTATAAGCGTTAACCCGAAGAGATATTCCGATACTTCAGGCCATTTCTCTCTGAATTTATTGCGCCCACTTGAATTTCTTGTGATGTATAGAAGGCCTAAAGCATCGCCAAGCTCAGTTAATTTATCACTGAAAGCAGCCATAGAATTTGTGGCAGGTGTTTCTTCGCTGGTTGTTTCTTCTTCTTCGGACATTCGCAATGCTCTCTAATTTAACGCGCCTGTATTTTTTAAATATACGACATATATCATAAGCATTTATAAATTTTTTTAAATAGTTGATTATTATAAAAAAGCCCCGCTATAAAAAAGCAGGGCTTTGAATTATATATATGCTTAATTTTAGCGATTGCTCATCAAATGCAAAATATGTGTAAACATAACAACAAAGCTGATGTAAAGGCTAAGAGCTGCTGACCAAGCCATGCGGCTGTTAATCTCATCGCCATGCGCAGGGTTATACATTCTTTTGGTGTTTTGTGTTTCCCAAGCGGTAATACCAGCAAAAATTAGCACGCTAAACGCACTTATTCCAAGTTGCATAGTACTAGAATATTCAACAAATATTCCAGTAACGCTAACAATCACAAGGCCAATTACAGACATAAACAAAAACTTCCTCATAGGTGCTAGATCTGTTTTTGTTGTATATCCAAAAATGCTTAATGATGCGAACATTGCAGACGTAATAAAAAATGCACGCGCAATATCTGCTCCAGCATACGCAAGAGCAATCACTGAAAAGCTTATTCCATAAAGAACGCTAACTCCTATAAATGCTATCTTTAGCTTATCTGATGACATAGATGCTGGGTTAAAGCCAAACCAAACAATAGCTAATGGCGCAAACATTACTATATATGCCTGTGGCCCGCCAAGTAACATTGCCATAAGCGCCGGTGAGCTGCTTACAACCCATGCTATTATCGCTGTAATTAAAATACCCACTGTCATGCGATTATAAACGCTCAACATGTGGTTACGTAGACCGGCATCATATACCGTTTCTCTACTTGATGCGCCTGAATAACGATCTGTTTGCATTTTTTATCTCCAAACTGTTTAAAAAATAATTTAAGTAAGCTTATACACTGCATTATAGCAGATTACAAAGGTTCTTGTTAAATCTTTGTAACTAATAATTCGAAAAAATAATACTAAAAGTTTCAATTTTTTACAACTTATTGATTTAGCGCCTTCTTTCGCTCATAAGCCATGGATTTGCTCGCTTTTCGCCACTTTTTTGCCTTTTTCCAGTGAAGCTTTTTTCTTTTTCGATAGGCGGCAAACTGGCAGAATCGGGAATTGGGGTGTTTGTTACTTCTGAGATAGCTTTGATTCGTTTTTCAATCGGCGGGTGAGTTGCAAACATTCCAAGGAATTTTTTGTGGTTCTCAATGCACATCATGGCGATATCATCGGTGGTTTGGGGTATTTGATCGCGTCCTGCAATCCTCATAAGGGCGCGCATCATGGCTTCGGGATTTTTTGTCATTTCAACCGCGCCAGCATCGGCCATATATTCTCTGCTACGTGATAGGGCAAAGCGCATAATCAGGCTTGCCATATAACCAAGCCATAATATTACAGCAATTATAATCATTGCTATTATCGCTCCCCCGCCATTACGATCACGCCTTCTATGGGCAAAAAACAAGCTATAGCGGATATTGCTCCATACAAGCTGCGCTAAGAATCCGAATAATCCAGTAAATATTATTGTAATGATCAGCAAGCGCACGTCACGATTTTGAATATGGGTCAGCTCATGAGCTAGAACGGCTTCCAGCTCATCTTTAGCCAAAGAGTTCATAAGGCCGCGCGTCACAGTTACTGAAAAATTATCATTTGATATGCCGCTTGCAAAGGCATTGCGGGCATGGGTTTCTATGATCTCCATTTTGGGTAGAGGCATTCCACGCGATATACAGAGATTTTCTAACAAGTTATATAGTTCAGGCTCTTCCTTGCGGGTAACAGGGTGCGAGTGCGAGAGCTTTCTAATCATGCGCGTATTGAAAAACCATGCGATTGTGAACCAGATTGCGACCCCTGTTATTATTAGTGGTGCATAGTCTAAAGCTAATGCATTTGCAAAGGCAAGTTGGGTGGAGTAATCGCTATATACCGCGCCGCGTTGCGATGATCCTGCCGCGCCCAGTGCAAGAACTATAAGCCAGAATACACCCATAATTAAAAAGGGATATAGAACCAGCAACATAATACAGCGCAGGTTGTTATTCCAGATATGGGTGTTTAGACCTACTGCCCTTTTTGCCATTTATTCCTCGCTTTAGATGTATAATTCTAAAACTTAACCTCTGGTGGCTTTTTAACCATTTCAGCTTCTGCTTCATCAAGCTCAAAAAACTCCTCTTTCTTAAAGCCAAAGCTATTGGCAATAAGTACCGCAGGGAATTGCTCGGTTGATGTGTTATATTCTGCCGTTGCGTTATTAAAGAATCTGCGCGCGGCGGCAATTTTATTTTCAATATCTGATAATTCGGCCATCAGTTTTTGAAAGTTCTGATCGGCTTTAAGATCGGGGTAGGCTTCTGCTACGGCTAGTAATCCCATTAACGCTCCACCAAGAACATTCTCTGCGGCTACGCGCTCACCTGTTGCGCCTTTGGCTGCGCCGACTTGCGCGCGCGCATTGGTTACATTTTCAAACACTTCTTTTTCGTGTTTAGCATAACCTTTTACAGTCTCAACAAGCTGAGGAACAAGGTTGTAACGTTGTTTTAGCTGTACATCGATATCGGAGAATGCGTTTTCCCGTGTTTGGCGCAAAGCAACCAAACGGTTATAGAGCATAATAAATAAGCCAATGATACCACCAATAATTGCCAGTATAACCCAACTATTCATGATTTATTCCTTCCACTATGTTAATTGCTGGGCTATTTTAGAGATAAGAATCAAATTTGTCTTTATATATTTTAGTTTAATCAATGTTGCAGTAAATAGATGAACGTTTTTACCTCTACGGATTTTGCAAGTGCCTGCGCAAGCGGTACAGATTGGCGCGATACTTCAAAAAGCGTGTTGGAAAAACTCGATAGTATTAGAACTGAAGGTGATGAGTTTAATTTTGGCTTTATATATATATCAGATTATTTAGCTGATGATGCAACGAGTATCTACAATTTATTCAAGTCGGTTTTGAAAATTGATAATTGGGTTGGTTCTGTTGGGATGGGCGTCATTGGAAATAATGAGTCACTTTTAGATAAGCCCGCAATATCAGCAATGATTGGAAAGTTCCCAGAGGGAAGTTTCCGTGTTTTCCCTCAAAATGCCTCTGATGTTAATGATATTGAGAATAGTAAGCCATATAAGATAGAGCAAGATGCTGTGCAGCAATGGTTAGTGGAAAATAACCCAATGCTGGGTATAGCGCATCTTGACCCATTGTCTGATAATGATCCGCAGGAAACTTTGTTAAATCTTGAAAGCTCAACGGGCAGTTTTATTATTGGCGGCCTTACTTCGTCACGCTCCCAGCATTTTCAAATTGCTAATGATGTCTTTGATAATGGAGTGGGTGGCGTTTTATTTGCTGATACGATTCCTGTTTCTACAACTTTATCGCAAGGCTGCCTGCCTCTTGAAAATTCTCATGTAATCACAAAGGCCGATGAGAATGTTATTCTGGAGTTAGATGATAAGCGAGCCATAGATGTTTTGCAAAGTGACTTGCGCGCGCTTGCAGGTAAAAAAATTGGCACGGAATTAAATGAGTTTTCTGGTTCATTTAGTGAGGTAGAGTCCAGCGATAAAATTCCAGGTGAGTTTAAAAGCCTTTTCCGTGGGCAAATTCATGTTGCTTTGCCTTTCTCTCAGTCAGATCAAAAAGACTTTATGGTGCGTAATATTATAGGAATGGACGACGATGAAGGGTCTGTTTCAATTTCCGAGCATATTACAGGCGGGCAGAGAATGTTTTTTGTTGAGCGTGATGAGAAAAGCGTTTCAAGCGATCTCTCAACCGCACTTATTGCTTTGCGTAAGCGGGTAACTCATGAGCGTGGTTGCTTTGAGCCAAAGGGCGCGATTTACATATCATGTATTGCCCGCGGATTCTCGGAAGATAATTCTGGCGCAGCAAATGAAATGGCTCTAATACATGATATTATCGGAGATATTCCCCTAACTGGATTTTATGCTGGTGGAGAGGTTAACAACGCACGTCTTTACAGCTACACAGGCGTTATTGCATTGTTTTTCTAGGTGATAAGCCATTAGTAGTCCTAATAAATATTAAAAAAAAATTGTACTTCAAGCATAATATCGCTATTGTTCGGCTTTGATTATAAAGCAAAATAATAACCGTCAAGGAATTGAAGTAATGATGTTTAAAAGTTTTTTTAAGAAGAGTTTCTTGGTTTGCGCTGGGGTAATGGTATTCAGCCCTAGTGTTTATGCACAGCAGCAAAATGATACACTTTTGCCAGCTCTTCCTGATCCATTGCAAAATCTTGCCAATGATGGCGCGCAAATAAGATTCCTAGGTAGGGATCAAGGTGTTGACGGTTGGATAGCAATTAAAAACGGTAAAGAGCAATATTTTTATGTTTTACCTAATGGTAGCTTTGTATCAGGTGTTTTGTTTGACGCAAAGGGCAAAACTATAACTATCAAACAGGTACAGGAGTTACGTAAGAAAAGTGGCGGAGTTTTAGATTCTCTTGCTGCGGATATTCCTCCGGCAAAAAATATTAAAGATGCTAAAGTTTCTGAAAAATATGAATTTAAAACACCGTCAGAGCAACTTTATTATGACGTAGAAACTAGCAACTGGGTTCCTATTGGTACAGCGGGAACACCGATGTTCTATAGCTTCATTGATCCGCAGTGCCCGCATTGTCACGCTATGATGCAAGATTTAAAGCCTTATATTAATGCAGGTAAAGTGCAGGTTCGTATGATTCCAGTGGGCTTTAGAGAGGAAACTCGCGCGCAATCTGCTTTTTTAATGGCGACTCCTTCACCGGAAACTGTTTGGTGGCGTCATATGGACGGCTCTTCACCAATTCCGGCTAGTCAGGAGATTAGCCAACAAGGGGTGCAGAGAAATCTCTCCATTATGCAGTCATGGAAATTGAGCGTTACTCCGCTTATTATTTACCGTGGCCAAGATGGCAAGGTTAAAATTATTAGAGGAAAAGCCAAGGACCTTGATGCTCTTATCAAGGATTTAGGGGCGAAAACATAATAAAAGCTTACGGCTATTGCTTGTGAGGGTTTATTTAAGTGTAAAAGGTATAACATAGATGAAACGTGCGGAACTTCTATCAATTATTATGCATGATATTGGCTTGCCTGTGATTCAGGGTATTGTCGAGGTCGCGCTTGATAAGCCTGAGGAAAAGGTTGTTGATGATGTTACGCAGCTTTTGAAAAAGACAATAGATAATGCCGAAGAAATAAAAGGCATGTTGGATTTATTGGAGGACGAGGAGCAAGATATATCTGTGAGATTAAATCTTGCGACTTTATCATGTAATATTATTGCATCATATTATAATAAGACAGGAAGGCTTCCAACGGAAGCGGAGCTAAAGAAGTCCGTATCATCGGTTGATTTACTCCTTACATTTTCTGAAAACTATATACCTATGGATCGTCTGGACGGAGTTTTCCCAGAACATATACGTGGTTTATCGCCACTTTCAAGGACTGTGGCTAATCTTGTATATTTAAAATATTACGTGCCATTAGTAGAGGCTATTGCCGAATTCTCTTTTGGTCAGGCCGAAACTAAAATGATACAAAACGTATCTGAAAAGCTTCAGTCTGTAGCTTCTGACCTTACTATTCAACTGATGGGCGATAGTATTCCTCATTATGAGCAAAAATCTAGTGAGCTTTTGATTCTGAGTAGCTTGATACCTTTATACTGTTCTTGTCACAACAAGGAAAAAGACAGGATTATGAAGCTTAGTGATGGTGATCGCAGAGAAGAGAGCAGCGATGCCCAGATTGATAATATATGGAAAATATTTGATAAGCGCATGTCGATGCTTACTTTGCTGGCTCAAAATATTATGCCGGGGCATTTTTCTGATAGTGAAATTGAAAAAATAGAGAATTTATTCACTGATGACGCTGGGTTCGTTGATATAGACGATATTATGGCGGAGGCAGGAGAAGATAGTGAAAGATCTAGGCCGCTTAGGCCTAATAAAAAAACTCGAAAACGTAAGGGTGATGGCCCTATGGGTTTTTATACTGATGATTCAGATTCGCCTGATGAAGACGATGAAGATGGCGGGGACTCTGATTCTGGCGGAGAGCGCCCAATGGCTTTTTTCAAAAATTAATGACCAATAACTAAATTTATGCTTCAATAACACGATAGTAACTTTTTTGCTGGAGATGGCCTTGGCTGCGACAAAAATACTTGCTGCTTGTATTATGATGGCTGCACAAACGCACGATGTGCCGCCAGCACTTCTGGTTGGTATATATAAGGCTGAGGGTGGTAAAACGGGTCAGGAAGTAAAAAACACGAATGGTAGCTATGACCTTGGTCCAATGCAAATAAATACTATTTGGTTGCCAGAACTTGCAAAACACTGGGGCGTAAATAAAGAAATAGCTCATAAATGGGTGCGAGATGATCCGTGTACAAATGTTGATGTAGCGGCTTGGATTTTACGTGGTCATCTTACAAAAACTAAAAATTTATCAAAAGCTTTAGCCCATTATCACTCCAAAACGCCTAAATTTGGAAAAAAATACAAAAAACGTGTAATTAATTTGATGAAAAAAAATGGTTTATTAAAAGATGAGCGTTAGTCATTATAGGCAAGGCTCACTGTGACATTGTGAGAGATTAAAGTAACAAAACAGGTCGTATATATATACTGTTTTGAGAAAAAGCTTTATAAGAAATGTATAAATATGCTTACTTATTCTTGATTTAAGTCATAATTTTGGCTAGTATTTCCAATAGACTAAGTTGTCTTTGTTTTAGGGTTTTAAATTATTATGTTTCGTAACTTACTTTTCTTACCACTACTATGTACTCTCTCTCTTACCGCTGGTTGCTCATCTAGTCCTCAAAAAAGCTTCAGTGTCGGCAGTCCTCAGATTGTCGCATCACCTGATAGCGTTTCTATGATGCTAGCTGAATCTGCTGATAGGGCTTCTTCCGCGCTTCAGACTTTGGCTGCGGTTGAGCAGGCTCGAACACCAGCTACGCAAATGTCACCCATAAGTGATGTGCCGCAGGAGTTGCGCCGTACGATTACAGTTAACTGGGTTGGTCCGATAGAGCCGATTGCCAAAACTTTGGCTGATCGCGCTGGATACGGATTCTTGGTTCTGGGTAGTGAGCCATCTATTCCCGTCGTTATTTCCATTGATGCAGAGAACTCACGTGTCGTTGATGTTTTAAGAGATGCAGGTTTGCAGCTTGGTAAGCGAGGAGACATTAAGGTTGACGCAAAGTCACGCATGGTTGAGATTTACTATGCACCAAATGCAGGTCTTGGCGGCTAAGAAGGATTTACAATAATGCGTTTTCTTTTAACTACAGCTCTTTGTACTATAGTCGGGGTTTCCAGTGCGACAGTTATGTCTAGTTCTGCACAGGCCGCTAAATCAGTGTTGCCGACTGAGAATGAAGAGCCTTTGACCACTGCAGATGAGCGCCCAGTTATTCTCAATGAGTTAGTAAATTATGAGGCCGCTGGCGGGGCTGTAGTAGATACAAATGATATAGCTATTGATATTCGTCTTGAAGCATTAAAAGAGGCGGCTATATCTTTTGGAGCGCGCGGCGGCCTGGCAAAGAGAACTTTTGACATTAGAAAAGAGATCGACGCAAGATCTCGCTATCTTGACAAAGTATATAATTTTTCTCAGCTGTTGATTTCGGCGCCTTCGGGCTTTTTGATTGAGCCGCCAATTGTTACTGAATCTATGAATGCGATGCTTATTGATATTGATGGGCAAACGGCTGCTGTTTCAGATAAGATATATAATATTATACGTAATGCTCGCATTGTTTCAGCGCCAAGAACATGGCGTCAATACCTTGAGCGTGAGTGGGGTGAAGTTACTCCTCCGCCAGATATCCTGACACCTCAGAGTAAAGAAGATCGTGAAATTTGGTCTGAATATGTGACAATGGGCTGGAGGCAAGGTGTTCAGCAAGCAAGTGATATATTTCAAGATGATTTGGCAAAATTGGAATCTGATTTTCAGGGCATGATAAGATACAGAATGTTGCTTGCCCAAGGTATGATTTCTCCACCTTATGCCCTTCAAGTTGACCGCGGTGTAACAGGCGGCGGCGATGAAATGCGCGTGGGTGATAGAGCTGTTCAAATCACGGGTGTCCCAGAATTGATGACCGGAGCCGATACATGGAAGCCCGCAAGCCGGTAAGTCTTGTCAAGAGTGAAGACAGCCATGCAGAAACGTGGCCTGACGAACCTCAAAGATTTTCTCAAGATGATATTGATGATTTTTTATTGTGGTGCGTGAAGCAGAATTCATCTGACATCACCATACAAAGTGAGCGCCCAGCATATAATGAGATTGGTGGTGAGTTATATCCTGGCACTTTGCGAAATATGGATGCCTCAGATATGGCAGTATTTCTAGAAAAACTATATGGGCCAGAGGCGCAAGCTCGTTTGGCATCGGGTCGCGATCTCGATGTTTCTTATGAAATTAGGCCAGATAGATATACTCGGATTCGTTTTCGTGTGAATATTACGGCTATTCTTACTAAAGGTCGTGATGGGTCACAAATAACTATGCGTTCACTTCCTAGTGAGCCTCCTACCATGGATGACCTTAATATTGAACAAGAAATTCGTGATGGTTGGGCGCCACGTCAAGGGCTGGTTATTATTACAGGTCCGACTGGTTCAGGTAAAAGTACGTTGCTTGCTGCGGGTAATAGAATGATGCTAGAGCGTCCCCGTGGTTGTGGTAAGATGTTGACCTATGAAGCTCCTATTGAATACGTATATGATAGCATTCAAAGTCCTAGATCTTTGGTTTCTCAAACTGAAATACCACGTCATCTTCCAGATTTTGCTCATGGTGTTCGTAATGCTTTGCGTCGTAAGCCTGAGATAATTTTGGTTGGTGAATCTCGAGATCGTGAAACCATCAATGCATCAATTGAGGCTGCGCAGACAGGTCACGCCGTTTATACTACTACACATACTTTGGGTGTGGCGAATACGGTTCAGCGTATGTTATCAACCTATGATATGGAAGAGCGTGAAGAGAGAGCGGTGGCTTTGATAGAAACATTGCGCCTTATCGTTACTCAGGCTCTAGTTCCTAGGGTTGGCGGCGGTCGCTGTGGAGTAAGAGAGTGGATGAGATTTCCTGACGAGGTTCGTGAAAAATTATTGGATATGCACTTTACAAAATGGAGTAATGAAATCCAGCGTGCTATTCCGCAATATGGGCAGACTATGGAAAGATCATCGGCTATAGCCTTTGAAAGTGATCAGATTGATAGGCGCGCTTATCTAATGCTTTCCAATAGCACTGGTGCTTAAATAAAGTTTAACTTTGTTTTATATGTTTTTGATTATAGTATTGTAGCTTATAGCTTGAAATATTTTTTTGAGAAGGTGTTCGTATGGTAAAAGAGTTTGAGAATCTTGAGGCTAAAATTAATTGGCACTGGCGCGATACCATGCGTACAGTTCGTTTTATGGGGTTCGATGCCAGAGTGGCTTTTCTGATTCCTGTGTGGTTGATTTACCTTAGGTGGTCTACAATTATTTTAAGTTTTGCAGTTTTTTATACTTTTAAGTTTCTGGAAAACAAAGGTTTAACTTTTCCTGCGGCTATACGCGCTTTGAGAAGCTGGATGGTGGGCAGGGACCGACCAGGTTTAACTGGGTTAAGTAATCATAAGTTTGTAGATTATGGCTAACTTAACTTTTAAGCCTATAAATATATTTCTAAAGATTTATCAAGCTTACTTAAAGACTTGAATTATATTGTATATATGGATATTCTGTTTTGGTCGGTGCTTGTGCTTTTAAGTGCCTCTGATTGTTTTATTCATTATGCACTATGTTACGTTTGGGAATAATAATATGAGTTCAAAATATAATCGTTATCTATTATCATCTTGTTTGCCTTTAATTGCTCTGGCTGTTTGTGCGCCAAGCGTTTCTCAGGCAGGGTTTGAATGGACTCCTCCCGAGAAAATTGTGCCGCCTGTGGAGGTTATGCCATCTCCTGATATGGAAATGCCTATGCCAGTTTCTCCCTCTCCTGTGGAGAGTGAGGTTATCACGGAAAATGATGAAGCTCCTAGTGCAGCCGTTGAGGTAGAAGAAGAGCCTGCTATTGAGGTGATTGTTGTTGATGATTTTGTAGAAGAAGAGCCGATGACTATTACTGCCCCAATTCCTTCTGATAATTCTGTTGCAGAAGAGGTAAGCGAAGATATCGAAATTATAGTTATAGAAGATGAGCCCACTACAACACATGAAGATGTAGTTGAGGTGGTTAATGAGGCGGAAATTGTTGACAATGCTTCACCTGTTGAATCTGAAGTTGCGATTGAAGAACACTCTGAAGAAGAATACCATAATGAAAATATGCTTATTGAAGCTATGGACATTGAGTCGACAAAAGCTCCAGTGAAGGAAACCGGGTCTTTGGTAATTAATCCCTATCCGCTTGAAGAAGCCGCTGTAGAGCAGGCTAAAGAAGTCATTCACTGGAATACACCAGAAAGTTATGAAGTAATAGAAGGGTTTGGTAAGGATATGCCTTTGGCTCTTGCTTTGCGCCAGATTGTTCCTGCCAAATACGCCTTTTCATTCGGTAGTGGGGTTAATCCTGGTGAGCGTATATCTTGGCAGGGAGGAAAACCTTGGAATGAAGTTCTTTCAGATGCGACGTCTTCTGCTGGTATAAAAGTAGTAATAAAAGACAAAAAGGTTCTGTTGAGTGTTGATGAATCTATTAACTCTAAAAGCGTAGAGCATGCCGAAGATCATACAGAAACGGTTGAGGCTGTTGCCGAAGAATTAGATACAAAACTAGTAGAGGAAGTGAAGCCTTTAGAAGCTATGGATAATGATTCTGTAGTGCCGGATCATAAGGATATAGAAAATGATAAGGTTCAAGAAGAGCAGGAAACTCAGGCACCTCCTCCTGAAGATAATATGAATGATGCTTTGCGTGAGGTTTATGGTGATAGTGCGCCATCTTCAGAAGATACGGTTCCTGATGCGCAGCCATTGCAGCTAGATAATGCTGATGATGGTACGGTTGAGGAGCTTCTTGAACCTGTAGATCAGGGCGTTATATCTCCAGATATGAATGAAATGCCTTCTGAAGGTAAAGATATAGAGGAAACTGTTATTGATCGTGGAAATATTCTTGATCCAGGTGAGAATGAAGGTATGCAGCCTAATATATCTGAAGAAGATGGCCTTTTAATTGATAAAAAAAAACTGAATTAATAATTGATAACGAAGAATTTGGATATGCTGACTTAGGTAGTGAGCCTATCAATATTCTGAATGAAGATATAGAAGATACCTCATCTGTAGCAGAAGATTTAGATAGCGTAGGTTCGGGTTCTTCTGAGCTGGAAGATGCGCCATCTTCATTGGATTTACTGCATGCCGAAGAAAAATCAGTAACTATAGAGCAAAATGAAAGCCCAATAATCATTGCATCTGATGATAGCCCGGCTATTGTTGAAGATGTGCATATTGATAATATGAAATTAGCAAATCCAGTATTATTGGATAGTATTTCACCGTCAACTACTACAGTTTTTCGCTCAGAGCCAAGCAATAAAATCCGTGTGTGGAAAGCAAAGAGCGGAGCAAAATTAAAGTCTGTATTGACAGAATGGAGTAAGCAAGAGAATGTGCTCTTGCTATGGGATACAGAAGAAAAATATAGGCTAGATTATGATGTTTTCATAAGCGGAACATTTGTGAGTGCCATTGATGTACTTTTGTCTAGGGGATTAAAAGAATCTCCAACCTATGAAATTGGAATTGACCCATACGCTATTAGCATAAAAAAGAGCGACTAAGCTTAACGTGCTTTGCAGCGGACGCTTGCGGTTATTTATTAGGCGTGAATGGGGATAAATCGTATATGCTGTATATCACTATTAAGTTAGGGTTTATTGACAGATATAAAAATGGTGCCGTAACCAAGATTCGAACTCGGGACCTGATGATTACAAATCAACTGCTCTACCAACTGAGCTATTACGGCACACTAATTTAGAAACATATTTACTATAGTAGAGCTAAAATTTTGTCCAGCAAAAATATATAAAATATACTAATTTTCTGTCTTTGTTGTTGGATTAGTAAAAATAAACAAATTTATATGATCTTAACTATTGGTTTTTTATACTGTTTTCTGTTAAATTACGCTTTGGAATTACTAAGTTTGTAATATTTTTAGATAAAGTTGGGTGTTAAAAGACGTGTCAGGCGGACAACAATCAAGTGATACTTTGTATGACAATAGTATTGGCTGGGCTCTTATGCTGGCGATATTCGGTGTTATGATATGGCTGTTTTGGGTGTTTTTTGACACAGAAGTAAGAGAGCTTGTTCGTTGGATTCGTTATGGAGAAATGTGGCTGGTTTCGTGGTTTCTTCCAGATAGTTACGAGTTCGCTATAAATGGACGTCTGAAAGAGTGGCAAGCTCATTTTGAAGGGTTTGATGCTAAAAGCCCGAAGTCGGGTAAAATATTCCATCAAGACGGTGTGGCTGAGTATGATAAGCAAGAGCTTTCATACATGCATTTGGCAAAATTTGGTGCCATGGCTATGCAGCCATTAAAGTGGCCAATAGTCGCTTTAATAGGAGCGGGGGCAATGTGGAGCATGTTTAATGGTCCGGGAACTCGCTACAGAAGAAAACTTGATCTTGAAAAGTTGATTGAAGTTCAGTCACATGTATTTCCTGTTATAACTCCTTTTGTTAAATTTAATCCAGCCACTCAGCCTCCTCGCCCACCGGGGGCTCCTGTTCCTGCTCAATTACCGTTATTTGCAGAAGCGTTAGGCCCTGAAGAATGGCTTGCATATAACGCTATTCAAGTTCCTGATGGTAAGATAGACAGAGATGATGCTGCTAGAGTATTTATTGAACAGTTAGGAAACCCATGGCGCGGGGTTAATCATATTGATAATCATAAGCAAATATTATTGGCGGCTTTCTGTTTGAAAGCTTCGAGAAAAAGAAGTGAATCAGATGATATATTGGGTAGGGTGGCTAAATGTTGGTCATTATCTGGCGGCTTAAATCTTTCAAAGGATAGGAAGCTTCTCGGTGAAGCTCGGAAGGTTTTAAAAGATAAAAATATTGCAGGTGCAGCTCTGTCCCAAGTTAACCGCCATGCTTTTGAAACAACAGCAATGCTTAGGGCTCTTCAATATGCTCGTGAGGAAGGCGGTGTTCTTCCGTCGGGGCAGTTTGTATGGTTACGTGCTCATGATAGAAATCTATGGTATGCTTTGAATAATATGGGTAGGCAGAGCTTCCATATGGAAGCTCTCGGAGCGATGTCACATTTCAAGGCTGAAAAAATGACACAACGTCCGATACCTGTTCCAAAGGTTGATTATGCTATTGATACTATTCAAGAATATATGTCATCAGTTAGGGCACGCCCAATACCTCAACTGGATTATAGTAAATCCAAGAAACGCGGTATTAAGAAAGCAGTTTAAATTTATATATAGTTATAATTAAAAAGAGAAGAAATATGAAGAATAGTACTGCAGAAAAAAAAGACGTTTTGACCTCAACCGTTACGGTGGTTGATGGAAAGTTGATTTTATCTTTGCCAAATGCACAAACACCAGTTGTTTGGCAAATGGATATAGAAAAAGCACAATCCGCAGCTTTTACTATTCAGGAGAATAAGAAAAAAAAGAGCCATGCTTTGGTGCTTAAAAATCAAGATGGCGAGGTAGATGAGATAGCCCTGTTCGATAATAAAGAAGGAGCTATTGAAATTCTAATGGAAACATCAGCGGCTTTGCAAAATGCACAAGGGCAGATTACAGCGGGAGCTCCAGCCAATGCTAATAACAACTCTTCTTTAACTGGTGCAACTGCGTCAAAAGAAGAGGGTGGTGATAAGCTAGGTGCTTTTTTAGCTTTAGCTCTTGTTGTTGCACTTATTTTCATATGGTCGGTTTCATCATCGGTACCTGAAAAAATATCAGGAGCAAGCAATGTTAGCTCTGCGTCTGGTGATGTTGATGCTCGTCAGTCTTCGGGAGTTCCTGTATCTGCTGATGATTTCTTGAGTAAAAGGTAATTGGGGTACTTTGTATAAATGGCATTAGATCAAAGAAAATTTGAGCATCAACATGAGGCAATCTTACGAGATGTGCGTCCGTTGTCTATACGCATGGCCGATGCTTTATCTAGTCCTACATACTCAACATTGATATTTTTATTATCAGGATTTGCCATTTATATAAATGATTGGGCTCTTGTATTTGCTGATTTGATTGTTCTGCTTTTATTCTTTTATTTTTTGTGGTTGGTTTCCAGAGATAGAAGTTTAGCGTTTAAGCTGCCCTTAGGCTCAAAGTATAAAGATAGAAATAACGGAAGAAATGGTAAGCCCGGCTCTGCTGAAGGTATTCTTTATCTTGGAAATGTTGAAAAAACTAATGAAGAAGTTTGGTTTACGAATTCAGATATTAGAACTCACTTTCTTTATTTAGGTACTACTGGAGCTGGTAAAACGGAGGGGCTTAAATCTCTAGTTACTAATGCTATGTCTTGGGGTTCTGGATTTGTATATGTTGATGGTAAGGCTGATACGGATTTATGGTCTTCTTTATCTTCGTTGGTTAGGCGTTTTGGTCGTGATGATGATTTGCTTGTCTTGAACTATATGACGGGTAATGCAGATGTTCAGGCTCCGTCTAATACCATGAATCCATTTTCTTCTGGATCTGCGTCATATCTAACAAACATGCTTGTTAGCTTGATGCCAGAAAGTGGCGGCGATAACGCTATGTGGAAAGAACGTGCTGTTTCTCTTGTGGGTTCAATGATGCCTTGTTTGACATGGAAGCGTGATAATCAGGAAATACCAATGTCGGTGCGCACAATCCGTGATTACCTATCTTTGAATAACGTTATTAAACTTGCACGTGATGAAACTGTTCCTGCTGAAATTAGAGCTGGTATGACGGGTTATCTTGATACGCTGCCGGGCTTTATTGGTGAAGCGTATGATGATGAGGGTAAAATTAAGCCTCCTGGGCCAGATACGCCGCAATATAATACGGAAACTGCTTCACAACAGCATGGCTATCTTGCTATGCAGTTCACAAGGTCATTGCAGTCTTTGGGTGATGATTATGGTTATATTTTTGATACGCAAGCCGCTGATGTTGATATGGTCGATGTGGTTCTTAATCGCCGTATTTTGGTTGTTCTTGTTCCAGCCCTTGAAAAATCAGGAGATGAGGTTGCTAACCTTGGTAAAATCGTCTCTGCTTCTATTAAGGGTATGATGGGATCAACTCTTGGCTCAACGGTCGAGGGGGATTCTTCATCTGTTATTGAAAATAAACCAACTCACTCATCTACACCATTCATGACAGTTTTTGATGAGGTTGGTTACTATGTGGCCGAGGGTATGGCTGTTATGGCTGCTCAGGCTCGCTCGCTTGGATTCTCATTGGTTTTTGCTGGTCAGGATTTACCAGCTATGAAGAAACGGGTTCGTGAAGAGGCACAATCCATTACTGCTAACTGTAATATTAAGCTATTTGGTAAGCTTGAAGACCCTACAGAAACTAAAGATTTCTTTGAGAAAACCGTTGGCAGTGCAATGGTGACTGAGGTTTCTGGTTTTCAAATGTCTGGCGGTGGTTCAAACTACCATGATACAAAACAAGCAGGTGTTCAGCTTAGACCTCGCGCCAGCTATGATGGCTTGCGTGGGTTTAAAGAAGGTCAGGCCGTTATTACTTTTGGTGAAGTTGTTGTTGACTGCGCCGTATTTTATTCAAACCCTGGTTTTGCCAAGGCAATGCGTGTTACACGTTATATGTCACTGCCACCTCCAGAAGATGCTCTAATCAAGCATGCAGGTGCAATTACAAAACTTCGCGACCTTATGGTTAATAAGACATGGACTGCCCTTCGAGCGGACGTGGCGGTTGAAACTTCTGCAGAAATTGTGGCAATGAATGATGGCTTTGTTAATAACAACAAAGAAGGCGTAAATCCTGTTGATGCAGGTATTGCTGCTCTTGTGCAAATTCATGCTATCGCTAATGATATTCCTCCACCAAGTGAGAATGTTGGTAAATCCTCAGGCGGTTCAGGCGGTGGAACTGGTGGTGTCACCCCACCAGCAGCAGCCCAGCCCGTGTCACCTCCTGCTGTTCAAACTCAAGCGTCACCTCTGGCTGCGACTCGTCCAGCTGATGCGGCTGCTACAGCGCAGCAAGGAGGTAAGCCCCCTCCATCAGTGTTCGGTGGCTCTCCTGCTTCTACTCAAGACGAAGCCTTAGTTAAGGCAGCGCAAGATGTTAAAGAAAATCTGTTTGGTAGTAATAAGAAAGATGCTGCTACCTCAGTAGAACCTCAATCAGCGGCAGCACAAGACGAAGCCTTAGTTAAGGCAGCGCAAGATGTTAAAGAAAATTTATTTGGTAGTAATAAGAAAGATGCTGTCACTCCTGCTGCTGCGCCAGCGAAGCCACCAGCCGAAAGCGGAAGTACAAAACCTTCTATATTCGGCAGTGCTCCCGCTAAACCTGCGGAAGCTCCTGTCGCGCCAGCAACACCACCGCAAGCTCCGCCAGTGGAAAGTAAAGCTCCAGAAGTTTCTCCTGCTGCTGCGTCAGAGAAACCACCAGCCGAAAGCGGAAGTACGAAACCTGCAATATTTGGCAGCGCTCCCGCTAAACCTGCGGAAGCTCCTGCTGCACCAGCAACACCACCGCAAGCTCCGCCAGTGGAAAGTAAAGCTCCAGAAGTTCCTCCTGCTGCTGCGTCAGAGAAACCACCAGCCGAAAGCGGAAGTACGAAACCTGCAATATTTGGCAGCGCTCCCGCTAAACCTGCGGAAGCTCCTGCTGCACCAGCAACACCACCGCAAGCTCCGCCAGTAGAAAGTAAAGCTCCAGAGGTTCCTCCTGCTGCTGCGTCAGAGAAACCGCCAGTCGAAAGCGGAAGTGCTAAACCTTCAATATTCGGCAGCGCCCCTGCGAAACCAGCAGAAGCACCTGCTGCACCAGTTACACCGCCCCCAGCCGAGACTCAACAATCAGAAGATAAAAAACCTGATAATGGAGGCAAGCCAGCAATTTTTGGTGGCGGGACAACATCAAAAGATGAAGATGGAAAAGAATAATCTAATTTTTACAGAACGTAAAAATAACTCCCAAAGGGGTAGTATATTTTTCTACATTCTGCTTGGAATTGTTATTTTTTCTGCGCTCGCTTTTACAGTTTCGAGAGGGTTTAGAGGTCAATCAGTAAATGCCTTGACTGACCGTAAAGCTGAACTTGTGGCAACCAGCATTTTGGATTATTCCCAAGAAGTTAGATATGCTGTTGATCTTTTAAGAAGAAGAGGGTGTTCAGAAACGCAGTTCAATTTTAATCCACCGTCTGAAAATTACTATACAAACCCTAATGCTCCCGTAGATGGATCTTGTGATGTTTTTGGTGTGTCCGGAGGAAACGTATTATCACAAGATGCGTTGGATATGGGCGCTTTGGATCAGGCTATGACAGGGTGGGCTGCAGGTCCCGATAATTGGTATATTTCTTCGTACGCGTTGGCTATTTCCGGTGTTGGCCCAACATCAATTCAGCGCGCTGATCTGGTAATGTGGACATGGTATGTAAATGACAAAGTTTGTATGGCTATAAATAAAATTCTTGGTATTGAAAATACGAATGGCTCACCTCCCAAAGACGTGCAATTCGATTTTGGAGGTACTAAATATAATGGTAATATTAATGTGGCCTATAATAATCGTATAGTTAATACAACTGCAAATGAAACAGAAGGTGAAGAGGCTGGTTGTTTTTTTGATGATGATGGCACTGGTGAAAGAAATTATTTTTATCAGGTTCTTATCGCAGAATAACAAGTTTAATTTATATTTTTATACCCTGCTATACCATGTTGCGCGGGCTTTACCATGGCGCATTAAATATCCACCTTCAACCAGTTCTCCAAGACGGAGTTTTAGTGTAGAGCGTTTTCCACGGGTTAAGCGTTCAATTTCTTTCATGCTTAAACGGTCATGATTATCGAATAGCTTTAATATTTTTGTAGAAAGGGCGGGCATGTTTACAATTTCTGAACTGCCGTTTTCTACGCGCTCTTGGAGCTTGTCTTTTTGTTCTTTAAGCAATTTAAAGAAAAATTCCAGCCACATATCCCAGTCAATTTTGCCTGTAGCTAGTGTAGTTTGCGTATGTTTCAGAGTCTTGAAATACTCATTGGCATGTTCTTGCAGTAAAGCATCAAGAGTAGAATAGGGAGCATAACTATATCCAGCTTTAAACATTAACAAGATTATTAAAAGCCTTGCCAGTTTTTGATTTCCTTCATCGAAGGGGCAGAATTGCAAGAATATAGCAGTAAATACGGCAATGACAAAAAGCGGGTGAAGATCTCCTTTTTCAAGGGCATCATTTGTCCATTTCATTAGGCGTGGCATTAAATTGCGCACTTCTTCGGGAGAGGCAACATTAAGCGTTCCTATTATCTCATCACCTTTTTTTATTTCGATTATTTTGCTTTGTTCTTTAAAAATACTTACCTTTTTTGACCCAGTAAATACTGCATGAAGACGGCATAAAAGCTCTACATCTAAAGGCTGATCTTGCCAACTATTGGCTATTTCCTTGAAGTTACGGCCGAAACTAGACACATCGCCAAGTAATTGTAGCGAAGTTGTATGATTTTCCATAGCCGACCATGCGCCTTTAAATTCGTCAATCTCGCAGACGAGCTTTAGCATTTTCGGTGTAATTTTTATGTTTTGAAGACCAAGCATGTAGCCGACTATAGCCATGAATAATGACTAGATCAATCACCAAGAGTGAAAAGTTATAAAACTTACATTCTCTTGGGAATTTCTATACCTAATAACTCTAATATTATGCATAATTGCTTATGGCTTTGTTGGCACAATGCGAGGCGAGAGGTTTTTATCTCCTCGCTTGGTTCTGACAAAATATGGCAGTTTCCGTAGAAGGAGCTAAATTCTTGCGCCAGCCTATAGGCATAATCACATAATATATGCGGTGAATTCTGGTTTAGGGCATTATTAAAATGATCTGGAAATTCGCTCAATAATAATGCAAGGCTGCGGTCTATATCATCAATTTTAAATGAATCAATTTCTATTTGATCTTCGATTCCTGCCTTGCGTAATAATGATTGTATGCGTACCGCCTGATAGAGCAAGTAAGGCCCTGTTTTACCCTCAAACGAAGTCATGCGATCTATATCAAATATATAATCAGTGACGCGATCATTGCGAAGATCTGCAAATTTAAGCGCGGCTATGGCAACTTTATGCGCAACATCTTTACGCTCTGTCTCGTCCATATCTTTGGCTAGTGCCGCCTCATCAAGGCGCAAGGTGGCTTTTTCCTCTGCCATGGAAATTAAATCATCAAGGCGCATAACTCCGCCAGCTCTGGTTTTAAATGGCTTGCCATCTGTACCGTTCATTGTGCCAAAACCTGCAAATATAAGATCTATTTTATCCTCAGGGGAAATATTGGCCATGCGAACAGCGCGGAAAACTTGTTCAAAGTGGAGGTGCTGGCGTTGATCCACTACATATATTATCTTTGACGGATTATGAGTTTTTATACGGTCAATAATCGTCGCCATATCTGTTGTGCTGTATAAAACTGCGCCATCAGATTTAAGCAATAGAAGCGGTGGAATTTCTTTTTTATCGTCTTTTTTTGATACAGGAATAACTAGTGCACCGTCACTTTCGATGGCTAGATCACGTTGTTTTAAATCATCGATCATATCTGCAATGTAAGGGTGGGCATCGCTCTCGCCTTTCCACTCATCAAAATGTACCCCTAATGCATCAAAATTTTTCTTTATGCCTTCTATAGAAACATCAATAAATCTTTTCCATGTTTGGGTATAGGTAGGCTCACCTTCTTGTAATTTTCTTGTGGCTTCACGTGCTAGTGCCATGCGGTCTTCATCTTCTTTGCAAGCGGCAGATGCTTTGGGATAAATCTCAGCCAATAGATCCATGGTGATTTCTCCATCAAAGCCCATAAGCTCAAGCTCTGATAAAATCATGCCCATTGGTGTTCCCCAGTCACCCATATGAACGTCACCAATTGCGTTATAGCCCGCATATTTATTTATGCGTCGCAGCGTATCGCCAATGATAGAGCTACGTAGATGCCCAACATGCATGGCTTTGGCAATATTGGGGCCGCCATAATCAAGCACTATATTTTGTCCCTCACCAGTTTCTTCTATTCCGTGCTTTTTATCGTTGCTTATTTCTTTTATGTGCTTTTCTATAAATGAATCATTTAGAGTAATATTTATAAACCCAGGCCCGCCAATAGAAATATCCTTGAAGATATCTTTATCCGAAGTGTCTTTTTGTACTTGATTTATAATATCCTCAGCAACATCGCTTGGGCTTTTGCGGGCAACTTTTGCGCTAGCCATCGCGCCGTTACATTGAAATTGAGTGTCTTGCCCCTGTTTAGAAACGCTAACCTTAGAATTTTTTATGGGTAAACCCAAGGCTTTAAAAGATGTTTCAAAAATTTCTGTTAAATGTTCGCATAAAGATGACATTTTTTGATAATCCCGTTTATTATTGCCTGCAACGCTATTTGCATACTATATTTAATCAATTTTGAATAGTGAAAGACTTAATAATTATGGCAAGAAGACGACGGCCGTATGTATTTATAAAGAAAGAAGTTAATTGTGATATTCCTCTTGATGATGTCGTGGCAATTCCATTTGACCAGTTGAAAGATAAATTTACTAACTATGCTCAATTTAAAGGGGTTGATTTAGGTGATGTTAAAATAACCGAAAAAGGAATATGCGGAAGCTTTACAGATAAGTCGGGCGTATCATTTGACATCAATATTAAACCGGTAGGTGATAGATCAAAGCTTGAAGGTTCTATCTCCAAGGTAATGCAATCAAGCGTTGACGCACATATTGTGGGTAAAAGCGCAGAGGACTTTACCGACGCATTATTTCAGGGATAAGTATTTTGTTAAGCGTCGACATCGGCTTTTAGAGCATTATTTTGAATAAATTCGCGGCGCGGTTCAACAACATCACCCATTAGTGTTGAGAATATCTCATCAGCCTTAATCGCATCAGCAACATTTACCTGAAGAAGCGTGCGTACATTTGGATCAAGCGTAGTTTCCCAAAGCTGTTCAGGGTTCATCTCTCCCAAACCTTTATAGCGTGATATTTGTAGGCCTTTGCGTCCTGCCTCTAATATATGATCATAGAAAGCAGCGGGGCCATTTACTTTGGTAAGTGTTTTACTATCGGCTTTTATTTCAACGGGTTTATCAAACACATCTCCTAACCAAGAATGAGCAGCATGTAAGCGCACCGCATCGGCGGAACGTACGCGATCAATCGATAGATCAACGCGCTGAGTTATTCCTCTGGTTGTTTTCCAGAAGGAATATCCCTTATCAATCGAGAATGAACCTTCCCAGCCCTTTTCCCTGTTATTTTCTAGGGCATCAAGGCGGGTAGCTGTTTTCTTGGCGTAATCTTTGCCCATATCTTCATCACGGATAACATTATCATCGAAAGCCCCCGTAATTGCGGCTTGTTCAACGACGCGCCTGTTTCCTGTACGACTTGATAGGGCGTTTATTGAATTGCGCAGGCCACGAGATTTAAGCAATAAATCACGTAAATCATTACCACTACGGCTTTCATTATTGCTGTCAATTATAACAGTGTCAGAAATGGCGAGATCAATTAGATAATCCTCTAGTGAGCGTTCATCTTTTAAATAAATCTCGCTGGATTTACCTTTTTTGACCTTAAATAAAGGTGGTTGAGCGATATATAGATAACCGCGTTCGATAATTTCAGGCATATAGCGGAAAAAGAATGTCAGTAAGAGTGTGCGGATATGCGCTCCATCAACGTCCGCATCAGTCATGATAATAATTTTATGATAGCGCGCTTTTTCAATATCAAACTCATCAGGGCCAATAGATGTACCAAGAGCGGTAATAAGAGTTCCGATTTGATCAGAGGAAATCATGCGATCAAAGCGTGCGCGTTCAACATTCAGGATTTTACCGCGCAAGGGAAGTATTGCCTGATTATGACGATCACGAGCTTGCTTGGCAGAGCCGCCCGCGGAATCTCCCTCAACTATGAAAACTTCGGATATAGCGGGGTCTTTAGATTGGCAATCGGCGAGCTTCCCAGGTAGGGAGGAAACGTCCATAATTCCTTTGCGGCGAGTAAGTTCTCTAGCTCTACGCGCAGCATCGCGTGCAAAAGCGGCTTCAGATATTTTATCAACTATGATTTTAGCTTCTGCTGGGTTTTCCTCCAGCCATGTACCGAAATGTTCAGCTATTGCACCCTCAACAACAGGGCGCACTTCAGATGAAACAAGCTTGTCTTTGGTCTGAGATGAGAATTTAGGATCAGGAATTTTTAAAGATAGCACGCAAGTAAGCCCTTCGCGCATATCCTCACCAGTTAACTTAACCTTTTCTTTTTTCAGAAGCCCTTTTTCTTCTATATATTTCCCAATTACGCGGGTTAGCGCGGCTCTAAAACCTGCTAGGTGAGTACCTCCATCGCGCTGGGGTATGTTGTTAGTAAAGCATAGCATGGTTTCGTGATAGGCATCTGTCCATTCCATGGCCATCTCAACAGTAACTCCGCTTGCTTCATCAAAAGATTCTATCGCAATGGTGGAGTTAATAATTGGCTTTTTAGAGCGGTTTAAATATTCAACAAATCTGGTAATTCCACCTTCAAAATGAAGATGGGATACTTGCCAGTCTTCTTCATTATCGGCGCGCCTGTCCGATAGATAAATATTTACGCCAGAATTAAGGAACGCCAGTTCGCGCAAACGATCTTCAAGAGTTTTAAAGTCAAATTCGGTAATTGCAAAAGTTTTAGGGGAAGGCAAAAAAGTAACCGCTGAACCGTTGCGCTCATCGTCATTAAGATCGCGTATTGGCACTAAATCTTCGCCTGCTTCACCATGCTTAAATCGCATATACCATTCTTTGCCATCGCGGCGTATATTAAGCTCCAGATATTCTGATAGGGCATTAACAACCGACACACCAACACCGTGCAGCCCACCTGATACTTTGTAAGAATTATCATCAAATTTACCACCAGCATGAAGCTGTGTCATGATAACTTGCGCTGCTGAAACTTTTTCTTCTGCGTGTTCATCAACAGGAATTCCGCGACCGTTATCTTTAACAGTTACTGAGCCGTCAGCATTTAACATTACATCAATGCGGTCGCAATATCCTGCAAGAGATTCATCTATTGCGTTATCGACGACTTCATAGACCATATGGTGAAGCCCTGTGCCATCATCGGTATCGCCGATATACATGCCAGGACGCTTACGAACCGCCTCCAACCCGCGCAAAACTTTGATTGAATCTGCGCCGTAGTCATCATTATCGCCAGTTGGTTGTGCAGCTGCGTCACTCATTGATTTTTCTTACCTTAAAATTACCTGAAAATACTGATTTTATTACAGTTTTTCTTATGTTTTTTCTAATATTCATATATAGCACAGCGATATACGGAAAAACAGGATAAAGGGTGGATTTTTGTCGCTTTTTTCAACAGGCTAACTATATGAAATAGAGAGTTTTTTTGTTATGGTGTTAAGATGTTTTGTAAAACTGTTTAAGTAATAGGAAATGCCCAGCATGAATGATGATACCCCCAAAGAATCCGAAGATAATATCGAAGAAGATTATACACAAATAAGTAATCAAGAAACTGATAAGGATTTAGATCAGGGCGTGGATCAAGCAGAAAGTAAACCCAGTTCGAAGAAGCATGCCATTTCAAATTTTCTAGGTGGAGAGTTTATAACTAACTTAATATTAGCAGGTCTTTTTGCATCATTCTTGAGCGTTTTTTATAATGATTATAATGAACACCCAAAGTTCAGCACTTTGCTTACTATGATACAAGTTAGCTGTATCGTATTATTCTTTGTTATTCGTGTATCTCCATCAAAAACATCAACAGATCCTAAAGACTGGGCTATTGCTATAATTGCAACATATTTGCCGATGATTCTTACTCCTGTTGGTACAGATGGTGAGATTGTAATTTTATTGATTTTTCAGTTGATCGGTATTTTAATTTCTATAGTAGGGCTGATTAGCTTGAATAACAGTATAGGTATAGTTCCTGCTATTCGAAATATAAAAACAAAGGGACTATATTGGCTGATTCGTCATCCCATTTATTTTGGTTATTTTCTTTCTATGACAAGTATGGTTCTTCAGAATCTCAGTGTTTTGAATATCCTTGTACTGTTAGGGATATATGCGGCTGATATTTATAGGATTATCGCAGAGGAAAAACTTTTATCCGAAGATTTAGAATATCAGAAGTATAAAGAGCGTGTTAAATGGAGATTACTACCCTTTATTTGGTAGTAAGTAAGTGGGTATTTCTCAGATGAATGATGCTTTATTTAAACATGTTCGTGGGCATTATAAAGATATGCAGGGTTATAGCTCGGCGGGGATGGAAGCTGGTAAAGATGAGAGTAAAATCTATCTTAATGCTAATGAAAACCCTTATACTTTGCCAGGGTTAGAGGGGCTTAACCGCTACCCAGAGCCACAGCCTTTAGCACTGCTAGAAGCTTATGCGCAAAATTACGGTGTGGAATATGATCAGGTGGCTATGACGCGCGGGGCTGATGAGGCTTTGGTTGTTCTAACCAAGGTTTTTTGTGAGCCTCACCAAGATCAAATTCTTATAGTGCCGCCAACTTTTGGAATGTACGCGGTTGATGCCGATGCGATGCCTTGTGGAATTGTAGAAGTTCCTTTGATTAAAAAAGATGGGACATTCTTTTTGTATCAGGATCAAATTATCAAAAAGGTAACTAATCCAGAAAATAATATAAAAATCGTATTCTTATGCTCTCCTAATAATCCTACGGGAAATAGTTTCTCTCATGAGGTTATTTCTGAAATTTGCGAAGAACTAGAAGGGCATTGTGTGGTCGTTCTTGATGAAACTTATGCCGAATTTTCTGAAAATGGCTCTATGGTCGATGATTTGGAGAGCGCGCCAAATTTAATAATCTTGCGGACTTTATCTAAAAGCTATGCTTTTGCAGGCATGCGAATGGGTTGCATAGTTTGCGCGGATAGAGATTTTATTGATTTGGTTAAAGTTAAGGCTCTAGATGCTTACCCATTACCACGTTTGAGCATTGAGGCTGCCTTTCATGTTTTATCGCCAGAAATCAAGGGAATAGCACAAGATAATATCCAGAAAATTCTGGTGGAACGTGAACGTGTGGAAAAGGCTTTAGCAAAATCTCCTAATATTATTCATATCTATCCCTCTGATGCCAATTTTTTGCTTGTTGAAATGAAATATGCCAAGGGGTTTTGCGACTTTGCAGCCGATAATAATGTTATATTACGTGATTTTTCTAATAAGAAAGGGACGGAGAATTGTCTTCGTCTTTCTATAGGTACGACCGCAGAGAATAATATTGTTTTAGATTTGTTAGAAAAGTTTAAAACGTAATTTTTTGTTCTTGATGTTTTATTTGCCCAACATCAAGAAATTGTGCAGATTCTTCTATATCTGAAAATAGTGTTTTATCTGTTCCGGTTAGCCAACATTGCGCGCCAAGATCATGTAATATTTCATAAAGCGCGTTCCTTCTGTTCTCATCAAGATGCGCGGCAACTTCATCAAGTAAAACTATTGGAGGAACACCGCGCTCGGCTTTTATAAGGCGGGAATGAGCCAAAATTATACCTATAAGCAAGGCTTTTTGCTCACCCGTAGAGCATTGATCTGCGCGCATATTTTTTGTTTCGTAGATAACAGATAGGTCAGATTTATGAGGGCCTATAATAGATCCGCCAGTAATGGCATCACGCTCACGGCTGTTTTTTAATTCTTGTTTGAACCTATCCTCAACTTCTATTGCCGGCATAGACCATAATAATTCCTCTATATTTCCTTTTATAAAAATCTTAGCTTTTGGAAAATATTTATCGATTTCTGAATTGTTTGCTGCCTGAAGCCTTTGGCAAAAATCAAGGCGAGCCGCGGCAATGGCAATTCCTGTTTCTGCCATTTGCTGTTCAAGTGCGCTAAGCCAACTATCATCATTTTGCCCATCACGCAGTAATTTTGAGCGTTGTGAAAGAGCATTTTCATAGCGGATAACTCGCCCTGAATGTCCAGAGTCAAATGTGAATACCATACGATCAAGAAATTTTCTGCGTTCACGCCCCGAATCCATAAATAGGCGATCCATTTGTGGGGTAAGCCAAATGCAAGATAGATGTTCTCCTAGTTTTGCCTGACTTTTAAGGGGTTGGCCGTTAATCCTTACCGTTCGCTTTTCTCGCCCTTTTTTACTTTTAGTATCAAGCCCTGTTCCTAGGCGCACTTCTCCGTATGATGCATTTAAAATACTCGCTACTGCCCAAGCTTCAGAAATCGCGGTATTTTGAATATCCATAACGCGCGCGCTGCGTATGCCTCTCCCAGGGGATAGCAAGGAAACAGCTTCTAATATATTTGTTTTACCGACCCCATTCTTGCCATGAAGTACGATTAGCCTATTTGATAAATCGTTTAGCGTAGCGCTTTCATAGCATCTGAAATTATGGAGTTTTAATTGTTTAATTATGCTCATATTTATTGTTCTAAAGCATAGGCTGGGTAAAAACAAATTTCCTATACGTTGCTGTTTATCGGTGTAAAATAATAGGATATTAGCGCAGGTTTTTATTAGCATTTATAAAGTTTTAAATTCGCTATTTCTAATAAAAAACTTTCTACTTTTTTGTTTCCTCCAAGATTTTATAAATGAAGCTTTGCGAATATAGGTTTTATCAACATCGCTTTTTCCAAAAGCGTCTATATAAAATGTTAGGTATTGAGTAACAATCTGTCTTTTAAGTAATGAGTTGGGCGTAAAAGATATTGTTACCCTTTCTGCACCGACGCCTTTTTTTAAAGCCTTTTCTTCAACTTTAAAATCTGAACGTTCAGGTCTTATAGAAAGTACGTATATTAAATTATCACCCTCAGGAACTGAATACATTACATCAAATACTACGTTATCTGGAGATTCTTCTTTTACTATAGCTTCTATAATATAAGGGAAATTTTTATCTACTTTAGATTCATCTTGGGTAAATGTAGCCTTTAGGCGATTTTCAAATTTTACTATATCAGAGGTATCAACCTCCCTTATGGCCATATATCTTATTCCAAGAAAAAATGAACATAATATAAATATTGTTAGTACAATAGAGCCTAGAAATTGATTCATGGGCTTATGCCTTCACTATACCCTAAGTGGCATTAATACGTATAATGCGGTGGGGTCGCTGTTATCTTGAATAATAGTGGGGCTAGCTGAATCTGCTAATGTCAGGCGACAACCATCGCCTTCAATTTGTGATGTAATATCCAAAAGATATTTAGCATTAAACCCTATTTCCATATCGGAATCGCCATTTATTTCCATCTCTTCGGTGGCGCTGCCTGATTCGGCGGAGCTTGCAGAAAGCGTCATTTGCTTGCCTGTCAGTGTAATCTTAAGGGCGCGAGATTTGCCATCTGAAATTGTTGATACGCGGTCAATGGCCTTGGTAAATGCTTTTGGATCAATCTCAACAATTTTGTCATTGCCCTGTGGTATAACCCTTAAATAATCAGGGAAGGTCCCATCAATTAATTTTGAAGTCAAAACAACATGATCAAATGAAAACCTTATTTTATTTTCTGATAATGTAATTTGAATAACGTCAGCAGCATCTTCGATTAGCTTTCTTATTTCACCAACGGCTTTGCGCGGTACAATAACCCCGGGCATGCCTGCTGCACCTTCAGGTAAGGGCATTTCAAAACGTGCTAATCTGTGACCATCAGTGGAAACAGCGCGTAGTACCTTAACGCCATCATTATCCGCTTCATGCACATAAATACCATTGAGGTAATAACGAGTTTCTTCAGTGCTCATCGCGAATTTTGTACGATCAATAAGGGCGCGTAAATCAGCAGCCGGAATAGAAAAACTGTGTGGTAAATCACCTGTTGATATTTCTGGAAAGTCAGCTACTGGCAGGCAGCTAAGTTTGAATTTTGAACGACCTGAGCGGACAGTCATTTGTGTTCCGTCAGGGTTCAGCTCTATCTCAACATCTGATTCATCAGGAAGTTTGCGTATAATATCATGGAGCGTATGAGCGGGAGCAGTAGTAGCCCCTGCCTCGCTAACATTGGCGGCAACTGATTCGTTAATTTCCAAATCCATGTCAGTAGATGACAAAGAAAGTACATTATCCTCTGCTTTTATTAGAACATTAGAGAGGATAGGAATTGTATTGCGGCGCTCAACAACGCTTTGCACATGGTTTAGTGATCTTAAAAGAGCAGCACGTTCAATACTCAGCTTCATAACAAATCCATTCTTAAATTATTTTTGATTATTGCCAACTCTATCACAGCGTTGCTTGGGTAAAAAGCCTAAAATTATAGATATATAAGAGTTTTAGACAGTTTTAGTGAGGGGTAAGCTCCTTAGATGGATTGCTCATTGCTTTTAATAGCTTTTGGTTCGATATTCCTGCATTAACGCCAGCACTTTGAACAGTTGTTCTAAATGTTCCATCTTCTTGGAATTTATGATTTGCTTTGAAAAGTTCTATTTGTAATTCTTTGACTGTTTGATTGAACTCTTCAGCTATATTATTAACATCACCATTAGTTTCAATATTTGCCAAAAATATAGTGGCCATATAAACAAAGTCTTCAAGCTCTCCTGTGTCTGCTAGAAGGATAGTTTTGTCATCGGGAAGAGAATCTAAAACGCTCTTTTCAATAATATCTATGGTGTTTTTAAAATTGTCATTCATCTTTATTTTATGCCGCGTTTTTTAGTTGGTTTGATGATTGCTCTAATTGAGGCCACAAATTAGCAAATAACTTAGTTTCATATGCGCTTAATTTTTCTAAGGTATCGTATTGCTCGTTACACATAGCAAACATATCTGCCAAATGCTTGTCTTCCTCGGCCACTATGCTTTTAAGTGACATATGATCGTTTGAGCACTCAAGTGCATCTTGATAAATTTCATAAAACCAGCATGCGCGCAGCTCAACCACTAAAGAAACCCAGCTATAAGCGGATTTTCTGCCGACTTCTTTTGCAACGCCAACGCCTAGGCGTGCAAAATATATAAGTGAAGGTTCTATGCACATAGTATTATCCTTTGTCCAGCCATCAAGAGAATGACCGGCAACACGCTCGGCCTGACGTTTAAAGAAAAAGGCATGCCTTGCTTCTTCTGCTAAATGCTGGAGGGTGTCTTGGGTTAGGACTTTATCCATCTGAGAAAGCATAATTCTGCGGCTGCCTTTGTGCTCCAACATAGCCAGCATATTTAAAAATCGTGCATGGCGAGGCTTGTCTTCAATTATCTCTTCTAAAAAGTTTCGAACGCTGTCCTCAAACTGCGCGTTTGTATCTTTCATCTTTGAGGCCGTCCAAGGCGAAATTGATTGAGTCATAGATTTCATCCAAATCTTGTTGTGTTATACAATATGGTGGCAATATATACACGCTATTCCCTAGAGGGCGCAAGAGAATGTTACGCGATAAAAACAGGTCATAGAGCATGGGTTGAACTTGTGACAGGTACCCATCACCGTCATCTACGGCGACATCAAGGGCGAACATAGTGCCTTTTTGCCGTATATTTACTATGTCATCTCTCTTTGAGAAGCTGCATGCGGCGTGAGCATGAGATTTAGCGATTTCGTCAATGCGCTCCATAACGGGTTCTTTATCCCAAATATCCAAGGAGGCATTAGCTGCCGCGCAAGATAGGGCATTACCCATGAAGGAGGAGGAGTGGAAAAACATTTTGGCTCTGTCTTTATGGTAGAACGCCTTATAGATGGCATCTGTGCAAAGGGTTGCCCCCATTGGTAAGAAGCCACCAGTAAGCCCCTTTGAAAGGCACATAATATCTGGCATAAAATTGGCCTGCTCACAGGCGAACATTGTACCTGTGCGACCAAAGCCTGTCATTACCTCATCGGCGATTAGTAATACATCATGAGCGCGGCACATATCAACCATGGTTTTGAGCGTATCGGGAGAATATATTTTCATACCGCCTGCGCCAAGCAATAATGGCTCGAATACAAAAGCGGCAACATTATCTTTGTTATCGTTAAGGAAAGTTTCGAGTTTTTCCAAGGCTATTGCTTCGTTTCCCGCGGTTGGTACGGGGATATGCTCTACTTCAAACAAATAAGGTTCGTATAATTTGTTATATATAGCTTTACCGCCTGTGGACATAGATCCAAATGTATCGCCGTGATAACCATCTTCAAAAGCAATGATCTTTTGCCTTGGTTTGCCGATATGTGACCAATATCCAATTGCCATCTTTAAGGCCACTTCAACTGAGGTTGCGCCACTATCAGAGAAAAATACGTGGTCAAAAGCATTATTGGTGGCTTTAATAAGTCGCTGGGCAAGGTTTTCGGCTGGCTCATGGGTAAAGCCTGCAAATATAACCTGATCTAATCTTGCTGCCTGCTCTTGTACTGCATGAGTTATATGCGGGTGACAGTGGCCATGCGATATAACCCACCAGCTTGAGATTGCGTCAATTATTCTGCGCTCTCCCTTTGGCATTCCATTTTCTATATTGCGCGCAAATAAATATGCGCCCGCTGCCCTATCTACATGGATTGAATCAGGGTTGATCGCATGTTGTGTAAATGGGTGCCATATTGGTGAGGTTTGATCTGTCATGATATGAAATCCTGCGCGTTAAAGTTATTTCCAAACACTAACCTAAGCGTTACATCATCTATAGCATCAAGTTTTGGTAGATGCCCTAATATTTTTACTTTTGAAAATTCTGCAATGGTACGGATATTATCAAGATTTTCTTCGCCAATAAAGACTATACCTTTTAAGGGAATGTCACGTGACCAAAGGGCTTCTAAAGAAAGCAATGTGTGGTTAATTGTTCCAAGACCTGTTCGCGCGCACAAAACAACAGGTATATTCCATTTCTTATAAAGATTTATTTGCAGGTTATCTCGCGTTAATGGAACCATAAGACCGCCCGCGCCCTCAATAATCATTATGCCATCAGATTCGGTTATGTTATTGGCATCGCTAAGTTGGTCAATATCGATTTCTATGCCATCTATTTCTGCGGCGCGGTGAGGGGATAGCGGCTCACTAAAAATATATTTCTCGGGTAAGAATCTTTCATCAGGAAGATTGGTTATCTTTTGTACTGTTCTGGTATCAACGCTATCATCTATTCCCGATTGTATGGGTTTCCAATAATGAGGTTTTTGTTTTGCCGTTTCCAAGCCAAGCATGAGCGCGGCAGAAAATACAGTTTTGCCAATATCGGTGTCTGTACCTGTAATAATCAATTTTTTCATAGCATGGATATTACAATAATTATATTTATAAGTCCTTTACATTTATTCCCATAAGTTAGAGAATAAATACGTGCTTGATATCTATCATGCGCCTCTAAATTTGCCAAAATATATTCTTTATTTTTATAGGCAAATATCAAATGTGAGATTATTTTAAAACTGCGCGTCATATATGTGATCTGCCTACGGTTTTTGCGCGCCCATATTCATAAAAACAAAACGAGCTGTATCTTTGTAATCTAGAATATTTTATCGTTTTTAATCAATAGAATAATTGAAATATGCCCTAATTATTTTTTACGCTATCAAAGTAAGACGCAAAGTTGCGTAAAACTTTCATATTCAGGCTTGATGAGAGCGATAATCTTAGCCTTGAAGAGCCTTCGGGAACGGTCGGTGGACGAATTGTGCGTATGTCGAATCCTTGATTTTGAAGATCGGTAGAAATTCTTAAAGCTTCTTTATCCTCTCCTAAAATTATGGGCAGAATATGCGTTCCATTTCCCTCTAACAATTCTTTTGCTTCCTTACAAACTAAGAATAATTTTTTGCGTCGCTTCTCTCCGTCTGGTGATGATAATATTTCTAAAGATTTTTGAACTAATAGAGCTTGCAAGGGCATGGGCGCGGTTGAATAAATAAATGGGCGCGCCGTGTTAATCATGTAATCAATTATGTCTTTTGAAGCACAAATTAAACCGCCTGCAACTCCAATTGCTTTACCGCAAGTATGGAGAGTTATTATGCGATCATAACCATATTTTTGGATTAAATCCCATGCCAAACCTTTGCCATTATCGCCAAAAATTCCTGTTGCATGAGCTTCGTCAATAATAAGGTAAGCGTCAAACTTTTTACAAAGATCATAAATTTCTGATAGTGGGGCGTAATCACCGTCCATCGAATAAATTGATTCCACAGCAATCCAAATAGTTCGGGCATTATCACAATGTAGCTTTAATAAATCTTCAAGTGCGTTTAGATCATTATGAGAAAATTTAAAGCTCTTTGCTTTGCTTGCTGATAATCCATCGCGGACGCTGGCATGGATAAGCGAATCATAAAGGATAATGTCTTTTCTTGCTGGCAGAGTTGTGAATATTGCGTAATTAGCCTGAAACCCGCTGGAAAAATATAAAGTTTTCCCTGATTGGAAATGCTGGGCAGAAAAATCTTCTAAAGATTTATGAGCATTTGTATGCCCTCTTAATAAACGTGATCCAGCCGCACCAATATCAATACCCGATTCGAGAGATTTTATAGCAAATTTTTTTAATTGTGGGTGATCAGCCATTCCAAGATAATCATTGGAGGTTAAATCGATTCCCATAGGAAGTATTAGCGAGCGAAAGCGGCCAGTATCTTTCAATGATTGTAATGGCTTTTGAAAATTGATCATAGTTTAAGTGTTTATTCTAAATATAAATTATAAGCAATAAACGTTTTATTACCTATATATTACAATATCTTAATATTGCAGCGCGTCACAATCAGTACTTTACAAGTACTGATTTATTGTTGATCTTTATAGCATATAAGAAATATATGGAGAAATAAGATGAAAATAGAACCAAATAACCATTTATTGTTTATGGCTTGGGACGAGGCACAGGAAGAGGCTTTGGGGGAATATATAAATCGCGCCGATGAAGATTTCTCTGTTACATTTTCTAAGCAGGCCGTTAATGATATTGGTGGAGAAGGGCAGTGTCGTCAAATTATACAAAGAGCATTAAAGGACAGCGATTCAGAAGTTGACTGCTCTAGCTATCAATATTTGAGTAGTTAAGTGTTTATGCTACTTCGCGTTTGTCCTTAAAGGGCTTGCGCGGTTTTATTCCAAGCGAATCAAGCAGAGCATAATCAGCATCTTTTTCAGGGTTTGGCGTGGTTAAGAGCTTTTCGCCTGTGAAAATTGCATTCGCCCCAGCCATAAATGCCAAGGCTTGCGCTTCTTTAGAAATTGTTAGACGCCCTGCTGATAGGCGAACCATGGCTTTAGGCATTAAAATACGTGCCACCGCTATTGCTCTGATCCATTCGAAAATATCAAGCATTTCATTATTTTCCATTGGCGTGCCTTCAACAGGAACAAGCATGTTAATTGGAACGCTTTCTGGCTGTGGATCAAGTTTAGATAATGTGTGAAGAAGTGATATGCGATCTTCTTGCGATTCGCCAAGCCCTAATATGCCACCGCAACAAGCAGAAATTCCTGCTTTTGCTACATTTTTTAATGTATCTAAACGGTCATTATAATTACGAGTGGTTATGACTTTGTCATAAAATTCTTCGGAAGTATCAAGATTGTGATTATAGGCGGTTAAGCCGGCTTCTTTTAATTTTATGGCTTGCTCTTCGGTAAGCATTCCAAGTGTACAGCAGGCTTCCATGCCCATATCGCTTACACCTTTTACCATATCGCAAACACGATCAAATGCTCGCCCATCTAAAACCTTTGGCCATGCCGCACCCATACAAAAGCGAGTAGAACCTGTTTCTTTGGCTTTTTGTGCTTGCTCAAGAACATTATCAGTTTTTAGTAGGATTTCTTTTTCAAGCTCGGCATCATTATGAACACTTTGAGAGCAATATCCGCAATCTTCGGTGCAGCCCCCAGTTTTTATTGAAAGCAATGTGCACATCTGCATTTCATTTGCGGCATGATTATCGCGGTGAACTCCAGCAGCCTTATAAACCAGATCCAATAAAGGGCGATTATAAAGTGCGCTAACCTCTTCAAGCGTATAGCTTGGCTGTGTGTTTTCTTTACTCATGCGCTCAAGTTATTGTGCAATGTGACGGTGGTCAATAGTAAATAGAAAGGCTTTTGTAAAAATTAATACAAATAGTGTATTATGCTTAAAAGCTGTTGTAATTCGTTATGAGGAAAAAATGAAAAAATTTATTTTTGCAATAATCTGTTCGGCATTTATTTTTACATTACCGCCTTCAGTTAACTCTGCTCAAGCAAAACAATTTATAGAGCAAAGCGGTTTGGCGACTAAAAATGTTAAAAAGAAACAGAAGAAAAAGATTAGGAAAAATAAGAAAAAGGGAGATAATAAAGCGAAACGTAAGCATAAAAAGGCAAAAACCAAGGCAAAAAAAGATGCTAAGAATAAAGGCAGAGAGATTAGGGACGGCGAGTAAATATATATATAGTAATTGGTCAGTTACTTTTTATTAGGTTATTTTGTAAATAAATCGAAGGGTTTTATTAAACACTGCGTAGTATTATTTATATGTTTAATTTAGGAGTGAAAAATGAAAAAGTTATTATTTATAATATTATGTTCTGGTTTGGCTGCATTTTCAATGCCTACGAGTTCTGTTTACGCACAAAAACCCGTGAAAAAACATCAGGTTAAGAAGAAAACCAAGGCTAAAGAGCATCGCCAGAATAAGAAGGCTAAATCTCAAGAGCACCGTCAGAATAAGAAAGAGAAGGCTAAAGAGCATCGCGATAATAAGAAAGAGAAGGCTAAAGAACACCGCGATAATAAGAAAGAGAAGGCTAAAGAACACCGCGAGGGACATAATGGCGGTTCTCAAGATGATAGCGAAGCTTCTGAAAATTAATTATATTTATTTAGATATAAAAAAAGCGAGAGAATCATCAATCTCTCGCTTTTTGCTGTGTAAGTTTTTTATTCTTAGCCAGTAAGAGCGCGGCGCACAACTTCTACATCTTGTGCGATTTGTGCATCATCACCTATTAATTCCTCAACTTTGCGAATTGCATGCATAACAGTTGTATGATCGCGCCCTCCAAATTTACGTCCGATTTCAGGAAGTGAGCGAGCTGTTAGAAGCTTTGATAGATACATCGCAACTTGACGTGGGCGCGCAACATTTCTGGCTCTTCTTGCCGAATGCATATCTGAAAACCTCAAATTGTAATGATCAGCAACTTTGCGTTGTATTTCATCTATGGTTATGCGTCTGTCATGAGCGCGAAGTAAGTCTTGCAAGACTTCTTGGGTTGATTCAAGGGTGATCTCTTGCTTTGACACATCTGCATGAGCAACAATACGGTTTAACGCTCCCTCAAGCTCGCGGATATTAGATGTTACCTTTAGAGCAAGGAACTCAAGCACACTACTAGGTACATCTGCACCCAATCTTTCGCGCTTAGACTGTAATATTCCAAGACGTAGTTCATATGTAGATGGGTGTATATCCGCAACCAATCCCCAAGCAAGGCGTGAACGCAAACGCTCATCAACACCGTTAAGATCGCTGGGCGCACGATCGGCAGATACAATGATCTGTTTGTTCTGATCCACTAAGGCGTTGAATGTATGGAAGAATTCTTCTTGAGTGGATTCTTTGCCTGCTATGAATTGAATATCATCAATCATCAAAACATCAACGCTACGGAATTGTTCTTTAAAGGACATCGTGTCATTAGCGCGCAATGCTTTAACAAACTGATACATGAATTTTTCGGCAGATAAGTACATAACTACTTTTTCAGGGCTGTTTTCTTGTATTGTATGAGCGATTGAGTGCATTAAGTGAGTTTTACCAAGCCCAACTCCTCCATATAAGAATAGAGGGTTAAAAGGTACGCTTGCGCTTTCAACCACGCGACGTGCGGCGGCATGAGCAAGAGCATTAGGCTTGCCAACTACAAAGCTATCAAAGGTGAAGCGGGTATCTAAGGGAGAGGAAATTTCTTCGATGCTTTTTCTTAAGTCAGAATCATTTTTTACTACATCTGATATTGAGTTATTATTTTGAGATAACATATCTCCATCTATAATAGCATTCTGTACCACAACTATTTGCACACGCTTAACTTCTGTATTTTTCTCTATGCACATGGTTGAGATACGTTCAGCATAATGGGTTTGTATCCAGTCGCGCATAAAACGCGTAGGAACAGATACTTCCATTGTTCCGTGATAGCATGCACGAAGTGTTAATGGTTTGAGCCAGCTACGAAAAATAGCTTCGCCAAATTCTTGGCGCATTTCTGAATGCACAGATTTCCATAATTGCTGAATGTCAGCACTAGGTTCAAGCGGAGTATCCTCAAGTGATGGGGCTTTTTTACTCAGTTGTGCCGATTGTTTACCAGTATTTTCAGACATAGTCTCTCTCTCCACTTTTTAAAGTTACTTTTTACGGTTTAAATTCTTTTAACTTAGTCTTACACAAAGCTTAAATCTGACATGTTCGGATAGAAACTTTTTTGGTGCCTGCTTAAATTTGGCCACAAAAATCCTTTGTGAATATATACATATCCACATAGTTATCTCTAAATCCGACATATCATTGAGATCTCTAAAATATAGTTCTGAGTAAATCAAAACATATTTCCAGAGATCATCCCCTAACCACAATTACGATTTTATAAATCGGTTTCTGGCCTAATTCGAACACTAAAATCATATTATTTTGATCGGTGCGAATTAAATACTATTTAATAAGGGCTGACTCTCTATTCATTACTTTTCTTGTCAGCGATGGAAATAGACTACACTATAAAAACATCATCAGGCAATAAGAACAAATCATGAATTTGAAAAAAAGAAATTTTTGTTCAAAACATTGGAAAACTCACGAAAAAACCCCTTGTTGCAGCGCAGCAAGAGGGAGATGTTTCTATATTTCAAAAGATTAACTCAACTAGCTCACGTTAAATACGTGGCATTATATTTACAGAGCTTTTATTCTTGCGCTTAGGCGCGAAAGCTTTCTTGCTACTGTATTTTTGTGCAAAATCCCTTTGGATATACCCTTGTAAAGCTCTGGCTGAGCAGCTCTTAGGGCTTGCTTAGCACCTTCGGCATTACCTGATGTTATTTCTGATTCAACTTTTTTTATAAAAGTGCGAATACGGCTACGACGTGCTGTATTTATTTCGCTGCGTCTTTCATTGCGACGTACACGTTTTTTTGCAGATGCATGATTTGCCATTATTAAAACCTTTTCAAACCTTTAGTTACGTTCTTTTATTCAATTTTCTACACAATCTTATGCCCAAATTTACCCACAGGAATATAGTCTTAACTGTGTTCAGCTTTATAAGATTGTTATAACAATACTTAAATTACTTAATTCATATCTCAGAATTAGTTGCAGAGTAATACGCGGGAACACAGCACTTTGTCAAGTCATTCATTACATTTTTGCGAATCATTTTTTGATATACGGAACTATGTAATTTTTATCTAGTAGGACGAATCATAATTTTAACTACATTATCAGTAGAATCGCGGTTAAATGAAATTTTTAAATATTCGCCGTTACGAAAAAATTCTGAATTACTTATCTTGCCCCAGCCAAATTGCGGCAAGGTTATTTGATAAAAATAAAGCACTTGGTTTTCTTGCAAATTACCCATTAGGGCGGCGGCTTCTGTTATCTCTCCTTCGGGTTTATCAAATGAGAAGGATTGCTCTTTAAGCTCTGTTAAGCCAGGCATGACAGGGATATCTTGCAGTGATGAAAAGAAGGTTGGGGCGGTTTCGCCTTTGTTATCGGCGTAACTGAAAGAAATTATACTTCCGAATTCAATGATAGCTAATAATAAGACTATCCATTTGCTCCAATTTCTAAATGCGCCTATCAATTATTTTGCCTTTTGTTTCTCTTGCTGCATTTTGCGGCGTTTCTTTGGATTATCTTCTTCATATTTAAATGTAAGTTCTTTGCCGTCATAATCAATATTAACCGCTCCACCTTTTTGTAATTTACCAAATAAGATTTCTTCGGCCAGAGGTCGTTTAATCTTTTCTTGAATGATTCTGCCTAATGGGCGCGCCCCCATAGTTACGTCATAACCTTCTTCTGCCAGATATTTACGCGCTTTAGAGCTTAGCTCTATAGTTACGTTTTTATCAGATAATTGAGCTTCTAGCTGTATTACGAATTTATCAACTACGCGCTCTACTGTAGAGGGTTTTAGATTTTCAAAGGCAACAATAGCATCAAGACGGTTACGGAATTCGGGTGTAAATGTCTTGGTTATGGCTTCATTATCTGCATAATCCATATCACCAACTTCACGCCCGAAGCCGATAGGGGTTTTAGCCATATCTGATGCACCAGCATTTGTAGTCATGATTAGTATAACATTGCGAAAGTCGATAGTTTTACCGTTATTATCGGTAAGTTTCCCGTAATCCATAACTTGCAATAAGATATTAAATAAATCTGGGTGCGCTTTTTCAATTTCATCAAGTAAAAGCACGCAATGCGGGTGTTGATCGACTTTATCGGTCATGAGTCCGCCTTGTTCAAATCCAACATAACCAGGGGGAGTTCCGATAAGGCGCGAAACTGAGTGTCTTTCCATATATTCCGACATATCAAAACGGAGCAGCTCTACGCCCAAAGATTTTGAAAGCTGGCGTGCAACCTCGGTTTTACCAACTCCAGTTGGGCCAGAGAACAAATAAGAGCCGATAGGTTTTTCCGAATCGCGCAATCCTGCTCTCGCCATTTTCACTGAATCACAAAGTGTATCAATGGCTTTATCTTGATCATAAACCAGTGTTTTAAGATCACGTTCCAGATTAAGTAGGGATTCGCGGTCATTTTTATTCATGCTTGCCGATGGAATGCGAGCAATAGCGGCTATAACGCCCTCAATATCTTTATGTCCTATAGTTTTTTTGCGCTTATCTTCGGGAACTAACATTTGCGCTGCGCCAACCTCGTCAATTATATCAATAGCTTTATCGGGAAGTTTGCGCTCTCCTATATATTTTGCAGAAAGTTCCACTGCGGTTTTGAGTGCGCTCTTGGTGTATTTGACCTTGTGATGTTTTTCGTAATAGGGCTGCAATCCTTCTAAGATTTTTATTGTATCTTCTATGCTTGGCTCTGGCACATCAATTTTTTGAAAGCGACGTACTAATGCGCGGTCTTTTTCAAAGTGATTGCGGTATTCTTTATAAGTGGTTGAACCAATACAGCGTAGCTCTCCATTAGATAATGCAGGTTTTAGCAGGTTAGAAGCGTCCATAGCCCCGCCGCTTGTAGCACCCGCTCCAATAATAGTATGAATCTCATCAATAAACAGAACTGATTCGGGGATATTTTCTAATTCTGCCAGAACGGCTTTTAAGCGTTCTTCAAAATCCCCACGATAGCGCGTTCCTGCCAAAAGTGCGCCCATATCAAGTGAATATATAACAGCATCATGCAGAACTTCAGGAACTTCTTTTTCATTTATGCGTTTGGCTAGACCTTCGGCAATGGCAGTTTTTCCAACGCCTGGATCACCAACATAAAGCGGATTATTTTTAGAGCGGCGACATAATATTTGTATTGTGCGCTCAACTTCTTGCTCTCGCCCTATTAAAGGATCAATCCCGCCTTCTTCTGCCTTTTTGTTAAGATCAATGCAGTATGCGTCCAGAGCTTCTTTTCCAGCTTTTACCTCTTTTTCTTCCTCAACCCCTTGCGGAGTTTTGATGGTGTTATCTTGGGCGGCTACTTTGGCGATACCATGGGAAATATAATTTACTGCATCAAAGCGTGTCATATCACGCTCTTGCAAAGCATAAACGGCATGACTTTCACGTTCAGAAAACAGCGCAACCAGAACATTTGCTCCTGTTACTTCTTCTCTGCCAGAGGATTGAACGTGAATGGCTGCGCGCTGTAGCACTCGTTGAAATGCGTTGGTCGGCTTTGATTCGTCAATTTCAGCGTTAATCAGGCTGCTAAGGTCATTTTCTATATAATGCAGCAGGGAAGATGAGAGGTCATCGAGGTCTATCCCACAGGCTCTAAGCACTGCCATTGCATCTTGATCGCTTATCAGTGCCAGTAGTAAATGCTCCAATGTTGCGTATTCATGCTGCTTCTCATTGGCTATGGCCAAGGCGCGGTGCAAAGTTTGTTCTAGGTTGCGTGATAACATGGATACCCTCACTATATTTAGGATTTTTAGAGCAGAAATATTCTAGCATAGTATTTTATACCGCGCTATGGCTTGGCAGAACTCTAAATCTAAATATTAAATAGTAAGTAAATAGCTTAAATTTTACATAATATTAAGATTTGTTTGATACTTTGGTATAGGTGTTATTAAAGGGGCATTTATGACAGTTACATTTGTTTTCGGAACTTTAGAGTTTATTTCTGCTAATTTTATCAATCCATATACAGGTGAAGTCCTCAATGTTGAGGGTGATTACTACGTTAATGATACGGTTGTGAATGGTGGTACAGGCGATGCGGATATTCTTTTGGGATCTACGCTTAGTCAATTTTTCTCATTAGAGGACTCATTGGGCAATGTTCTTTTGGAAGATTTGGAAATATACCTTATGTCTGCTGGTAATGATATATTAAATCTGTCCAGCAGTACCATTGCTTTGGGTGATGTAGAAATTCAGATGGACGAGGGTAATGACATTGTTTGGGCCAATGTTGGTGATGATATAATTAGAGGTAATTTTGGTAACGATATTCTTAACGGGGGTCCTGGTAATGACAATCTAGATGGAGGTTCTGGTACAGATACTCTAATTGGCTGGACGGGTAATGATACGCTTGATGGTGGAACTGAAGATGACGTTCTTGATGGTGGTGCTGATGATGATGTTTATATGTTTGCCCCTGGTGATGGTTTTGACGTAATTAATGAGACTTCTGGTTTAGATAGTTTGGTATTTACTGGCAATATTTTATTAGCTGACTTGACGTTTACGCAAATAGGTACAGATTTACAAATTGATGTAAATGCTTCGGGGGTCTTGAGCGGAGTTACAATTACAGATTTTTACGCAGGCGACCCTAATCTTACAGTTGAAACAGTGAGCTTTGACACTGATCCTGATTTTGATCTTCTTAGTTTGCTTGCGCCTAATCCAATAAACGGAACAACAGGTGATGATTTCCTTACGGGAACTGCCGGTAATGATATAATTGACGGTAATACTGGGTCAGATAAGCTTTCTGGGGGTGATGGAGATGACACCCTTTTATATAGTAACGATCAAGTTTGGACGAGTGGTTTTGTTGCGTGGAATGTTGGTGCGCCTGATGCGATAATTAACGGAGATCGTGTGACTGTTGCCCCGCGTTACCGTAGTTATGATAATTTTGACGGTGGAAATGGCACAGATACCATTCAAATGGGTAGTGACGGCGATGCCCTATTTCTTGATGATCGCTATAGCCCTAATCCTGATGGCTATAATACTGCGCGCATATCTAATGTAGAAATTATTAAAGCTGGTGCTGGTGATGATATTATTGACCTTACATCTAAGCAATTTTCTTACGGTGATGTAAGTTTGTATGGTGAAGAAGGTAACGATGTTCTTTGGGGTAATGCGGGTAATGACTCTATTTTTGGCGGTATTGGTAATGATCACCTAGATGGCGCTAGTGGTAATGATTTGCTTGATGGCGGCGCTGGTGATGATAAAATGTATGGTTGGTCAGGCGATGATACATTTATAGTCGGGGAAGGTTCTGACATTATTTATACAGGTACTGGCGCGGATCAAATTATTTACAATATGATTGATGCGATGATTGATAATGTAAATGATTTTTCTGCTGTTGATGGTGATGTTATAGATTTATCAGATGTTCTGATCGGTTACGATGCACTTACTGATGCTATTGGCGACTTTGTAACGGCCACTGAGGTTGGTGGAAATACCATTATTTCAGTTGATGCTGATGGTGGAGCAGATAATTTTGTTGATATTGCAATATTTAATGGCGTAACTGGTCTTGGTGATGCCACAAGTCTTGAGAATAGTGGAACTCTTATCACTGTTTAGTTAGTAAGAGCATGTGCGTTCACAAAATTATATAATTAACGATAATTTTGCCATTTTTTTGCAGGGCTGTTATGCTCTGTGCTTTATTTCTACTTGATCTAGTGATAATGTAGGCTAGATAATCAGGGTTTAAGAAAAAGGCTTGGCTAAAATGGCAAAAAAAGAACTTACATCAGTGGAATCTCTTGCAAAAGCAAGTGAAAGTATTGCAAATTTCTCAGGGCATGGCACGTCTTTGGGGGCTGCTGGGTATCGTGAGGCTAGTGACCACCCAGATAATTGTGAATTTTTGAGTGAGCCGGGGCAAAGCATTGCAATATCTCCAGATAATGGTGGGTTTGAATCAATTTTGGTTGGTGTGGCATGGGATAATATGAAAACCCAGAATTCCGGACTATTCGGTCGTTGGTTTAAAAAGGTTGCCAAAATTGGAGTTGATCTTGATATTGGCTGTTTATATGAGCTTCAAGATGGTACGCGTGGTTCTATTCAGGCATTTGGTGAAAAGTTTGGTGATTTTAATGATCCCCCTTATATCTCTCTTTCGGGTGATGAGCGTACAGGAGATGCAGAAGGTCATGATGAATATTTGCTTATTAACGGCCATAAATGGAATGAAATTAAGAGGGTTCTTGTTTATATATACATATATAAGGGCGCACCTACATGGTCTGAAATTAAGCCTCAAATTGTTTTAGATGTTCCGGGCGAGAATGATCTTTATGTTACGTTGAATGCCCATGATGATAAATTGAGCTTATGCGCTGTTGGTGAGCTGCAGAATATACGCGGTGGTATAAAATTGACTAATACCACAGAGTATTTTCCTGGACACCAAGAAATGGATCGTGCCTTTGGTTATGGTTTAGAATGGGCAGACGGACAAAAACGCCCTGCTTAATTCTTCTTTCAGAAAGAAAAAAATGACCGAACTTTCCTTTTATGACACGACGATACTTTCGCTTGGCGCGCTGTTTTTGGGAATAATAATGTTAATCAAGGGCGGTAATTGGGCGGTTGATGCATCTGTCTATGTGGCAAATCGCTATGGCATATCTCCTATGGTTATCGGTTTTACTATTATTGCTTTCGGTACATCTTTGCCAGAGTTAGTTGTTTCAATCACTGCAAATCTGCAAGGTTCTCCTGGGATTGCTTTGGGTAATGTGCTTGGATCAAATATAGCCAATATATTGCTAGTGCTTGGTTGCTCATCTTTATTTATAACTTTGAGCGCTAAGGTTAATAAGGATTTAGTTCGTGATTTAACGCTCATGGTTCTTTCAACAGTTTTGTTGGCAGCGTTCCTTCAATATGGTGAGATTTCAAGGTTGGCTGGTTTGTTGATGCTTTCAGTATTGGCGATATATATATTTATCCAATATAAAAATTCTAAACCCGCAGATTTTGATGCAGAAGAGTTAGAAGAGGTTTGTTTTAAGGATGGCTATTTTGCCGCTATAACGTTGCTTATCGGCTTGATATGCATAGCTGTTGGTTCAGAATTTTTAGTAAAGGGAGCAAAGGTTAGTGCAGGACTTATGGGAATACCTGAATCTATTATTGCTTTAAGTATTGTTGCTTTTGGAACATCTTTGCCAGAGCTTTCAACCAGTATAATTGCAGCGCGAAAAAATCAGGCGGGAATGGTAATTGGGAATATTATTGGATCTAACGTATTTAATATATTGATGATTATGGGATCTGTTGCTGCGGTTAAGCCTATAATACAAGGAAGCTTTGCAGATCAGCTAGTTAACTTTGATATATGGATTACTTTGATTGTTGCGATAATTTGCGCGGCTGTTTTATTATTACGTGGACGAATTAGCCGTGTAACTGGTAGTTTATTTTTCTTGTCATATATCGCGTATAATATTTATATTTATATGATTAATATAGGTAGTTAATTGATACAAAAGGGGGGAATTCCCACATGCCTAATGATATTTTTGATTCTTCGTTAGATGATGTAGAAGTAGAGGTTTCTGATAATAAAATTAAGAAAGGCGAAGAGGCCAATCTTATGGAGAAAGATCCAACTATGACCAATGTTATGGTTGGTATGGGCTGGGTTTTAAATGCCTTCGATGCAGATACTCTTGATCTAGATGTTAGTGGTTTTCTATTAAATAATCAGGAGAAAACCGTTATTGATGAAGATTTTGTGTTTTATAATAATCTTGAGGCCAGAGATGGCGCGGTAGTACATAATGGCGATAACCTTACTGGTGCAGGCGATGGTGATGATGAAAGTATTTCAGTAGATTTAAACGCGGTACCCTTTGAAATTACCAGAATTATGTTTGTTATATCTATTTATAAAGGCGAAGAAAAAGATCAGCAAATGGGCAGCGTAAGAAACCCTTATATTCGTCTTATAAATGCCTCTAATGGTTTTGAGATTTTACGTTATGAATTAAGTGAGGATATGAAAGAAAGTGATGGTGAAACTGCAATGCTTGTTGCTTCTTTAAATCGAGAGGGTCCTAAATGGCACTTCAAAGCAGTTGGAGAATTGGTACAAGGGGGGCTTGAAAAGGTTGCCACCGATTATGATATTATTGTTCATGCTGGTTAATTTATCTGTTGGAGTGCTTAGGCTTTCATGCTCATTGGTTTTTGCTGAACTTTGAATCCTTTTTTCCCAACCCTTCCGCGCCGACCGCGTCCGCCTCTGGCTTTATCAACTAAATGCTCTTCGATCAGTTCGTCAATGTCTGGTAATTCATTCATTTGTATTGCCGCAATACATTCGGTAAAAAACGCAGATCCCCTTTCACCCCAACTATGGATTTTATTACGATAATCCTCTCCTTTTACAAACATTATTGAAGGCGACCATATTTGATCTTTTGATGGTAAGAAGCGCATCAGTAATATTTGCTCAGGCCCGCCATATTGTGATTCATCTTCGTATCTAGCATCGTCTTCATCATAGAGAAATTGTATTTCTGTTTCTACGTCAGCAGTGCCAGGGCCTATACGAACTTCTGCGCTGCATGTTATTCCTAATTCTGGGTCATATAAAAACCATGGGCGCGTTTCATATGGGGACAATTCATGCCCCACACCTAATAGATCCATCAATTCTTTATATTCAACACGCATTGTTTAATCATAACTGTTAATATGCTATGTTGAATACAAAAAAATTCATTAGAGTGTAAAATTTCTGCTTTTTGTTAATATTTTATTGTCTGTTATGTTGGTATGCTGTGTGTGGGTGTATCACGAGTAATCAATTATTTTATATTTTATAGATTAGGAAAGAGATGGGTTCATCGCTAAAATATTTTTCAAGGAATATTGTGCTATTAAATTTGGCCTTGATATTTATTGTGTTCGTTTCTTATGCATATGCTGAGGAAGCGGTTCGCTCCGATATTCAAACTTTCGTTAATACTAATAAAGACGTTGTGTCTTATGAGGATAAATCATTCAACGTTACTGTTAAGGACGTGAATATTCTTGTATCTAAGGGTACAGAGATTATTTTATGGGGAATTGAAAAAGTAAGCCCTAATAAAACTATTTTTAATCTCAAAGCTAGAAGTAAGCTGGAGAATAAGATCGGAAGTAATCCAGTTTTATGTACTATCAAGAGTGAAGATGTAGATTCTGTTAAGGCGCAATGTATAAATCAGGCAGAAGAAGACCTTAGCCTATTTTTATTACAAAATGGTTTTGTAAGTGCAGATAGAGCCGAAATCCAAGGATCTATTTTTGAAAAGCCGTATTTAGAGGCAGAAAAGCAAGCTCAAGAAAATAATAAAGGTATTTGGGCAATGAGCGATGATTCTTCATCTCCTGCAGATCGGCAGGGTAAGAATTTTATGATTGGCGCCATTTTTCTGATGCTGGTTTTTGTTCTTGCTCTTGGTGTTTTAGGGTTCTTCTTGGCTAGAGGGTTTAAGCGTGTAGTTGATGTTCAAAATCAATCGCTTGATTTGGCGATGAAAGAGCGCAGTTTAAAAGGTAAGGAAAAGCTTATAGTTGCTTCTATGATAAAATCTGAAATCATAGAAAATAAAGCCAAAATTGAAGCATATCTTGTCGTATATGAGGAGATGCTTAGTGATTTCTCTAGTGTGGAGGGTGCCTCTAAATTCCAAAAAACAGGGGAAATTATACAAAAACAACCAGCTCTTAGCCGTTCAGTTTTCGATGGTAATACTGATAAACTGGATCTTTTTGGAAGTGCGGTATCAAGTCAAGTCATTCACTATTATGCACGTATAAAAAGCTCTCCTGATTATATTGAAATAAATCCTGATACACCAGTTCTAGAAGTTAAAGAAATTATTGCAAGCGCGGTATTTAACGCTAAAAAACTTTATGAAATATCAGATAATCTTTTGCAGAGATTTCTAGATAACGCTTTGGTAAAAGAGCTGGAATAGCTTTAGAATAATGTTCCTTGCTCTTTCTTATTTGGTTTTGCATTTTCCTTAGCTGGTGTTTTTCTTGCAGGAATGCCCGCACCTTGTACTCGCGCACCAATATATTTTTCTTGCTTGAATTGTAGCTTTATTATTTGGTCTTGTTTAATGGAGTCTCCATTAGTAATTGGTCTGCCATTTTTATCCCAAACAACGACATAGCCGCGACTTAATACATTTTCAAAAGATAGTAGTTCCAGCTTTTCACTATGTAGCTCAAGGTGTTTTTTCTTATCTTTAGTTATTGTACTTCCGACATTATTAAGGCGCTCTACAAATCCAGAGAGTTTAATTCTTTTGTTTTCAACTAATTGCTCTGGATTTAACCTGCTTGTACTTATTTTTGAAAGCTTTTGCATGGAAATATTTACAAGATTTTTGATCGCATGATCCAGCTTATCCCCACAACGATCAATAGTTTGCGCTCTAATTTCTAGTATTTGTTCAGGTTTGCCAAGTTTTGCAGAGAGAGTTTCTATCTTATGTTTATTCTCGGATAATAACCTACTTACGCCGTTTATTAGACGTTTTTCATCATCGAGAACTTGTGCTAGCAGCTCTATGCGTACAGGAACGGCTTTTTCTGCTGCTCCTGTTGGGGTGGGCGCTCGTAAATCTGATGCATAATCAATCAGCGTAGTATCTGTTTCGTGACCAACGGCTGATATAATTGGAATAGCACTTTTTGCCGTGGCTCTAACAACATTTTCCTCATTGAACGCCATAAGATCTTCCAGTGACCCGCCACCTCTGGCGACTATAATAACGTCTGGCCTATGTAATTTATTAAGAGCATTAAAGCCGTCAATGGCATTTGTTATTTCTTTATCCGCACCCTCGCCTTGCACTTTTACAGGCCAAATAAGTACATGACGAGGAAAGCGATCACTTAGGCGGTGGAGTATATCGCGGATCACCGCACCAGTGGGGGAGGTAATAACACCTATTACTTCAGGTATAAAAGGTAGGGTTTTTTTGTTTTCAGGAGCAAACAGCCCCTCTGCATGAAGCTTTTTTTTGCGATCTTCTAACATTTTAAGAAGAGCGCCTTCGCCTGCAAGCTCCATTGATTCTATAACTAACTGATATTTGGAGCTTCCAGGGTAGGTTGTCATTTTACCAATGCAAATGACCTCTATGCCTTCTTCTGGACGTATAGATAGGCGTGATAAAACCCCTTTCCAGCAAACGGCATCAATAACTGACTTTTCATCTTTTAAGCTGGTATATAAATGCCCTGATTTTGGAATTGATACCCGTGATAGCTCCCCGCGCACACGAACACGACTATAATTTTCTTCAACAGTTTTTTTTACCGAAAAGGCTAGCTCGGACACTGTGAATTCAGGGATATTGCTTCGAAATTCTGGATCTGCACTCATAATTGTGCATCTTAGTGTTAAAAAAGAAGAAATTCTAGTTATCTCGTGATATTATGCCCAAATGTTTGATGCGTTTTCTACATATATATATATGAATGAGCCTGATGTTATTCAGGAATTGTTAGATTACCTTGATTGGGATAGGGGGAAATCTGATTTAATTGAAGCTTCGGCAATAAAATTAGTTGAGCAAACTAGGCGTAGAAAGTCTAAGGGTGCGCAGCTTGAATCGTTTTTGCAGGAATTTTCTTTGGATACAAAAGAAGGCGTTGCCATGATGTGCTTGGCAGAGGCTCTTTTGCGTATTCCTGATGCACGTACCGTTAATGCCCTTATGAAAGATAAGGTGTCTGCCGCAAATTGGTTGAAAAAACAAGGAGCATCATCGGATTGGATTACTAAAGCCGCAGGTATGGGTATGGCGATTACCCAAAAGACTTTAGATGGCTCATTATCTCGATTGGGTGAGCCAGTGATTCGCGAGGCCATGGTAAGGGCTATGCAGATGATGGGTAAGCAATTTGTACTTGGCACTGATATTAGTGCGGCTGGAGCAAATGCAAAAGATTGGCAGAAACGAGGCTATCGAATATCTTATGATATGCTTGGAGAGGCTGCTCGTGATCAAAAAACTGCCGATATGTATTTTGAAAGTTATAAAAACGCGATAGAAGAAGTTGCGCAAAGTAATGATGATCAGGAAAAAAAATCTGGAGTATCAGTTAAGCTTTCTGCCCTTCACCCAAGATATGAATATTCTCAGAAAGAAAGGTGCGTCCCTGAAATAACGGAGAAGTTACAGATTCTTGCATTGCTTGCAGCTAAGCATGATTTACCTTTGACCGTTGATGCAGAGGAGGCGAATCGCCTTAATTTATCAATAGAGATTTTTCAAAATATATTGTCGAACGAAAAATTGGAAGGGTGGGACGGTTTTGGGTTGGCTGTTCAGGCATATCAAAAACGCGCATTGCCACTAATTGAATATTTGGCAAATTATGTAAGAAATGCAGAGCGTAAAATTCAAATTAGGCTGGTCAAGGGCGCTTATTGGGACAGCGAAATTAAATATGCTCAAATGGGCGGGTTTTTTGAATATCCAGTTTTTACAAGAAAGGAGAATACCGACCTTTCTTATTTGGCATGTGTGCAAAAACTATTTGAACATTCTGATGTTATATATCCAATGTTCGCTACTCATAATGCCCATACTATTTGCGCTGTGAAATATATGGCAGATCAGTTAGGCTCAGATTACGAGTTTCAGCGTCTTCATGGCATGGGTGAAGGGGTGTACGCCTCTTTGTTCGATGGTCAAGATAGTATAAATGCCAGTATTTATGCTCCTGTAGGCGCACATAAAGACCTTTTGCCATATTTGGTAAGGCGTTTGCTTGAAAATGGCGCGAATAGTTCTTTTGTTAATAAGCTTATGAATAAAGAAATACTGCCAAAGGATATTGTCAGAGATCCTGTTGATCCTGTTCGTAAGTTTGAGAATAAACGCCACCCAAAAATTTCCCTACCAAAAGATATATTCGGAGAAAAGCGAATAAATTCGGCAGGGATTGATCTCGATGATTATGAGTCATCTAAAGAAGCCTTAGATTTTATTTCTAACTATGAAATCAGTGGAAAGCCTTATTCTATAGTTGGTGGCAATAAATATGAGATGATAGATGATCAATTTATAGAATGGTCATTTGATAATGCTTGTCAGGCTTATAAAGATTGGAATTTTAAAAGCGTACATCAAAGAGCAATAGTTATTGAAAGATTTGCAGATTTGCTTGAGTTTCATAAAGATGAGCTTATGGCAATATTGGTTTATGAGGGAGGTAAAACAATTCCTGATGCACTTGGTGAGGTGCGCGAAGCCATTGATTTTTGCCGTTATTACGCATCTTTAGGGCGTGAAGTTTTTGATGCAAAAGGCACTTTATTATCAGGATATACAGGAGAGGAAAACCGCCTTGTAATGCAAGGGCGCGGAGTGTTTGTATGTATCAGTCCGTGGAATTTTCCCTTGGCAATTTTTACAGGTCAAATAATTGCCGCGGTAATTGCTGGTAATGCGGTTATAGCCAAGCCCGCTTCGCAAGCCCCATATATTGCCACTAGGGCGGTGGAGCTTATGCACCAAGCGGGAATTCCAGGATCAGTGATTCAGCTTCTAATCGGTAATGGCGCGTTTGCTTCTAGGGTCTTGGAGCATAAATATGTATCGGGCGTTGCTTTCACAGGTTCAAATGATACCGCAAAAATGATTCAGCAAACTTTGGTTGTTCATAATGATGCGGTTGTTCCTTTTATTGCCGAAACTGGCGGGCAGAACGCAATGATAGTTGATAGCTCTGCACTTTTAGAGCAGGTAGTCGATGATGTTATTTTAAGCGCATTTGGTTCTGCGGGGCAAAGATGTTCTGCACTTCGAGTGCTGTATGTGCAAAACGATATAGCCGATGATTTCATTTCAATGCTGTCTGGCGCTGTTGATGAAATGAATATAGGCAACCCCGATAGCTTATCGGCTGATATTGGTTATATAATAGATGCGCCAGCGAAAGAGGCTCTGGATAGGTATAAGGATTATATTTCTTCTCATGGGCGGCTGGTCGCTGAGGCCAAGATAAATAACAATTTATCCAATAATAGCCGAATATTTGCGCCTGTAGCTTATGAAATAGATTCTATCCATGTTTTGGACGGCGAAGTATTTGGACCTGTCTTGCATATTCTAAGATTTCATGCGGATCAGTTAGGTTTCGTTATCAATCAAATAAATCGTAGTGGTTATGGGCTTACATTTGGGCTGCATAGCCGTATTGAATCGCGTCAATATAAGGTGGCGCAGATGGTAAGGGCGGGGAATATTTATATTAACCGCTCTATGACTGGCGCAGTGGTCGGTGTTCAGCCCTTTGGCGGTATGGGGCTATCAGGTACAGGCCCTAAGGCGGGTGGCCCTAATTATTTGCATGGTTTTGCAACGGAGAAGGTCATTTCTAACGATATAACGGCATCAGGAGGCAATACAAGTCTGCTTTGTATTGATGATTAGTTGATTTACTCTATAAAGAGCAGCATATCAGCTTGAAAAATTGCTTTTACATGCTATGAATTAGCTTCAAATCATAGTTAGGAGCAAAAATCATGGATATTCTTTTAATTGGTTCGGGTGGTAGAGAGCATGCTCTAGCGTGGAAGTTAGCCCAATCTCCTAATTGTTCTAAGTTATATTGCGCCCCTGGTAACGCAGGGATAGAGGCTCAGGCGCAGTGCGTTCCTATTAAGGTTAGTGAAATTGACAAGATAGTTGCTTTTGCAAAGGAAAAAGCCATTGATTTGGTAATTATAGGGCCTGAGAATCCGTTAGTTGATGGCTTAGCTGATAAGTTGAATGAAGCTAATGTAGATGTATTCGGACCATCGGCCAAAGCAGCGCAACTTGAGGGCTCTAAGGGCTTTATGAAGGATTTATGCGCTAAATATAATATATTATCAGCCAAATATGGCCGTTTTATAGATGTGGAATCGGCCAAAAAATTCATAGAAGAAACCGGAGCGCCTATAGTTGTTAAAACAGATGGGTTGGCGGCTGGTAAGGGCGTGATTATTTGCGAAACCACCGATCAGGCGATTGAGGCAGCAAGTGAGATGCTTTCAGGCGCAGCGTTTGGCGCGGCGGGGCAGGAAATTGTAATTGAAGAATTTCTTGAAGGTGAAGAGGTGAGTTTTTTTGCTCTATCCGATGGCAAGACAATATTGCCCCTAACTTCTGCGCAAGATCATAAGCGAGTTGGTGATGGAGATACTGGCTTAAATACTGGTGGTATGGGCGCGTACAGTCCTGCGCATTTCATGAATGAGGCACTGGAGCAGCAAATTATAAAAGACGTGATCGAGCCAACAATTAAGGGCATGGCATCAGAAGGCTGTCCATTTACGGGGGTTTTGTTTGCAGGCCTAATGGTTAAAGACGGCAAGGCAACTTTGCTAGAGCATAATATTCGTTTTGGTGATCCTGAATGTCAGGCAATTATGATGCGCCTTCAAGGCGATCTTGTGGAGATTTTACATGCCGCCGCGCAAGGGCGATTAGATGAGGCTAAGGACAAAATAAGCTGGTCTGATGATGCTGCGCTTTGCGTGGTGATGGCTGCAAATGGCTATCCCGCTAGTTATAAGAAGAACACACCAATAAAGAATATTGATGAAGCTAATGCAGTTGAGGGCTCGTACGTGTTCCATGCGGGTACAGCCAAAGATGATAATGGTAATATAATAAGTGTTGGCGGGCGAGTACTTGGCGTTACTGCCATTGGCGCGAATATAGCCACAGCGCAAGAGCGAGCCTATAAATCAGTTGATTGTATTGATTGGCCAGAAGGTTTTTGCCGCCGTGATATTGGTTGGCGCGCGTTGAAATAGGTGAGAGTTATTCATGGAATATTGCATGCATGATTGGGTGTTGGTTAATATTATTGTTGAGTGGAATAAGGGGCGAGTTATTCTAAATATTGATCGTTATCGTTATAAGACTAGCGAGCAAGTCGTTGCTAATAATTTTTCTAAGCTTGAAGTCCCTAGAAGATATGAATGGGGGGAGAGTGAAACAATAAATGAAATTACAGGCCCTATTCAACTTGATAGTGGTCAATATAGATTTTCTATAGAAATGCAATCGGGAGATGTTATTGAAATAGATGCTGAATCATTAGATATGCCTGATTCTGCGTTATTGACTAACTTCAACGTTTCCCCTTGAAAAAATCCTTTAAAATCTGTCCGCATTCATTTTCCATTAAACCTTGAGCAATGCTGGGTTTATGGTGGCAGGTTGGTTGCTCATAGAATTTTGCGCCGTGCAATATTCCTCCGCCCTTGGGATCAGATGCGCCGATAACCACGCGTCTAATCCGCGCAAAGGAAATCGCCGCCGCGCACATGGTGCAAGGCTCTAAGGTGACGTACAGAGTGTAATCAGGGATACGCTGCGCCCCTGCAATATCACATGCTTCGCGGATTGCGAGGATTTCGGCGTGCGCGCTTGGGTCTTTTAATTCGCGGGTTTTATTGCCTGCTTTGGCGATTATTTCACCGCTTTTATTAACGATAACCGCGCCGATGGGAACTTCATCACGCATTTTTGCAGCGATTGCCTCTTCCATCGCGGCTTGCATAAGGTTATGTTCTTTGCTGTTGAAAGGATTATTACTCATGGGTCAAGATAAGCATAAAGGGCAGCGCATTGCAAAGGTTATGGCAAGGGCGGGGCTGTGTTCTAGGCGTGATGCAGAGAGATGGATTGATGCAGGTAGGGTAGAGGTCAATGGCAAGGTGATAGATTCCCCTGCTCTTAATGTTACCGATAGTGATAAAATTATGGTTGATAACAAGGTGTTGCCAAGGATAGAGCAATCAAGATTGTTCCTATATCACAAGCCACCAGGCTTGGTGACAAGCCATAAAGATGAAAAAGGCCGCGCCACTGTATTTGATAATCTGCCAGAAATAGTGCCGCGCGTGGTAAGCGTTGGCAGGCTGGATTTGAATACTGAGGGGTTATTGCTGCTTACCAATGATGGAGAGATGGCCAGATTTTTAGAGCTTCCCGATACTGGTTGGGCGCGAAAATATCGTGTACGTGTCCATGGTAAAGTGAGCGAAAAGCGTCTAAAATCCTTGGCAAATGGGATTACTATTGAAGGTGTACGTTATAAATCTATCGACGCGAAGCTAGAAGAAAAAACCGAAGATCAGGCAAGCGGTACTAATTCATGGATAAGTATAACTTTGCGTGAAGGCAAGAATAGAGAAATTCGCCGCGTTATGGAGGAGCTTGGCCTTAATGTTACACGCCTTATCCGCACTGATTACGGCCCTTTTTCTTTGGGATCGATGAATAGAAATGCGGTGGTAGAAGTTAAAGCCAATGTTATGAAGCATCAGCTAGCAAAATATTTTGCTGGTAAATCTGATGGTAAAAATACGGCTTTAGAAACTGCAAAACCGCCAAAAAATGATGGTAATGCCAAGAGTAATACAGCGCGTAAAAAACCTAATCGTCGGAAAAGATCGTGAAGATTGTTGCAGGAAAATATGGTGGCAGGAAATTGATTGTCCCAAAGGGTAGGGATATACGTCCCACCACTGATAAGGTGCGCGGCGCGGTATTTAACATGTTGAGCTCACGCGGCGCAGTTGAGGGCACGAAGGTGTTAGATGTTTTTTGCGGAAGTGGTGCGTTGGGGCTTGAAGCCTTATCAAGGGGGGCTGCTCATTGCTATTTCATTGATAAGGCGCGCTCATCTATTGAGCTTGCAAAAGAAAATTCTATTGCTTTGGGGGTTGCGGATAATTGTGATTTTTCCGTTAGGGATAGTGCCAAGTTACTTGAAAAACCAAGTGATAATGACGCGTACAGTCTGGTGTTTTTAGACCCGCCTTATAATAAGGGTTTAATTCCTAAGGCTTTGGAAAAACTTATTGGTGGGAATTGGTTAGAACGTGATGCATGGATAGTATGTGAGAGTGAAAGAAGTTTTGATTTGCCTGAAACTCTAGGTATTTCAGTTGATAGTGAGAAAACTTACGGCGATATAAAGATCACGCTGGCTCAATATATATCCTAACCAATAAATCCGCCATATAGAAGAATTAGCAATCCTCCGCCCAAAATTATGCGATAAATTGCAAATATTTTAAAAGTAGCGTGCTGTAAGTATTTCATCATAATTGTTAATGCAGTCAAGCCAGAAATAAATGAGAATATTACGGCTACCAAGGCATCAAGGCCAAGCTGTACGTCGCCAGTTTTTAGTAAATCGAGGCTTATCAATGCGCCTGCTCCGCTAATAGCCACCATTGCAAGTAACATAGAAAAATGAGCGCTTTCGGTGCGGCTATAGCCTAAAAACCTAGAGGCGGTCATGGTTATACCAGAGCGGCTAGTCCCTGGTATTAGGGCTAAGATTTGAGCGAAGCCAATCGCTAGCGCGTCTTTGTAGGTCATTGATTTTAATTCTTTTGTCGCAGTGGTTTTTGCATCTGCGTACCATAATACAATACCGAAAATAATTGTTGCCCAGCCAATAACATATAAAGTTTTAAGCCAGTCAGGCTCAAATGCATGAAGAATAAGCCCTGCTATAATAACAGGAATTGAACCTACTAGTACAAATTGCAAGAGCTTAGCATCATTGCTTTTGGCTTTGCCTGTGCTTATGTCTTTTGCTCCCACAAGCATACGCAGAATATCACGCCAGAAATACAGAAGTACGGCGAATAACGTCCCTACATGGACAGATATATCCATTATAAGGTTTTCCTTGTCCCAACTATCACATTGACCAATGGAGCAGTGGAACAGCCCCAAATGCCCGCTGGAGCTTATGGGAAGAAATTCTGTTAATCCCTGTATGACAGCTAATATAATTATGTGATATAAGATCATTTAGTTTCTCGAGCTTTTAACATGTTCGTAAGAGCTACTCCAAAATAGAGGAAAAAACAATGGTATATGTCGCAGGTATAATTGGTTTTATTGGGGGTTTTGTAGCAGGGCAAATGCTTTTGCTGTTTTTATTGCGTAATGTCAGTAAAGAAGATTTGCTTAATGATCCTTATATTAAGATGAAATATGGCATCTTAAATTGGGTTATAGCCATTATGGGGAGCTATTCAACAGTCTGGATGTATCAAAGGTATTTTTTTTGAATTAAGGCATTTAAAAAATATATTATGTATCCTATGATGCTTTCGTTCGAATGGATTCTTTGAGTATTAGGAGAAATATATAATGAAAAAATACATGCTTGCTTTTGTAGCTTTGGGGTTTTTAACGTCAATATCAAGTCTTTATGCTAAGGATAATATCCCTCCAGCTAGTAAAGAGGAGAAGCCAGAGGTTAAGCCTGTATCCAATAATTATATATTCGATAAAGATCACACACAGATTTTGTTTTTTGTTGATCATCTAGGCTTTTCAAAATCTCAAGGTGAGTTCCATGGATATGACGGATATTTTATTTTCGATCAGGAGAATCCTAAGAATTCCAAGGTTGAGGTGACAATAAAAACTTCTAGCATTGATATGGATAGTGACAAATGGAATGAGCATATGAAAAGCCCTGATTTTTTCAATGTTGAGGCATTTCCTGATATGATATTTAAAAGCACCGATATAAAAATTACTGGTAAAAAAACAGCAGACATCACTGGTGATTTAACTCTTTTAGGGGTTACTAAGCCAGTTATCCTTAAAACCACATATAATAAATCTGATAAACACCCATTTAGCGGCAAATATGTAAGTGGATTTTCTGCTAAATCAAAAATTAAGCGCTCTGACTTTGGAATGGCTTATGGCCTTCCCGCTGTTGGTGATGAAGCGGAAATTATGATCGAAGTTGAAGGAATTAGAGTAAATCAAGAAAATCACGATGAGGTAAAGGCTGTCGAGCCTGCAAGTAAGTGACTATATGCCTAAAATAAAATAGGAGATACAATGAGTAAAGATCCTGCCGATAGTTATGGCTTGGTTTCAAGGTTTATACATTGGGTAACTGCCTTTATAATATTAGGGCTCTTGGCGGTTGGTAACTACATGGTTTCTCTTGATATGAGCCCCCAAAAAATCTGGATTTATAACCTTCATAAATCTTTTGGGCTGTTGGTTCTGGCTTTAGTTTTTATTCGTGTCTTTTGGCACTTAATTAAGAAAAAACCTAAATCTTTACCAACTCATAAAAAATGGGAGGTCGGTCTTTCCCATGCAATACACGGATTTTTGTATATTCTACTCTTTGCATTGCCGATATCTGGTTGGGTTATGTCATCGGCTGGGGACTTTAATGTCAAGTTTTTCTCCATAAATATGCCCGATATAGTTTCTAAAAATAAGGATTTATTCAATATAGCAGAAGAAGCTCATGGAATATTGGCATGGGTTATTTTAGCATTAGTGGGTTTGCATGTTGCTGGCGCTCTAAAACATCATTTCATTGATAAAGATAGAACATTAGAGCGCATTACGTGGGCGCGTATATCTATTGTTCCAACAATATTATTATTTGGATTTGTTGCTCTTATATATGGATTTGTTGCCGTTCAGAGTTTGAGCGGAGATTCAAAAGCAGAACATGACGATCATGCGGAGGTTAAGAGTCAAGAACATGCCAGTGATATAGATAAAAAAGAAATATTGGCATCTGATGTAACTCAGTGGATTATTGATAAAGGTAAGAGTAGCCTTAGTTTTAAGGCCAAGCAATATGGACAATATTTTGACGGAAATTTTAGTTTTGATGGTCAAATATTTTTTGATCCAAAAAAATTAGATAAAAGTAAAGTTAGAATTTATATTGATATGAATTCTATTAAAACTGGAAGTTTAGATCGTGATAATCAGGCCAAATCAAAAGATTGGTTTGATGTCGCTACTTATCCTAATGCTATATTTGAGGCAGATAAGTTTATAAAGAGAGATGTTGACGGGAATTATATTGCAAAGGGTAACTTAACTTTGCGAGGAGTGACATTACCTGTGGAGTTGCCTTTTAATCTAGAAATTAAAGAAGGGGACAGCGGAAAAATTTCTGCAGTTATGAAATCTGAGATAGAGCTTGGTAGGCTAAACTTTGGTGTGGGTCAAGGGCAATGGAGCAATGGGGACGCTATTAGCGACAAGGTATCAATAAATATTGATCTGTTAGTAGCTGCCCATTAAATATTTTAATAACCTTTTTTCATAAATTAAGCCTTTCATTATTGAATATTCTGCTATGTTCGCTATTGTGCAAGAATGAGAATCTTATATCATTTCTGGCTTCAACCTTTTTCTCGTAAAGTGCGTATGGTACTGAACGAGAAAAATCTTCCGTTTGAGCTTATAATAGAAAAAATCTGGGAGCGTCGAACTGACTTCCTAGCCATGAATCCAGCCGGTGATCTTCCTGTTCTTATTGAGGAAGATGGTACAACATTATCAAACTCACAAGTAATTTGTGAATATCTGGAAGAGCTATATCCCGAGGTTAATTTAATAGGGAATGACCCTGTGCAGCGCTCTGAAACGCGGCGCTTGGTTAATTGGTTTGATCGTAAATTTAATTCAGAAGTAACCGAGAATTTAGTTAATGAGAAATTGATGAAGTCAATTTTGAACTTAGGTTCTCCACATGGCCCTACGGTGCGTGCTGGTCGTGCGAACATACATTATCACCTTGATTATATTGGGTTTTTAACAGAAAGACGTGATTGGCTTGCAGGTGATTCGTTTTCTTTGGCTGATATTTCTGCTGCTGCTCATTTATCTGCTGTTGATTATGTCGGTGATGTACCATGGGAGCAACATGGTGCAGCTAAAAATTGGTATGATAAAATAAAGAATCGTTCGGGTTTTACTGAGCTATTAGATGAAAAAGTTCCTGGATTTGATCCAATAGAAAATTATAAAAAAACTGGTTAATTTCTAAACTGATATGTGGGGTTAAGGTGGAAAACAATCACCTTTTTTGTTTTGGTTATGGCTATAGCTGCGCTCATATTGGGCGTGATTTGTTGCATGATAATAATGGCTGGAGCATATATGGTACAACGCGCGATCTTGATAAAAAGGCAGACCTTCGCTCTAGCGGTATAAAGAGCTATTTATTTGATTTTGATGCACCGTTGCCAGACCCGCTTTATATGTTACGTGATGTAACACATATTTTAATATCAACTCCGCCTACTGATAATGGTGATCCTACATTTATCGCCCATGCGCATGATATTATTTCTTTGCCTAACTTGAAGTGGGTGGGTTACTTATCGACGACTAGTTCTTATGGGGATAGGGGCGGGGGCTGGGTTGATGAAAATTCGCAAACTCGCCCAACTACTAAGCGTGGATCAAGACGGCTAAAGGCTGAAAACCAGTGGTTATCATTATTTTACAGCCATAATATTCCAGTAAATATTTTTAGATTATCAGGAATTTATGGCCCTGAACGTAGTGCACTAGACTCCGTGCGCTCCGGTATAGCGCGAAGAGTGGACAAGCCCGGCCATATGTTTTCTAGGGTGCATATTGATGATATTGTGCAAGTTTTAAAGGCTTCTATGAATAATCCAAAAGCCGGACAAATATATAATATATGTGATGATATGCCCACCCCAAGCCATGAAGTTATAAAATATGCCTGCGACCTTCTTGGTATAGAACCCCTGCCCTTAGTTTCATTCGATGATGTTGATTTAGCGCCAATTACTCAGAGTTTTTATGCTGATAATAAGAGGGTTCGAAATGATAAGATTAAGCATGATTTAGGTATTGTTTTGAAATATCCAGATTATAAATCAGGGCTTATAGCTTGCCTTGAATCCGATAGGCAAAATATAAAAGAACATAGTAAAAATAGCTAATTTTATTGTTGATTCATTTTCATTGCCATAATGTTTCACGTGAAACAAAAAGTGAACATTGTTGCTTTACTGAGTATTAAATGGCAGGCGTACAGTTACTGTTGTGCCTATATTTACTGTGGAATCTATATGTATAGAGCCACCATGAAGCTCAACAAGCTCTTTTGTAATTGATAGGCCAAGGCCAGTTCCTTCATGATCTCTTGTATATTCAGATGATGCTTGCTCAAAGGGGCGCAGGACGGACGCTAGCTTATTTGGTGGAATACCAATTCCTGTATCGCAAACTTTAAAGGATAAATAGTCACTATTTTCATAGCATTCAACCCATACAGAGCCATTTTCTTTTGTAAATTTAACAGCATTTGAAAGCAGGTTTAAGAATATCTGCGTAAGAGCTCTACGATCTGCAATAACGCTGAGATTCTCATTTTTAAGCTCAAATGTCCTGATTGTTATATTTTGCTCTGTTGCTCGGCCTCGTATCATCTCGATGCAACGCTGGATCACATCATTTACATTTACAGTTTCAAGATCAAGAACATGCTTACCAGCTTCGATTTTTGACATATCGAGTATATCACTAATCAAATCGAGTAAATGATGCCCGCTTTCCTTTATACTGGTTGCATACTCAACATATTTTTCATTGAATATTGGTCCGAGCATCTGGGATTCAATCATTTCAGAAAAACCGATTATTGCATTTAACGGGGTGCGTAGCTCATGGCTCATATTTGCAAGGAAACGTGTGCGCGCGGCATAGGCTTGTTCTGATGCATCTTTGGCCTGGCGCAATTCTTCCTCATAGAGCATGCGTTCGGTCATATCCTGCATTATTCCGTATAGTGCAATTACTTCGCCCTCATCGTTCTTTTCGCAGCGACCTTCACACATTATAAAGCGAACATCACCGCCAGGAAGAGTGATTCGAAATTCCATGTCATAGTTTTTTTCTTCGATAATTGCGCGTTGGAAAACTTGAACCACGCGTCCCAAATCACGTTTATGTATCAGTGAAGTAAGAGAATTTATGCTGGGTTTAAAATGATTTTGATCGACGCCAAAAATTCTAAATATTTCCTCTGACCATGAGATATATTCTTCACCGATAAGCCAGTGCCAGTGACCCATGCGTCCGATTGCTTCGGCTTCGGAGAGTTGTTTTTCCCTGCGTTGTAAGTTTTTTTGTTTCTCCTTTATATCGGTGACATTGCGCCCGATTGCATATATTTCGCCATCGCTATATTTTAGGCGCCATTCTATAATACGCAAATTACCATTTGAATCGGTTATTGATGTCTCTATATCGATGATATTACCTTCGTTTAGGTTGTTATCGTCAATAGCTTGAATTGTTCGTATGATTTGGGATTTATCTTCTTCCTTGAATAAGTCAAAGAAGGATATTCCTTTATTATGCAATATATGATCAAAAGCATTATTATTATATGTAATATCCCCTGACATATTTGTGATAACCATTAAATCTTGAGCCATGTCGGAAAACACAGAGTATTTTCTTAGCTGTGTATGTTCATCTTCTGGTGTTGGTTGCGCGGCTCGCTCGATGCGTGATGCGGAGCTGCGTATTTTTTCCATCAGGCTATTAAGGTTATCATTAACGCTTTCGTTAGATGTGTTTTCTTCTATCGCTGAGGCAATTAGATATTGACGGTTATTAGATGTGGTAATCCAGTCAAACTGAAACTCACTCATAATACCGCTATCTTTTATATGGACATCATGAGTTCCCGTAGGTAGATCCGATAAATCCTTTAGGTCTTCTAATTCTTCTTCTGAAAATTGAATGGCTTCTTGTATATAATTTTGATTATTAAGATCAATACCGCTAATCTCGCAGAAGGCCTCATTTGCGTATATAATTAAACCATCATCATTTACAACAAAACGTGCGGCCTCATTATCAATAAGATGATGAGGAGATAAATCATTTTGTGTATCTATTATATTGCTTATGGACATAAGGTGTTTACGCAAGAAGAATCAAAGAACTCTAAGTGTTAATGATACGCAGAAAGCTAAGATTCTGACAAGATCTTTTTCATATAACATTATATGAATATGTATGACCTATAAATAATTAGTATTTTACAGAGCAGCCATAAGGAGCAGTTAGTGGAATTTCTACCTTATGCCCTTGTGATAATGCATCAAGAGCACTAAGGACTAGGTTTTCTGCGCTATCAATTGTTTTTGGATTGGGGCTGGACTTGTCGTCTATTGCGCCTATATATTCTATGTTCCCCTGCGCGGAAATAACGAACATATGCGGTGTGGTTTTAGCCCCATAAAGACGGCCAATCTCACCAGTGGGATCAAGTATCCGTGTCGTAGCATTTGACCCGACTTCCTCTTCAATCTTCAATGCCTCTTCAGGTGTTATATAGCCCTGTTTCCCTGGCGCAGAAGATACAATAGAAACCCATATAACTCCGTTATCCGTAGCTATTTTCTGGGTTTTTTGCATATTGCCTGTTGAATAATGTTTTCTAACAAAAGGACATTTATGGTTGGTCCATTCCAGAACCACTATCTTGCCTTTTTGCTCTTCAAGGTTAAATTTATTGCCGTGAATATCGATGGCTTCAAAATTAGGTGCAGCTTTGCTGATTTCCGCAATTAGTGGAGCAGGCTCGCTATTATTTGGGCTTATTTGAGTGTTACTTACATGCCCAGAAGCTACGTTTTCGCTGGTTTCTTGCTTTTTCGAATCAATCTTAATCCAGCCTAATGCTAGAGGAATGAACGCTAATATTAGGAAAGCATATAAAATATAGACTGGTTTTTTAGACATATTATTTCCTTTATTTATCAATGGCTTCTTTAAGAGTTCCGAAAGTCAGAACTTGCGGTAATACAACTTCTTTGGGACGAGTTTGGGTTATTTTATCTCTGCGACCGTAATAGACATATAGAGGAACTCCATTACGACCAAAATTACTAAGATATGCTGTAATCTCTGGATTTTCATTTGTCCAGTCACCAATTAGATATTGCACATTATTTTCTTCAAATAACTGTTTGGTGGCATCAATATTGATAGAGGATGCGTGATTTATTTTGCAGGTTATACACCAGGCCGCAGTCATCTCTACGAATATGGGTTCGTTTCCTTCCAGTAATAATGCCAGCTTATCTTTGCTGTACGCTTCGCCAAATTTATAGGCTCTCTCTATATGTATGGGTTGTATAGTTCTGATTGCCGATAATGTAGAAACCATCAATATGATAGATATTATAAGGCTTATATGAGTTATTAGGCGGGCTACGCCAATATTTTCCAGATGTATTAGCCATACGCTAAATGATAATGCCAGTAATCCTAATAGAGAGTATAATATTCCGTCAGAGCCTGTTTGTTGGCTTAATACCCATATTAACCACACAGATGATGCAAGCATTGGAAAGGCTAAGAATTGTTTGAATGTTCCCATCCAAGCCCCAGGTTTTGGTAATATATGACGTGCTGGCGGAACGAATGATAGGAATAAATAGGGTAAAGCCAGCCCAAAGCCGAGCATAGCAAAGACACTTAAAGATATAAGGGCGGGTTGCGTAATTGCAAATCCCATGGCAGCGCCCATAAATGGAGCAGTGCAAGGAGTAGCAACGATTGTTGCGAGCACTCCAGTGAAGAAACTGCTGCTTAGTGAATTTCCTTTAGTTAGGGAGTTTCCTACATTTGTTAGACGGCCACCAAGTTCAAAGAACCCCATAAGATTTAGGCCTATTGCAAATAGTAAATATGCCAAAAATGCTATGATTATAGGGCTTTGGAATTGAAAGCCCCAGCCAAAAGCCGTTCCAGCCTCTTTGAAAATGAGAATGATCCCTCCAAATGCCAGAAAGCTTAAAACTATGCCAAAGGTATATGATAATCCGTGCAAGCGCGCTAAATTATTCTCTTTTTCCTTCATTTTTACAAGGTTTAGCGCCTTCATAGATAGAACAGGGAAAACGCAAGGCATTAAGTTCAAAATTATTCCGCCGATGAAGGCAAATAATAATGCTCCGACCCAGCTCATAGATTTATCTTTATGCGTTGGCGTTTCTATATGTTGCTGTACGTCTTTTGAAGTTGTTATATCCTCCGCATCTTTTACGTTATCTTTATTTATGGTTGGAGATTTTGTCGTTTCATTTGTAGGTAAAGCCTCTAATAAAAACCCCTTATTTTTACCAATTTCTCCTTTTATAACCAGCAATCCACTAACATTTTTCAACTCTGATATTGGTTGATCTCCGCGCTTATGCTTTATAGTTACAATCCCGTCATGTATTGAAACTTCAGGCATCGCCACATGATTTATTATTCCCCAATTCATTGGAAAGAATTCTAGATTCTCGCTTGTCGCATCATTTAAGATTGTTCTGTTTTCAGGGGTGAGGGATAGGTGTAGTTTATTATCTTTTTCACTGAAAAAGAATTTCCCCTTTATTGTCTGGGGGAGCTTAAATTTCGCCTGATTTATATATTGTGTTTGATTGTTATCCAGATTATTGGGATCATTGAGATATATAGATATTTTATCATTTTCGGGTATGCAAATTTCATTACAAACCAGCATATTAATTTGTGCGCTTAACTCTATTTTTCCTTCAGGAATAGTGTCAGGAACGGTTAGGGTCTGTAGTAAAGTTACTTCATCGTAATAGCCATAATTAACAAGCACATCATATGATATTTTATCTGGTGTTGGCCAATTTATCTTTGATATTTCAAACCCTTCTGGTAAATCCCATTCAATCTTGACGGGCAACCCTGAATCGCCGGGATTGTCCCAATAAACATGCCAGTGCGGGGCAAGCTTTATATTAGTTGCGATGGTTATTTTATCACCAGGTTTTACTGCGCTATGCTCGGAAATAATACTTACATCTGTGTAGCGCTCTTCCTGCGCTTGTGAATTGGTGGAAAGCGAAAAGCCTACAAATATTAGGGTTGAAATTACTAATATTCTTTGAAAAAGGGAGCTAATGATCATTATTTATATAATTCCTTATGCTACATGCCACCATTAAAAGTAAATTTACTTATACATTATATTGTTAAATCGCGATATGATGCTATTCGTAATATATCAATTTTTGTTACAAGTTTTTATAATGATTAACCTCAGTCAATTTAAGTAAGTTCTACGTTTATAAAGAGAAAGAAAGCTTATGGATAAGGTCTTATGGTCGCCTACGCAAAAGCAGGTAGAGTCCAGTAATTTACATGAATTTATGGCTTATGTGATGACACGTACGGGGCAAGAATTTGGTGATTATAATGGTTTGTGGCAATGGTCAGTCAGTGAAAATAATCTATTTTGGAATTATATTTGGGATTATTGCGAGGTTATTGGTGATAAGGGCGATGTAATTTTAGATAATAATGGTGGAAAAATGCTTGGGGCTCAGTTTTTTCCTAATTCCAGTCTTAATTATGCAGAAAATCTGCTAGAGAATCTCAAAAATGGTGATTTATCAGTTGTTGCTATGGTTTTTCGTGATGAAAAAGGTCTTGAATCTTCAATAAGCAGGAAGGAGCTTTTAGATAAAGTTTCCATATGGCAACAAGCCATGAAATCTAATGGTATAGTTAAAGGCGATCGTATCGTGGGCTATATGCCAAATATGATGGAAACCATAATTGCGGCATTAGCAGCAATATCATTGGGCGCAATTTGGTCATCAGCTTCACCAGACTTTGGTGTGCAAGGGGTCTTGGATAGGTTTAGCCAAATAGAGCCGAAAATGTTAATAGCTGTAGATAGTTATTATTATAATGGCAAAGTTATAGATGTTTTGAAGAAAATAGAGCAAATACTGCCCCAGCTACCTAGCTTGGAAAAAACCATCATTGTACCGTTTGCAGGTTCATCTTGTGATGTTCCTGATATTGAAGATGCCTGTTCGAGTTCAGATTTTATAAAACCTTATCAGCCAACAGATATAGACTATGTACGTGTGGAGTTTAATCACCCCTTATTTATTATGTTTTCATCAGGAACAACAGGAGTTCCTAAATGTATTGTTCATGGACATGGTGGAACTTTGCTCCAGCATTTAAAAGAGCATCAACTTCATTGTGATATAAAATCTGAGGATAAAGTGTTCTATTTTACCACTTGTGGCTGGATGATGTGGAACTGGCTGTTTAGCGCTCTGGCTTCAAGGGCGACTTTATTGCTTTATGACGGCTCTCCATTTTATCCTGATGGTAATGTGCTTTGGGATTATACATCAAAGCATGAATGTAGCTTTTTTGGTACTTCGGCAAAATATATAGAGGCAATGAAGGTTAATAATATAATTCCTTTAAAAACACATGATTTGTCATTTTTACGTACTATTGCCTCTACGGGATCGCCTTTAGTTCACGCAAGTTTTGATTTTGTGTATGAGAATATAAAAAAAGATCTTCACTTGGCATCTATATCTGGGGGGACTGATATTGTTTCGTGCTTTGTTCTGGGCAATCCGATCTCTGCGGTTTATCGTGGGGAAATCCAGTGTGTTGGGCTTGGCATGGCAGTTGATATTTATGATGATAATCAACAATCGGTAAAAATAGGGGCAGGAGAGCTTGTTTGCACAAAACCCTTTCCATCTATGCCAGTTTGTTTTTGGGGCGATGAGAATAACAGCAAATATAAATCAGCTTATTTTGAGCGCTTTGACAATATCTGGGTTCATGGTGATTGGATTGTAAGAACCGAACATGGTGGTTTTATAATTTTAGGGCGCAGTGATGCAACGCTAAATCCTGGTGGTGTACGTATTGGAACGGCCGAGATTTACAGGCAAATAGAAAAGATTGATGCCATAGAAGACTCGGTTGTAATTGGTCAAGACTGGCAAGGTGACGTGCGCGTAATCCTTTTTGTAATAATGAAAAAAGGCTGGGAGCTTGATGATAATTTGATAAAAGAGGTCAAGACGGTAATTCGTAAAGGTGCATCTCCGCGCCATGTTCCTGCAAAGATTATTGCCGTATCAGATATTCCGCGTACAAAAAGCGGTAAGATAACAGAGATTGCTGTGCGTGATGTTGTTATGGGCAGGCTGATTAAAAATGTTGAAGCTCTGGCTAATCCTGAAAGCTTAGAGTTATATAAGGACATAGATGAGTTGAAAAGCTAGGTTAAAAATTGCTTGCAAATTTTTATGCTTAATGTTTTCCTATAATTATATGAATAGTTACTCGTTGCAAATTGTTGAATATTCTTCTCGCCCAGCTATGGTTCGGGCGATAGCAGTTGCAGCAGCGGCGAATGCGGCGGGCAAGTCCCGCAAGTAATAGCCCATAGCGCACGAAGCTAGCGCGATAATCTCTTAAAAATTGTAAAATTAACCAAAGGATACGAAAATTCGTTTGTCCTTAGCAAAAATGAGCATTAAAACAATGAAAAATAAATCAGAATTAGAAAATGTAGTAATTATGAAACCGCAAAATGAATCTAATAAACCAAGAGAGCGTAAATTTCGCCCAGTATTGCACGCGCTAACTGCAAATCCAGGGGCGGAGATGATGCGCTACGCTCAAGGGCGAGATGATATAATTACGCTTGGGCAGGGCGAGGGCGATGCGCCTACACCCGATTTTATTTGTGAAGCGACTATGCAGGCAATGAAAGAGGGGCGAACCTTCTATGGCCAAGTCCTTGGAAGGCCTGAATTAAGGCGGTCAATATCAGATTATTATGGCAGGATATATAACCTCGAAGTTCCAAGTAGCCGTGTATTTGTAACGCCTTCGGGGTCTACTGCGATGCACCTTTCATTAGCGGCGTTGGTTGATAAGGGTGATGAAGTGGTGGCGGTAACGCCTATTTGGAAAAATCTGCTTGGAGCGGTAGAGCTTACCCAAGCTCATACCAAGCAAGTATCGCTGGATTACGATCTTGAAAAAGATGAATGGCAGCTTGATCTTGATAAATTATTTGCGGCAGTAACTGAAAAGACCAAGGTTATGCTAATTGTCACGCCTTCTAACCCTACGGGCTGGACGGCAACGCGTGATGAGCTGGAAGCTATATTGGATTTCGCAAGAGAGCGAGGAATTTGGGTGCTATCTGATGAGGTCTATGGTCGCCTAGTTTATGAGGGCGTACGTGCACCTAGTTTCCTTGATGTTGCGCGCCCTGACGACCTTTTGCTGGTGGTTAACAGCTTTTCTAAAAGCTGGGCAATGACTGGCTGGCGTTTAGGCTGGATTGTTGGCCCGCATGAGGCAGAGGATAAAATTCGTGATGTGGCATTATATAATCACTTATGCCCGCCTTCCTTTCCGCAATATGGCGCAATAGCTGCGTTAGAAAACGGGGAAGGTTTTCTGGCTCAGCAACTGGATTTGTGGCGTTCTAACCGTGATTTGGTGGTTGAGCGTTTCAAGGAAATGGGCAATGTTCACATGTCTTACCCTGCAAGCACGTTTTATGCTTTTTTCAAGGTTGAAGGACAAGATGATTGTATAGAATTAACCAAAAGATTTATTGATGAGGCTGGTGTACTTCTTTCCCCTGGATCAGCTTTTGGTGAAGCTTCTAAGGGATATATACGCTTATGTTTTGCGGTATCTAAGGAGCGGCTAACCGAAGCCCTTGATCGTATTGAACGGATAATAACTTAAAATAAATAGAGGTTAACATGCGTGGATATTTCGGCATTGGGGTTGAGGGTATAAGTAAAGAGCAAAATGTAGGCACTATTGTGCGTTCTGCCCATTCATTTGGGGCTAGCTTCTTTTTTGCCATTAACCCTGATGTTGATATAAATGCCCTGCGCACCAGTGATACTTCTGATGCGTTTGATCATTTGCCTTATTATCAATATTCAAAATCTGAGGAATTAGCATTACCGATGGAGTGTACGCTTGTCGGTGTGGAGTTTGTTAATGAATCGATAGAGCTTCCGAGTTTTCGTCACCCTAAAAGAGCGGCTTATGTGCTCGGGCCTGAAATGGGGAGCTTATCGCCCGCAATTACAGATCAATGCCATCATATAGTAAAAATTCCGATGAAATTTTGCGTAAATGTCGGGGTTGCTGCTGCAATTTTAATGTATGATCGCATGATATCTATGGGGAGATTTGCCGAGCGGCCTGTGAGAGCAGGGGGGCCGTTAATTGATGATCTTAGGCCAGATCTCACAACTATGCGCCGTAAGATTAGAAAAAAGCATTGAAATGCGATTATTTTAAAATAAAGCTTGACCTAAATGATAATAGTTCTTATTTAAGAATGATTATCAATATCATTAAATTTGAGGCGACAAAAAATGAGTAAAAAAAATAAAAATTATAAAAAATATAATGTGCTTGGCGCGCTAATGATCGGCGCGTTATCTCCTGCTATGGCGCAGGCTTCAAGCAAGGTTTATTCCCCCTATGTTACTCAAGGAGAGCTGGAAGTTGAATATCGCGGCGGCTATGAAATTGATAAGGAAGATAGTAAAAGTGGAGCGTGGAAGCAAAAATTTGCCGTTGGTTACGGTATAACTGACTACTGGCATAGCGAAGTTTACACAGTATTCAAAAAATCCGGCGTAGATGGCGCAGACCCTGATTTAACTGCTCTTGAATGGGCGAATCGCTTTCAATTTACTGAGCAAGGTGAATATTGGCTTGATGTTGGTGCGTATACGGAAGTGATTTATAATACTGATAATGGCGCGGATAAGGCTGAGGCAATTTTGCTTTTGGCAAAAGACGTAAATAAATTCTCTCATGTTGCAAATATTCAAATAGAACGTGAGTTTGGCGATAATTCTGCTAAGGAAACAGGGTTTGGAGCTTCTTGGAGCTCTCGTTATCGATATAAACCTGAATTTGAGCCGGGTTTTGAAATTTATAGTGACTTTGGTTCACTAAGTAATGGCTCTTCTTTTAGCCAGGAAAAACATCAAATAGGGCCAGTGGCGTACGGCTCTTTCGGGGCAATGAAATATGATGCTGGGGTTCTATTCGGCGCGTCCCAAGCTGCCCCTGATATGGAGCTTAAATTGCTATTGGAATATGAGTGGTATTTTTAAGTGGTGATGATTACTCTAATTTATCATTCCTTAAAGATGGTTGTCGCGTTATTAGTATAACAAATTATTCCTAGGGGCTGTTGCATGCTTGATTTCAGGACATCTTAAAAAGCAAATAGGCGCCCCGCCGCATAAATTGGCGTCTCTATCATTGTT
>Ga0316209_1000419_pt1 | contig 77624 bp, 51 predicted proteins | sample 6monopyrite_MG_FD_204945 | JGI IMG/M metagenome (GOLD analysis project Ga0316209, IMG submission 204945) | Microbial mat bacterial communities from mineral coupon in-situ incubated in ocean water Damariscotta River, Maine, United States -... | ecosystem: Environmental > Aquatic > Marine >... | reverse complement strand
ACCGCGGCCACGCCCATAGCATCTAGCCTCACCTTCGTGAGCCGCGAGACGCCTCGATCAAGATTTCAATCACTACTGGAAAGAACGTCTCCGAGGTTCACGGAGGATCCAGAGGCAACCATCACAGAACGCTTTCGCAAGAGCGCACCCTCGCCATCACGAAGACTAAGGACATTCTCGAACCCGCGCAGACCGCCGAACCGAAACGAGTCGCCGGGGATCAAATCGACCTCTTGATGGGTTTCAACGAACCTGGGGAACCCCTCGAGCTCCGAAAGAACGGAATCACACCTGATGGATACCGAACGGGATCCAGCAGGCAGGAATCCCTCGATGCTACCTCCGACGTCCAACGTCACCTGCCCAAGCTCAACGCTCTCATCCCCGGGGGCTACGGCGATCAACTGCTGCAGCTCTTCACCGGACCTAAAGGCCAGGATATAGGCCGCTTCCGGGTGCACTCCATTTACCGAGAACTCTCCGCCAGAACTCGTTTGAACCGACGGGTGAAGTGGACGCCAAAGGCTGGGATGCAGCTCGAGCGATCCCGTCACTTTGATTTCAACCTGCGCTCCATCGGGACCACGTGCAAGCCAGCCCGTGATCCTGCGTTCCGGTAGCAGACCTACATAGACATCGCAGTCGGGATAGGAGCCAGGACGTTCGTCGTATGTGAAGAACTTCCATCGGGCAGCCATATCGCCGGTGGAGGCTAGAGCCTTGGACCGGTCGTACCTGATTTGTTTCCAAGCACCTACGTCGTAAGAATTCTTGATGACTTCTGGAGCGTAACCTTCAGCCGTTACCCTGATTTCAGTCGACGGGCCTTTGAGAGGAACGCTGTCGATCACGAACCGGCCATCGGCCCCGCTCGTGGCTTCGATCGTCCCTGCTGAAAAAGCCAACGCAATCGATGCTCCCTCGACCGGAAGTTTGGTCGATTGGTCGACGATCAGGCCGGACAACGGAACCGCACGCAACCCCTTCAAGGACACGGTCGAAATCTCGCCCGCGCGTACGCCGACAACCCTGACGGCCGAAAGCACGCTCTCCGACTCGAGCCATACCCCCCAAGTACCTGGCGGAACCTCCAAGAGCGAAGTGCCCTTTGCAGCGTTCTCCGTCACAACCAGATGCAGGTCGGCGAGATCCACTCGCCTCTCCGCATACGGACCAGCCAAAATTGTCGCGACTCCGTGGGCCGGCAATTTCCATGCAATACGGAGGAACCCGGCCTGTGCTTGACTGGCTAGCTGCAGAGACATCGGCTCGTCGTCGGACTTTGCTCGTACAGCGGCTTCTCTTTCTTCAAACTTATTCGTCAAAGGTGCGACTACAGGCCCGTCTCCCGCAATAGCAACTTCCGCGCTGTCGGCCGTATCGCTGTATGGAACAACGTTGCCATCGCCTGGCTCCTCACTTAGGAACACGATCAGTAGCAAGGCAGTAAGACCGGCCACCAAGGCGATTGCAAACCCAGGCTTTCCTCGTTTCATGCGGACACCAGAGAGTAGCCAATCATTGGGTTACCATTTTCGAGCAGGGAGATCGCCCGAGCCCCCCCTGTTGCGGAAATGGGCCCGGGCAAGGATGACTCACTCAGACTACGGGAGTCCAGCCATTCTCTGCGTTGAGACGCAGACCCGGTCCAGTGCCCATGACGTCTCCGTTGTCCGCTGTTGCCTCGTCCCAGGTCCCGGTCAGCGGGTTCAAATAGGTGTATATGCATCCTTCATCCGTCTTCCTCTCGTAACATACGTAGTCGGAAGCCTCGACAGCTGTAACCAGGAGGACGATAGCAGCGCCGCGCGCGAAAAATGTCTTGAGCATGTTCATATAAAGTTCCGTTGAAATGGATCATTCAAGCCTTGCCAAATGGTGAGCCACGAACCGGACTTGCAAGCGATCCGTGGTCAATCCGGATCTTCCAAGCCCCCCCTCCCTGTCAAGGTATAAGCCCTACTTGTCCATAGGTAATTCCAGCTGCGGCAGCCCCCCGCTCCGACTTAGGACCAGCTCGACGATGCCCCACCAAAACCATCTCTCCCGTTGAGCTGCTTCGAGTAATCAGAGGCCCCCTGTGTCAGCTTTTGAAGAAGACGGTGGAGGACTATACGGAATCACATCTGATGGATACCGAACTGGATCCAGAAGGCAGGAATCCCTCGATGCTACCTCCGACGTCCAACGCCACCAGCCCAAGCTCAACGCTCTCATCCCCGGGGGCTACGGCGATCAACTGCTGCAGCTCTTCACCGGACCTAAAGGCCAGGATATAAGCCGCTTCCGGATGCACTTCATATACCGAGAACTCTCCGCCAGAACCGGCTACCCGGTGCGCGATTATCGACTGACCAGGGAACAGCAACTAGTTAGTCGTGGACTGGACTTCGGGGAGCCGCTCACCAAGGCCAGCAAATTCCCGAAGCTCACCGACGAGGGCTTTGTCGAAACTCTCTGCGTCGTCTCCGACTACATTCTGCAAGAACCGTCGAGCTGCGGACCGTCCCTCCCATGGCAAGCGGCTATGCCAACGAACGCGAAGCCACTCACTCGCGGCAGCTTGGTCACCCAGCCGATGGTTTGACATCGCAAGTGGTCCGGATATGGCTCGCAAACCTTCCGGTGTCTTAATGGAACTCGCCAATTCAGCTAGGCGGTCGCGGCACTCCGTAATAGCCACCACATCCGAAGCCTCAATGGTATTCAGGAACTGAGAAATCTTGTAGCGCTCTGCGCCTGCAGATTCTAGTCGCGGATCCAGAATCACTAACCTAGCTAAGAGATCAGAGGCGGCGTCGCCGCCTACGGAATCTTCTCCGTAATAGAGAGCCCACAAGGCGTCCAAGTTTCGCGGGTCTGCTCTGACCCTCTCCCTGAGATGAGGAACAGTGAATCGATTCTCGTCGAGATAATCGACAAGGTCGCGGATCTCCGTGGGCGAAAGTAGACCTTCGACGGCAGCGATCTCGCCGGACTCATCGACCAAAACGGTGTGATTGGTGTCAACCCCGAGAAGACGTGATTGCACCTTCCCGAACAAAGAGGCCGTGTCGATAAGCTTGATGTCAACCGTTCCCAGGCGATGAGTCTCCACGGATCGAATTGCCGGAAGTTCATACCAGGACTGAGGGCAATCCGTTCTGTGCAGGATGGTGGCAGTTATGTGCCCACGTCCGGTACGTAAGGCGATTGCTCCAGCCTGCGTCAGGGCTAAAGCCGCCAAAGCGAGGGCGCATACGAGAAGACTGTTTCGCATTCGGATGCGCCCTGGCCTTAGCGTCACTACTCAGCGTTAAACAGAGCAAGGAAATCCGTGCGAGGCATGTCCGTGTACAGCATGACGTCGCTTTCTGCGACGCTAAGGGCTCCTAAGACGATTCTATTTGAGGTGCGACCCCGAAGCGTGTTTATGAATGTAATCGCTGAAGCCGCAGTCGCTTGAGGCAGGACAATGTCCTGGTCCTGCCCGGTAAGGACAACATCCATCGCGGCCTGTATCTCAAAAAGAAGCTGCGAGACCAGCCCAGAGTCTGATGGCTGATACAGGTCGACGATTGTGCCTAGCATGTAGTAGTAGGCGATGTAATCTTTCCCGCGCGTGCTCTGCTCAAGGAAAGAGTCTCTCAGTGTCCATGCAGTAGAGAAGAACAACGGCATTGAAGGCATTGTGAACCCTCCATCGAGAAGGCCTCGGTGGATTTGATTGACCATTTCAACCTCGTCGCCGCCGCCATCACCAAAAAGAGCGGGGCCGCATGAGTACGTGTCCTGCTTCATGTTCCAGTAGCAAACATCATCATCGTCGTTGGTGCAGTTTGGATCGCTCGAGCACTGTGGGATGCTGGTTGCCCCTCCCAGCACGCTATTAATGAATGGAACCGATGCAATATTGTTGGTGTAGGCTCCGTTTCGCCGAAGCGGGTCCGAGAGGAATGCCAGTGAAAGGCCTGCATTTGACTAGCTGCCGAATGAGACAGTAGTGCCCGGGCTCACGGAGATGGCATAGATGTCAGATTGATCCGGCATTCCCTCGTGGGCGGTTGCGCCGAAGTGCATGAGCCGAATTAAGTGCATTGTAATTGGCCCAGACAATGCCCCGGAAAGGCCTGCGGCCTGAACAAGGCCGAGGGGCCCCGTTTCGTAGTACTCGTGCAAAAGGGCTCCATTGACCTCACGCATTAGGCTCAGGCCTTTCAGGCAAGAAGTCGTAACATCGGACGGATCCGTCGAATCCGCTGTATAGAGCAGAATTGCGGCAACTCCGTTTTCCGAAATCGGGGCGCCTCGCTGCGTCGATAAGTGCTGAGTGATGACCCCAACATCAGATATGTCAATTCGAGCACGGTGCTTTGTCAGGCGCGTTAATCCCGTAAGACTAAGAAAGTCCTGCGAAAAATCGGACGAGTCGAGAGGCGCTTCGATAGGAAGGATGTCACCCATAAAGGTGAGCTGGGAAGGGCTCTGCATCGCCTGAGCAGGCAAGTCGAGAGCCAGAAAGATCGAACTGTACGCGATAGCTGCGATTCTTATATGCATGCAATTGGCAAGATTGGCGATTCAAACGATTTAGTTTCGGAGTGATCTGATCCTTGAGGCACATGGGTCTCCAGCTCCTACCTTCGGGGCAATTGCGAGCGGCCCAAGTAATTGATTGCGAGCGGCCCAAGTAATTGCATTCTACTGCCGCCTTGGTCATTCTGAGAATCAAAACTAGGGCGAAATGCCCACGATTCTTGATTTTAGGAAGACGCAGAAAACTCCACGCCCAGGTTGAGTCATCGGTAACTGTCGCGTGACCCCCACCTTGGCGGGTCGTTCCAGCGTCCCCGGCTACTGGATGGCGAAGTCGCCATCGCCGCGTCGCGCTCTGCTTCGACCTCGGCCTGGAAGTGCTCCTGCCAGCCGTGCGGCGTGAGCTTGGCCACGTCGGTTTCGTGGGCGATGCGTAGCATGACGTCTCGCAAGTAGGTGCGCGGGTCGATCCCGATGCTCTCGGCAGTCATGACCAGGATCGAGAGCACGACCGCGGTTTTGCCGCCGATAGAGCAACACTTGGTCTGTTAATTCGCGCGCGCACGCGCGGACGTCCGCGGACTCGCTGGGGTTCGCCGCGACGAGTGTCATGCTAAGCGAACCGGGGACACCGAGACGGTGGAGCGTCAGGGTCTCCTCGAGCGCCTCGTCGAGGCTGGCCGCCGCGGACTCGTGGATGTCCCTGAGCCAGGCGTGGTCAGCGAAGCCAGCTCCAATGATGTCGATCGCCGTGAAGGTCCACTCCGCCCATTCTCGCTAGCCCATTCGCAGTACGCGACGCAGGTTGGGATCCAGACCCACGTGCCAGATGTGTCCGTCCAGGTAGTAGTGCTGGAAGGAGAAGCCCCAGATCAGTGCGGCCGTCACCTCGCCCGCGAAACCGCCGCGCTCCGGCAGGATCCCGTAGCTCTCCATTCCGATCGAGAAGATCGTGTAGAGCAATCCAAAGGCGAAGTAGGTGAACAGGTTTTTGTTGACCACGGTTGCCCAACCGAACTTCTCCGGCGTCTCCGTGTCGTGATACTTCCAGCGGTTGTAGTGCCAGATCAGACAGTGGTACTGAATGTTGTGATAGACGATGAACAGCGGAAGGACCGCGTACTCGAGTGGAATGACCGAGGACGCGGCGTTCGGATCCATCCCCGCTGCAGCGGCCTTCGCCATCACTTGCATCGCGATGATCCAGGTCAAGGACACACAGGCCAAGACCAGCAGGAGCTCCTGCAGAACCACGCGTTTGCCGCGCACGAGTTTTCCGATCTGAACGCCGACGTAGGTCGCTTGCGCCGCCCAGAAGAGCCAGGTCAAGACCGTCTGTAGCTTGTCCCCCCACTCGAGGATCAGGACCCGCTCATCACCCAGATGGTTGGCGAGGACGCCCATGCCGGGAATGATGGAGAGGCCCCACATCGTATTGGTGATCAGGATGATCACCGGTGCCCACAGCGAGAAGATCAGATAGCGGCGGGTGAACAACAGGTCGCCGCGATCGAACACTTTTGAGCGCGCGCGATAGAGCGCCACGAAGCCGAAGTGCTGCTTGATGACGTGGTGAAAAGCCCACACCGAGGCGAAGAAGAAGAACAGGAGCACCATGTCTCGGTAGCCGGTCAGCTCCTGCACCCACATGCCGAGGCTAACCACGATCGGGCCGAGCAGGAACCAGAGCCACGAGCGCTTCAGGATCTTGCCGCGCATCTCGTACTCGGTCGGATCGAGCAGGGTTCGGCTGAGCGTCGCGGCGAAGTGCGGCCCGTGGAAGACGAAGACCCAGAGCAGGACCAGGTTGAAGGTCGAGATCCAGTCCGACATCCACGCGTAGAGCAGCGCGTAGCTCGCGAAGACCCCACCCAGAATTCCGAATCCGTCTACCCGTGGGGAGATCAGCCAAGGAGAGTCGATGGTCTTGGCGCTCTCGCTGGCGCTGGCTGCCGGGACGGTCATAGGGGGCGAGTGAGGGTTCGGAGGAGCTCGAAAGGGCGCGCACAGACCCTTCGACAGAAGAGTATATCACCGTAGAGAGCCGTCGGTGGTGGCGAGCCCGACCGCCAAAGTCCGCACCCAGGCCGGCTGTGGCGTCCCCTCGATCGCGCGGTCGATCGAGCCCACGACCACGAGACCGCTTCTCCCAACTGCTCGAGCAGCACTCCTCCGAGCGGATCATCGCGCCCCGGCTTCGACTCCTACGACTTAGTCCGGTGTCGGCGCGCTCGAACGTCGTCCGCCCAATCGACGAGGCCGACGGGTTCACCGAACGGGTCTTCTTCGAGAGGCTGAGGTGCGAGCGAATCAGACTCGATCCACATTCCGAACATCGCCCTCGAAGTGTGGTCTCCAGTGGACAATCGGCCGTCGGTTGTGTGCACCTGCGAGTACGACTCCTTTCGGCAACTGGATTGGGAGAAGCGTTCGAACGGTGAACCGCCGCGACTGCGATTCATGCCGCGCGCCATCTGGCCGCGCGCGAGCCTCGCTAGCGCGGATTATTCATGAGCCGCGAGAGAAAACGTCGCGACTCGGTTCCTGCTGGTGCTTTGCGTGCGTCGGACCCACAGGGATCCCTTCGCCAACGGTCCGCAGGACCATTGGCGTCCGCTTCGCGGACCAGGGCTTACCCCTTGTAAGGTCGTCGAGGACGCCGGCGTGCGCAAAGTGCCGGCAGGGGCCGAGAGGCCGGCAACGCCGGCCGTTCGTGGCGTTTGCTCCGTGCGGTCATGAATAGTCCGCGCTAGAGCCCGTGAGCAGCGCTTGCCCCCGAGTTTTACACGCTCGGCGCCCTGGCTCCCGGCATTCGCTTGCTACCTTCGTTCAAGGCCGGAATTGTTGAAACACGGCCTGGCCAGCCGCCTAGTAGCCGCGGAGCGAGAGTGCCTCGACGTACTGCTCCTGGTGAGAACGCTCCTCCCGCGAACGACTCCTCGTCCCGTCTGCCCTCCCCCTGGTGATTCGCATGATGTCGACCAAGCTGACTCCGCGCACTCGCTGCTCGGCCCCCGCCGCTCTCTTCCTCCTGTCCGGAGTACTTCCGGCGGCGCCCCTCCCGGCGGCTTCGGTCCTCGCACAAGATGCCGAAGAGAAGGTCGAGCTCAGCGAGAATGAGCGCACTCGTTCCCGCCTGCTCTACCTGAAGAACGGCAGCGTTCTGCGTGGCTTCTGCCACACCATCGGCACCGACTGGGAGATCAAGCTCGGCAAGGAGTGGCAGACCATTCCCGCTTCCTTCGTCGAACGCACGGCAGACGAACGCGCACTCCTGGCCGAAGCCAAGCGCCGCGCCTCGCGCATCAAACGCGACGACCACAACGCGCGCATCGAGCACGCGCGTTGGCTGAGTGATGAAGGGCTCAGCATCGAGTGTCTCACCGCGCTCGACCGAGTCCTTCGCGCCGAGCCCGACCAGCCCGCCGCTCTCGAGTTCGTTCAAGAGCGACCGATTCGTCTCGCACTCCCCGCTCCGGAGGCGGGCCTCGTGAACTTCTTCGTGTCAGCGTCACGCCTGGGCCCGGGTGCGCGCGAGATCGCGGTGGACCAACTCAAGCTCGTGGAGGATCGCGAAGCACTTCGAGTCGGTCTGAGCGCCGAGCTCGTACAGGAGAGGAACGAGCGGCGTGAGCTCGCCCTCCTCGCACTGCGTCGACTCTTTCCCGGTGAAGAGATCAACGGAATCCTGCGGCGCGCCGTCCTCGACCGAAGCGACGACGTGCGGCACTTCGCGGCGCTCGCCCTGCGCGACGCGAAGAATCCCGAAGTGGCCGTTCCGGTCATTCGCGCTCTCGGCAGCTCGCACACGATCGTGCGCCGGCACGCCGCCGAGGCGCTCGGAGTCATGAACTACGCGGCCGCCGTTCAGCCGCTCATCACGACCCTCGCTGCCTCCGGTGGGCGACGCGCACCCGGCTCCAACATCTACGTCGGAACACAGACCGCCTACGTCCAGGACTTCGATGTCGAGGTCGCCGCCAATGAGTCGATTGCGCGACCGCGCGTCAACGTGCTCGTGGATGGCGCTGTCCTCGATGCGCGTGTCCTCGGCAGCTCGTCCATCCAGGTGAGCACGGAGCGCAGGGCCATCCGAAGTGCGCTCACCAACCTGACCGGCGCGAAGGTGGCTTCGACGCAGAAGGCCTGGGAGAAGTGGTGGAACAAGCACGGTGAGGCCTGGCTCGCCGAGCGTGAGAACGCCGAACGCGAGAACCCGGAGTAATCAGAAACAGGCGACCGGTCGGTCGTGACCAGGTCGCCTGTTGTTCGAGAAGCGCGACGCCTCTACCTCTAATCCCGCGTCGGTTACTCCGCGTCGATTACTCCGCGTCGGTTGCGCCGAAGGCGCTGTGGACCGAGCCCTTGAAGCCCTGGACGGCGACGCGCTGCTGGTAGAACTCCAGTCCGCGAACTCCGCCGAGCTCCTCTCCGCCGCCCGCTCGTCCCGGTCCGCCGTGGACCATGTTCGGGAGGACCATGCCGGGCGGGAGTGACTGGCTCGCCATGCGGTCGTTCGCGACCCAGACACGGCCGTGCCAGGGAGCGATACCGTGGACGACCTCTTCGGCCCAGGTTGCGTCGTTGGAGTAGAGGCTCGAGACCAAGCCGCCACCGCCGCGGTTCACCAGGCGCACGGCTTCCGCCGCTTCGCCGGAGTAGGGCAGGATGCTCGCGACCGGACCGAAGACCTCGTCCGAATGGAACACGTCGGCATCGGCGTCCTGCGCGAGCAAGAGAGTCGGTGCGAGGAAGAAGCCCTTGTCGCGGATCGGCTCGGAGCCCCCGGTCAGCGCTGTGGCCGACTTCATGAGCAGGTCGATGCCCGCGCGAACGTCGGCGAACTGTGCGGCGGAAGCGAGCGGTCCCATGCGGGACTCGCGCTCGCTCGGCAACCCGACGACGATTCGTCCGAGCGCCGCCACGAGCTCTGCGCTGAGCTCTTCCACGCGCTCGGCGGGAATGAAGAGCCGGCGCACGGCCGTGCACTTCTGGCCGGTCTTCTGCGTCATGTCCTGGACGACGTTCTGCAGGAAGAGGTCGAAGGTTTCCGACGAAGAGTCGACATCCGGGGCGAGCACGGCCGAGTTGAGCGAGTCGCACTCGAGGTTGACGGGCACGTTGTTCGCGACAAGGTTCGGGTGACCGCGCAGCTTCGCGCCGGTTCCCGAGGAACCGGTGAAGGCCAGCGTGTCCTGCGGTCCCATGTGGCTGAGCAGGTCGCCCGCGCTGCCGCAGATGAACTGGAAGGCACCCTCGGGAAGGATGCCGCTCTCGACGGCGATCTCGGCCACACGCCAGGCGACGAGCGCCGTGGCGGTTCCCGGCTTCTCGATCACCGGCACGCCGGCGAGCAGCGCGCACGCGACCTTCTCCATCTGGCCCCACGCGGGGAAGTTGAAGGCATTGATGTGGACGCCGACGCCGTGACGCGGGACGCGAATGTGCTGGCCCCAGAAGCGCGCGGTGCGGCCGAGCTGGAGGCCCTCGCCGTCGCTCAGGAAGCCGCGGTCGCCGAGCTTCTTGCCGAAGCTGGCGTAGGCCGCCAGAGTCCCGGTCGCTCCGTCGATGTCGAACTTCGCGTCGCCGCGCGTGCAGCCGGCGTTCGTGCGCGAGAGGTCGATCAGCTCTTCGCGCTGTTCGTAGATCGCACCCGAGAGCGCCTTCAGGAGAGCTCCGCGCTCGGCGAAGGAGAGCGCGCGCAGGGCCGGCCCGCCCACCTCGCGGCCGTGCCGGAGAGCACCCGCCATGTCGATCCCGGTTGCGTCCACTTCGGCGATGGGCTCCTCCGTCGAGGCGTCAACGAGGATGGCCGGCTGGCCGGTTCCGGGGCGCCACTGGCCCTCTGTGTAGCTCTTGCAAGTGATCATGGATTCGGGAAAACGTAGTCGGAGACGCGAGAGTGGAGGGAGCGGGCTCACCGGGAGCGCAGCCCTCCGAAAACAAGGAGCGGCAATTTACCCGAACGCCGGTCCTCCATCGCCGGATCGCTGGGCTTTCTGGGCCCGGATGTGTCCAAAAAGGGGCTTTCGTGCCGGATCCCGGTCAGTTCGCCGAGAATGACTCAACGGGGCGGGGGGCCGGATGCCGATAGGTAGAGGTCCTCTCTCCCCGAGAGCGCTCGACCCGCTCTCCGCTCCCCACATGGACTCCTCCGGAACCACACTCATCGGCCTGGCCCTGCTCGCCTTCTTCGCGCTGCTCCTCATCGGAGGACTGGTGCTGGTCGGTGCGCTCGGTGTCTACGCCTACAAGAACTTCTCCGCGAAGGAGGCCGACGCCGAGCCCTCGCCGCAGCAGCGCTGGGTGGCTCCGATCCTGCTCGGCGCGCTGCTCGCCTTCCTGGGCGCACTCGGTCTCGCCGGTCTGCTGACCTTCGTCCTGTTCAGCACCCTGACCGGTGCCGCGGGCCTGATGGAGGTTCCCGAGCAGCCGGTCGTCGATTCCTCGGCGCCGACCTACCTGATCCGCGAGCCGGAAGAGCCGCGGCGCACGAAGCTGGTCGCCGAAGTTGGCGGCTCGCTCAACCCCGAGCTGGTGCAGAAGCTCTCCGATATCGCGACGCGACGCCGTGAACTCGACCTGCGCGTGCGCAGCCGTCAGACGGCGAACGGCGCGACCTGGATCTACGAATTCGAGCTACCTCCGCTGGAGCTCGACCCCTCCGCCCTTCAAATGGAGATGCGCGAGGAGCTCGAGGGCGCTGGCCTGGTGCCGGTCAGCCTCACGACGGAAAAGTACGACCGGTAGCGGCCGCGACGTACGCAGCCGAGACGAATCGGCTCGAACCTGGCAAACTCCTCTCCATGGAGAACGAGCTGCCCGAACCCGCGCGCTTCTTTCGACCCGGCACCTTCGACGGTGACGTCTCTGTCGTGACCGGAGGAGGAACGGGCCTCGGTCTGGAGATCAGCCGCTCGCTCGCCGCTCTGGGCTCGACCGTGATCATCGCTTCGCGCACGAGCGAACACCACGCGGCCTTCCTCGACGAAGGCCGAGAGCGCGGCTGGAACGTCGATGCGATCGAGCTCGACGTGCGCGAAGCCGACGAGGTGCACGCCGCCGCCAAGGGCATCGTCGAGAAACACGGCAAGGTCGACATCCTCGTCAACAACGCCGCCGGCAACTTCGTGTGCCCCGCAGAGAAGATGTCGCCGCGCGCGTGGCGCGCCGTCCTCGGCATCGTGCTCGACGGAACCTTCTACTGCAGTCGCTCCTTCGGCAAGCACATGATCCGGCGCGGCGAAGGCGGGCGCATGCTCAACGTCGTCGCCACCTATGCCTGGACCGGCATGCCGGGAGTCGCGCACTCCGCCAGCGCGAAGGCCGGCGTGTGGGCCCTGACCAAGACCCTGGCCGCCGAGTGGGCGCGCTTTCGAATCAACATCAACTCGATTGCCCCTGGCCCCTTCCAGTCGGACGGCGCTCGCGCGAACCTCTGGCCGAACGAAGAGACCGCCGAGAAGATTCGGGAGAGCATTCCCCTCGGCCGCTTCGCCACGCGCGAGGAGGTTGCGCGCCACTCGCTCTACCTGCTCACGAGAGAAGCGGGCTACGTCACGGGTGACTGCATGGTCGTCGACGGTGGCCTCTCGCTCAGCGCCGGTCGCATGTGGGAGCCCGGCGCCAAGCTCGAACGACCGCCTCGAACGAAAGACGCTTGAGGGAACAGCATGTCGAACTCGACCGACCGCGGAAGACTCTCCACCGAGCTCGTGAACTCGGCCTCGCTCGACCTGGACATCCTGTCCAGTGAAGCGGCGCTGGCCGTCATGCAGGCGGAGGATCGGCGCGTCCTCGATGCAGTCGAAGACGCGCGAGCGGAGATCGCGCGGGCCATCGACTGCGTGACCGAGAAGCTGAGCGCGGGAGGTCGGCTGATCTACGTCGGTGCGGGAACCAGCGGCAGGCTCGGGCTCCTGGATGCCGTCGAGTGCCCGCCGACCTTCCACACCGACCCCGCCGATGTGCAGGCCATCCTGGCAGGAGGGGACGGCGCCTTCCTTCAGTCCGTCGAGGGCGCGGAGGACGAGACCGAGTCGGCGCGCGAGGAGATTCGAAAGCGCGCGGTCTGCGCGGATGACGTCGTCATGGGGATCAGCGCGGGCGGGACCACGCCCTTCGTCCACGCCGCCATCGACGAAGCGCGAGCGCGCTCCGCCGCGACGATCTTCTTCGCCTGCGTCACGCGCGACGAAGTGCCCGACGAGGCCGACCTCTCGATTCGCGTCCTCACCGGCCCCGAGGTCCTGGCGGGCAGCACGCGGCTGAAGGCCGGCACCGCCACGAAGCTGGTCCTGAATGCGATCACGACCCTCGCGATGACGCGGCTCGGCCGGGTCCACGGCAACCAGATGGTCGACGTCTCCGTCACGAACGAGAAGCTGCGCGACCGCGCCGAGCGATTGATCATGCAGCTCGCCGAGGTGGACCGAGCGCGCGCCGCAGAGCTCCTCGTGCTCGCGGGAGATCGCGTCAAGGTCGCCGTCGTGATGCAGCAGCACTCGGTCGAAGCCGAACGCGCCCGAGAGATCCTGATCGCGCACCGGGACAACCTGCGCGCCGCGCTCGCGAACTGAATGCGTCAGTTTCGCCCTTTCTTTGGAGCTGAGCCGCAGGCCCTGGAGCCGGATGGCCGCACGCTCAGTCTGCCGAAACTCCGCTGCATGCTCCCCCGGCGAAACATCGAGAGAGCTTCTGTTCGCTTCTCGAGAAAAGCGACCAGCGAACGCCGGCAATGATGCCGACGGCGACTCGTCCCTGCCCGGCTCGCACTCGACCACCGTTGGGCAATGCCAACCAAGCGCGTTCTTCACCGACTCGTTAGTGCATACACCATGTCGCCGACAAAACGCCTGAACGAATCGTTCTCGACGAACTGCTTGTAAACCTGGGTGTCATCTTTCAAGAGGTTCTGCATCACCTTGCCGAGCGCCTGGTCGTGCGCCATTCGTGCCGTATGCGGCGTGTTCTCCTTGGCGTTCTTGTAATCTTCGTCCGCTGCGACTTGCGGGGCGACATCGTCGCGAATTCGCTTCGCAACGCGGTCGGTGTCGGCAAACAACGTCCCGAACTGCGCGTTGAAGGACTCGAGGATCCGGCTCAATCGATCGAGTTCGGGTTCACTTCGGTACCCACTCGCATTCGTCGGAACGGGATCAAGTTCCGCGTCAGCGTCGGCCAGCGCGATCCTCACCGCTTCCTTCTTCTCAACTCGATAGCTGTCCATATCGATCGCGTCGAGGATTCCCTTCGAGAGGTCCTCATCCTGTGGCGCTGGCAGCTTTGGAGTCAGCAGATTGAGCAAAATAGAGAGCTTCTCCCATTCCGCGTTGCTGTACGGAATCACCGAGGAGAGGAAGCTATACGTGCGGCAGAACACTTTGGCTTTGCCCTTGAACTCTACCTGGCCGTCCTCGTCGAGACTCTTCAAGTACGCGGCGACACATGCATCGAGAATCGGATCGAGTTGGTCACGCTCCGCATCGCCGAGAAACAGGGTCACGAGCTCCTCCACTTGCTCGGGCGAGTACACCTGTGAAGCATCCAGCGAGGATTTTAGATCGTGCAACTTGTTGGGGTCGGTCTCCTCGACAAGAAGCGTTGTTCGGTAGTAGTCCTGAAACGCGAACGTGATCGCATCGCTGTTGTTCTGAAAGTCGAGAACAAAACAGTCGTGCTTTCTCGGATGTGCGCGATTGAGCCTCGACAGAGTCTGGACAGCCTTGATTCCAGAGAGCGCTTTGTCCACGTACATCGTATGTAGCAGCGGTTCGTCATAACCGGTCTGAAACTTGTCCGCGCAGATCAGGAAGCGATATGGATCGCTCTTGAGCTTCCCCGCGATCTCCTTGCTCGGGAAACCATTCAGCGAAACCTCGCTGACTCTCGCCCCTCCGTAGTCGTGCTCACCAGAGAACGCCACGATCGCCTGATAAGGACTCTTGCGTTTCAAGAGATACGCCTTGAAGGCATGGAAGTACTGAATAGCTCGCTCGATGCCACTGGTGATCACCATGGCACGCGCTTGCCCGCCGATCTTCCCCGCAGCCAAAACCAGCTCGTGGAAGTGATCCACCATGATCTCGGCTTTGAGCCCGATCGCATGGTCGTGGCTCTCCACATACCGACGCAGCTTCTTCTTCGCCCGCTTGGTGTCGAATTCAGGATCGTCTTCAGTGTTCTTGACCAGCTTGTAGAAACTTTCAACCGGTGTGAAGTTCTTGAGCACGTCGAGAATGAAGCCTTCCTCGATGGCTTGCTTCATCGTGTACGAGTGGAACGGGCGGTGCTTGATCTTGCCCTCGGCGTCGGGTGGCAGCGGCTCACCAAACATCTCGAGAGTCTTGTTCTTTGGCGTCGCGGTAAAAGCAAAGTAGCTGGCGTTGGTCAGCATCTTGCGCGCGGCCATACGTTTGGCCAGCGCCTCGTTAATCGCGTCTTCGGGGTCGAACTCTTCCTCCTCAGGTTCAGCTTGGCCGCCAAGTGCCTCGCTCATTGCAGCCGACGTCTTTCCGCCCTGACTGGAGTGCGCCTCGTCGATCACTATGGCGAAGGTTTTGCCGCTCTCCAGCGAAACCTCGTCGAGGATGAAGGGGAACTTCTGCACCGTCGAGACGATGATTTTCTTGCCCGCCTGAATGAACCTGCGCAGGTCGCCCGAGTTCTTGGCGTGACCTACGGTCGCACCAACCTGCATGAACTGCTTGATCGTCGTTTGGATCTGGTCGTCGAGGAGTCGACGATCCGTAATCACGATGATCGTATCGAAGACCTCTCTGTCTTCTCGTTTCAGCCCGATGAGTTGGTGCGCCAACCACGCGATAGAATTCGACTTGCCACTGCCCGCTGAGTGCTGAATCAGATATCGCTTGCCCGCACCGTGCGTTTCGACGTCGCGTAGTGCCTGACCCACGACACCCAATTGGTGGTATCGCGGCCAGACCTGCTTGCGCTTCTTCTTGCCAGTGTGCGCGTCCTTCTCCTGAACGATCTGAGCGTAGTTCTCGAGAATATCGGTCAGTCCCGGCGGCGTGAGCACTTCCTTCCAAAGAAAGTCAGGCTTCAAACCGTTCGGATTGGGCGGGTTGCCAGCTCCATCTCGATAGCCCTTGTTGAAGGGCAAGAACCACGAGCGATCGCCCGCCAGGTGGGTGCACATTTCCACCTCGCTGTCATCCACCGCGAAATGTACCGCGCAGCGGCCAAACTGAAACAGGCGTTCGCGCGGGTTTCGATCTCGCTTGTATTGCTCGATCGCGTCTTCGACTGTTTGCTTCGTGAGGCTGTTCTTCAGCTCGAACGTAGCCACCGGCAATCCGTTGACGAACAGGCCCAAGTCGAGGGCGCGACGCGTCTCGTCCACGCTGTAGGCGAGCTGACGGGTCATCGAGAATCGATTCTCCGCGTGAAGAGCCTCAGCTTTCGCGTTGCCGGGCGACGGCGTACCGAAGAACAGCTCGAAGTGCATCTGTCCATGGTCTACGCCCGTGCGGAGAACATCGATCACCCCGCGCCTGCCAAGCTCGGACGAGAGGCGAGCGAGAAATTTTATTCGATGGATGTCCGATGCGTCGGCCTCGTCAACCAGGGCCAAGTTCGTGAATGTCTCCGGCTGAGTCACTCGCAGGAAGGCGAACAGCTGCGGTACATCAATCGCGTAAGCGCGGTCGTAGTCTTTGGGGCTGCCCGCCGTGTAGCCGGTCCCGCCGTAGGGCGGTGGTCGCTCGGCAACCCTGCCCGGAAGGACATCCAGCCCATCCGTCCCGGTCATGTGCCTCATGATCAGGCTCTCGAGCCCATTCTCGCTGGTATCTGTCGTCATCGATCGTCCCTCCGTCCAGGCTCGCATCTCGGGTGCAATCCGCAAGGCCCCAGCACCCCCATCCCATCACGTACGCCGGAGGGGCGTAAGTGCTTGCAAATCAAGGGAGTTGAGACCAGCACACGCCCCTTAGAAGCCCGCCCGATCAAGTACCCGTCAAGTACCCCGATCATGCCTGCCCATCCGTCGCTCCAGCCGTCCAGTACGGCAGGTACCGCATGAGCTTGGGCGCCGCATCGGGATCCGCCGGAACGATCATCCCGGCTTGAACGGCCTCCCGAATGAGACGCGAAGCGGAAGCTCGGTTGTGATCCTCTACGCCAAACCGGACTCTCAATGTTGAGTTGGTCATCTCTTTTCGCATCGCGTAGCGAAGGCAAGCGTGCAAGTAGCAGGCACGCACTCGTTCCGCCTTATCCATTTCGGACAGCGGTTTATGCGCGAAGAGCACCGTTCGAGTAAATCCATCCGGGCTTTCAAACAGAGGCGCGGGTAGTTGGAACAGCTCGACTTCGAAGACGACTTTGTCGATTCCGCTGCCTCGCTCCTCGCAGATTCCGAATCGCCGCATGAGCGAAGCCAATGCTTCATTGCGCGAGCGCGGCGGCGTGTCCAGGAACCGCTGAGTATCGACCAGCGGCTCTCCGGGGTTCGTGATCTCGATGCGGTCGTCGAAAATCTCCACCATCGGTCCGGTGCCAGAAGCGAAGAAGTCCTGGTGAATCAGCGCGTTCGCCACCAGCTCGCGAACCGCCAGCTCGGGAAACATCGGCACGGTTTCGCGCAGGGCATGCCGGATGACTTCATTGGCGGGCAACAGGCCGTTCATATAGCCGATCAATCCCTCGAAGCCGCAAGCGTAGCCTTTGACTCCCTCTTGCTCCTTGCGCGTCTCCGTTCTTCCGACTCCGCGATACTGGATCACGCGCACGGCCTTCCGGCTAAGCGTGTGAAAGGCATCGAGTCGCTTGGCGAAGAGAATCGCCCCCAGGTTGGTGATAGCCCAGCCGCCAGCATCGCTCTTGGAGATCAGGCGATCATTCTCGAGCGCCTCCAGGATTCCGTCACGGTTCGTCGGCAGTGGTAGCTCGAGCAAGTCGAAGTAGGCCGGGTAATCGAGAAGCCGGAGCACGTCGTCCGCGGTTGCACGTTCCGTAGCCACGCCTTCTTCGAAAGGAACGGAGTCGAAGATTCGCCACAGCTCACGCTCCTTCTCCGGAAAGTCCTTGAGCTTCTTCTTGTAGGTGCCGACGCGAATGAACTCCTGGCCGTGGAACCTCACAGGATGGCGCGCCGTGCGAGCGATCTCCAACAGCACGATCGGCTGCCCTTCGATCTGGACCTGGAAGAACCGGAAGTCAATCTTCGGCTCCAGCAGCCGCAGCAGCCAACTCTCGAGCTCCTCATTCCCCACGCGAGCCCTGTAAGGGTCAAAAGTCGTTCCGACCAGCTCGTGACTCTCGTCGTTTACCCCCCAAACCAGATACGCGAAGGCCTTTCCCGCCAGAGCCGCCGCATTCGCGAGGCCCGAAATGTACTCCCCAATCGCCTGCGGCTCCGCGTCGTTGACCTTGAACTCGACCCACTCCGTCTCGTGCGGCAACGCGCAGAGCTCGCGCACCAAGCTGACGAGAAATTCAACGGGTCGATCCCGACTCACGCTTCCGCCTCTTCCGGAACGAGGTCCAAGTCGTCGTCGAGGGCATTTACGTCATCGCCTGGTTCGGCTTCTTCGTGTACCCGATCCGCCGCGCAATCTTCGTCCGGCAGCAACGCCGCTGCCTCGCGTACGTCCAGCTTGCCCGTCACTACATCAGCGACGAGCCGAGTGCGGTACTCGCGAAGCAGTTCGACCTCACGTTCGAGGCGGGAGACGGCGTAAATCAGCCCCGAAGATTCGGACTCGATCCTATCAACAATCTTGCACTGCTCATTGTATGGAGGAATCAGCATCTCGATACACCCAAGTGCGTCCGAATACAGTCGAAGGCGACTTTCAATTACCCCGGTTGAAGCCTGCTTGATCCTTGCGCCGTACAGCTTCGATCGCAACAGGTGGTGGAAGTACCACGAGTTCTGCCTCGCGGAGATCCTGTACACACAATACGCGGGGCTGACTAATCCTGCGTATCGGGATGTGCCGAGACTGCCGTTCCAGGCAATCATGATGTTGACGACAAGATCGCCTTCGCTGACGAGCTTGTAGCCTACAAGCGACCTTGCCCGAGGCATACCGGTTGAATCCTCCGAAGCACGGGGGGTTACTCCCGTGTACTGGGACACTCGCAATAGCGACTCGGCTCCCGTTGAAGAGCGCGAGTCAGTTTCCCTAAGTACCAGCTTGGCACGTCTCACCTCCCAATGCTGCGGAATATCGCCGAGCCAGGGAATGCCGGAGGGTTTGAGGGGGACGGATGGATCGAGGCCGTGAGTGACGGCGTGCTGAATTATTGCCTGCTTCTGCTCGTCCAGCAGCGCGATCACCTCCTGCTTCGCCCGAATCGCCCGATCCAGGCGCCCGGTGGCCCAATCTAGAAACTGCACGATCGCCGCCTGCTCCAAACTCGGAGGGCACGGAGTAGCTATCTGCTTGAATTGATCCCAATAAAGCCGATTGCGATCTTTGACGATTCCGCGCGAGCAAGCATCAATTTCACCCAGGTAAGCGTCGGTACGGAACAATCTGACGAAGTAGCGAGCCTCGACTTCTTTGAATGGACGAGCCACTACATAGGCGGGGCTCGCGAGTCCGTCGACGGGCGTGACACCGATGGCACCTTGCCACATACGCATTGTGTTGTAAGCGATATCTCCTCGCGCCGCGCGCTTGTACTTCGCGAAGTCAGACATGATCTGCTTCCGAGCTGTGCTATCGAATCTCCGAACTCGCACTCCAGTTCGAAGCGAAACTTCCAGGATCGGCAAGCTCGCAAAGCCTGTTTGGTTGCGCTGTTGAAAGAGGCTTCCGTTCCGGACAACTTTCCAGTGACTCGGGATCTTCTCAAGCCACGGTAGACTTGACTCCTTGTATTCCGCATACGGTTCAAGGTCGGCGATCACGCCTGCCCTCCGTCGCCCATTTGCCGTTCGTAGGACTGGCGCACAAGGCCCATCACGTAGGGCAGCTCTTCAAGCGATTTGAAGCTAACGTCCACGCTGCCGTTGCCCTGTGTGCCGACGTTTGTCACGTCCTTGCATAGCCCCTGCGGATCGCTGATCTCGGCGAAGGGCATGTTGAGAGTAAGTCGCAGCCGCTTTACCTGCGGAGCTACATCCACGAAGTTCGTTTCGGCCTTGTAGGCCACATACCACTTCAGAAACTCCTCGCTCACGCAAGCATCGAGCGCTAGTACTTCCCTGCGGAAGACATCGAATACCCGACGCAGCTCGGTGGCAAGCAGATTCGGATGGTCCTCGATTGTGTAGCCGCTGGTGGTTCGCACCTTCTGGGGCTGGTAGGCGGCGAGGGCGGTGGCATCGAGCTCTGGCGCTCTCCACACATCCACCGCCTGATTCGCTAGTCGCCCGGCGCGGTCCTCAATGGCTGCCTCATTCCACGCGTCGAGCTGGCCGAGCCCGGCGTTCAGCTTGAGCGGGCTTTGTTTAAAGCCGCCGCTCATGTCGCGCTTTTCGGCGAAGGGACGGTCGCTGTACTCAGCGTTGTAGCCGGTAAGCGTGAGGTTGCCGAGTGTGTGCAGCCACTGCTGCTGCACGCGTTGCCAGTCCGCGCCGAGCGCCTGTCGCCACGCCACTTGCAGGTCGGGATTTTGTGGCAGGATGTGTTCGATAGTGTACTGGTCCACCGGCACGCGCTCCTTTCGGCCGTGATTCTCGAGCCTTCGGAGCCAGAAGCCTCGACGCGGGAAGTGGTAGAGGTCGCGGGTCTGAAAGTCGCGGCGGAATTCCTCGTCGCTGGGGAAACGCCTGTACGAGGGAAGCGTGAGGAAGTGCGCCTGAATGCTCTCGAGGTAGGCGGCTTTCTTTAGCGCCTTGCCAAAGGTTGCAAATGTCTTTCCCATCGAATTGCTGGGAATGGCACAGATGGCGCGGCGGAAGACATACGCCTCAACTAACCGAACCACGGCCGCGAAGTCGGCGACGCTAAGCGTTTCATTCGCATAGTCGTGGTACAGCTCAAGCAGGAATGGGTAGGCGACCTCCACCTTGAGCTCGCGCAGGTCATGAAAAGCGAAACTGAGCGTTGCGTCCTGCTCGGTGCCCAGCGCCAGCGCACAGAAGTAGCGGGCAAAGATTCGAATCTCATCGACCAGCGCTTCTATGCCTGCAACCTTGACCGTTGTCGTTCTCGAGTAGTCCTTGAATGCCTCGTACACATCACGCTCGCGCGGGATGACGCCCGTGCGCACGGTGAGGTAGTGACGCATGAAGCTGTCGAATTGAGTTCCATAGGCTTCCTGCCCGAATTCCTGCTCCATCGGGCGCCAGTACTCTTCGTACAAGCGTGTTTGGAGGGTCGGCTCGAGCCCCATAAGGATGAAGTTTCGGATCAGGTCGGCCTGGCTAAGCTCCTTGCCAGTTGAATTCATGCTCTCGAAGATGAGCTGCGGGTTGTCTTGATCGCGGCTGAGCGCGATGTCTACGACCACCAACTTGGCGAGCCCGCGGCACACCGGGGTAAGGTCATCCTTGTGTTGCTCGAGCAACTCCGTGAACAGCGCGAAGTTCTGAGTCACGCGTAGCGAAGGCTCTTTCGGTTGCTCGACGTTCTTGATGACCGCCTTGAGCGAAGCGTTATCCGTTTGGGAGAGCAGCAGCTTGAAATACCGATCGCCGCTTTCGAGAGGATTGCTGAGGTAGTAGTGGCGTAGCTTCGCGGCGGAGAAACCATCGGCGGGCTCCTTGTCGCCCAAGGCACGGGCAAGCGCCTCCAACAAGAGCGCTACCGTAGTCAGTCGCTGCTGTCCGTCGATCACAAGCAGCGGCGCTTGATGCGAGACTTGCGACAGCCCCTGCTCTACATAAACGATGGAGCCAATGAAGTGGACGGCGATCGTGTCGCTCGACCCGGCTCGCACGATGTCTTCCCAGAGCTGGCGGCACTGCTTGTCGGTCCACGAGTACGTACGTTGGTAAATCGGGATAACGAACTGCGGGGACTTCTGCAGGAAACTGAGCAACTTGGCTTCGGTGGCTTTCACTTGGCACTCACTTTCAACAAACCATCCAGAAGCCCCTCGGCTTCTTTCTCGATGGCGAGGATGTCCGCGCTGATCTCCTCGAGAGTGCGCAAAGGTTTTGGCTTGTAGAAGTGTCGCGTGAAGCTGACTTCGTATCCGACCTTGGTGGCGCCCTCCTTGATCCATGCGTCTGGGGCGTAGGGCAGCACTTCGCGGCGAATGAAAGCCTCGATGCCACCCTCTTCGAGCAGCGGAACCTGCTCTGTGTCGCGCAATTCAGAGTCCGGTTCGTATTCGACAACGTACCGCTTGCCATTCTCCGTCGAATAGAATCGTCCGAATAGCGGGTCGGCTTTGGCCTTGCCAGGCTTGAGTACTTTGGCGATGACGGGCGGTGCGTTGTCGTTTCGCCAACTCGCGGCTTTGAGTATCAGCTTCACTTCGGTGGCGGAGAGCTTGAGACTCGCCTCCTCGAGAGCGGAAGTCACACGGCCTCTGAACTCGTTGTGATCTTCGAATAGCTGGTCGCCCACGGCCTCTCGCAGCTTTGAGGCAACTTCCACCAAACGGCCATCGCGCTCCCAAGTCTTGGCACTGAGCAGTTTCTTTCTCTTCTTATCGGGCAGACCCTTCTTCGCGCTCCCGCCATCTTCGTCCTCGCCCTCGACTTCGTCGACTCCCCACTCAGACAGGCATTTTTCGAGCGCGGTTGAGACCTTGTCAAACTCGGCGAAGAGCGCATCGCCGAACTGCTCGTAGAGCTCAGCGCGCAGGTCTTCATCTCCTGAAGCGAAGCGCAGAGATTCGATTGCCTCGAGCGAGAGCTGACTGTGCAGGCGCAACGGGCGCTCGACCGTGACCTTCCAGTATCCGAACGCGGCGTTGGGGAAGATTTTGGACTCGGGCGTTTCCTGGAAGTCGAGAAAGGTGCGGTTGATGCGCTCGATGTCGTCGGCCGAGAGCTCGCAGTTCTTCTTGCCCAGGTTCTTCCGAAGCGGCTTGAACCACTGGCTTGCGTCGATGAGCTGCACTTGGCCTTTGCGGTGTGCGGGCTTCTTGTTCGACAGCACCCAGATGTAGGTCGCTATGCCGGTGTTGTAGAAGAGATTTAGTGGCAGTGCGACGATGGCTTCGAGCCAGTCGTTCTCGATGAGCCAGCGGCGGATATTGCTCTCGCCTTGTCCGGCATCGCCAGTGAAGAGGGAGGAGCCGTTGTGCACTTCCGCGATGCGACTGCCGAGCGCGGACTTGTCGTTCATCTTCGACGCCATGTTGGCCAGAAAGAGCATCTGGCCATCGCTGGAGCGGGTGACGAGCGAAAGCTCCTCGCCCTCGTGCATGACCTTGAAGCGCGGGTCGCGCATGCCGTCCTTGCCCCCCATCGCTTCGAGATCCTTCTTCCAGCTCTTCCCGTAGGGCGGGTTGGCCAGCATGAAGTCGAACTCTTGGGCCGGGAAGGCGTCGTGCGAGAGCGTGGACCATTCCGCTCCACCGATGATGTGGTCGGCGCTTTCCCCTTCCCCTTTGAGCAGCATGTCCGCCTTGCAGACCGCATAGGTCTCGGGATTGATCTCCTGCCCGTAGAGCAGGCTCGTGACCTGTTGGCCGCACTTCTCGCCGATCGACGTGAGCGTGTCTTCCGCCACTGTCAGCATCCCGCCTGTACCACAGGCGCAGTCATAGAGCAGGTAGGTTCCGGACTTGATCTCCGCTTCGATCGGCAGGAACACCAGGTTCGCCATCAACCGAACGGCGTCACGGGGCGTCCAGTGCTCGCCCGCCTCCTCGTTGTTCTCCTCGTTGAACTTGCGAACCAGTTCTTCGAAGACGGTCCCCATCGAGTGGTTGTCGATGCCTGCGGGAGAGAGGTCGATGTCGGGGTCGAGGAACTTGTTGATCAGAGTCCCGATTGCGTCCGCTTTGGACAGGGTCGAGAGTTGGTTGCGAAACTTGAAGTTCTCGAGGATGTCCTGAACGTTGGGCGAGAAGCCATCCAAGTAGTCTTTAAAGTCAGCGAGCAGTTGTTGCCGGCTTCCGCGCGACTTGAGATCGCGAAGCGTAAACTTCGAGGTGTTGTAGAACGCTTGTCCCGCGGCGTCACAGAGCGCTGCGCGTTGTTCCGTGATTTTCGCCTCGTCGAGCAGCTGCTTCGTCTCGAGGACTCTTGCCTTGCTCGGCTCGAGCACCGCGTCCATACGACGAATGACGCACATGGGGAGAATGACGTCGGGGTACTTGCCGCGCCTGAAGAGGTCGCGCAGGACGTCATCGGCAATGCCCCAGATGAACGATACGATTTTGTTGTGAGTTGCTTGATCCACGAGTCCGTTGTTTCCCTCTTCACCGTGGGCGTACACAAAGGCGTGTGCGGCACCGGGCAGTTCGAATACTAGCAAGTGGTGACGCCAATCGGCTCACGCAGCAAGAAGCCTCACCTCTTTCGCCCAACGAATTCCCGGTTCGCGGCGACCGCACGATTTCCGGCACAGCGACGGACGGTCCCGACGCATCCCAAGGCAACTATCCGAAGAAGCAGCACGACGGATCGGCATCGATCTCCGCGACCAGTTCGCCAAGATCCCTGCTAGCGGGAAGCGGCTCGTATCCATGCCACTCGAGATCCGCACGCTGCCAATAGAGCCTCCACTCGCCAACGCTTCGGACGAACTTCAGTTTCGCCACTGGCGATTCCGTGTAGCCGGGCTGGCCTCGGTATCGCGGGCGTCGCTCGAAAACGATGACATCATGCCCGTGTACCCGATACTCCAAGCTCAGCTTGTCTCGAAATTTCGCCGGGCTGCGCCTTCTGCACAGGTCGCCTACGAACCGTTCAATCCGCTTCAGTTCTATGTCGTTGAAAGCCATTGGAATCCGGGAACCCCTGAAGCGCCGCTTCAGGCTTCCGTGCGGGAGCGCAAAAAGGCATCGGGGCGCCGATCAGGGCGCCCCGAGCAGCTGGCGCGCGCGCCTCGAGAGCGCGCTCCAGTTGAAGCTGGGCCCGGGATCGGTCTTGCCGGACGAGACGTGTTGGTGACCGAGGATGCCTCGATAGCGCTCGAACTCAGCCTTGCTCAGGACGTCCGGCCGAATGCCGCCGGAGCCATCCGTCGGAAACCGCAGCGGCATGTTCGGGAAGCTGTTCACCAACGCTGCGGTCAGGTGCGCGAGCGTCTCGTACTGCTGTGGTGTGAAGTCGTACTGCTCGAGCGTCTGACCGTTGATCCTGCCGCGCAGCTTGTGCGCGCGGGCCGGGCGTCCGATGAAGCCCGCCGTTCGCACTCCCCCGCCGCGCAAGAAGGGCGGCACCGTGATGCGAGTCCCGCGACCATCCCGCCCGTACCAGGTGGCGAGCTCGGTGCTCCCCGCCGGATAGGCGCCGATGTTCGCGATCTCCACGCCGATCGAGCGGCCGTTGGCTTCGCGCGCGTGCCAGGCCGACTCGGCCAGATCGAGCGTCTGGTACAAGGTCCCGTCGATATCGAGCAGGAAGTGAACCGACAGTCCGCGCGCCTCGAGGACCTTGAAGCACTCGCGGCTCACGCCGCAGACGTCGTAGTGCAGGACGAACTGATCGACGGCCTGGCGCACGACCTCTGGAGTTCGCGAGCGCGGAACCCGGTCACGACCCGAGAGCGGTCCGGGACTGGTCGGCCTCCCCGGCGTGAAGCTCTCGCGCTCGCGCGTGCGCCCGTAGGCGTTGTACCCACCGGGGTCACTCCACAGGACGACCGGAACGCCGATCGGGACGAGCTCCCCTGCAATGACGATCTCGGTTCCGTTCCGCTTGCGAGGACCCGCGCTCTCCACGGCGATCGGTTTGCTCGCACTGGCCGGAATCAACGTCGTCCCCGGAGTCCAGGGCTTGGTGTCGGGTTGTGGACTCGTCGGCGACTTGCAAGCGCCGAGTCCGACGACGGCCGCCAGCACGAAGGCCGACAGCGAATGAGCAGAAGGGTGGAGACTCATGCGGGGAGCGAGCCGCCGCCTGGCCGCTCGCTCTCCTCAGCATAGTGGATTGGGCCCCCAGCCCAAACGCCCTACTGGAGGCGGAAGCTCAGCTCCGTAGCTCGGAGAGCTCCACGATCCACGGCAGCTCGACCTGTTCGAACGGCCGGTTGGGGCTACTGAGCGCGAGGTGATTGTCCACATCCATGTACACCGCCACCTGCAGGCCGAGGTTCAGCGTGAACAGCAGCGCGAAGGCGATCGCTTGACGGCTGGCGCTCCTCGAGAGCTCCGTGAAGGCATCCAGCACCAGGTCGCCTTCACCCTGGCCCTGGGAGTTGCAGACCTTGCGCGTGGCCTTCTCCTCGACGCGGATGCGGAACCAGCTGTGCAGGGCGTAGAAGCAGAGCGCCAGGCTGCCGAAGGAGACGATCTTGTGCGTGCCCGCGGTCAGGCCGACCGAGAGCAGCGCGATCAGCACTCCGCAGAAGAGCAGCGCGCAGAGCACGCGCAGCAGGCTGTGGATCTGCCAGCGGTAGTAGCGGTGCAGCAGCGTCCTCGACTGGAGTCGCGTAAAGGTCGTCGAGGTCGAGACGGCGTCCGAGACGTCCGAGTCCGGCCCCGGCAAGAGGTCGCTGATTCCATCCAACACGCTGCACAGCGCCGGATGCCTCATCAGGAACCACTCGATCCAACCGCCGGTCTGGCGATCGGAAGCGTGAGCGGGCAAGTAGGTTCCCGCCAAGAACGACGTCCTCCGGACTCGAAGTCCGTGAACCACGCCAGCGACCGCGAAAGCGAGCAGCGCTAGTAGAGACACAATCTGCATTTCAATCCCCCCGAGGATACACGGGTCCGATCGCCTCCCACAGGCGAATGGTCCTCCCCAATAACCGCACAGTTCGGCTGGCCGGAGCCGCGCTCTTGAGGCACTCCAAGTCGGGTACAGAGCTCATACAAGCTCCCCACGCTCTCGATACGAGTCGAGTAATGGAGTGAACGGGAGATGAGTTTCAGCAGCGTTAGCGTGCCGCTCCCGCGCCCCCACGCCCGGGCTCTCTCGAAGTTTTTTCGGGCTCGCACTGCGCCCGGAGTGAGCGTTCTCTCACGCGTGCGACGACCGGATCTTCGAAGCCGCGCTAGACCGTCGCCCCGCCACAGGAGGAACCCGAGCCCGCGGTGCAACCGAAGCAGTGGCGTCCGGTCACGATCTCGCGAGTCGCGAGTGCGGCCATGTCGAAGTCCTGAATCCGACGCGGCTGATCCGCACCGAGCTCGAGGTCGAGCATCTGGTTGAAGTCGCAGTCGAACAGGCGCCCGTCCCAACCGACGCTGAGCGTGTTTCGGCACATCACCCCGGCCGCGGCCTCCGGATTGAACGCGTCCACCAAGGTCTGCATGTAGCTGACCAGATTGCCGGAGCTCTCGAGCCACTCGAGGTAGCGACTGATCGGCATGTTCGTGATCGAGTAGAGCTCGCTGAACTCGATCTTGTGACGCGCCTTCAGCTCGCGCTTCCAGTCCGCCTCCATCGAAGCCTGGCCGCTCGGCAGGAAGGCTCCCACAGGATTCGTGACGATCACCAGACGCAGGCCGCTGCCCTCGCGCCCGTAGCCGATCGCATTCAGCCTCTGCAGGGCCTCGATCGAGGCCTCGAACACGCCGTCCCCGCGCTGGCGATCCGTACCGAGCGCGCGATAGTGCGGCAGCGAGCAGACGACCTCGACCTGGTGCTCGGCCAGGAACTTCGGGAGGTCGGAATAGCGCTTCGCCAGGAGGATCGTGAGGTTGCAGCGATCCATCACGTGCCGCCCCAAGCGCCGAGACTCCTCGACGATGTACCGGAACTCCGGGCACATCTCGGGCGCTCCGCCTGTGATATCGACCGTCGGAATCTCCGTCTCGGCCAGGACGCGCATGCAGGCCTCGGCGACCTCGCGCGACATGTTCTCCTTGCGATCCGGGCCCGCATCCACGTGGCAGTGCGCGCAGGTCTGGTTGCACACGCGGCCCAGGTTCAGCTGCAGAGTGTCGATCCCGGTCGCTCGAAGCGGCGGCAGCTTCGCGGCCGCGAGGGCGCCATTGAAATCACCGCTGCCGTTCATCGGCAGGGCGTCCAGCATCGAGAGCTGGTTGGCGGGGTTCGCGAGCGGGCTGTCCTTGCGGTTCAGGGTCGGAAGCACCGCGAGCTTGTTCGTCGATTCTGTCATCGGTCTCACATACCCAGCCCGTCGGCGACCTCGCGCATCTGCATTCCGTGAACCAGGGCCGCTCCACCCTTGATGGCCGACGCCACGTGGACCACCTCGGTCAGCTGTTCGACGTCGTAGCCCTGCTTCAGAGCGTCCTTCGTATAGGCCTCGATGCAGTACGGGCACTGGACCGCGTGCGAGACTCCCAAAGCGATCAAACTCTTCTCGCGACTGGAGAGCGCTCCGTCCTCCATGACCGAGCCGTACCACTCGAAGAACTTCTTGCCGAGGTCGGGGGCGTGCTCGGAGATCGAGTGAAAGTCGGTGAGATGCTGTGGATTGTAGTAGCCGGTCATTGTGGGAGTCCTCTGCGCTGGCCACAGCATCGCGAACGACCCACGCCCTCTGCAACCAACTGGGGCTCAATTCACGTCGCTCTCTTCGGAGAGCCACGGCAATCCTCACCTTCCGAACAAAGGCGGAAACCAAATCGGCGTGCTCCGGTCTCTTCTGAGTGAAGACGGTACGAGTACATGGCGCTTGCCTGGCGGGGACGAGCGCCGAGCTGGTGACGGTCGAGGCGCGCTTCGTCGAGTTCCAGGAGGGCAAGACGGAGATCCTCCTGTCCGGTCTGCCGGACCCGGTCATCCGCGAGAGCAAGGGGCGACTCCAGTGCGCGTTGGCGGAGAACAGGCTGCACCTTCCGCCCGGGCGGCTGTACCTCAACCTGGTGCCGGCCGGGCGCAAGAAAGCCGGAGAGCTGCTCGATCTCCCGCTCGCGATCGGAGCGGCTGCGGCGGTCGGGCACCTCGACCCACGCTCGCTTCGCAATGTGCTCCTCGTCGGTGAGCTGGGCATCGACGGAAACCTGCACGGCGGCCCGGGCGGACTCGCCGCGGCTGCACTCGCTCGCGACTTGGGGGTGCGCCGCCTGGTCGCGCCCGTCGCTGCCGCGGAGCAGGCGGCCTTCGTGTCCGGTGTCGAGGTCTACGCCTGTCGGTCACTCGGGGAAGTCGCGGGCCTGTTGGCTGGAGCGGACCGACCCGTGGCCCTGCCTCCCGGCGACGCGCGGGCGCTTCCGCCGCCATCCCCCGCTCGCCTCGCCGCCATTCGAGGACAGGCGGTTGGACTGGAGGCGCTCAGCGTCGCGGCGACGGGCGGGCACGCGCTGCTCTTCGTCGGCCCACCAGGCACGGGCAAGAGCTTGCTCGCGCGCGCAATGATCGATCTGCTTCCGGAGTTGACACTGAACGAGCGTATCGACCTGACGCGAGTCGAGAACGCGACGGGAAAGTGGTCGCCCGGCCTGGCCAGTGAGCGGCCCTTTCGCGCGCCTCATCACACGACGAGCTATGCCGGGCTGGTCGGCGGAGGCTCCCCGCCTCGACCGGGAGAGATCTCGCTCGCACACCTCGGGGTTCTGTTCCTCGACGAGCTGCCCGAGTTTCGGCGCGAGGTGCTCGAGTGCCTCCGCCAACCGCTCGAGGAGGGCAAGGTCTCGATCGCGCGCGCGGGCGCGCACCTCGAGTTCCCCGCCGGCTTTCAGATGATCGCCGCCATGAACCCCTGCCCGTGCGGCTACCGCGGTCACCCGCGCGTCCCCTGCCGATGCTCCGAGCGTGAGGTCTGGCGCTATCGCTCCAGACTCTCGGGACCGTTCCTCGATCGCATCGACCTGACCGTCGAGCTCGGCTCGCCCGATCTCCTGTCGCTCACGGAGCAGGCCGACTCGGAGACGCCACAGGCCGTCCTCGCGCGCATGACGCGAATCAACCGGGCTCGCGAGCGAGCGATCGCGCGCTCACCATGCACTCGCACGGCCGACCTCGACACCGCGCAGCTCGACGAGGTCGCGCCGCTCTCCGCGAGCGTGAGGCGCATGTTCGAAAAGGTCTCCGAGCGTCGAGAGCTCTCCGCGCGCGCCATCCAGAGCCTGCGCCGCATCGCCCGGACGCTGGCCGACCTGGACGTGAAGGACGAGGTCGAAGAGGAGCACTTCTATCGTGCTCTCTCGCTCCGCGCTCCGCTCGCTTAGTACTGCTTCTCGGTGACGATGAGTCGCGGCTCGAGCATGCGCGTCGACGCGGGGCTCGGCGTGTTCGCTGCAGCTTCACGCCGGCGACGCTCGCGATCGCCCCGCAGCGCAGCGTCGTAGCCCGCTCGGTCGGTTCGGACAGCCACCGGTCCGCCGCGCTGTAGCCGGAACAACAGCAGCTCCTTCCCAACGAAGATGTACTCGCCAGCCAGTGAGCCGTCGGCCCGCGTGAGCACGAGGCGTCTCGCATGGTTGGGGCTGGTCGGCAGGAGCGCCACGCGCTTGACCGACGCGGTCCATTCTTCTACGCGATTGGAGATTGGGTTGAAGATGTCGAAGCGCCCGCCGAGGAACTGCCCCTCGCGAACGTGGTTGATCAGATAGAGCGGAAGGAGCGCGCCGACTTCGGGCAGCTCTTCCTGTCGCAGCGCATCACGGCCACTCCAGTCCACGCTGGTGAGCGACTCGCCGTCCGGGCCCCAGTCCACCATGACCGTGCGGCCGGAGCGCGGCCGCGTCTCGCGCCAGATCAGGCGCGGGCCCGTCGGCGTCTGGCGCTCGACGTGCATGACGCGCGTCTTGATCGGGAAGTAGTCGAGGCGCATCTCGGTTCGCATCGCGTCCTTCTCGGCGCCGACGTGAACGGCGGCGACTCCGAGGACGTCTTGATGTGAAGCGAACCTGAAGTACTCGTGGGTCTCGCCGGGCTTCTCCGGAATTTCGAACGCGACCACTTCGCCGTCCTTGAAGGCCGAGGTGTTGACCTCTCGCGGGCGCTCATCCGCCGGGTCGGCGATGGCGAGCGAGCTCGCGCTCAAGCACAGAGCGAGGGCGAAGCCGGTGGAGCGGAGTGACGAGCGCATGGAGGTGAGGCCGAAGAGGAGCCCTCCCTGCTATCGGGTCGCCGGGTCTCAGGCTTGAGGCGCCCAGTCGGAGGCGGCCCGGCCGCCCCTCAGGGCAGCGCTCGATCCAGGCCGCGGACCGCGAAGATGCAGCCAGCCGCGACGAGCAGCAGCGAGATCAGGACCCCCGGGTAGAGCGGCGTGAGCAGCCGATCGCGGAGGTCGATCCAGGCCACGTGGCGGAAGCTCCGTCGCCGCTCGCCCTCCGGGGAGACCACCCGGCGGGTGAGCTGGGGCTCTCCGTTCGAACGATCGCCCTGCAGGAAGATCTGGTCCACGGGGAACTCCTCACCCTGCCCGGCGAGCCGATGCCGCAGGATTCGCCAGCTTGCCCAAGGCTCGGCAAGGCCCGGCGTCCAGTGCGCGACGCGGTAGAGCTCCGTCTCCGCCCGCTCGCTCTCCTCGGTCTCTGCAGCCTTGGCCAGGACCGCCTTGCCAACCAAGTCCTGATAGGTACTCGTGTCGATCAAGACGCCCGACAGGTTGGTGATCACGCCCAGCACGCAGAGCACATAGGTCAGCCGGCGCTTCCAGGCGACTCGCGAGAAGCGGTCGATGGCGAGCGCGACCCCCAGCCACAGGAAGGGCATCGCCGGCAGCAGTCGACCGGGACCGAAGCCCCAGAGCTCGTCCTCGCCGAGCGGCGCTTTGGAGACCCACAGGATCGGAAAGCTGACGAGCACGACGCAGGTCGGCCAGAGCAGCGCGCTCTGGCGAACGCCCCCGAGCAGACCGAACGGAGCGAGCAGGACGAGCGGGGCGAGCCAGATCAGTCCGCGTCCGGGTGCGATGAGCGAGAGCGCGAAGTCGGAGATCGGACTCGTCGACGCCACGGCGAAGAGCTCGCCGGGCAAGCCGATGATCGAACCCGAGCGCGCTTGGTTCGCGACGGCTGTCAGCGCGATGGCGAAGAGCAGGGGCAACATCACCCAGAGCGAATCGACCCAGTGACCGAAACGCCAGGTCTGACGAAGGAAGAGCGCGTGCTTCGCGAGCCCTCGATAACCGGCGAAGATCGCCGTCACCGTCGCGATCGTGAGGATCATGATCGACGGCCAGATCTGGGGCCGCGTCAAGAAGGTCATCCCCAGTGAGATGCCGATGAAGGCCAGGTCGGTGCGGCGAGGTCGGCGCAAGCGCTCGAATCGTTCGCGTGCACGCAGTAACAAGTGGAAGGCAAGGAACAGGAAGAAGCCGACCTGGATCTCGATCGAAGAGCCGCGCGCCTGCGGCCAGACGAAGGTGCACAGGATGAAGACCAGGCCGCTGAGCCATGCGTGCTTGCGGCCGACACCGATGCGGCGCGACGACAAGACCACCAGCCAGGCCGTGATCGCGGCGAGTAGTGAGTTTTTCCAGCCGACGACGAGGTGCGCGACGTACTCGCTCTGTTGTGCGGAGCCGGAGCTGGCGTGCCGCTCTTCCAGTCCTTCCAGTCCGGTCTGCAAGAGCACGCCGGCCCAGTACAAGGGGATCGAGGCGATCGGTCCGCCCAGCGGCCGCGGCGAGCGGAACTGTCCGGGCGACGGTTGCCACAGGTACTCCTCGTCGGCGAGTAGGCGAACAGCTTCCGGCGTGCCCTCGAGGTCGCCCGAGCGCCACTGCGCGAGCGAGCGAGTCGTCTGGAAGTCGAGCTCGGCCTCGCGGCTCTCGGAGAGCCCGGAGAAGGTCAGGGTCAAGAGCCCGAGCAGAATCAGGAGCGTGGATTGGGCGCAGATGCGGTCGCCGTGTCGAACGGCCGCAATGCGAACGAAGGGACTCACGGCTTGCGCTCCTTCGCATCTCTCGCGAACTGCTCCGGCCAGGCGTAGACGGAGGAGCCGCCGACGCGTCGCACTTCCTGGAAGCCGAGCGCTTCGACCGCAGTATCGATGCCGGGCTTGACGCGGCGATCGTCGGAGGAGACGAGCAACAAGCGCTCGCTTCCACCCCCGGAGAACAAGAGCCGCGCCTCCGCGTCATCGAGTGCACCGCTCTCGCGGTACAGCTGCCAGACGACCCGAATGCGCTCCTCCCACCCCGGCGTCTCCGCCGAGAGAACCTGGCTCGGCCGATCGCACCAGAGCGGCAAGCCGGTGAACGGCGCGGCCTCGTGACCTTGGAGGTTGCGCAAGGGATCCGTGAACGCATGCGAAGCCGGCGTGCCGTAGAGCGGCGCGCTGTCAGCAGTCGTATTCACGATGAGCACCGGATGAATGGTTCGAACCTCCCGAAACTCGGCGAGCCAGCGATAGAGCGAGGCCAACTCGGCCGCCGTACCGCCCACGTCCTCTTCGGCTATCGGGAAGAGTGCGAGCGGCTCCTCGGAGAGCGGCAGGTCCTTCCCCGAGAGCGAATAGTAGCTCGCGAAGCCCAGGCCATTGCTCACTAAAACTCCGACAAAGAGGGCCAGCCCGAAGACTATTCCCAGGAGCCGAACGACTCCCCCGCGCTCGATGAGAACACCCAGGCCGCCCGCCGCCAGGAGGCCGAGCGGCAGCGCCGCGATGCGTAGGAACTTGTACTGATTGTCGTAGGGCAAGGCGATGGCAAGGTGCATCGCAAGTGGCAAGAGCGCTGCGGTGAAGAGCAGGCCGAGCGCGCGGCGCTGGCCGACCGCAACCTCGGGCTCGCTCGACTTGGTCAGGCCGCGCAGGAAGAGCGCTGGAATCAACAGCAACACGACCGGCGCAAGCGTGGCCCACAGGACGCCCTCGCGCCAGACGAACTGAAGCGTCTCGCCGGCGTAATTGTCGCGCGCTCCAGACACGGCGACCGTACCCGGAATGGACCAGACGATGAGCCACACGAGTAGGGAACGCCTGGCTTCCTTTGCGAAGCAGCACGCCGCGATCATCGTGCTCGCGATCCCGAGCCCCCCCACGATCGGATTGACGAGGAGCGCCGCTCCGTTGAGCGCAGCGCAAGTCGACACCCAGGGTTTGGCCCCACTCCGAATCGCATGCACGCCACACATCAGAGCGCCCGCGAACAGTGCAAGCGCCGTCGGATAGGAAGACAGGTTACCGAACTTCGAGAACCCGAAGGCGAGCCGCCGGTCCCAGTCACCGACGGTGACGCTCAGGCTCTCGATCAGGAGTGCAGGAGCCTCGGGTGCGCTCCACTCGCGTGAGGTCAAGAGCCAGACCCAGGCGCCGAAAGCGTTCAACCCGAAGAGTGCGAAGAGGACACCGATCCACTCGCGCCGACCGTTTCGGAAGCAGGGCGCGGCCGTCAAGTAGAGCGCGATGGGGAGTACGACGGCCGCCCAGAGATTCGTGAGCGCGAGTCCAAACGTCGGAGCCACGGAGAGCGCGCGCGAGAAGAGCGCGCCCATGGCGTGCCAGAACCAGTAGTAGCCGAGCTCCTCCCCCGCCATCCACGGATGAGCCGGCGGCACCGCGCGATCGACGGCGAGCACGAGAGCGGAGTGCAAGAGGCCGTGGTAGGACGCGCGCATGGCGCTGCCGCGGAAGAGCAGGAGGAGTACGACGGCGCCGGCAACCGCCGAGAGCCCGATGACGAACCAGGCGGTGCGGCCAAGGCGCTCGTGCTGAACGACGCGCCCGATCCCGAGCAACTGAAGCAGGCCGAGAGCGATGAAGGTACCCGCGACCACATCGCCTGGTCCGATGGCACGGCCCAGCATCACGTTGACGAGCCAGTAAACGACCGTGGAGAAGACCGGCGAGAGCAGCGCGGAGACCGTGAGCAGCTTGAACAGCGACGGCTTCGGCGGTCCGATGCGCGCGAGGATCGGCAGCGCCGCGCTCACGAAGAAGAGCACGGCGCCGGCGACACGGCTGAGCTCGCTCGGCAAGTAGCCAAAGCCCGCCAGCGCGCCGAGGAACGCGAGCGCGGAGAGAGCCAGGCTAGACTTGGTCAGGGAGAACAGCTTCGAGTGCGAGTCTCCTGCGCCGGGCTCCGCCGTCATTCGTCCTCCTCGCCCTTGGGGAGCGGCTCTTCGATCTCGCGAGCACCCGAGTAGCCGAGGTCATCGAGGATCTGCATTCGCTCTTCCGAGATCACCCCGTCCGCCGTGCAGATCGGACGCAGTGCATCGAGCCACTCCACGAGCTGCCGCTCGAGGTCGGCACCCACTTCCGGGTTCGAGCTCAAGACATCGTAGACCTGGTTTCGGTCCCCTTGGGCGTCATACAGCGCGCGCAGAGGGATCGGGTACGCGCCGGCCGGCGGATCCGTTGGTTCGATCAGGTCCGGATTCCAGACATAGCGCCACTCGTCCGTTCGAATACTGAAGATTCTGTCCTTCCAGACGGCGACAACTGGTCGCGACTCGAACTCTTCACCCCGGAGGAGCGGCACGAGCGAACGCCCGCGCATGCCGTTCGGAAGGGGCAGGCTGAACCACTCGAGCACGGTCGGCATCAAGTCTTGGAGCTCTACCAGCTCTCCCATCACGCGCTCGCCCGGCGCACTATTCGGATGGCGAATGAAGAGCGGGACGTGCAAGACCGGATCGTAGAGCGACTTGGAGTGCGCCCAGTAGTGGTTGCGAGTATGCAGCTCCTCGCCGTGGTCGGAGGCAAAGATGAACAGCGAGTCCTCGAGCATGTCCACCGGCTGTTCCGGGATCGCTCCCGACAGGATCTCCACGAAGAGTGCGATCAAGTGGTCCACGCGCGCGACCTCGCCGTCGTAAAGCGCGCGCACGTGCTCGATGGCTCGAGGGTCGAGTTCGAGTGCATCCTCGTAGGCCTTGTCGAGGAACTCGCGCGAACCGTTCGCGCGGCCGTTGAAGCTCGGGTTCGTGAAGAGCGCACGGTAGTCCACGCCTTCGAGCGGCCCGGGATCGTAGGGCATGTGCGGCCCCATCAGGTGCAGCCACAGGAACACCGGCGCGCCGGACTCCAGGTCACGCTCGAGCAGCCAGGCGGTCGCACTCTGAACGACGGACAGGTCACGCTCCGGGGTTCGATAGGACTCGAACTTGTCGAAGCCGCGCTCGATGCCGGATCCGACGGCGAGCAGCGGGTTGGCCGTGAAGGCCGCGGTCTCGAAGCCGGCGCGCTGGAACGACTCTGCCATGGTCGGCACGGCCTCGCACAACAGGTTCCCGTTGTCGATCGCTCCGTGCTCCAGCGGCGGTCTGCCGGTGAAGTAGGTGGCCATCGACGGGAAGGTCATGCCGCGCGGCGCGAAGGCGCGCGCAAACATCACACCCTCGGAGGCGAGCTGGTCGAGGCTGCGCCGGCTCTCGCTTCGACCGGTCGCGCTCGCCGCGACTCCGGCGAGGTCGGTGGTTGCTCGCGAGTGCCCGAAGGAGGACATGCGCGTCGCGCTGAGCGTATCGACCGTGACCAGCACGACGTGCTTCGGCGGGATCGGCTCGGACTCGGAGCCGCTGCAGCTCGCGAGCCCCAAGGCGAGAGCGCCGAGCGCAGGTGCCGTGGAGCACCAACCGCCGAGCCTCACGGATTCTCTGCACAGCTTCGCCGCAAGCTTCGTGACCGGGGACAACATGCGCGGCATTCTACGTGCCCGGGCGAGCCGAAACCCGCCCCCGTCCTGGACATGTCCGCCCCCGACTCCAACCACGACACTCTCCCGGACGTAGACGATGGGCGCATGTCCACGCGCCTCCGAGACCTCCTCACCGATCCCAGGTTGAGGCTCGTCTTGATCCTCGCGGCGCTGGTGCGGCTGCTCACCGGGATCGACCTGTGGTTCTCCGATCCGCTCTCGCGAGTACCGCTCTCCGACCCGGCCTACTACTTCGCCTGGGCCAGCGCGATGGCGAATGGAGAGGGCTTCCGGGAGAGCGCGCCCTACTGGCTGCCGCCGCTCTACCCCTGGGTGCTCAGCATCGTCTTCCGGATCGCCGGCCCGGCGATCGGCGCGGTCATCATCCTCCAGTACCTGCTCGGGCTGTTCAGCGCCGCGCTCCTGTGCCTGCTCTCCTATCGCGTCGCCGGACGTCGCGCCGCGATCGCCGCCGAAGTGTTGTGGACCCTGTACGCGCCCGTCGCATTCTTCGAGAGCCGCCTGCTCGCCGTCAACCTCGCGATCCCGCTCAGCCTCATCGCACTGAATCTTCTTGTTCGCTACGAGCACCGCCTCGCCACGCGGAGCGAGTCCAAGCCGTCGAGCGCCGAGTCCTCTGGAGCAGGGCTCGCGCTCCCCGCTCTCGCGGGAGTGGTGCTCGGCGCGGCGTCGATGGCGCGCCCGAACCTCCTGCTCGCCGCGCCGGTGATCGCCGTGACCTGGCTCCTCTTCCGGAGAACCGTAAAGCCGCAAGCACTGGGAATCTGCGCGCTCCTGATCGGCCTGCTCGTCGGCATCGCGCCGAGCATCGCGATCAACTATTCGCGCTCCGGCGCCCTGATTCCGATCACGGCGAACGGCGGCATCAACTTTTGGTTCGGCAACAACCCCGCAGCGCACGGCACCTTCCACGCCCCCTCCGCCGAGTGGGGTTCAATCGGTACCCAGCGCGACGTCTCGATCGCCATCGCGACGGAAGAGCTTGGGCGCTCGGAACCGGTCAGCGAGAGCGAAGCCTCGGCCTGGTGGTTCGCGCGCGGGCGCAAGTTCCTCTTCGACTCCCCCGCGGACGCACTTCGCCTCTGGGGGCTGAAGCTCGCCGACACACTCTCCTCGACCGAGTTCGGCATTCAGTACTTCCCGGCCGCCATTCGGCGCATCTCTCCAACGCTCTGGATCGGTGCGCTCCCCTTCGGGCTCCTGCTCGCACTCGGCGTGCTCGGCCTCCACGATCCGAAGCGCACGCAGACACGAGGACGCGCCGTCCTCATCGGCTGGCTCGCCGCTGGCCTCATCGCTTCACTGCTGTACTTCACCTACTCGCGCTTCCGACTTCCGATACTCGTGGCCTGGATGCCCTTTGCCGGACGCGGAGCCGTCGTCTTGCTCGACAGCCTGCGGCAACGAGTCGCGCTCCCCGTCGCGCGCGTCGGCGCCGCACTCGCGCTCCTCGTCATCTCCTACATTCCCTTCGAGGGCGACTACCCGCGCCAGCTGGAGGCGAACACACTGCTCGACGCCGGCATGGCCCTGCGAGTCCTGGAAGACGACGACCGCGCCTACCAGCTGATCAATCGCTCGCTCCGGCTGGTCGAGCAGAACCCGCGCGCGCTGGTCGAGCTGGCCCAGATCATCGAAGAGGATGGAGAGGAGCAAGAGGCCTTCCTCGCGTACCAGGCGGCGCGCGACATGCCGGGCTTCTATCCCCCGGCGATCCTGAACTCCTGTCGCATGATGTTGGGGGCGAGCTCGGAGTCGATTCGAGATCCCGGACGGGCGGTCCGCGAGCTGCGTGCGGCGATCGACGCGAGCTCTCCGCCGGACCTCGAGCTCCTGCTCCTGCTCTCGACTGCGCTGATCGACTACCCCTCGCTCGCTCGAGATCCCGGTGAGGCGCGATGGCTGATCCTCCAGATCCTGGAGCGCGATCCGGCGCACGCGTCCGCGCTCCAGGTGCTGCGCTACCTCGACGAGAACGAGTAGCCGCAGGGCTGCCCTACTCGGCCTGCCCACCTACCTGGCCGACGAGCCAAGCCAGGTAGGCGGGCTCTACCGACTCCGGGTCGAGCGCCACGAACTCGGGGACGTCGTAGGGGTGGTTCGCGATCAACCACTTCTCCGCTGCCTCCAGAGCAGAGCTGGTCGTCTTCGCGATCATCAGCACTTCGACGGTCTCCTCGACGGCGCCCTCCCAGCGGTAGATGCTCTGCACGCGGTCGATCAGGTTGACGCAGGCCGCCAGCCCCTCATCCACCAAACCGCGCGCGAGTCGACGCGCGGTCTCCTCGTCCGGCGCGGTGATCAGTACTACGCGTGCCTCCATGGTGGGACGAATTCTACCCTCCCAGCCGTCCTACCTCTCGCGCCGGAGCGGAGCCCCGCTACAATCCCGCGCAGCGTGACCGAAACCCCAGCAGTCCACCGACCTTCCTGGCTCGAGCGCCTCGTGCTCGCCGGCCTGGGCATCATGCCGACGGCGATGATGCGCCCCTTCACGGCGCGCTACATCGCGGGTGAAGAGCTGAGCGACGCCATCGAGAAGCTGCGCGACCTGGCCGGGAATGGACATGCCGGCATCCTCGACATCCTCGGCGAGAACGTCACGGACGAGGCCGATGCGCGCGCAGTGCTCTCGGAGTACACGCGAGCCGCAGCGAGCCTGAAAGAGAACCAGCTCGAAGCCTACGTCTCGGTCAAACCGACGCACTTCGGGCTCTCGATTTCCAAGGAGCTCTCCCTCGAGCTCTACCACGAGCTGGCGAAGGTCTGCAGCGAGCTCGGCTTGTTCCTCCGAGTCGAGATGGAGGACCACCCGACCACCAACGCGACCCTCGAGATCTTCGAGGCTCTGAGGAAGCAGCACGACAACGTCGGCATCGTCTTGCAGGCGCGCCTGTTTCGGACGGCGGCCGACATCGAGAAGCTCGCGCCGGGCCCGCTCAACGTCCGCATGGTCAAGGGCATCTACCTCGAGCCCACGGAGATCGCGCTGACGGGTGTGGAAGAGATTCGTCGCGCCTTCATCGAGCTCACCGAGCAGCTCTTCGACCGCGGCGCCTACGTCTCACTCGCGACCCACGACGACATCATGAGCGTCGAGCTCGAACGGATCATTCGCGAGCGCAAGCTCGGGACCGATCGCTACGAGTTCCAGGTGCTGCTCGGTGTCCGCGAAGCGCTCTGGTCCAGGTGGAGCCGTGCGGGACACCCGGTGCGCGTCTACGTCCCCTTCGGACCGGAGTGGCGAGCCTACAGCCTGCGCCGCTTGAGCAAGAACCCGGAGCTTCTCCGCGCGATCGTTCGGAACACCTTCCGACGTCGCTAGTCCGAAGCCTTTCTCGCTACTTCCCGACTTCGAGGCGACGCGCGAGGATCTCGCTCAGCTCGCCCGTCTCGTAGATCTTCTGCTGCGTCGTGCGATAGTCGTAAGCGACTCGGTGCCAGGTGACCTGGTCATCCTCGAGCACCGCGTAGCAAGCGCGGTTGTCGCCATCGCGCGGCTGGCCGGTCGACCCGACGTTGATGAAGAACTTCTCTCCCGCCGGGAGAGGCAGAGTCAGCGTGTCCGCGCCATTCAAGCTCTGGAAACGCAGCTTCTCGTCGTGCAAGCCCGGGTGGTGCGTGTGTCCGGCGACTGCGATGCCGTCGAAGGACGCGAACACCGCTCGCAGCTTCTCGGGGTTCAGGATCCCGTCCGTGTTCAGGACGTACTCGCGTACGGGGTTGCGCGGCGAGCCGTGGACGAAGAGGAAGCGGCCCTCGCGATGCTTGATCGGTAGACCGTTGAGCCAGCTCCAGCGCGCCTTCTTCTCCGACGAGCTCCACCAGTGCGGCATCAGCCTGCGCCGGGTGTAGTCCACCGCGCCGCGCGCGTGCGAGTTGAAGTCGGAAGCGTCGCGGAAGAGCGCTTCGTCGTGGTTGCCCATCAGACACCAGCTGGCGTGACCTCGGACGAAGTCGACGCAGAACTCGGGCTCGGGTCCATAGCCGATGACGTCGCCGAGACACGCGATGTCCTCGACGCCGATCGACTGGATGTGGTCGAAGACGGCTTCGAGTGCCTCGCGGTTGGAGTGGAGGTCGCTGATCAGTGCAAGCTTCACCGCTGCCCCCCCACTTCGGCGTTGAAGCCGGGCAGTGCCGCTGCGAGCAGCTTGCTGCGCACCTCGCTGAGTGAGCCGTCGATCGTCGCACCGGAAGCCTTCTTGTGTCCGCCGCCGCCGAACTCTCTCGCGAGCGCATTGACGTCGTAGTCGGTCTTGCTGCGCGCCGAGAGCTTGACCGTGTTGTCCGCGAGCTCGCGCAGGAACAAGACGACCTCGACACCTTCCACCGCACGCAGCACATCCATCGCGGGATCACTGTCGGCGTTCTTGGTCACGAACGGATCCGCGAAGGGCAGCTCGAACATCACCAGCTTGCCGTCGGCGTGGTAGACGGCGGTCGCGAGCATCCCGGAGAGCCACATGGGCTGACCGGGCTGATCTCTTTGGAAGAGCGAGTCGTAGACCCTGGCCGGCTCGACGCCGAGTCCGACGAGCTCACCCGCAACGCGGAGCGTCTCCGCGTCCGTGTTGCTGTACTTGAACCAGCCCGTGTCGCAGACCAGAGCGACATAGGCGGCGTTGGCCCCTCTCAAGTCGAGCTCGACGCCGAGCTCCTTCGCGATGCGACAGACCAGGAGTCCCGTCGCCGATGCGGTGACATCGACGTAGCTCTCGTCCCACCAGTCCTCGCCGAAGTGCATGTGGTGATCGATCACCACCTTGGTCGAATTGGCCTCCCCGATCTTGGTCCCCAGCTCGCCGCAGCGCGACAGCTCGGAGATGTCGAGAAGGACAGCGACGTCGTGTTCGGGAAGCTCTCCGTCTTCGAAGACACCGAAGCCCAGCGTCTCGGTGAAGAAGGCGAAGTTCGGGTCCGGTGGATCGGGATTCAGGATCGTGACCTGCTTGCCCATGGCGAGCAGCACGCTCGCCAGAGCCGCCTCTCCACCGACGCAGTCTCCATCCGGGCGGACGTGGCCAGAGAGCAGAAAACTCTCCTTCTCACGAAAGAGTGAGAGAACGCGGTCGCGTGCTTCCTGGTTCGAATCGGGTTCAGACATGGGCTTCTAGCGTTCGTTCGCAGCTCGACCGAAGCGAGGCGGGGTGCCGCCAGAGAGCCACAAGCCCGCACAACATACACCACAGATGAGCGCTCGTGCACGGTCTCGAGCCGCGCCGGGGCCTATCGAGTCCGCGGAAGATCCGAACTGGGATCGGGCGCCACGCGACTCCCCCCGATCCAGACCTCCCGAACCGTGGGCTCGGCCGCGGTGAGCGCGTCGAGGGCCGCCCGCGGCTCCGCCTCCTCGACGGCGACGACTGCAAAATCTGCGCAAGCTCCGGGGCTGAGCTCCCCGGCCAGCCCCGCTCTCCCCAGAGCGCTCGCCCCTCCCTGCGTCGCCATGGTCCAGACCTCCCGCGCCGACAGCTCCGGGGCGCTCTCTCGGAAGAGCCTCATCTCGCGCCGCATGTCGAGGCTCCGATTGCTCGCCAGCGAGTCCGTCCCGAGAGCCAGGGTGACCCCGCTCTCTCGATACAGCGCATAGGGGAAGGGCGCTCGCTCGAAGAACGCGTGCGAACCAGGGCAGTGCACGAGCGCGACCCCAGCGGCTCGAAGGCGCGCCGGTTCGCCCGGTTCGGGGAAGTTGCCATGGACGAGCGAGAGGGCCGTCTGCAGCAGCCCAGCTCGTTCGAGCCAGTCCAGTCCGGACATGCGAGGTGCGTCCTGGAGGAGTGCGGCAAACGGACCGCCGCCCGTGAGTAGCCACTCGGCCTCCTCGCGCGTCTCCGACCAGTGGACCTGAACGGGGAGCTGGCGACTCCCGGCCAGGCGCGAGACCTCCGCCAAGAGCTCCTGGCTCACCGTGTGGGGCGCGTGCGGCGAGACGCCTTCGATCCGGAGCTCGCTGCTCGGCAAGGGATCGCTCACCGTCTCGAGGACGGCAGCCGTTCGTGTCGCGTCGCCTCCGTCGAGCAGCTCGCGAAAGGCGACTCGTCTCACGCCCGGCTGTTCGGCGGGCAGAGCCTCCCCGCCGAGCGAGTCGATGTCTCCGATGAGCGTCGTTCCCGACTCGACAAGTGCTCGCGCTCCCGCGATCGCACTTGCCTCGGCCTCGCCTACCTCGAGCTTGCCGCGCTCTTCGATCACACGACCGATCCAGGGCAGCATGTCCGCCCCGGACTCGACTCGGCCGACCAAGGCGGAGAGCTCGAGGTGTGCGTGGGCGCAGACGGTTCCCGGAACGACGAGCCCTTCGCCGAGATCGGTCACCGAGAGTCCGAGCTCCCGAGCCACTCGCCTGACCGCGGCCGGGCTCTCGAGGATCTCCTCGATTCTGCCGTTAACAACCAAGAGGCCCCCACCTTCGACCCAGTGATTGGGCAGCGGCAGGAGCCTCTTGGCTGTAAAGATCGTTCCCTTCACGGAACGTTCCCGATCAGAGCGAGCCCATCAATCCGGCTGCACCTTGATGGTGACGTTGTCGACGCCGGCGAACGCAAACAGCTTCGCGCGACGGTTGAAGATGATCTGGTAGCGGATCATGGTCGGAGCCCGTTTGGCCGCTTCGCCGGGGAAGGCGGCGGAGGGGAAGATCGTCTCCCAGTAGTCGTTGAGCTCTGCCGGGTGAAGCACCCAGGGAGTCAGCGAACCGGGTTGGATCGGCGACCCCGTCCCACTCAGCGGAACGTCGCAGAGATCGGCGATGTCCTTGATCGCACGAGCGCCCTGGAATCGAACGATAAACTGCGAACCGAGCGTGCCACCAACCACCGCTTCGGGATCTTGAAGCTTGCTAGTCAGGTTGGCCCCGATCGGGTTCATCTTGATCGCGCCCTCGATCGAGGCATCGTAGGCCGGATTGGCCACACCGCCGACGAGAGTGGAGACTCGATAGACTTGGGGAACCACCGCTTCGTTGGCATCGAGCCTCACATCCATCGTCCAGCCGGGCAGACCGTTGCCGCCGTCGTCGTCCGGAATGAAGCGCAGCGTGAAGAAGTTGCCTTCGGGACGCATCCAACAAGACTGCGCGCCGGAGAAAGCTTCCGGCACATAGTTCTGAGTGTTGCCCGTGAGCGGGTGAGCGGCCGGAATGGTGTTCAGGGCGATTCGCTTCCAGCCTGCGCTATTCACGGAGACCCAGTCACCCGAAGAGATCGCATCGAACGGAGTCACGACTGCTGCGATCTCGGGGAAGGTCGGAACAGAGATGCCGGAGATTCCCGCTTGAACGTGGACGAAGCCCGGGCTTCCGGAGCCACCGATCGAGTTGTTGAGTCCGGTGCTCGTTACGCCACCGTTGATGTCGAGTCGATTGCTGAGAGCAGGCAAGAGCAGGTTCAGGGTCTGAATCAGAATCGAGCCGCCCGAGCCAGCGCCGCCGGGTGAGACGAATCCGGGTGTGAAGTCCGCCGTTGCCGAGGGAGTCACGTCGAAGGGCTCGCCACCTTTTCCGCCCGTCGCGTCGATAACTCCATCGAGCACGAGTCGAGCGCCTGCCTGGAACTGAAGGGCACCGCCGCCGCCACCGCCGCCGGCGCCGCTGTTGCTGACGAAGATGATCATCGTGCCGTCGCAAGCCAGCGCCCCCATGGGGCTGACACTGGTGCCGTGTGCGTGGCCACCGCTTCCGCCACCGCCGGAACCACCGGTGAGGTGACCGAGGTGCGGTGCCAGAGCCGGCGCAACCGCGTCGTTCAGCTGGCTACCCGCTCCGGTTGCCGGAGGAATCGAGTTCGGATCGTCCATCGGGTCGAGGAGAGCCGGAATGCCGGGGCCGCCAGGCCTCGACCGGCCGCCGCCACCACCAGGGCCGCCCATGCTCCCCGTCTGGCAACCCGAAACCGCGGTAAAGAACAGACCACCCGTGAAGGTCAGGTCGGCTGCGGTTCCGTCCGGAATGCCGCAGTCTGTGGGAACGGTCGCACTGCAGACCATCATCGCGCCGGACTCGAGCGGCCAGCGAGTTCCACCGGGCCCGCCGCCGAGCTGGAGCGGCATGCCCGGAGTTCCCGACGGGAACTCAGCGCCTTCACCGGGGCTACCGTCGAGATCCGTGAAGAGCCCGGGAGTCACGAGCGGATTGACCGTACCACCGGGGTAGCCGGTCGTCATGTTATTGCCAACGCCGAGCAGGACTCCTCCGCCGCTGGGCCGCAGGCCGCCGTTGCCGCCGTCTCCACCGCCGGGTCCCGCGATCGCTCCGACTCCGCCTAGGTCACTCTGTGCGCTGTGATCCTGATCGGCGTCCCCACCGTTGAGCTCGATTCGACCGCGAAGCACTGCTTCTCCGCGAACGAAGAGCCGTGCGGGGTTCGGCCCGACGAAGCGAAGCACTGCGCCAGGAGCGATGTCCAGGCTCGCAAACTCGAAGATGCCGTCCGTCACCTGGAAGCTGCTCGTTCCCGGAGTCGTGGTGGCCGGATCGTAGTTGTCGATCAGGACAGCCGTGATGTTCCGCGAGTCGTTGGCGAGCGGAAGCAGCACCGAGCCGACGATGTCCGGGTCCGTGGTTCCCCCGACACAGGCGAGGAGGGTCTCGCGACCAATCACCGCAAAGGTCCCGTCTTGATCGTGAACGAGCTCATCGGGGCCGAAGAGCTGGGCTTCGAACTGCGGAACGCCGGCCAGGTCGACCTGACCGCAGTCCGATCCGTCGGCAGCGCTCTCCTGTCCGATCCTCGGGCGCATGCCGTCGGTGTACAGCGTGAGGATCTCGCCGGCACCGAGCACCAGGTCGCCGAGGCGTCCGGATCCGCCGCCGATTCCCGGCTCGAGCTCATTGTTGAGCGTGACGCCCGGTCCCCAGAAGGCTCCGCTGCGAGTCGTATCCTCGCGGTGCCCCACCTGAGTCGCCGTGGTCGTGAAGTCTTCACCGCCCGCCACGGGTAGGTCTTGAGAAGGGAACACGATGCGCTCGGGAACGAAGGTCACATCGGCCGCGTTCGCCACCGAATTCCCGCCGAGGTCCACCACGGTGGTCGGTACGGAGACGATGATGCGACGCGGGAGCGGCTGGGTGAGAGGACCGGCGGACGGATAGTCCGTATCGGGATCGAAGATCACCGTCGTCGTCAGGCTGGTTTGATCGATCAGGAGGTCGTAGTTCCCGAACAGCTCCACCCAGTCGCTCGAATCGCTGACATCCCCATCGGGGTCGACGAAGACTCGGAGCGAGGGCGAGAGCCCGGTCACATTGTTCACCAAGGTCGCCGGGTTCATGACGTCATTGAAGGTGAACTCGACCTTCGAGCTGCGATGAACGTCGACCGCATTGTCGGCCTGGATCAGCGCTCCGAGGAGCGGGATGCCAGTCACCGGATCGAGAACCGGAGCACCGAACGCATCCTTCAGGATCTCGTTGACGCGAATCGAGACGGTCGGAGCACCGGAGACGGGATCGTTGATGCCACCGCCAGCGGTGACGACGCAGCGCAGACGTGTGCCCAGCGCCTTGCCGCCGACACTCGTGATGTAAGGACCCGCGTCCAGGTTGGTGCCCGGGATGAAGATCTCGTAGGAGCGACCGGCCTGCAAGCCGAAGACCGGGCTTCCCGAGGAGTTGAACGTAAGCAGCGGACGGTAGATGATTCCGCGCGGATCGGAGGGATCGGGACTGAACGTGCCGGGCGGCATCAAGCCGCTGGCCGTGTCCACGACCTGGAAGGTGCTCGTCTTCAGCGAGGTGAGGTCCACCGGCTGAGAGAAGGTGATTCGGATCTCTTCGTTGACGAAGACGTTGTTGACGGTGCAGCTGATCTGCGATGTCTGGAACGTGTTGCAGCCCAGAGAGCAGGCCACGATCGACATCGCTCCCCCGGCGCCAACTGCGGGGGCATCGCCCAGATTCTCCTTCGCCTTGTCGTTGGTGCACGAGGCAAGTGTCCATCCGAGGAGGACCGTCCCCAGGAGAGTCGTCAAATTGAGGGTTCGAATTCGCATCATCGAATCGGCGGCTTGCTGGAGGGCAGTGGCGGAGGTTCGGAGGAAGGGCAAGTTTTGGCCCCCCCACGGGGTGTCGCAGCGAAGGGCGTGAGCCGCCGGAAGCGGCCAGAATCGAGAGCGACCGGGAGATACCCGGTCGTTTCAGGGACCTAGGAAGACCGCGAAGCCAACCCGGAGACCCGACAACTCGACGGAAGGACTTCCGCCTCGTCACTCGACCCAGCACTATAGGCGTTCAAAGCCTGTGCGCTACAGCAATTTGCGGCTGAGGGGCGGTCTGGGGCGGTGGAATTTGCGAGGGTTCGCGTCACCGGCCCGTCCGGTCTTCCCGCGTGGATTCCCCCTCGCCCCTTCCCGCCCCACGCCTCCCCCATGGCTCCCCCACTCACCTTCGCGCTCGCCCTCACCCAACGCACCTCCAGCGGCTCTCTCCTCGCCTCCAGGCGCTTCTGGACAGGCCGCTCTCACCCCTCCCCGCAACGAGCCCTAGCCCTTCGCCGGAATCCCCCAGCATGAGCCCTACCCCGCCGTCACCCGATCAGAATCGAGCGAAGTCGATCACCGAGCCGAATCCGCCCGAGTTCCCGGTCCTTCGTGATCTCTACCGAACCGCGCTCGCGTTCGCGCCGTGTCTGCTGGTCGCGTGCAGCCAGTCCGAGCCTCAAACCGAGACGACGGTCCCGCGCGAACCCGCGCCGCAGGGCGTCTTGGCGGAGCAGCGGATCGGCGACTTGATCGCCGCGTTCACTCCGCCCGAGGCGACGACGACGAGCGCGGTGCAAGACGACTGGCTTCGCCGACGTCGCGCGACGATGGCTCGCATGAAGCGCGGCGACGAAGAGCTCGGCGCTCTCCTCGTCGAAGCGTTCTTGACCCGAAAGGACCTCTCCGTTCCCGTCCGGTCCGGGCTGCTCGAAGCGGCGTCCTACGCCAACCCGAAAGCGGCCACCCCCACACTGATTCAGATCGTCGAGAACTACGGCGAGGACATCGGACTGCGCACCGATGCCTGCCGCTTCCTCGGGGCTTCGGCTCCGGAAGCCGGCATCGAGACTCTCGGGAAGATTCTGTTCGAGTCCGATCGCGCGGCGACGGGGCCCGGCGACGAAGCGCTCCTCGATGGCTGGCTGGAAGCTCACCGACAGCTGGACCGCGATCCCGGCCGAGACCTGGCCGACCTCGCGACGGAAATCGGCCGCGACGAGGCGACCCGCCACCTCGCCATTCGCGCACTCGGCCAGTATCCGTCGAAGCTCTCCGCGAGTGCTCTGGAGGAGGTCCTCTTCGAGTCGTCGGGGAACTCCTACATGCGCAGGCTCGCGGCTCAATCGATGATCGAGATCTCGGAGCGCGAGGACTTCTGTCCGATCTTCATTCGGCTGTTCGAGCGCGAAGCCGACGTCAACTTTCAGCTCTTCCTGGAGAGTACCATCAACGAGTACTGCCAGTGATCACCGACAGCCACGCCCACGTCTTCTGGAAGAGCTTCGACGAAGACCGGGACGAGGTCCTCGAGCGAGCGCGGTCGGTCGGAGTCGATCGCATGCTGATCGTGGGCACCGATCTCGCGAGCTCGAACGCCGCCTTCGAGCTGTGTCGTGATCGGCCCGGGCTCTTTCCCACGGCCGGAATTCATCCGCACGACGCGAGCGATGTGAACGACGAGATTCGCGCGTCGATTCGAGAGCTCTGTCGGGCAGAGGAGTGCGTCGCCGTCGGCGAGACCGGACTCGACTACTTCAAGGAGTACTCACCGCGTGAGGCGCAGCTGACGAGCTTCGACTGGCACCTCTCGCTCGCCGCCGAGCTCCAGAAGCCCGTCGTCGTTCACTGTCGCGACGCACACGAGGACACCTCCGCGCTCTTGGCGAAGCACCCGGGCGTTCAGGGAGTCATGCACTGCTACACCATGGGAGTCGAGGAGCTACCCGTTTACCTCGAGCTCGACTACTACATCTCCTTCTCGGGCGTCGTCACCTACCCCAAGAACGAGTCCAACCGCGAAGCGGCGAGAGCCGTCCCCGAAGACCGCCTGCTCGTCGAGACCGACTGCCCGTTCCTCTCACCGCAGGGGCATCGCGGCAAGCGCAACGAGCCCGCGCTCGTGAAGGTCACGCTCGAGTTTCTGGCAGAGCTGCGCGGAGTCTCGGTCGAGCACTTGGCGCGCGCCACGAGCGACAACGCCTCGCGCTTGTTCTCACTCTAGCCCCCCACTAGCGACACGACCGATTAAAGAAAGAAGGCCCCGCGGGCGAACCGCGGGGCCTTCTCGTTCTAGCTAGTAGCGATGCTTACTGGACCACGGTCCAGGTGAAGCCGTCGTTCGAGGCAATTGCTACACCTGCTCCGTTAACACCGACTCCAAGCTGAGCGCTCATGCCGAGGTTGGCCGGGAGGGCAGCGAGAGCGGCGGTCCCAGTAGGCTCTACAGCGCCAGCGCCCATTCCGCTATAGCTAAGAGCGCCAGCGCGGTTCAGGTTCTGAAGCAAGTCGCCTTCTTGGTTGATGAAGAAAGCGCGGTTGCCCGTCTGGCCAGCGGTAACCGGCCATGCATAGCAGGCCCACAGGATCTCGCAGTTGTCCGGGTCCGGAAGGTTCGCAGGGTCCGCACCGCCAGTGGCGAGTTCACCCTGAGGGAGGGCCGTCGCGCCGGCTAGCGGCAGGAACATCTTGAAGACGTAGCCCGAACGGACGACGACACCGTCACCAGCCAAGTCAACCTGAACCTGACCGAAGGCGCTCGAGAGCACCGCGGGGGTCAGCTCGTCGATACCGACGATGCCGGGAGCCGGAGGCGTAACGCCGGCGGCCGGAACGCCGGAGATGCGGAGCGGGTCCGCGCCGGAGAGCTCACCGAAGTAGCCGTACTCACCGCCACCGTCCGCGTCGCTGTCGATCGCGGAAGAAGACTGGAGCTGAGCCTGCGCCGATGAAAGCGAGCGAAGCGTCGAGATGGCAGCCGACTCGTTAGCGGAGAGGCGTGCAGCCATGAGCTTCGGAATAGCTACCGAAGCGATAATGGCGATAATGGCCACCACGATCATGAGTTCGATCAGGGTGAAACCAGCGTTTTTCCTGTTGAGTTTCATTGTCTCTAGTTGTCCTTGGGGTTACTCGTGGCCGAATGGCCGCATGTGTTCGTTGGTCCGCCATCCATCGGCGATTCCACCCTGGTCACCGAATGCCAATTTCGAATTGACTCTCGGGAACCTGCGCAGCGGTCAGCTCTTGCGAGCCTCCCATCCATCCGCTGTGCAATCGGAATCGAATGCTTCCCTCAGCGGCAGTGCATGTATCGGTCCCGTAATCGGGAGATCTTGAGCGACCAAGCAACACTTCTTGAACTAACTGTGGAGCTCGATCCCGCCCCTACCGAACGCGCGGAACGCATGTGGAAATAAATTCGCGGGCACCCTCGTGAAGAGAGTGCCCGCGAAGCGTTTTAGTTCGTGGCCGGCTAGGAGAGCTTGCCGACGATATCGAGGATCGGAAGGAAGACCGCCATGACGACGACTCCGACCATCACACCCATGAAGCTGATCAAGAGCGGCTCGATCAGGCTGGTCAGCGATTTGATCTGCGCTTTGACCTGTGCGTCGTAGAACTCGGCAATCTTCTCGAGCAGTGACTCGAGCGCGCCGGATCGTTCACCGATCGCGATCATGCGCGTCACCATGGTCGGGAAGACCTTGCTGTGAGAGAGCGGCTCGGAGAGCATGTCACCGTTGCGAACGCTCTCTTTCGCTTTGTCCACGACGTTGGAGATGACTTTGTTGCCAGCGGTCGCCGAGACGATGTCCAGCGTGCCGAGGATCGGAACACCCGAGCGCACGAGAGTCGCGAAGGTGCGCGAGAAGCGCGCGAGCGCGACCTTGCGCATCAGCGGACCGAAGACCGGCGCTTTGAGCGTCAGGTGATCGAAGAAGAGCTCGCCCGACGCGGTCTTCTTGTAGAGCTTGGCTCCGATGAGGGCGCCGAACATGCCGCCGAAGGTCAGCAGCCAGTTGGCCTTCAGCCAATCGGAGGCGTTGAGCACGAAGTTCGTCAGCGCCGGCAGGTCGGCGTCCAGAGACTCGAAGACCTGACGGAAGGTCGGCACGACTCCGAGCAGCAGGAAGGCCGTGATGCCGAGAACGAGGACGAACGAGACAACCGGATAGGTCATCGCCGATTTGATCTCGCGCTGCAGAGACTCCGCCGCTTCCTGATAGTCGGCGAGGCGCTCGAGGATGATGTCCATCTGACCCGAGACTTCACCGGCCGCCACCATGCTCACGTAGAGCTCGGTGAAGACCTTGGGCATCGTCTCCATCGCGGCGGAGAGATCGGATCCTCCGCGCAGGCTGTTCGCCAGGTTGTTGCAGACCAGCCCGAAGCCCGGTGACTCCGCCTGGTCACCCAAGACCTCCAGGGCCTCTAGGAGCGAGATACCCGCTGCGATCATCGTCGCCAGCTGACGGGTGAAGAGCACGAGCTCCGTCCGCGTCGCCGCGGGCTTCACCGGGAAGAGGCGGATCTCCATGTTGAAGCCACGGCTCTTCGCCTCACCGTTAGAAGAACCACTGGCTCCCGGCTTGGCTTTCTTCCCCTTCTTGCCTTCCTCGACACGGATGACAACAAGGTCTTGCTTGCGGAGCTCGGCAACAACCTCGCCTTTGCCGCCAGCTTGGATGGTCCCTTCGACCGTCTTACCGCTGGCGTCTTTGGCTGCGTATCTAAAAATTCCCACTCTAAGGCCTCACTGGGTGCTGTGGATTATGGAGAGCTTTGAACTGAACGTTTGGGACCGAATGACTACTTGCCGTCGGCCATGGTGACTCGCAGCGCTTCCTCGAGAGAGGTACGGCCTCGAATCGCATTGAGGATTCCAACTCGACGAAGGGTCAACATGCCCTCCTTCATCGCTTGCTCTTTCATCTCGTGCGCGGACGCTCCAGCGACGATCATTCGCTTGAGTGTTCCGGAGATGAACAGCGTCTCGAGGAGCGCGAAGCGTCCCCGATAGCCGCCCTTGCAGCGCGGGCAACCCTGGGGATTCGGGCCGAAGAGCTCCAGCTCATCCAGCTCTTCCTCGAGGAAGCCGACCTTGCGAAGCTCCGCTTCCGGAACCTCCACATGCAAGCGGCAGTGCGGACACAGGCTCCGCACGAGGCGCTGTGCTGCAACGCAGAGCAGTGAGCTCGAGACCATGAAGGGATCGATGCCCATGTCCACCAGACGAGTCACGGCTTGCGTCGCGTCGTTGGTGTGAAGAGTGGAGAGCACGAGGTGCCCGGTGAGCGCGGCCTTGACGCCGATCTCTGCGGTCTCCGCATCCCGGATCTCGCCGACGAGGACCACGTCCGGGTCTTGGCGCAGGATGGAGCGGAGCGCACCGGCGAAGGTCAGGCCACGCTTGGGGTTGACCGGCACCTGGTTGACGCCGTCCATGCGGTACTCGACGGGATCCTCGACCGTCACCACGTTGATGTCGGGCTTGGCGACATCCTTCACGGCGGCGTAGAGAGTCGTCGACTTACCGGATCCAGTCGGGCCGGTCACGAGGACCATTCCGTAGGAGGCCGCGATGGCGGTCTGCATGTCGGTGAGGCACTTGGGCTCGTAGCCGAGCGCATCGAGGCGCATGGCGACACCGGACTGATCGAGGATTCGCATCACGGCCTTCTCGCCGCCCACGACGGGCAGTGTCGACAGGCGGAAGTCGATCTGGCGACCTTCGTAGCGAATCTGGAACTTGCCGTCCTGCGGAACCTGGCGCTCGGCGATGTCCAGGTTGGAGAGCACCTTCAGGCGTGAGGTCAGCGAGGCGAGCATGCTCTTCGGCGGCGTCAAGACCTCGTAGAGCTTGCCGTCGACGCGGAAACGCACGCGCAGCTGCGTCTCTCCCGGCTCGATGTGAATGTCGCTCGCCTTCTCCTTGAGCGCGCGCATCAGGATCAGGTTCACGAGCTTGACCGCGGGGACACCGTCGCCGCTACCGGCGACCGACAGGTCCTCGGGCTCGTCGTCCGCGCGGATCTCGATGTCGTTGGTCGAGACCTCCTCGAGGAGCTCGTCGACTTCGCTGCGTCCGTTGTCGAGCGCAGCCTCGAGTGCCAGAGTGATCGCTTCCGGATGCGAGAGCACCGGGCGAACGCGACAACCGGAGAGAATGTTCAGGTCGTCCAGAAGCAACACGTCGAACGGATCGCTGACCGCGACCGTCAGGGTGTCGCCGTTGCGGGCGATCGGAATCACACAGTGCTCGCGGCAGGTCTCCGGAGGAATCGCGTCGAGAGCCGAAGCGTCGGTGCGGATGCGCGACAGGTCCACCGGCGGAACGCCTGCGCCCTTGCCGAGCTGACCGAAGATCTTCGCCTCATCCGCCATCCCGCGAGAAATCAGCGCACTGATAACCGGCGAACCGCTGGCGACGACTTCTTTCCAGTCCTCTGCCGACACCAGACCGGACTCGACGAGCAGGCGGTGAATCTTTCCGGAGATCTTGACCATTACGCTACTTGCAGAAGGGTGCGAAGCTCTCCGGGATCGATGACGGCGCGTTCGGCGGCCTCGACGCTGACGCGTCCGGAGCGAACGAGCTCGACCAGGGTTCCGGCCATGGTCCTCATGCCGAGGCGACCACCGGTTTGGATCTGGGAGTAGAGCTGGTGCCCCTTGCCTTCGCGGATCAGAGCGCGGACCGCTGCCGTCGCGAGCAATACCTCGCTCGCGAGGACACGCCCTCGGCCCTGAACGAGCGGGAGCAGCTGCTGGCAGAAGACGCCCTCCAGAGTGAAGGAGAGCTGCGTCTTGACCTGCTGTTGCTGGTGAGAGGGAAACACGTCGACGATTCGGTTGATCGTCTGAACGGCGTCCGAGGTGTGCAGCGTCGCGAAAGTCAGGTGGCCGGTCTCGGCCAGCGTCAGCGCGGCTTCGATCGTCTCCAGGTCGCGAAGCTCACCGACCAGAACGATGTCCGGGTCCTGTCGAAGAATGCTTCGAAGCGCGTTCGAGAAAGACTTCGAGTCCGTCCCGATCTCGCGCTGCGTGACGAGGCAGCTGTGGCTCTCGTGAGCGAACTCCACCGGGTCCTCGACGGTCACGATGTGTCCCTGACGAGTCCGGTTGATGTAGTCGATCATCGCCGCCAGCGTCGTGGACTTACCGGAGCCGGTTGAGCCCGTCACGAGGACGAGTCCCGACTTCAGGTTGCACAGGCGCTGGCAGGTCTCGGCGGGAAGGCCGAGGTCTTCGAAGCCCGCGATGTTGTGCGGAACCAGGCGCAAGACGGCCGCGACCGCTCCTTGCTGATGAAAGACGTTGGCTCGAAAGCGCCCCTGGCCCTCGAGGCCGAAGGAGCAATCCAGCTCGTAGTCTCTGTCGAGTTTTGCGATTTGGTCTGACGTCAGCACACTGGTTGCCAAGCGACGCGTGTCCTCCGGAGTCAACGGAGGATGCTCGACCGGCACCAACATGCCATCGAGTCGGATACGCGGCGGAGAACAGGCAGAGATGTGAAGGTCAGACCCACCCTTGCGCACAAGCAGCGCAAGTAGGTCTTCCATGGTGATCATGGGGGCTCCCGGGCTCAAAGAGGGTCTTGAGCTTGTCCCATCGGCAACTCCCCGTCCGAATCTGGAGAGCGCTGTTCAACCTAATTGCGAGTGCACGAGATTCTTCGAGAGCGTGACTCTCACCGAGTCGGAACATTTTTCCGACCCAGTTAACGGAAGAGCGCTCCGCACCAGAGGCCGCGATCATCGCGGTCGTCGGATGCGGAGCGCTCTTCGAGCGCTCGAAGCGCTACTCGGCCTCGTGCTTGTGCCCGATGGCCTTCAGCACCTTCTGTTGCTCCGCAGCCGGCATCGGCGAATAGTTGAACAGCTTCATGGTGTAGAAGCCCTCCCCCGCCGTCTGAGACTTCAAATCCCGGTGGTAGGTTTGAACCGTCGACAGCGGGACATGCGTCGTAATCACCGTAACGTGCCCACCGGCCTCGGCCGCCTGGTCCACGACCTGCCCCCGTCTGTGGCTCGTAATGTCCGAGAAGACGGTACCTGCATCATCGGTAGGAACGTGAATCTCGAGCTCCATCACCGGCTCCAAGAGAACGGGCTTGGCCTTCAAGAAAGCATCCTTGAAGGCGCCCGCACCGGCACGCTTGAAGCTGGCCTCGTCGGAGTCCACCGCGTGAAACTTCCCGTCGTACAACTCGAGCTCCACATCCACGACTCGACTCTCTGCCAACACACCACGCTCGCAAACCTCGCGTGCACCCTTCTCCACTGCGGGGATCAGGTTGCGCGGAATCGACCCGCCGACAACGTTGTCGGTGAACACGAATCCCGATTCGTTCGCGCCCGGTTTCAGTCGGACATAGCACTCGCCGAACTGTCCGCGTCCGCCACTCTGCTTCTTGTGTCGGTAGTGGCCCTCGGCGCTCTTGCCGACCGTCTCCTTGTAAGCAATTTTCGGGAGACTCGTCTCGATCTCCACTCCGAAGCGTCGCTTCAGTCGCGCCTCGATGATCTGCAAGTGAAGGTCACTCATGCCGTGCATGACCAGCTCGTGCGTATCGGCGACGTGCTCGATCTTGAAGGTCGGGTCTTCCGCTTCCAACTTGTGGAACGCAGCGCCAATCTTCTGTTCATCCGCGCGGCTCTTGGGAACGACGGCGAGTGAGACCATCGGTGCAGAGAGAACGGGCTCGTCCAGTTGGTGGCTCGTGCTTCCCGCGAGAACCACCACATCACCGAAGCCCAAGCTCTCCACTTTCGAGAAGGCCACGATCTCGCCGGGCCCAGCGGACTCCGTCGGTTCGCGGCGCTTGCCGCCGATCAGATGGAACAAGCCGCCGAGCTTCTCCGGCTTTCCGTCACCGCCCGCCCAGACTTGATCCGTCGCTTTGATCTGCCCCCGCAAGACCCGCATGGTCGAGAGGCGTCCGACGTGAGGATCGGAACGGACAGCGAAGACCACGCCCATGAACTCCGCGTCGGGATCGGGGCGCACGACCTCACCCTCGGACATGAAGTGGCTGGCGTTCTTGGGAGACGGCGCGAAGCGCGTCAGGAAGCTGGTGAACTCCTCGAGTGCGGCGCCCGACTCCGGGTTGCAGACCAGGATCGGAACAACGCTTCCGCTGGCGATCGCGTGTGGAAGGTGAATCTCCAGCTGTTCCTCTGTCAGGCGAGTTCCTTCGAGGTACTGGCCGAGCAGCTCCTCGTCCTGGCAAGAGTCCATCACGGCATCCATCAGAGTCTGGCGCCAGGTGGACGTCTCGGGGTCCGTGAGGAAGACGCGCTCGGAAGTCGTGAAGCCCGGACCGCTCTCGTTGGGCACCTGAACTGGTACGCACACCTCGCCGACCTTGGAGCGCAGCTCATCGACGATCGTGTCGAAGTCCGCGTTCTCTCCATCCAGGTGCGTCACGACGACGGCGCGCCCGCACCCGAGATCCGCGGCCTTCTCCAGCTTCTTCGTGAGGTTGAACGTCACTCCGCTGGAGCAACTCACCACTCCGACGACCAGGTCTGCCGCGAAGATCGCGGACTGTGTCTCACCGACGAAGTCCGGATAGCCGGGAGTATCGAACAGGTTCCAGATGTGGTTCTCCCACTCCGCATGGACGACCTTGGCGAGGAGCGTGTGGTGCTTCTCCTGCTCTTCCTCTTCGGTGTCGCAGATACTCGTCTTGTCCGCGACTGATCCTTTCCGATCCGACGCTCCCATCTCGAATGCCAGGGCGTCCACCAGTGTGGTCTTGCCGGAAGACGGGTGACCTACAAAAGCGATGTTGCGGAGAACAGCTACGTCCATCTTGCTCCTAATCCGCGCGTTTTCAACGCGGCCTGTGGCGCGAAACAGAGTGTTCCCCGCCGGTCATCGTGGGGTGTCGAGTGGGGTGAACATGTTAGCTCAAAAACCGAAATGCAGCGAACCGCTCTTCCCGTGCTCGAGGCACAAGAAGAGCGGTTCGTTGGTGGGAGCTTCGAGAGCTTCCGGCGCCCCGTCCAGAGGGGGCGCCAGCGACTCCGAACTTACTCGGCGCGGTGGACGACGATCTCGACCCGGCGGTTGAGCGCCTTGCTCGCGCCGTTGTTGGCGGCGACGGGTCGATACTCACCGTGTCCAGCGACGACGCACTGAGAATCGGGGATCTGGCACTCTTCGACGAGGAAGTGGAGCACCGCGAGCGCCCGAGCGACGGAGAGGTCGCGGTTCGAGTCGAATTTGGCCTTGCTGATCGGGTCCGAGTCCGTGTGGCCTTCGATCCAATACTTGAAGCCGTCGTAGTCGCGGGAGAGCGTGCTGGCGACGACTCGAAGGGCAGATTTGCCCTGATCGGTCAGCTTGGCTTTTCCGGAGGCGAAGGTGACCTCAGCCGGCACGTTGATGACCAGGTCGCCCTGGCGGTGGCTCGTGCTGATGCCGACCGCATCGAGGTCGGGGAAGTCGTCCTGGATCGGGGGCGGGTAGTAGTCGACCGCCTCCACGGGGTTCACGCTGGCCTCCTGCAGAGCGAGCTCCAGAGAGCTCAGCTCGTTCTGGGCGAGGCGCAGCTGCTTCTTCAGAGCGGCGCGCTCCTCACGCAGCGTGACGATCTCGTTCTCCTTGTCCTTCAGGAGCTGAGGCGAGATGCAGCCACCAGCCAGAATGGCTAGAGCGAGGCCCGATCCCAAGAGCCAAGGCGAAGGCCTGCTCGACAAACTTTGGATGTTGTTCATGGCGATAATCGGGGTCCCCCCCCACTCGAATACGGCTAGGTGAAATGCCTGGGTGTCGGTGACCTGAGCAGAGGCGCTCAGGCCTTGGAAAGAACGAGAAGTGTGCCCGCCCCGGCTCCTTCCGCGATCGAAATCCGAAGGACAGCGCGAGACCTGACCCTCATCAGAGTCGGGGCAAGAACTGAAGAACATCCTCCCAAGCCAGGAGGACGATTCCAATGCCCATTCCGAGATAGGGGCCGAAGGGGATGTAACGTCCCGCTATTCGGGCCACTTGCAACGTGCGACCAATTCCGCGTTTGTTGCCTCGACGGTGGGCTCGCGTCCACGAGATCCAGAAGAAGCGGAGCATGCCCAGCAATCCGACGACGGAGGCGAGCACCGATCCGATCATCATGGCGGCGAGCGCCCCACCGGGACCGATGAACGCTCCGCCGGCGGCCAGCAGCTTCACATCGCCGAACCCCATCGCATCTCGCTTGTAGATCCGGCTCCCCAGCCACCCGATGGCGATCAGGACGCCCCCCCCGACAGCCATGCCGGCCAACGAGCCCAGGAGCGCTCCCAGTCGATCGACTCCCCCATCCGTGCCCGCCTGCTCGGTCATCCAGCGCGCCACGTAGGTCTCATCGTGGAGCGCGGGGAAGGCCAGGCTCGCGATCGGACCGAGGATCATCCCGCCGATCGAGACCTCGTCCGGGATCTCGAAGCAGTCGAAGTCGACGCAGGTCGCGACCAGGAGGCCCGAAAGCACCACGAACTCGACGACCAGCAGGCCGGGGCTGTCGAATCCCGTGATCCGGGTCGCGAGCAGCCAGAGCCCTGCATTGGTGAGTTCGACGATCGGATAGCGAATCGGGATTCGCCAGCCACACCCGCGGCATCGACCGAGCTGGATCAGCCACGAGAAGACGGGCACGTTCTCGTACCAGAGGAGGGATTTACGGCACTCCGGGCAGCGCGAACGCCTCGGCTTGGAGACGGTCTCCTCCTCGAGTGGGAGGCGGTGGATCGCGACGTTCAGGAACGACCCCACGAGCAGTCCCGTCACTCCGATCGCAATCGTGAACAGGAGCTCCAGCTCTTCGGGAATCACCGATCCAACTCCGTTTCTTCCCAGGCCAACTCCACCGTGTCCAGGATGGGCGGATCCCACCTGGCGGAGTCCGTCTTCGAGCCGACCGTCAAGTCGATGCGCATTCGAATCGCACTGCACCCCTCGAGGAGCTCCGGCCGATCGACGGGCCCGACGGTAATCACCGAGCCCGCGGTGTGTCGCTCACCGATGTACCCGATCCGAATCTCGCCGCCGCGGTCTTCACCTTGAACGGCCACGAGGCGCCAGTTCTTTGCGCCCGACGGCGAGGGTGGCGGCGTGGACTTCACGGTCCAGGTCAGAGGCTCTTGAAGCGGGTTGGTGATGGGCGCATCCATATACAGCGGAGCGAGGCGAGGCCTGGTTGCCGTGCGTGAAGAGAGAGGTTTGGGAAGCGTCCAGAGCTGAAGCGGGCGACGACGGATCTCGCCGTTGATCAGGATTCTTCCTCCGGCGATCAAGAGCAAGGGTCCGTCGAACCAAAGCTCACCTCGAACGACAAGATCTCCGCCTGCGATCAAGACCGTCCACGCCAAATCGAGCTCCGCAGCTTCGGCGAGCCAGTGCGAGAGCGACTCTCTCTCGCGGAAGTGCATCCCGGGCACGTCCCACTCTTCGCGTTCGTCTGCCCAGCGGTGCCACTCCGCGTAGTCGCGCAGTCCGAGCCCTTCCGCCTCTCGTTGCTTCCCCTCGACATCGCGACGAAGGGAACCATCGATCGTCATTCGACCTTGACTGCGGAGGACCACGAGCCCGTCTCCGGTCAGCCTGGCGAGCTTCCCCGAGGGAACCGACAGCTCGGTCGTGTGGAGCTCCGACCGGCCCTCCTCCCCCGAGAGGACGACACGGCCCGCTTCGCCCGTGCCTGCCGCGGCCGGAAATCGAATCGAGACCACTCCGTCCGCCCAGTGCGCCGTCCCTGCGGACTCGGCGACCTGCTCTGGAGAGCGCCGACTCTGGTCGATGAAACTCTCCACGTAGGTCCCCACGTTCAGGGCGTCTTCCTGCTCCAAGACTTCCAAGCGGCCGGCCGAAGGCTGGCCCAACCAGACGGGGAGAACGGGGTGCCCACCGAAGTCGCGGAGCCGGCTCTCGCTCTGTTTCATCCAGAGCCACAGCGAGCCGACCGGCAGCGCGCGCAACTGACCCTCGCCATCGACAGGCCTGAGCTCGATGAGCGCTCCCTCCTCGTCATTGCTCAGGAGATCGGCGCGGAGCGGAATCACATCCACCGCCGAGACCTGCAGGAGGAAGTCCTCCGCGAAGAGCGTCGAAGGATCGATCGGCTCGCCGCAACGCACTCGGATGGGTTCGAAGGGCGAGAGCTCGACGGCTTCCAGCTGCAGGGGCTCCGCGCGATCTGGTGAGAGGTCCGCAAACCGAGGACCGGGTGGACTGTTCGCGCCGATCGTCTCGAAGGTGCGAACACAGGTCTGCACGAGTGGCTCTCCACCTCGCCCGCGCACACCATCCGGATTGGGGAAGCCCGAGACGACGACTCGATAGCGTTCACCAGGCAACAGGCCGCCGTCGCTGAAATCCGCGAGCAGCGGCGCATCCGGCGTGAACAGGATACTCGACCCCTGCGCCTCCAACTTGCCGTGTGCTTCGCTGCCGCTCTCGCTCTTGATCGAGACGCTCGACCGCGTCACCGAGCTTCGGTCGAGCTCGGAATCGAAGTGCAGGACGAGGGTCTCGTTGAGAAAGACGCCTGCCTGACCAGCTTGTCGGAACGAGCTCAGCCGAATCGCTCGCGCCGGAGGTTCTGACCGCGCGCACCCCGTGAACAACGAGGCCAGGACCAGTCCAAGTACCGGCAGGAGGAGTCTCTGAACGCGCTTCGACACGCCCCATTGAATCAACTCGGTTGCCCGTGCTGAAGGGGGAGCTGAGGAGTGCCGGGTCGTGGGAACGGCCATCGAGCCCCGCATTCTGGTCCGGAGTTCACTGATAGAAGGACTGCGGACAGACGCGCGACCGTCGAGATTCCAGCACGAAAAATGGCTCGATCGCCTGGAGAGCGACCGAGCCATGATTGAGATCGCGGCGGATCCGAGACCCGCTGCCAGCTCTTGGGGTTGCTAGAACTTGAACGGCATGCGCAGGAAATCCAGAACCGGTCTCGCGCTGGTCGCCGTGAGTCCCGCGTTCTTCGCATCGATATCGAACTCGACCTCGAAGCGGAAGAACTCGACAGGCTTCAGAAGGCCAGAGTCAGAGAGGTCGGTGATGTCGAAGGTCTGCGGGACCAGGATCGAGGCTGTGTCGGGGTTGCCGAACGCGTCGCGCCCGGTGCCCTCGAACAGGATCTTGATCGACGAGGATGTCGGCAGGCTGTCCTGAATACCGTTCGTGGTGATTCGGAAGAAGCGCGGCAAGATCCGGAACTCCACATCAGCCGGGTCCGGAACGACAGAGCTCATGCTCCCGACGAATTCGGAGAAGACGAGTCCCGAAGAGCTCGTCGTCACGATGAACCGATCGGAATCAGCCGGGTCCAGAACGACCGACTCGATGTTGTAGCGTCGAAGCGTGAGCGGCGTGGCGATCTCACGAAGCTCGAGCACGAAGTTCTTCATCAGAACCGGGTTGTCCCGGTAGATGAAGTCCGCCATCGCGAACATCGGTGCGCCCGCGTTCACGAAGTCGAAGCTGAAGGTGTTCTCGCCATCGATGCGAGAGAAGCCAGCGGTACTCAAGGGATCCGGACCGACGACTTCCGTCAGGTCCAGCACGACATTGGTATCCATCATGGCCATGTCCTGCACGCGCTCGACAAGGCCGGTCGTTGGATCGGTACCGTCGAACAGGAAGGTCACGTCGTCCGGCATCGTCCCAACGGCTCCACCCAGTGGGATCCACTGAGAGCGCGCTCGAGATGTCTTTCCGAAGTTCGGCAAGAGGACGTGAGGCACGGGAACGACGGCAGTGATCAAGGTCCGCGTCGTCAAGATGTCCGCGACCCCATTCGGCGTATGCAGCTGAACCACACCCGGGCCGCCGTTGCCGCCACGAGCGTTGTTGAGGTTCTTGGCCGGCTTGCCGCCAAGCCCTCCGCTGCCTCCACGAGCGCTGATGACTTCGAGAGCGGAACCGAGATCGATCGTTCCGGCCGATTCGATGATGACGTGGCCACCGGAACCGCCGCCGCCACTCGCACCTGACTTCACGAAGAAGTTGTTGTTGAAGACGATCAGCTGCCCGCGGGCACCGTCACCGCCCTCCGCGACGATTCGACCGAGCGGCCCGAAGGTCACGTCCCCGAGGGATCGAATCAGAAGCCCACCAGAGCCGCCGCCTCCAGCGCCGCCCTTGTCTTCGGACGCGTTCTTGAAGTTGGGATTCGGGAAGGATTTTGCGCGGATGCTGTCGCCTCCACCGCCGCCGCCCGCTCCGCCGAAGATGCCGTCGAGCTCACCGCGGATCAGCATCTGCCCGCCGGGAGGCGGCATGGGATCAAACTGAACGCCGAAGAAGTCGTTCGTACTGTCCCCGTCGGTGAACGGCGAGGGGCCGATACCTCCGCCTGCCGGAATCGGAACCCCGGAGATCGCACCGGTCGAGAAGAATCCGTTGTCGATGTCCGCATCCCCAGTACCCCCGACCAGCGCATTCGTGCCGAGTGGGTTTTTCGGTGTCACGATCGGGGGTGGGAATTTGGTGATATCTCCGTAGTTCTGGTTGGGACCGAACACCCCTCCGCCACCCGCGCCGCCGCGTCGATAGCGCGGGTGCGAGTTCTGGGGATTCGGCTTGCCGCTGGGGTCCGAACCGAAGCCGGACTCACCACCACGTCCACCGAGAGCGAGGAAGTTCTTACCACCATTGCCGTGATTGCCGCGCGGCGTGGAGGCATTCGTATTGACGCTCGCGTCTCCACCGTCTCCTCCTCCGAGAACGCCGGGTGCTCCCGGCTCGGGGAAGGACGCCGTGAAGACTCCGGAGACATCCTTCGCCGCCGCTCCGAGGATCAAGATCTCGCCGTCGATGACGACATTGCCCGTGGCATTGATGACCATCGGGTTCGGTCCACGGAACTGCAGCTTGCCGCCGGTCTCGATCGTGAAGTTACGGACATCCATACGTCCATTGATGATCGTCTGCTGAAGCGTCTGGTTTCCGTCTTGAACGGTCTCGAGCGTCGTGTCGATAATCACCGTTCCACCCGTTCCGCGAACGACGAAGTCGAAGGCCCCGGTGGGTCCGCCGTTACCGTCGAAATCGAAGCGAGGCTTCAGCGTTCCGTCGCTGCCCCAGATCGCGCGGGGTACAGAAAATGCGGCATCCGCATCCTCGAGGGATCCGGCGGTTGTTGCGCCCGCCGTAAACTCCTCGAGCACTTCGTCGGCCAGGTCGCCGCCGGCGTTGCGCGTGCGGATCACACCGAAGTTGTCGATCGCCGCACTGTTCTTGTCACCGGTGAGGTCCTCGAAGGTCGCATCGACCACGAGCCGGACGTCCACATCCTGAGGCAAGACACCGATCGGCTCGACGCGAATCGTGGCGCCCGTCGTCGTGCAGTTGCGCACGAGGGAGACCGTAGCCGGAACGGCACCGAAGTTCGTCCCACCGGGCATCTGGTTCGCTTCGAGACGAATGCGGCTCGAGTTGATGTTCGTGGGAGACGGGTTCACCGGCTGGTTGACCTCCAGGACGAACGCGAGGCGGCTCAGCCGATTGCTGTAGAGGTTGAGAGGCATACCCACCTCCAGCGCTTCGTTGGGGTGCCCCGTGGGAATACTGCCGTCGCCTGAACCTGGAATGGACACTTGCTGAGTCGCAAGGTTTCGCTCGAAGTAGATGCGGGTGTCGAGCGAGGTATCTTCAGCAACCTCGATAAACGTTGCGTCGAGAGTCGTCGAGCCGATAGCCCGAACGACTGGCTGGGGAGCACCGCTCACCAGGTCTTCAAATAGGTTCGAGAGCTCGAACGATGTGGGCGTAAAGAACACTCGCGTCTGGGAGACTTCGAGCTCCTCGCCATTGGCCGAGCGAACGGATGTACCAGCAGCCCCATCCTTGCCGAGCACGACGATCGTGTAGAGCTTTCCGCCGGGCTGGAAGCCCGCATCGGAGAAGTCGCTCTTTACGGGGCAAGTCGGTTGGAACACGACCACTCGCGGCTGCGCCGGGTCGAAACTGAACTCGCCGTTCGCCGGCAGGTTGTCCGAGTCCCGAATGGCGATCGACGTCAAGCTGACCGAGCTGAAATCGAGCGCTCGTGTGAAGACGAAGCTGATCGGACGGTTGATCTTCCAGGTGAAGTTCTCGGGAACCGAGATCGACGAGAGCTGAAAGCCGCCGACATCACTACCACCAGTAGATCCACTTCCGTTGTCGATTCCACTCGCTCCGGCGTTTCCGCCGTCGCTAGTACTACAGCCAGCCAGGCTCAGTGCGACGCTGGCAATCAGTGTTTTGAAGAAGATGCTGGAACGATTCGTCATAGCAGGCCCTTTAGGGTTGAAGCTGGGCTAGAGGCGATAGGGAATGGCGAGAGTCGAAAGCTCAGGTCTGGCCCCTGTCGCTGTGTTCGATATGAAGGTGACGCGCGCCTGGAAAAACCGAGCTCCGCTCAGATCCTTGATGTCCGCGCTCCACCGGTTGTCTCCATTGAAGAAGACCGGCTGGAAGTTGGCAAAAGACCGCAGAATCTGCCCGTTGTTCGGGCAGTTGTCGGTCGCCGGGTTGACGATTCTCGTCTCGAGCGGGTCCCCGTATGCGTCGTACATGAGCGCGTTTCCGGAGTCGCTCGGGATCCCCCCCGGGATGACCTGTTGTGGATTGGTCGTCGTCACTTCGTCAATGGCGTCCGCTCCACGGAAAGCGAGAACGATATTGGTGCCACTCGGTTGCTCGCTGAGCGGCGGCTCGATGATCGGATCGAGGTAGGTCGTCGTTCCCGCTCCCGCAATCGCCAGTGCGTCGAACCAGATCGTGTGCATGCGACTGACTCGGATCACCAGATCCAGCTGTCCGAGCATGACCGTATTGTCGTTGGCGTTGGTCTTCTTGCCGCTCACCGGTGAAATCCCGCCAACAGCTAGAGTGGTGTCCGCGTTCACGGCGACCGGTCCACCCGCCAACGAAGTCGGAGAGCCACTGCTGAAGACGCGGAAGACGGGGAAGCGCTCCGTAGGAAGCGCGAAGACCGTCGCCAGACCATTCTGACCGAGCGCATTGAAGTCCTGGAAGCACTTGAAGTCCATCAGGAGCGGGAGCCCCAACGACCGAACGTTGCCCGCCCCGTACGCTGTCGCGATATTCGTATTGCACTCCCCCACTTGCGTCAGCGCCTTGAGGTCCGCGCCGAAGCCCTTGGAGCCACCGCGGTTGAGGATCGCGGTGTCGCGCCAGGTGTAGTAGTCGAACTCCGAGACCTGCTCGCCGTTTCGGTTCATCGGGAACGGCATCATCAGCGTGCCCGTCGCCGACGCATAGACCTGACTCGGAGACAGGAAGTAGCCCTCGTTGCGATCGTGCACAACGGTCAGAGAGTTGTTCGGGTCGTTGAGGAGGTTGTTCGAGAAGTTCGTCGCCAAGCCCGAGTTGGCGAACTGGGCATAGCCGCCGCCGCCCTTGGTAATCGGGATGATGACTTCGTCCGGAAGCATCCGACTGTGGGCTAGCCCGATCTCGAAGAGGTCGAAGAAGTCCGCGAAGACCTGACCGGAGAAGGGCGCGTAGCTCAAGCCCTCCACGTCGATGTTCGCCGTGCTCTCGTCGAGAATCCCGAAGCCTACGTCCGCGTAGCGCCAGACCGTCATCATCCGGCTTCCAAACGGAACCAGCGGCGTGATGATCGCCGAGCTGGTCGTGGTCATGTTGGAGATCAGCGGCATCGCGCTGTCGACCACGCGCGAATCTCTCGACACTTCGCGGGCAATGACTACACCGCGATCGAGGTCGCGCAGGAACTGGCCTCGAACCTCGGGGAACAGCATGCCTCCATTCGGGTCCATCGGATCGAAGACTGTGTTTCCGTCCTCGTCGATGATCTCGAAGGTCAGAACAACTCCACCTGTTCGCACGGTGGGCTCGGCCGGATCGATCGTGAGCCGAAGGTCCGCGGGAAGCGTGTCGGCCAGCGGGTTGCCAGCCAAGTCCACGATGCCGCTCTCTCCGCCAACGAGTGTCAGGTAGAGATTGTCCTCGACGGTCGGCGCCGTCGTCATGACGTGGTCGAACGGCGTGACGGGTGTGTAGCGATACTCTCGAAGGTCGTTCGAGACGCTCACGGAAGCCACGACGGACTGGTTCGGCGCGGGCCCCGGAATGCCCGACGGCAGGCGATCGATGCGAAAGGTCTCGTGCGCCGTGATCGACGCGGGGTTCATCGGCTCGCTGAAGCGAAGGGTAATCTGCGGCTGTGTCGAGATCAGGTCGACGGGAGGCAGACCAGGTGTCGGCGAGATCTGGAGGAAGCAGTTCGGCAGCACTCCCGGACCAGGCTCGAAGATCGACTGGAACTCGCCGGTCGCCGAAGCGAGGAAGTCATCCCTCAGTTCGGCGAGACTGGCGGACGCCGGGATCGGGAGCAGCCTGACACGAACGTCGGTAGCCGCACCTCCTTGCGGGGGCGAGGATTGCCGGGTGACGACCGCGAAGAGATCGGAGAAGTTCACTCCGCGCATGCGAAGGATGTTGCCCTCTCGCGCGGTCTGCGCGCAGTTGATCGTCGAGAACTCGAAGTCGAGCAGGAAGATGATGTCGTTCGGAGAATCACCTTCCGAGGCACTGGGCGGAATCAGTGAAGGAACGGACTGCAGTGTGATCGGTTGCGACCCCAGGATTCGCGGAGTATCGATGTCGAGCAGGTAGCCATTATTGGGGTCGAGGTTCCCCAACTCGTCGTCGGAGCGCCCCGTACGGAAGGTCCGAATCACATCCTGCGTGATGGTGTTCTCGGTCGGACCATTGTTCTGGAAATCGAGCCCGTGTCCGGCGACGTTGCGCACGATCTGAAACTGGCCAGTCGCAGCCTCCACCTTCGTCGGAATTCGAATGATCGCGTTCGTCAGTAGGTTGCTGGTGCTCGGCGGCAACCCGATCGAATTCACGCTGGCGGTCGAGCTCAGGGCTTCTGCTTCTGAGACCGTGAAGTCGATCAAGATCCGCGTCGAGTGAAATTCGAGCGCACCGTTGTTCTCGATGAATGCGCCGAAATTGGGGTCGACCAAGACTCGCGCACCGAAGGGTAGCTCGGCCGGGGTTCCGGTCAGGACGCGAACCGTCTGGTCGTTTACCGTGGAGTGATCCAGTAGGTCCGAGAGGCGAATCGACATCGCCGCGTTGCGCGGAACCAGCGGGAACGGCGGAAGAAAACTGGCGCCAAGGCCCACCGGAGGGATGAACCCCAAGTTGATGGTCGCGTCCTCGAGCAGTCGGTCGAACCGCTCGGCCTGTGTCTCGGGAAGACCGGCCGCGGGATCGTCGCTATCGGAGTCGGCCAGGATCGTCAGTTCGACTTGCTCCGTAAACGGGCTCGTCTCCAACTCGTAGTTCACCCCGTCCGTGATGATGTTCTCGCTGATCAAGAACTCGCGCAGAATCAGATTCCGGATGGGCGGTGTGTTCGGATTGTTATCGTCGTCCTCGGCGTCGTAGATATCTACGAGACGACCCCAACGAATCTCTTCGATCTGAAGTGCGGAGGCCTTGCCACCTTGGTTCGGATCGACCTGCACATTGACCTGCTGTCCCCCCACGACTGCCGTGCCCACGTTGGAGCCCGTGCCCCCGCTCGAGGGACCGCAAGCGGCAATCGTGAGGCATGCTGCACCGACCAGGAGCGACCGAGCCGAGAGCACCGGAAGTGCACTGCGGGTGGGGCGCTGCTGGTTCGATCCAACATCGGAGGTGAAAGTCATCGGCGCGTGAGAAGGAGGGGTCCGAAGAGGACGGATACGAGCAGAACACCTATCCGACAACGGCCTGTCGGAGGGTGTCCTGGGCGTTCGAGTCCACGTGGGAGGAGGGGTCCACCGGGATTGTTTCATTGCCGGAAATCTGGGTCAAGCCACCCTCCGATCTGAACCCCGTCGCGGAGGGCTCAAAAAGGGGATGAAGGGGGCAAATCAAGGAGCCCGTGGGAGCAGGCGGGAGAGCCGGGAGAGGAGAATTGGAGCCCTTCAGGGGCTCCGGCAGGCGATCAAGTTCAAGAACCGTACCGACGGTGATCTCGAATGAGGGCAGCGTTCTTGTGCCCTAGGAGCCCCATGCGAGCCTGGGGACAGGAATTCAAGCCATCTTGACCCTGAAATCTGCGCCCTCCGACGCGCCGGCCGTGCGAAAGCGCACGCCTGTTCGACTCCCCCGCGGGCACCCCCTCCGCCCCCCTCAGGGGCCTGAACGAGTTCGAATCGAAAACGGCGCTCCCTTCCCGAATTCCACGGGGGAGCGCCTCGATCCCCGGCCTGGCGCGGAGCCGTCCGCTCGGAGACCGGCGTGACTCTCGAGGCTGGAGCGGACCCGCGGGAGTCTGCGGCGGCCCCCGACCCGACTACTTCAGCACCGAGCGGGACGAGATGCCCCGCTCGCGCCGCTCACTCAACCGCTGATGAACGGAATGGCGAGGGTCGAGAGCTCGGGCTCCTGCAGAGTGGCCGCATTCGAAGTGAAGGTAATCCTCACTTGAATGAACTGCGCTCCGTTCAAGTCCGTGATGTCCGACTTCCAGGTCGCATCACCATTGAAGAACGCAGGGATGATGTTGCCGGAGACAACCGTGAAGATGTCGTCCGACGCATCCGTGCAGGTGTTGAAATTGGTGTCGACGAAAGTGGCGAGAAGCGGATCACCGTAGGCGTCGTAGAGATTGGCGTCCGCGATGTCGACTCCATTCACCGTGGCAGCGCCGCGGTAGGCCAGGGTCACACTCGTGCCCGCCGGCTGGTCGAATGCAGAAGGCTCGACAACAGCAGGCGAGTAGATCGGGAAGCCCGCTGTCGTCGCGCCCGTATCCAGCCAGCGCGTGTGCACGCGGCTGACTCGCACGACGGTGTCCAGCTGACCGACGTACGAGACGGAGTCGTTTCCGGGTAGGTTGCCCGTGGTCAACCCCGTCGCCACCAGCTCGGTATCCGGGTTCTTCTCGATCGACTGACCGGCTCCGCCCAGCAATCCGCCCGTCGAGTAGGCTCGATAGGAAGAAGTGAACATGGTGAAGGTCGCCGGGTTGTTGGGATCGGGTCCATTGCCCGAGTAGCACTTGAACTCCATCAGGAGCGGAAGCGCGAGCGAGCGAACTCCGCCCGCCGGGTAGATCTGGCCGGGAGTCTGGTTGCTCGCATCGATGCAGGGAGTCGGCGGGGTGATGGCGGCTCCCGCCGACAGCAAGTAGCTCTGGACCTCGGCTCCCAGTCCATCCGCCCCGCCGACACCGATGATCGCCGTGTCGCGCCACGTGATGTACTTGTAGTCGGCCGCGCTTCCCGACCGATTCATCGGGTAGGGCATCATCGTCGTCCCCGTCGAGGACGGGAACTGCTGCGTCGGGTCGATCAGGTACCCGTCCTCGCGGGCGTGCACCACCCTGCGCACGTTGTCGGGATCCGCCAAGACGTTGCTGTCGAAGGTCGGCAGGAGACCCGAATCGAGCGTGGAGACATCGTCCGGCAAGCGATTGGCGTGCGACAGAGTCATCTCGAAGTCCGCGTAGAAGGCCGTCGAGACGTTCGGCGCGCTCGGAGACCAACTGATCCCCTCGATGTCCATGTTGGCCGTCTCTTCGTCGAGGATATCGAAGCCGACGTCGCAATAACGCCAGACCGTCATGAGGCGACTGCCCTTGTGGGACATCGGGGTCGGCTGTGCGGCGGCCGGAGTGGGAAAGCCGTTCGCGTTGATGAAAAAGTTCGGGTTCGTATTGGCGTCGATGACGTTGGCGAGACGAGTCACCGGTCTCGGCATGATCACGCCGCGCGTGAGGTCCCGTCGGAACTGCCCGCGAATTTCGGGGATCGGCAGCGGAGTCATCTGCCCGTCGTCCAGCCCGAACTCGTTGATCACATCGAACCGGAAGACGATTCCTCCACTCCGCGTGGTGAGCGCATTCGGGTCGATGGTCAGCTTCACATCCGGGGGCAAACTGTCGACGAGTGGGTTGCCCGCGAGGTCGGTCACTCCGCCGATATTGCCCGCCAGGTTGAAGAAGTACTCGTTACTCGTGTCATCCTGCACATGATCCAGCGGCGTCGTCGGCGTGTAGCGGAACTCGCGTAGGTCCGGAGTTTGAGAGACGGTTCCGACGATGATGTCCAGCGGTGTCGGCGTTCCCGCCACTCGATCCAGGCGCAAGTTGTCGAACGGACGAATCGAGTCCGGATCGATTGCTTCGCTGAAGCGCAGGCTGATTCGCGGCGAGCTCGAGACCCCCTGGGTGGGCGGCAGCGTCGGCGGCGGAGAGATCTGGATGAAGCACTCGCCGGTCAGGCCAGGCCCGGGAACGAAGGTCGACTCGAACTCTCCCGAGGTCGCTGCCAGGAACTCCGTCTGTAGATCGGCGAGGCTCGCCGTTGCGGGGAAGCGCAGCAGGCGTACGCGCACATCGGTAGCGATGCCACCCTGTGGCGGAGCCGCGCCCAGAGTGACCTGGGCGAATACTTCGGGAATCGTGGAGCCCGGCACCGTGAGCAAATCGCCGACGCGAGGCGTCTGAGCGCAGGAGGTCGTCTGAAAGTCGAGCGTGACGAGGAAGACCCGGTCGGGCTCCGCGCCGAGTTTGATCTCCCCCAGCTGGTCGTCGGGCATCACGGGCATCGGAGGAGAAGGAATCGAGACGACCTGGACTCCGCGGACGGTGGGCGCTTCCGAGTCGGGCAAGAAACCGTTGTTGTCATCGCTGCTCGTTCCGGACCGGAACGAGCGCACGACATCGAGAGTCAGGTTGAGCTCATTGGGACCGTTGTTCGTGAACTCGACACCATTCCCGGTCAGGTTCCGCAGCACCTGGAACTGGCCGACTGCCGGCGACGGGGAGGTCGGGATGCGCAGTGCGCCGGAGGCCACACCGTCCGAGACTCCAGGCGGCATTCCCAGCGAGTTGACCGCCAGAACGCCTGCAGAGGCCTCGAACTCGGAGACCGTCGTATCGATGATGACTCGCGTCGGGTGGAAGGTGCCGTTCAGGAAGGCGCCGAAGTTCTTGTCGGCAAAGACACGCGCTTCCGACTTCAGGACGGGCGGTACGCCGGTCGCGAGCGAGACGGTCGAGGAGTTGATCGTCGAAGCATCGAGCAGGTCGGAGAAGCGCAGCGAGAAGGCGGCGTTTCGCGGCACCATCGGAAAAGGCGGCATCGAAGAGGCATCCGTGCCGTTGATCGGGAGCACCGACGCGCTGTCCACGATGGCATTGAACAGGAGCGTGAAGCGCGTCTCTTGCGTAATCGAGTCGAGCGACACGATGTAGTCGCCGTCCTGGTCGGCGATGATCGTCAGCTCGGACTTCTGCGTGATCGGATCCGTCTCGAGCCGATAGTTGACGCCGTCGGTCGCCAGCGCCTGGTTGATCAGGAAGTCCGTGCGCTGGAGCGTGCGCACCTCACGGGTCGAGGGATCGCCGTCCCGGTTCTCTTCGTCATAGACATCGACGAGGCGTCCGTACCGGACCTCCTCGAGAATGACCGAGCCGCCCTCCCCGCCTTCGTTGTTGTCGACGATGACCGTGACTTCCAGCCCGTTGACGATTCCCGTGGAAGAGGTTGCCGAGGTTCCGCCATTGGAGGGTCCGCAGGCCGCGAGCGGGAGGAGGAGCACCCCGAGCGCGAATCGAGCGACGGTCTTGGCGGGATTCAGGTGAGAAGAGTTCGACATGTTCGTCCAGAAGAGGGGCAGCCGGATGATGGTGATTGAGAGTGAGGATTGCCGATGGCGTGATCTCAGCCCTAGTCCGTCCAGGGCGACGCGTTACGAACCCGAGCGCTGGGCACAGGGACTACGCCCCAGCAAGCGCGGCAAATACCGTGCGCCTCGGTCAGGAAGAGATCGCGGAGATGAAGATTCGGGCTTCTGTCAATAGGCGGGGGTGCGCAGCCGGGCCTCACGCGGCGGCATTCTGGCATTGATCCCCCACAATGGGAAGTCTCGCCAGGTCCTCAACGGCCAGCCGGACCCCCTTCCAGCCCCCGAATACAGGCGGCCAGTGGCTCAACATCGCACCAGAGGGCGTGCGATCACGCACGGGGGGGGGCGTCTCGAATCGCTTCGTGCGAAATGACGAGAGCCTGCCGGGCTGGAGGGGCGCACCGCCGGATCCGGCCTAGCGACCAGTCGAGACGAACCCGCTCGACTCCGCCTCTTGCTCGTCCCGGAAGAAGACCAGGTGATCCGGCCGGATCTGCTTGGCCGCCGCCGAGTCGCGGGAGTGGAAGTTGCGCGTCGTCGAGCAGCCGACGAAGGCGATTGGAAGCTCCTGGCAACAGTACCCGCAGGCCGCTCTCAGCGGATTGCGAGAGGTCAGCGTGAACGTCGCCTTCACATGGCGCAGCTCGGTGTGAGAGACGCAGGTCGGGTTCGGGCAGGGATTCGGTCCGACGACCACCTGATACAGGCGCTGCTCGTTCTCGTTCGCGCGCGCCTTGAGCTCGAGGCGACCCATCAAGACGGCGAGGATCGCCATCCTCACCGGCACTCCCCGCGCGGCCTGCTTGAAGTACATCGCGCGCGGGTCGTTGTCGAAGTCCTGGCTGATCTCGTCGCGGCGCGGCAGCGGGTGCATCAAGAGCGCGTTCCGCAGCGGCTCGCTGGCCATGCCCGCGTGTCCGAGAGTCAGGTAACCCTCCAGCGCTTCGCTCTCCCCCTCGTGGCGCTCGGTCTGCGGCCGCGTCATGTAGACCGCGTCGACTCGGTCGACGCGCAGCCCGCGACCGTCGGTGAACAGGGACAGCTGGTGCGGCTTCTGCGGAGTCAGGTAGACCGCGTCGCTCTCCGCCGCCATCTCGCCGAGGCGCGAGGCATCGGCGCGAATCGGTTGCGCCCCGTACTCCTCGCGCAGTCGCTGCAGGACGTAGCTCGGCATCTCGAAGCCCTGGTGCGGAATGCAGATCAGGTTCGCGCCGAAGCGAGCCAGCGCATAGGCGAAGGAGTGAATCGTTCGGCTGTAGCGCAGGTCTCCGGCGAGAACGACGTCGATTCCCTCGAGTCGCTCCTTCTCGATCCAGATCGTGTACAGATCGCAGAGCGTCTGCGTCGGGTGCTCGTGGCTGCCGTCGCCCGCGTTGATCACGGGAACCGACGAGTTGTCCGCCGCGAGCCGGGCGGCACCCTCGCTGGAGTGGCGCAGCACGATCAGGTCGGCATAGCCCTCGCCGACGACGCGGACGGTATCCGCGAGAGACTCGCCCTTGGCCGCGCTCGAGGTCTTCATCTCCGCAGCCGTCACCACGCCCCCACCCAGGCGCAGCATGGCGGACTCGAAGGAGAGCCTCGTCCGCGTGGACGGCTCGTAGAACAAGCTCGCCGAGATCATCCCCCGGCAGAGGTGCGACCAGGCCCGCAGGTCTTTGCCAAAGGTCCGAGCGTGCTGGAAAATTTCCATCACTTCAGCCAGGGACAAATCGTCGATCGAGACGAGGTGGCGTATCCCGGTCATGGTGCGAGGGTCACTCCATAGTCACTCGTGCGAGAGTGACGGTGCGCGCGGTCGAAGTAGAAATTGGATCCGGCGGTCGCGGATTCGATGGAGCCTAGCCCATCGCTCGGGGAGCATCAATCCCCCGGGGCTTGCTCATTGCGCCGGGGCTGGTCCAAGCGCCGCGAGGACGGCTCGCCGAGCACCGCCCGTATCGACAGGGAGCGAACCGATCGAGGACTCCAGCTGTGCGCAGAGCTCCGCCTCGAAGGGGACCGCCGCGCCCGGCGTCCAGGCCGACGTCGGCAGGTCGAAGTGCTCGCGAAAGAGTTGTTCGACCAAGGCACGCGCTCGGTCCGGTTCGCGGAGACTCGAGATCGCGCGCGGGGACGGTCGCTCTCTGCTCGCACACTCATCCGCTCGGCTCTCGAGCACGAGCAGGTCCTTCGACATCGGCGCGTCTCGCCGCTCGGCCCCGGCGACCTCCAGCCACAGGACGAGGTCCGCGCCCTCCCGCTCCCGCCGCCCCACTTCTTGGCCCGCACGCTCCAGCCGCTCCGCGCCGGCCTCGACTCCCTCGCCCGCGATCTCACGCTCGCCGGCCGTGTCGATCAGCACGATCGGCCACTCCCCGAGCGAGGTCCTCGCCGTGACCGCATCCCGAGTCGTGCCGGGCTCGTCGCTCACGATGACTCGATTGCTGCCGACGAGGAGATTGAAGAGCGTCGACTTCCCGGCATTGACAGCGCCGGCCAAGGCCACTCGTCTCGGCTCCAGTGCGAGCTCGGCCACTCGGGCCGCCTCCAGGAGCTCTGCTGCGAAGGCGCTCCACTCGGCGGCCGAGTCCTCGAGGTGGGTCTCGAGCGCCTGGCGCAGCGCTCCCCGGGACTGGTCGAGCAGGACGCGCGCCCCGGCCTCGGAGGCCGCGGTTCCGACGCGCCGCTGCGCCCGGCCCTCGAGGCTCGCCGGCACCTCGCCCGTCTCGCCACCCAGGAGCTGGATCACCTCCCGCACCAGTGGCGGGCTCCCCGTCAGGTGCAGCTCGAAGCGCTCCGGCGACTCGCAAAAGAGCACCGCCTCCTCGAGCATGCGCTCCCCGTCGCGCAGGGACTGGACCCCGAGCTCGCCGGGCTCCGGCAATCGAGTGGCAATGCGCGAGAGCAGACCGGCGGCACCGACTCCCTCGACCTCGACCACCGAGACTCCGCCCCTCCCCGGAGGAGTCAGCAGGCGAACGCGCGTACTCACGCGGTCTTGCTCGCGCGGTCGATCGCCGCGAGCAGTCCGAGGTGAACCAGGTCGGGAACCTCGACGACCTCGTCGGCGAGCGCAGCTCCTCCGGTCAGGAAGCCGGCGGCCCCACCCGTCAAGACCACCGGCGGTGTCTCGCCCGGCACTTGCTTCGCCAACTCACGGACCAGCTCGCGCGCGGCGCCGCGCAAGCCGACGGCGATGCCCGCTTCCAGAGCGGCGCGTGTGTGCTTGCCGAGTGCCGGTGCATTCGGGACCGGCTCGACTTCGGGGAGGCGAGCTCCGCCAGCTCGCAATGCTTTCGCGAGCAGCTCGGGTCCGGGAGCAATCGCCCCGCCCGCGAAGGTCCCCACTCCATCCGCGACCAGGACCAGGTCCACGGTCAGCGCCGTTCCGCAGTCGACGACGATGCAGGTCCGCCCGGTCCGCTCGATCGCGCCGCGTGCAGCGAACAAGCGATCTCGACCGATCGTCTCCGCGTGAGAGCAATCCAGCTCGAGCGCGACGTCCGGATCCTCGAGGAAGCGCTCGCCCACGACGTGCACGAGGACCTCCTTCAGCTGGTCCTCGAGCTCGAGCTCGGCGACCGCGCACAGCGCCACTCGCTCGAGTCCGTCGAGCCCCTTCAGCCAGTCCATGGCCTGTACCAGAAACTCCGCGTCCACCGCGAGGTCGAGGCTCTGCTCGAGAGAGCCGCTCTCCCCCCACAGCCGAAACTTACAGCGGGTGTTGCCGAGGTCCACCGTCAGCCGAGTACCGGAACGATTCGGCATGGATCCCGCGCGCCGCTCAGTTCTCGGGTGTGTAGTCGTAGGTCAGGGTCATTTCCTTGCCCTGACGCTCGACGACCGCGACCCAGTGCGTGGTGACGTCGGCGTTCGTCTTCACGTAGCTGATCGCCTCTTGAGTACTCGTCACCGGATCGCCGTTGATGCTCTTGATGATGTCGCCGGCTTTGAGACCGTGCGAGCTGATCATCGATCCGGAGGAGATGCTGCCGACCAGGATGCCCGAGTAGCGCTTGGTCGTCGGATCCTTGTACCGGCTCGTGCGGACCTCGGTACTGAGGATGCGCGAGTAGTCGCGCCCGAAGGTCGCGGCATCATTGCGCCCGATCAGGAACTGGCCCGAGCGAACCTCGATGGTCTCGTTGTAGTTGTACTTGGGGCGATCGGCGTCGATCGGAATCAGGTTCTCTCGATCCGGCTCCATGAGCGTGCCGTCCGCTCCGACCTGCGCGATCAAGACGCCGTCGCCACCATCCGTCTGGTACTCGGGCGGCATCACGCGCTCCGGCTCGCGGGATTCCTCTCCCTCCGGAACCTCGAAGGTGAACTCCACGTACTCCGGCTGAATCGAAGCGAGCGTGATGAAGCCGTACTTGCCCGGCAGCTTGTCGCCCTCGAACAGAACGACCTGGCTGTTCCGCATCATGAGCGGCTCGTCCGCGCTCGTCTTGTAGTGGATCGACGCGTTGCTCCACTGCGGGTCGGAGGCGTAGTTGATCAGGACGACGGTGAGCAGCTGGGCGACGGGCTTCTTCGGCTGCTTCTTGGGCTTATCGGGTTCGTCAGTCGGCTCGACGATCACCTTCGGCTGCTTCCCCGTCCAGTTGAGGTCGAAGAAGATCCGGTTCACGTCCTTGTACGGCACGATCCGGCGCTTCTCCAAGACGATCTCGGGGATGTCCGTGAGCACCGCCTTCTGCTCCTCCTTGCTGATGTTCTTCAGCATGCCCTTGCCGACGGAGATGAAGTCGTAGACATCCCATCCGAGGTAAGAACCCAGAGCGAGGACCGAGATCCAACAGAGAGCTTTGATGCGTCCGATATTCATGGGAGTGCGGCTATCCTAGCCGAGCTGAGAGGGAGGTCCAGGCTCCGGAGAGCCTGAGGCGTGCCGAATCGCCTGCGCAGCAGTTCGATACGACGATCCCCCTCCAGCGATCTTCCCGCCGGAGAGCAACGATTTGGAGCGGGAGACTCGGAGGCCCCCAGCGCTCGCTAGTCGCCCATGCCCGGCCCCGCCATGCGGAGTCCGTTCTCTCCGCCACTCTCTTCGCCGTTCGGGCCGTTGACCCGCTTGTCACCACCGTGCTGGAAGCCGCGCAGGGCCATCATCAGCTCGTCGGGACGATCGGAGGCCGAGAGCGCGATCTCGAGGTCGACCTGGGCCGACTCGACGAGGTTGCGCAGGCTCATGTTGAAGGAGATCAAGCCCTGCTCGCCGGACTGGTCGATCACGCGCGCCATCTCGCTCGTGCGCCCTTCTGCCAGGAGCTCGCGAACCTGCGGGGTCGAGGTCATCAGCTCGTAGGCCGGGATCATGCCCTTGCCCGTTGCGCGAGGAACCAGGCGTTGCGACATCACGGCACCGAGGTTCTCCGACAAGCGCTGGCGCACCTGGACGTGCTGCTCGGCCGGGAAGAACGACAGGATTCGGTCGACGGTCTGTGCCGCGTTCACGGTGTGCAAGGTCGACAGGACGAGGTGCCCGGTCTCGGTGGCGTCGAGCGCCGCGGAGACGGTCTCGGCGTCGCGCATCTCGCCGATGAGCAGGACGTCCGGGCTCTGACGCAGCGCGTGGCGCAGGCCGTCCGAGAAGTTCTGGCAGTCGGTGCCGATCTCGCGCTGGCTGATCACGCAGCGGTCCTCGGTGAACATCATCTCGACCGGATCCTCGAGCGTCACCACGTGGCGCTCGAAGTGAAGGTTCATGTACTGGATCAGTGCAGCCAGCGTCGTCGACTTTCCCGAGCCTGCGATTCCGGTCACGAGGACGATGCCCCGCTTGCGGCTGGCGATGCGCTTCATCTCCGCCGTCGGAAGGCCGAGGTTCTCGAGCATCGGCGGATCCTCGGAGATGCGACGCAGCACGACGGCCGGCTCTCCCATTTGCTTGTACGCGTTCAGACGGAAGCGGCCGAGACCGTCGAGGTGAACACCGACGTCGACGGAGCCCGTCTCGGACCAGGCGCTCATGCGCTCTTCGCCGACGACACCGTTCAAGACTTCGAGCAGCGCGCCCGGTCCGGGGACCTTGCCCGGAAGGAAGCGGATCTTCCCGTCGACGCGGCAGGAGGGCTTGCCACCCGCTCGCAGAATCAGGTCACTGGCGCGCGACTGCACCATGGCGGCGAGCCAGGCTTCCAGCTGGTGACGCGGCGAGATCGACGTGGAGCTCAGGCCGGCCGGCATGACGAGCTGCGGCTCCGGCGCGTCGGGAGCGACCGGAACGCTCTCCGCATCGAGCGGATTCTGCGGAAGAGAGCCGATCACTTCCGAGAGGTCGGAGGTGAGGTCCCCCAGCCCCTGGGTGCTGGATTCTTCGGTTCTCTCGGTCGGGTCGAAGCTCGGTGCGGGCGGAGGTGTATCCATGGAGTTCGAGGAGGGCAGAGCGGGGGCGAGTGCATCGACTCCGCCGAAATCGAGGTCCGACACGACCTCCGGAGTCGAGGATCGTTCGGCACCCTTCGCGCCGCTCATCGGTGGAACGTCGGAGAGCGGCTCCAGAGGAGCGGGGCCGCGGCGAGACGCGGGCGCCTCGGGAGTGCTTGAGCTTGCGTTGGTGAGCGGCTGCTCCTGGGAGCCACCGCCTGCATTGGACGAATCGGGTTTCACGAACCTACCTCCGGTCGTTGTCGAGAGCGCCGCTCGAGTACAAGGGCGCAACCCTCTCAGATCGGAGTCCGGCCCCTCCCGTCTTGAACTCAGCTTGGACGACTTGGGCGGTCGGCTCGTAAAACTGAGAACAGGCGGCGAGGCGGCCTCTGGAGCACGGAAAGGTTTTCCAGCTGCACAGAGAGTGGCTCGGTACGGCCGAGCGGCGGTCCGCTAGCTCGCATTATTCATGAGCCGCGAGAGGAAACGCCTCGATTCGGTTCCTACTGGTGCTTTGCGGGCGCTGGCCCCACAGTCGAGCTTGTAAGCTCGTCGAGGAAGCCAGTGTTCGCAAAACGCCGGTAGGGGCCG
>Ga0316209_1000418_pt1 | contig 77667 bp, 64 predicted proteins | sample 6monopyrite_MG_FD_204945 | JGI IMG/M metagenome (GOLD analysis project Ga0316209, IMG submission 204945) | Microbial mat bacterial communities from mineral coupon in-situ incubated in ocean water Damariscotta River, Maine, United States -... | ecosystem: Environmental > Aquatic > Marine >... | reverse complement strand
TGCTCCTCTTGTTCAACCTGCCGACGGAGACGCGCGGGCTCGACGTCTTGCGCGCGAACCTGATCGCGGACGCGAGCGACGTTCAATCGCTCGAATGGAGCTCGACCGGAGATCCCGCAGGGGCCAGTGCTTCCGGAGATGTCGTCTGGAGCTCACAGCGACAGGAAGGCTACATGCGCTTCAGCAACCTGGAGCCCAACAATCCTTCGGTCGCGCAGTACCAGCTCTGGATCTTCGACCCGACGCGCGCGGACTGGGAAGCCAAACCTGTCGACGGCGGAGTGTTCGACGTGACCGCCGACGGTCAGGTCATCGTTCCGATCGACCCCAAGCTCGAAGTCCGAGAGAGCGTCCTGTACGCCGTCACGCTCGAAGTGCCCGGTGGCGTTGTGGTCTCCGAGCGCGAGCGACTCGTGCTGACGGCCTCGCTCTAGAAGCGGGCTTGACCTAGACGCCGAGGAGCTCGTTGCCCCGGCGGAGTGCATCCCTCGGGTCGAGAGCGCATTCGTCGGCGCCGAGCTCTTGCCCCCGCCCCTCGAGACTCGAGAAGGCGGGTCCACCCACCAGCACGAGCTGCTCGGAGCGACAGGCTTTGACGACTTCGATCGTGGCTCCGACGGCCTCGCGTTGTGTGTTCAGGGTCGCGCCAATGACGAGCAAATCGGGTTGATAGCTCTGAGTCATCGCGGCCAGATCAGCTGCGGGCGTGTTCGCCCCCAGGCAGATCGTGCGCCACCCGTTGAGCTCGAAGAGTGCGGCCACGACACGCAGGCCGAGATCGTGTGCGTCTCCCTCGACCATCGTCAACATGACGGAGCGTCCGTTGGCCGTCGGCTTCGGCGAGAGCAGGAGGAGCTGCTCCAGCAGTCGTCCGGTCGTCATCGTCGCGAAGTGTTCCTCGGCGACATTGATCTCGGCGGAGTGCCACAGCTCCCCGATCTGCCGGGAGGCATTCGACACAACGCTCACGAGCGCCTCCTCGGGAATGAGTCGATCGGTTCGGAGAGCATCGACGACCAACTCGATCGCCTTCGCGCTGTCGCCCGCTCGAATCTGAGCGAGATAGGCGGCGGTCAGCTCTGCCTGCTCCTCCGTCCCTGCTCGGACATCCGCAGATGGGTGAGCGAGCTCGGCGCTGGCTGCTTCGAAGAAGCGGGGCAGCGGCGCCCAAGAATCGGTCGGCATCGACTCTTCGAGGACGGCGTGCAACTCGTCGAGCCCCACGCGCAGAGCATCACTCGCCATGCCTCGCGACGTGAAGGCTTTGGAGAACCACCCGATCCTGCGGGCGAACTGCGCCTCTCCTCCATCGTCGACGGCCGCCGCAAGCTCGAGAACCGAGCTCTGGAAGTGAGCCTGCCACATGTCGAAGTCGGAGCTCTCTGGGTCCGCACTTCGTTCGACGACACGGCTGGCGGCCATCGCAGCGAAACCCGAAGCGCTAGTGCGTAACAGCCTCGCAGTGAACAGGTTGGAACTCATGGGACGACGATCGTGCGACATTATGGCACGAGCTCCGCTCCAGGGTCAAAACGGCAATCCGGATGTCCTCGCGATCTTCCTCTGCCCAATCGATCCGTGGAGCGGCGACTTGCCGCTCGCCTAATTCGGTCCAGGCTCATCCGCTCCGGAACCCGGCGGCGCAACCATGGACCGAACGTGCAGGTCTCGTTGCGGGAAGGCGATCTCGATTCCGTGTTCCCGGAAGGCCTTGTCGATGGCCGTGTGCATCTGGTCGGAGAGCGGGGCCCAGAGGTCTCGGTTCTGCAAGAAGACTCGCAGCTCGAAGTCCAACGAGCTCTCGCCGAAGCCGATGAAGAAGGCCTCGGGTGCGGGATCTTCGAGCACGATCGAGTTGATCTTGGAGACCTCGAGCAGGAGCTTGCGCGCGAGTGCCGTGTCCGAGCCGTAGGCGACGCCGACCTTGATAACGAAGCGGGTCACGGGATCGGTCAGCGTCCAATTGATGATGCTGCCCGTGATGAACGCCTTGTTCGGGATCAAGTGCTCCTTGCGGTCGCGGTCCTGAATGGTCGTCGCTCGCATCCGGAGCTGGGTCACGCGGCCCTCCTTGTCGTTTACCGTCACGATGTCGCCGACGCGTACCGGTCGTTCGAGCAGGATGATCAGGCCGGAGACGAAGTTGGCGAAGATCTCCTGGAGGCCGAACGCGAGACCGAAGGTCAACGCGGCGACCAACCACTGAACGTTCTGCCAGCCGATGCCGAGAGCGCTCGATCCAGCACTGACGCCGATGACGAGGATGACATAGCGAACTAGAGTCGAGATGGCGTAGCGCTCACCGCTGTCGACCGGCAGTCGCTGCAAAATCGAGAGCTCGAGCAGCGCGGGCAGGTTCTTCGCGGCGACCATCGTCAAGACGAGGACAAAGAGCGCGAGGAGGACATCCGCGAGAGTCAGGGTCGACGGGAGGCCGGTCGAAGTGTCGGCCGATTCCGTCGCGGGTTCAGCCGACGGCCCCTTCACGAGATTCATCGGCGTCTGCACGCTCGGCGCATCGGACGCGGAGGGGACACTGCTCTCGGTCACCTCGGGCGGCAGCTCGACTTCCGCATCGAGCACCGCGAAATTCGGCAAGAGCTGCACTCGATCCAGACCTTGCAGCGCGGGCAGAACGCCGGCCCACAAGAAGTACAGTCCGATCAGCGTGGCCAGCGTGAGGCTGCTCTTGAAGAGCTGCCGCGTCTTGGCATCGACGGCGGGAATGTCGACCTTGTCGTCTTCGATGCTCGGCGTGCCCGACTCGGGCGCCCCTTCCGTTCCTTCTTCCTCTTCCTCTTCCTTCTTGGCGCGAGCTTCGAGAGCTTGAGTCACCGCAAGTCGCCGCCGCGCCATGAAGAGCCAGCGCAGGAGCATGGCGTTGACCATGACGAGCGTGAGCGCGAAGGCCAGCGTATAGATCAGACGATGCTCGAACTGAATCGCCGTGTAGTAGTAGCCCGTCGCCGCCAGCGTTCCGAGACCGACGGAGAGCCCGCTTGCCATCGACGCCCAGAGGCGATGCGCTCGAACGAACATGCTCTTCCCGCCCTTGGAGTCGCCCGACCAGAGCGGGCTGCTCGAGCGCAGAAGGCGATGAAAGAACAGCGCGAGCAGAGTCATCAAGACCATGAAGGCCGCGCGCCCGACGGTCTCCGACCACCTGTCGTTCCCGTGGAGGTCCAGCGTGTGAGCGACGAAGCCGAAGACCATGGCGACAGGCACGAACCAGTCCAGCTCTTTCCGCCCGGCGGCCAACCTCTTCGACTTCCACTTGAAGTGTGAGTGGCCGACGCTCTTCTCATCGAGAAGCCCTCGAAAGAAACGGATCACGAGCCAGACCAAGGCCGTACCGCGCAGGCCCGTGCCCAGCGAACGACCGAGCTCGTAGGGAGAGAAGCCGAGCAGCCAGCCCGCTGTCCACGCAATCAGAGGGAGCAGCAGCGCCAACAAGATCGTGTGGAGGATCGCCCGCAGGGTGTGCGTGTACCGATCGGAGCGATAGGAACGCACGAGCAAACACATCTCGGCTCGCCTCCTCTGCAAGAAGCCTCGACCCAGCACGAGCAGGACGATCGTCAGCGCGAGGAAGAAGCAGGTCGTTGCTCGCTTGTGATAGGCGATCTCGATCAGCTGCAACGAGATGACGGAGGCGACTTCCAACCGAACCTCTTCGAGCCGATCGGGAAAGACGGTGATCGAATCGAGTGGATTCTTCGGAGAGCTGCGGACCCACAGGATCAGCTTCTCGACGTAGAGCCGATAGCTCGATACGGCTTCGATCAGCTCCTCGGTCAGCACTCGGTGGTCGTAGAAGATTTCGACCAGAGTCTTGATGTCCTCGATAGCCGCGTCTTCGGCATCGCGCCGCGTCTGCATCAGGCTGCGCGCCCGCTCGGAAAACTGCTCCGACGGAGACTCGATGTTGACCTGCTCCAGGAGCCCTTCGATCGAACTCGAGAAGTCTTGGTCCAGAGCCTTCTCCTCGGCGAGCCGAATCTCCTCGAGCTGAGCGGTGGACAGCTGCTTCCCACGCACCGCTGCTTGCGCGCGGAGCTCGGAGGCGCCGGGCAACCACTCGTGATCGAGCCGCAAGATCTGCCCCATCGCCTCCGTGAGCCCACCGGCGCTGATCCGCTTCTTGGCGGAGACGAACCGACGCTGTGTCTCCTCGAGCAACGCTCGCGTCGCTTCGAGTTCCGCGGCAGCCCGCGAGATCCGATTCGGCAGGCCGCCCTCACCCGACCGCATCGCCGCCAGCGCTTGATTTCGCGCCGCCAACTCCTTCAGAGCGGGAAACTGCAAAATCGTCTCTTCGAACTGGCGGTCAGCGAGCAGTGCCGCCGCCTCGGCGTCCGCCGTCCGCCTCGCCTCGATCAGCTTCTTCCAGGCCGCTACCGCTTTCTCCGCCTGCGCCTTGCGCCGCAGCGCGCGGTCCTGCCGCAGCGGCAAGAGCTCCCTGCAAGCCTCGTAGAACTTGCGCTCCGCCTGCCACTCGAGAATGAGCGCGGTGTGCTTCTCGATCTCCGCCAGGAGCTGAGTCCGACGCGCCTCGGTCTCCGCTGTGATCGCGGTCGCGGCGAGTGACTCTTGGGCTTGTCCAAGGGCGTGTTGCTCTGCCGTGAGCAGCTTGGGAATCTCCGCCAGTCGACCATCTCGATGGCCCGCGATGCTCTTGAGCTCCTCCAGGCGCCCTGCACTCGATGAGACCTCGGCCTCCGCCTGCCCGAGACTCGACTCCAAGTCTTGAAGAGTGGCGTCTGCTTCGGGCGTAGCCTGGAGTTCACTACTCGGTGTCGCGAGCTCCTTCCGGAAGGACTCGATCAGCGCCGGTGCCTCCGAGGCTTCGACAACGAACTGCGCCGCACGCGCGCGCGCTTCCTCGGCCTCTCGAACCTTGTCACGTGCCTCTTCGATACTCCTGTAGAGAGGAGTCTTGTCTTCGTCCGCTACCGGCCCTGGCGCGAGCTGCTCGAGCCGCTCCGTCAGCGAGTCGACGGTGATCGGTTCACTCTGCCGCGCAGCCACCACGGGCGAGAGCAGAAGTACACAAGCCGCGACAACGAACGGCATTCTCCGAGTCCATGGTGTGTGCATCGTCGTCCCTAGCGCCGGAGCCAGCCGAGCTTTCGGAAGAGCAGTAGCAAGGTCGTGCCGAGAACCAAACAGACCGACCAGAAGTACACGTAGCCCAGCGGCCAGCGCAGCTCGGGTAGGTTGAGCGGCTGGTCCGTGTCGAAGTTCATCCCGTAGATGCCCGCCACGAAGGTCAGCGGAATGAAGATGGCCGAGATCACGGTCAGCACGCGCATCACATCGTTCGTTCTCTGCCCGACCATGGAGAGGTGAACGTCGACGAGACTGGCCGCGAGCTCGCGATAGCTCTCGTTGACTTCCACGACCTGCATCGTGTGGTCCAACGTGTCGCGCATGTACAGCTTCGAGCTGTCCGTCAGCCTCGACTCTTCGATTCTGAGCAGCTGCGATAGTGCTTCCCGGAGCGGCCAGATCGCCCGACGAAAGCCGGCCAGGTCGCGCTTCGCCGTGTAGAGTTCGGCGAGCACGCCGCGCTCCTTGTCCTCCAGGATCAGCTCCTCGAAGTTTTCGAGGCGATCTCCGAAGTGCTCGAGAACCGGGAAGTAGCCATCGACGATCGTGTCGATGATGGCACAGGCGAGGTAGTCCGCTCCGCTGGATCGCATGACCTTGCGTCCCGCCTGAATGCGCTCGCGAAGAGCGGCCAGGCTGTCCTCGACAGTCTCTTGAAAGGTGAGGACGTAGTTCGCGCCGAGGACGACGCTGACTTGCTCCCAGTGGAGCTCTCCCAGCGCGTTGATGTGGACCATGCGCAGGACGACGAAGAGGAAGTTCTCGTAGTGCTCGACCTTGGGGCGCTGGCCGACGTTGATGATGTCGGAGATCGCCAACCGGTGAAGCCCGAAGCGCTCCCCGAGTGCGTGCACGACCGAGCCGTCACCAAGTCCGCGTACATCGATCCAGGTCACGCGACCTGAATCGAGCTCGCTCGGAAGGTCCGCGGCGCTCGCTCCCCCATGCTCTCCCAGGTGGTCCGTACTGAACGCGATCTGTGAGAGCACGGACTCGCCGGCACCGGGGCCGACGATCACGGCTCCGGGAGGAGCACCCTGCTCTGTATAGCGTCGCCTGAATAGACTCATGATCTCCTCGATGCCGAGATGCCAAGGACTCCCGCAACTGGACTCCAACAGCGCAAGTTGATCGGGATCCGAAAGTGCTCCCGGCTCACGATCAGAGAGTACGAACTCGGGGACTCGGCTTCACCCTCCCGGATCGGGACAAGGCAGAGCTTGGCCGGGGCTTCTCGATGGAAGAGCTACCGAGAGGAGTGCGACTGGTCTCGGCCGAGCCGCCGGAGCCTCCGGCACCTGCTCGACCTCTCGAAAAAGCTGGTCGGCGAAGTCCGAGTTGGGTCCCATGGAGCGATGCACATCTTCCTCCGAATCGGCCTGGTCTTTTCCCTCTGCGTGCTTGGCGCGTGCGCCACGACTCCCGGAACCGCCCAGCGCTCACCAGGCTCCAGAGGCGCCGCGACCCCGCAGCGCCCGACCCTCTCCTCCGACACCAACACCACGGCAGAGGGCACCATCGAGGTTGAGCTGGGGGCAACCTGGGACCCGGACAGCTTCATCGACACGCCGACTGCCGTGAAGTTCGGCGCGGGGCCTGCCACCGAGGTCTTCATCGGTTGGTCGCCCTTGCTGTACGTCGAGAATCCCGGTCGTAACGAGTTCGGAGTCGGTGATGTCGCCTTCGGAATGCGTCACCGCTTCCTGACCGAGACCAGCGCCTCGCCAGCAACGGCGGTCCAGACGAGCGTCAAGGTCCCGGTCGCCGATGAGAAGGACGGCCTCGGAAGCGGTGAGTGGGACGCATCCTTCGCGGGCATCGCGACCAAGACTTTTGGCGACTACGGGGTCACCGGTTTCTACAGCCTGAGCTTCCTCGGCGATCCCTCCGGCGGAGCGGACCTCGGACAGAGCCTGGCTCTCTCGTCATCCACCCCGAAGTTCGACGACTTCTCGTTCTTCGGCGAGGTCGCGGGAGTCTGGGTCCCCGAGCAGGACACCGAGCAGCTCTTCTCCATGGTCGGCCTCACCTACAACCCGCGCCCCGACTACGTGTTCGACTGCGGCGTTTTGGTCGGGTTGAACCAAGATGCTCCCGATCTGCAGTTCGTGATTGGACTCACGCAGAACCTGGGAACTCCTCGGGCGCTGCGGCGCTGAGCGGCGATACGGAACCAGGTTCAACACCGCCAGTTGGACGCGAAAGGGGATGCCCTAAGGGCATCCCCTTTCGCGTCCAACTGGCGGTGTTGAACCTGGTTCCGTATCGCCGCTCTTGCGGAAGACGAGCGCGCCCGTCCGCACGAAGAACGCGCGCCGGTGCAACGGGTGGGAGGCACACTCGAGACCGTGGCTCTCGAACCACAAGAGCGCGTCGTGCGGATCGATGCTGTTGCAGGCGTCCGAGTCGCTCATCCAGAAGACCTCCCAGTTGGCCTCGATGCGCCGATAGAGGATCTCGGGGAAGCGTCGGCCCAGCAGGAAGCCGAGGTGCCGCCAGGCTCGCTTCGGGAAGATGGCGAGCGAGCGCCAGAGGACCGAGTCGCGCAGCGGGATCGACGCCTTGATCAGCTTGCCGCGGAGGCCGAAGTCGCTGTAGGGCCGAACGGGATAGCCCTCGGCCGCCCACGAGCGACACTGCCAGGCCGGCTTGAAGTACAGCACCCCGCCGGGCTTGAGCAGCCGCACGACCTCGAGCATGGCCGCTTGAAGATCGGGGATGTGCTCGAAGACGGCGTCGGTCCAGATGGCGTCGAACATGCCGTCGTCGAAGGGGTAGCGAGTGCCCTCGATCGCGCGGTACGGCTTGTGATAGTGCTGCCCCAGTGAGGGAGCGAGGTCCGTTCCGTAGTAGTCCTCGACCAGGTCCTGGTTCGACCCTCCCGACGAGCCGATCTCGAGGCAGCGCTTGTCCGCCAGCCCGTACTCCTCTATGAAGTCGAGCAGGTCCTGGTGCCCGCGCCGCTGCTTCGGGTCGTGCAGCGTGAACTCGTCGCCGTAGGTCTCGCTCCTTCTGGTGTCGTAGAAGCTGAGTCGGCTCTCTTCTCGATCGGGCAGAGTCGGCGGCGATTGGGTAGGCATTGAGAGGAGAGAGGAAAGGGGGCTCCTCTCGAATCGAGTGAACGCGCACGAAACTTGAGGGTGTTACCGAACCAGGTTCAAAACCACCAACCTGGCCGCAAAACCGCTGCTGAAGATCAGCGATTCTTCTGCCAGGTTGGTGGTTTTGAACCTGGTTCGGTAACACCTACGAATCTGTTGGGCGCAGTGGTGGACGTAGGTCGGATGTCCGCGCGTGCGCTCCCGGCGTAGTCTCTGGATGGGCCTCTTTGCCCGGGGCCCTCCGGGCTCCACGCACGACGCGGAGTTCGTATCCGAAACTCGGTCGAAGGGACTCGAATGAAGACGCGCAGCTACGAATCGTGCGGATCTGAAACTCCGCTGCTTGGAGAGACCATCGGTCAGAGCCTGGACCGGCTGGCCGCAACCTATCCCGACAACGAGCTGCTCGTGTCCGTTCCTCGCGGACTGCGCTTCACGTATAGCGAGTTCGTCAAGGTGGTCAACCGCGCCGCCAAGGCCTTCCTCAAGCTTGGCATTCGCCGCGGCGACCGCGTCGCGATCTGGTCGATCAACAACTACGAGTGGGTCGTCGCTCAGTTCGCCACCGCGCGCATCGGCGCCGTGCTCGTGAACATCAATCCGGCCTACCGCACGCACGAGCTGGAGTACGTCCTCAAGGAGTCGCGCGCTCGAGCGCTGATCTTGATCGAGTCCTTCAAGAGCTCGAACTACCTCGACATGTTCTACGAGGTCTGCCCGGACGCGCTCAAAGCCGAGCCGGGGCACCTGGACTCCTGGCGCTTCCCCCACCTGCGCAGCGTCATCTTCATCGGCGAGAAGCAGCACCCCGGCATGCTCACGACGCGCACCTTCGCGGAGCTCGGCGACGAGATGGACGATGCCACCTTGCTGGACGAAGAGCAGCACCTCGACGTCGACGACATCATCAATATCCAGTACACCTCGGGCACGACCGGCAAGCCGAAGGGCGTGCTGCTCACCCACAACAACATCCTCAACAACGCGTTCTCGGTCGGCGAGCTGCTCGGCCTTCAGCCGGAGGATCGCGTCTGCGTCCCGGTGCCCTTCTACCACTGCTTCGGCATGGTGATCAGCAACCTCGGCACCGTCACCCATGGCGGAACGATCGTCATTGCGAGCCCGTCCTTCGACCCGGAAGCCACCCTCCGCGCTGTTCAGGAAGAGCGCTGCACGGTGCTCCACGGCGTCCCGACGATGTTCATCGCGATGCTCGAGGAGCCCAGCTTCGCGAGCTTCGACCTCACTTCTCTGCGCAAGGGCATCATGGCCGGCGCTCCCTGCCCGGTCGAAGTCATGCGCAAGGTCGAGGAGCGCATGCACATGCCCGAGATCCTGATCGCGTACGGGCAGACCGAGGCCTCGCCGGCCACCACCATGACGCGCGCCACCGACTCCCTCGAGCGTCGCGTCTCGACCGTAGGCCGCGTGCTTCCCCACCAGGAGCTGAAGGTGATCGATCCCGAGACCGGTCGCACGCTCCCCCGCGGTATGCCGGGCGAGCTCTGCTTCCGCGGCTATCAGGTCATGTTCGGCTACGACAACATGCCCGAGGCGACTGCCGAAGCGATCGACGAGCACGGCTGGCTGCACTCCGGCGACCTCGGCGTGATGGACGACGAGGGCTACGTCGCGATCACCGGTCGCATCAAGAACATGATCATTCGCGGCGGTGAGAACCTGTTCCCGCGCGAGATCGAGGAGTTCTTGTTCACGCTCGACATCATCGCGGATGCGCAGGTGCTCGGCGTTCCGGACCCCATGCTCGGAGAAGAGGTGCTCGCCTGCGTTCGTCTCCATGAATCGGATGCGCCGCACCCACCGACCCCGCAAGAGTTCCGCGAGCTCTGCAAGGGGCACGTTGCTCACTTCAAGATTCCGCGCTACTGGAAGGTCATGTCGGAGTACCCCATGACCGTCACCGGCAAGGTTCAAAAGTTCAAGCTGCGCGAAGCGGCGATACGCGAGCTCGAGGCTGGGACTTTGCCCGACTCCAAGACCAAGACATCGCCACACAAGGAGCCGATGCCCATCGGTTAGAGCCATGAAGACCGGTCTTCGATCGAATCCACTGGACCCAATCGGAGCGAAGACAGAGAGCCGAGCGCCCTCGCTGCGGACGGAGCGGAGCCCGGGCGATCATCGCCCCCGCTTCTGGCCGAGGTGCGGGAGCCGACTGGTCGAGTGGGCCAGCCAACGCAAGTGGCTCGGAGGGACTCCGCGCCAGGAGCAGGCCGAGACGCTGGAGCCGTTCAGTGGTCTGCGCCGCCTGAAGGAGTCCTCGACCTACAAGGAGCTGCAGGCCCTTGTCGATGACACGCAAGCCGCCCCCGACGGAGAGCTCGTACACCTCGTGGACCTCGCACTCTTCCGCGAGGCCGACACGCAGCACGCGACCTAGCGCGGACTATTCATGAGTCAGCGCATTCCCACCTGCCGGGAATGCGCGCGACGGACAGAGCAGGATCGAGTCCCCGATGACGGGACAAGCCGAGGCAATCATGGTTACGAGCACACTTTCGAGACCGACCATTCCGCCGTCGAAACGGCACCCCTATCGGATTCACCGGCGCGCGAACAAGAAGCCCTGGATTGCCGAGGTCTCGGCCGTCGGGCACGCGCTCCGCAAGGACCCGATGCTCAACAAGGGCACCGCGTTCCCCAGCGATGAACGCCAGCGCTTCGGGCTGCGCGGCATCATTCCACCGCGCAAGACGACCATCGATGAGCAGCTCGCGCGCATTGCCGAGAACTATGCGCGCAGGGAGAGCGACATCGACCGCTACCTCTATCTGGTCGCGCTGCAAGACCGCAACGAGACGCTCTTCCACCGCTTCGCGCTGGACAACCTCGAGCAGATCCTGCCGATCATCTACACCCCGACCGTCGGACAGGCCTGCCAGGAGTACAGCCACATCTATCGTCGACCGCGCGGGCTGTACGTGACGCCCGACGATGTGAATCGCATCGACGAGCTGCTCGACAACTGTGGGCTCGAGGAAGCGGCGCTGCTCGTCGTGACCGACGGCGAGCGAATCCTCGGAACGGGAGATCAGGGTGCTGGCGGCATTGGTATCTCCATCGGCAAGCTCAATCTCTACGCCCTCGGCGCCGGCATTCATCCCACGCTGACGCTCCCGGTCGTGCTCGATGTCGGAACGGACAACGAGCGTCTGTTGAAGGACCCGCTCTACCTCGGGCGGCGAGAACATCGCCAGCGCGGCGAAGCCTATGACGAGCTGATCGGCGCCTTCGTTCAGGCCGTCCATCGGCGCTGGCCGCGCGCCATCGTTCAGTGGGAGGACTTCGCCAAGCGGAACGCCTTCACGGTGCTCGACCGCTACCGCGACACGCTGCCCTCCTTCAACGATGACATTCTCGGCACCGGTGCCGTCGTGCTCGCCGGCCTGTGCAATGCCTTCGAGCTGGCGGAGGTCCCCATCACGGAGGCGCGGATCCTGTTCCTCGGGGCGGGAGAAGCTAATATCGGCTCCGCGCGTGCGCTCCTCGCCACCAAACTGGCGGCCGGGATGAACGAGGCCGACGCGAAAGCGCAGATGGTGTTCCTCGACACGACCGGGTTGGTCCACGACGCTCGGCCGAAGCTCGAGGCCTTCAAGGCGGAGTTCGCGATGCCGGCAGAGCGTGCTCTGGACTGGCCGGCGTGCACCCGCGACCTGTTGCTCCAGACCTCGATCGAGCACTTCGAGCCTCACGCCCTAATCGGTGCGACCGGTGTGGCTGGCGCGTTCGACGAGGGCTCTGTGCGCATGCTCGCTCGCGTCACCGCGCGGCCGATCCTCTTCGCGCTCTCGAATCCCGCGATGCTCTCGGAGGCCAAGCCCGAGGATGTCGTGCGCTGGACGAACGGCCGGGCGATCATCGCGACCGGCAGCCCGTTCGCGCCGGTGAACGGGCCGAAGCACCCGGTTCGAATCGCGCAAGCCAACAACATGCTCATCTTCCCGGGCGTTGGAATGGGCGCCTGGATCTGCCACGCGCGTCGCATCACCGACTCGATGTTCGCCGCAGCGGCCAAAGCCTGTGCGGAGTGCGTGCCGCCGGAACGGCTCGCTGCTGGAACGATCCTGCCCACGGTCGGAGAGATTCGCCGGGTGAGCCGCTCGGTCGCTCTGGCGGTCGCCGAAGAGGCCGTCCGTACCGGCGAGGCGGAAGAGCAAACGCGTGAGCACCTGGAAGAGCGGCTGGATCTCGAGATCTGGGAGCCACAGTACATGGAGCTCGTCCGCGCCGACGAGTAACCGAAGGAGAGCGCCGGGGCTCTACTGCGTCGTGAAGGACTGCAGCGCACGCATGTAGTTCAGGCGCTCGTAGCCCTCTGGGGCCGGGCAGTGCGCGTGGTTCATGCTGCCCTTCAACTGCTCGATCGACTCGTACTCGTGTTCGACCAGCCACTCTTCGAGGTCCTTCAGACAGTTCGTCAAGAAGCGCAGCCCGTTGCGCAAGACCGCCGACGCGACCATCACGCTGTCCGCTCCAGCCAAGAGAATCTTGATCGCGTCGCTCGCGTCGTGCACTCCGCCAGTGGAGCCGAGAGAGAGCGTGGTCCGACCGCTGAGGATCGCAATCCAACGCAGTGACATGCGCATCTCCGCGGGGCGACTGAGCTCGAGTCTGGGAACAACCTCCATGCTCTCGAGGTCGATATCGGGTTCGAGGAAGCGATTGAAGATCACGAGCCCACTCGCTCCGGCCGCCTGGACCTTCTTCGCGAAGTTGGCGGGCGCACTCAGGTGCGTGCCGATCTTGACAGCGACGGGAATCTCGACGGCCTGCGTGACCGCTTCGACCTGCTCGACGTAGAGCGCCTCGACTTGTCCCGCGGATTGGTCGGGATCTGTCGCGACGTAGGAGAGATTGAGCTCGATGGCACTCGCTCCCGCACTCTCGATCTGTTTGGCGTAGCGCTGCCAACCTTCCGGCGAGACTCCGTTCAAGCTCGCCATCACCGGAATCGTGAGCGCACCGCGAGTCCCCTCGACGAGCTGCAGGTAGCCCTCGGGACCGTGGTTGTAGGTCTTGAGCTCGGGGAAGTAGCCCGCCGCCTCCGAAAAACTCTCCGCCCCGAAGTCTCGCAACCTCCCGAGCTCTAGCTCTTCGTGCTCGATTTGCTCCTGAAACAGCGAGGGCAGAATGATCGCCGCCGCGCCGAACTCCTCCATCTGGCGAGCCGACTGAATGTCCCCCGTCAGCGGGCAGGAGGAGACGATCAACGGATTCCTGAGATCCATTCCCAAGTAAGTAGTCTTCAGTTTCGGTCGTGTCATTTCAGCTTCCCGTTCCGTTGTTGCCAGCCGGCTCCATCTCCGCCATCTGCTCGTAGATTCGCCACTGCTCGTCGATGTCACGTTGCGCCAGGTCCATCAGCTCGGACGCACCGTCCGGGTTCGCGTGCTTCAACATGGCGAAGCGCGCCTCCTTCGAGGCGAACTCACTGAAGGGCGCCGATGGCTTCCGGCTGTCGAGCTGGAACGGATTCTCGCCGACATCCTCTCGGCGCGGATCGAAGCGATAGAGCGGCCAGAATCCGGTCCGCGTCGCGAGCTTCTGGTGGTCCATACCGGCGCTTATGTCGAGGCCGTGCGCGATGCAGTGGCTGTAGGAGATCACGAGCGAGGGGCCCGGATACTCTTCCGCTTCCGTGAGCGCGCGAAGCGTCTGCTTCGGGTTGGCGCCCATGGCAACCTGCGCGACGTAGACACTTCCATAGGCCATCGCGATTCGACCCAGGTCCTTCTTCCGAGTGTGGCGCCCGCTCGAGGCGAACTTGGCCACCGCCGCGCGCGGAGTCGCCTTCGACGCCTGGCCGCCGGTGTTCGAGTACACGCCGGTGTCGAGCACCAGCACGTTGACTCGACGTCCCGAAGCGAGCACGTGGTCGAGCCCGCCGAAGCCGATGTCGTAGGCCCAACCGTCGCCGCCGACTATCCAGACACTGCGTGGCACGAGTCCTTGAGCCAGCTCGTCGAGCACTCGCGCTCCGCGGCCCTGCCCCTGGTAGGGCTTGACCAGCTCGCGCAGGGTCTCGATCTGTCCGCGGCGCTCGTGGATGGCCTCGGGGGTCCGTTCACAGCGCGCCAAGAGCGCGTCCGCGAGCTCCCCTCCGATCTCCTTGCGCAGCTCGCGCATGATCGCGCGCGCGTGAGTGCCGTGCGCTTCATAGGCCAGGCGCATGCCCAAGCCGAACTCCGCGTTGTCTTCGAAGAGCGAGTTCGACCAGGCCGGGCCGCGCCCGTTCGCGTCAGTCGTGTAGGGCGTCGTCGGCAGGTTGCCGCCGTAGATCGAAGAGCAGCCGGTCGCGTTCGCGATGACGAGCCGCTCGCCGAACAGTTGAGTGAGCAGCTTGATGTACGGCGTCTCGCCGCACCCGGCGCAGGCGCCGGAGAACTCGAACAGCGGCTCGAGCAGCTGTGAGCCCTTGACCGTATTCGCGTCCACCTTGCGCGGATCCATCTCGGGCAGACCGAGGAAGTGCTCGAAACTCTCGCGCTCGACTTCCAGGTGAGCCTCGCGCGGCTCCATGTCGATCGCCTTGTGCTTCGCGACCTCCTTGCTGCGCGCCGGGCAGATCTCGACACAGATTCCGCAACCGGTGCAGTCGTCCGGCGCAACCTGGATCGTCATGTCGCAGTTCGACAGAGACTTGTCCTTCCAGGGCATGGACTTGAAGCCCGCCGGCGCTCCGCTATTCGACTCGGGCTCGTAGGCCTTCATTCGAATCGCAGTGTGCGGGCAGACGAGAGCGCACAATCCGCACTGGATGCAGATCGACTGGTCCCAGATCGGAATCTCGTGCGCGATACCGCGCTTCTCCCACTGCGCCGTTCCGACCGGGAAGGTTCCGTCCACCGGCATGGCGCTGACCGGCAAGAGGTCGCCCTTGCCCTCGATCATCAGGCCGGTGATCCTCTGAACGAAGTCGGGAGCTGCCGCGGGAACCGGGGGCAACATGCGAACGTCGCCGGGAGTTCGACCGGCGACATCGACCTCGTGCAGTGCCTCGAGCGACTGGTCGACCGCGCGGTAGTTGCGCTCGAGCACGGTCAAACCGCGCTTGCCGTAGGTCTTCTTGATCGACTCCTTGACGCGGTCCACCAGCTCCGCTTCGGAGAAGAGCTTCGAGAGCGCGAGGAAGCAGACCTGCATGACGGTGTTGATGCGTCCCCCGAGTCCGGCCTCGCGCGCAACGCTGGCTCCATCGATGACGAAGAAGCGCAGCTCCTTCTCGAGGATCTGCCTCTGCACTTCGACGGGCAGGTGCTCCCAGACCTCGTCGGGACCGTGCGAGCTGTTCAGGAGGAAGGTTGCGCCGAGTCGCGCACGCTCGAGCACGTCGATGCGCTCGAGGAAGTGGAACTGGTGGCAGGCCACGAAGCCCGCTTCCTGGATCAGGTAGGAGCTCTTGATCGGGCGAGGGCCGAAGCGCAGGTGAGAGATGGTGACCGAGCCGGCCTTCTTCGAGTCGTAGACGAAGTAGCCCTGAGCGTAGAGGTCCGTGCTCTCACCGATCAGCTTGACGGAGCTCTTGGACGCGCCCACCGTTCCGTCGCTGCCGAGGCCGTAGAACACCGCGCGCGTCACGTCTTCGGGTTCGATCGAGAGGTCGCGGTCCCACTCGAGACTCATGTGCGTCACGTCGTCGACGATTCCGATCGTGAACTGTCCCTTCGGCTCGTCGCGGTCGAGTTCGGCGAAGATCGCGTTCGTCATCGCCGGTGTGAACTCCTTCGAGGAGAGTCCATAGCGACCGGCAATCGTGTGCGGGATCGGCTTGCCCTTCGAGTGCTGCACCAGAGCGGTGAGGACGTCTTGATACAGCGGCTCGCCCAACGAGCCCGGCTCCTTCGTCCGGTCCAGCACGGCGATCGAACGAACGCTCGCAGGCATCGCCGCGATCAAGTCCGCCGTCGGGAAGGGTCGGTACAAACGGATCTCGATCAGGCCGACCTTCTCGCCTTCGGCGACGAGCGCGGCGACTGCTTCGCGCGCCGCACCGCATCCGGAACCCATCATCACGATCACCCGCTCGGCCTCGGGGTGCCCGGCGTACTGAATCGGGTAGTAGCGACGGCCCGTGCGCTCCGCCAGCAAGTCCATCGCGCGCCGCACGGCGTCCGGCACGGCGTCGTAGTAGCTGTTGACGGCTTCGCGCGCCTGGAAGAAGACGTCCGGGTTCTGCGCACTGCCGCGCAAGACCGGGCGCTCGGGGTCGAGTGAACGCGAGCGGTGTGCCGTCACCAGCTCCTCGGGTATCAGTGCCCGGATGTCTGCGTCCTCGAGTGCCTCCAGCTTGGTGACCTCGTGGGAGGTCCGGAAGCCGTCGAAGAAGTGCAGGAAGGGAATGCGCGTCTCCAGCGTGACAGCCTGGGAGATCAGCGCGAAGTCATGCGCCTCTTGAACGTCCGTCGAGCACAGCATCGCCCAGCCCGTGGAGCGGACCGACATGACGTCGCTGTGGTCGCCGAAGATCGAGAGTGCGTGCGTCGCGATGCTGCGTGCCGCGACATGAATCACGGCGGGCGAGAGCTCCCCGGCGATCTTGAACATGTTGGGGATCATCAGCAGCAGGCCTTGCGACGCCGTGAAGGTGGTCGTCAGAGCGCCCCCCTGGAGCGAGCCATGCACGACCCCCGCCGCACCACCCTCGCTCTGCATCTCGATGACTTTCGGCACGCCGCCGTAGATGTTCGTACGACCGGCCGCAGACCAGGCGTCGGACAGCTCTCCCATCGGCGAGGCGGGCGTGATCGGGTAAATCGCGATCACTTCGTTGGTCCGGTAGGCGACCAGTGCGGCGGCTTCGTTGCCGTCCACGGTGATGAATCTTCGAGTCATCGTTCTCTCGGGTTGGTGGCGCTCCCGGAGACCGAAGATCGTGCGGGAACGGCGGGCGTTCGAACGCGCATGGTAGCTCTAGACACGGCTCGCGTTCTTGCGTGGCCCATGGGCGGCTGGACGCGATCTCGCTGACTCTTACGTCGATGACGATGATGAAAGCCCCTCCGATTAGCCGCTACAGCTCGTTCTCGGGCCTTTTTGGTGATCGTCGAATTCGCTCGTTCCCGAAATCGCGACGCAGATGCGCACGAGCCGACCGGACAATTTGTGCGCTCGATACGAACTTGGTCGCAGAAGAAACTGGCGATACCGAACCAGGTCTAACACCACCGACCTGGCAGAAAAACCGCTGATCTTCAGCAGCGATCTTGCGGCCAGGTCGGTGGTGTTAGACCTGGTTCGGTATCGCCAGCTCTATGGACCGACGATAACCCGCCGGCAAGTTGTCGGGAAGCGCGGTCGGCGGAAAGCAAGCGAGGCGCTCGTGTTCATCACTTAGACTCGGCGCAAACTCACCATCGAGGTCGCAGCGATAGGTCGTGATGAACACGTAGGTGTCTTCGATGACCTCGAAGAGGTACGCATCCAGCAACTCGCCGACACGGACCTTCACACCGAGTTCCTCGTCGATCTCGCGAGCGAGACACTCTTCGCTAGTCTCGCCGATCTCGATCTGACCGCCCGGCAATTCCCACTCCTCTCGCTCGTTCATGAGCAAGACGACCTCGCCGGCTGGGGACTGAAACACACCCTTGATGGAAACGCAGTATCGCAATCGTCAGTTCCTCTCTTCGGTGTTGGGCGGCGAGCTCTGAATCGCCGAAGACGCCCGAGTCGTCGTTCTTGATGAGTATGGCATCGACTTCCGCTCGCAGGGCCGGATTGCCCGGAACTGGCGATACCGAACCAGGTCTAACACCACCGACCTGGCAGAAAAACCGCTGATCTTCAGCAGCGATCTTGCGGCCAGGTCGGTGGTGTTAGACCTGGTTCGGTATCGCCAGCTACATCTTCGCGCCGCAGAAGCGACAGTAGCTCGCGTCCGACATGTGCCCTTGTCCACCGCAGCCCGGGCACGCTTGCCCCGAGACGGCTTCGCTCGATCGAGTCAGCTGTGCGGTCACGATGCCCGTCGGGACCGCGATGATTCCGTAACCGAGGATCATGATGAAGGCCGAGATTGCCTGTCCGAGGCTGGTGTTCGGCGCAATGTCTCCGTAGCCGACGGTCGTCATGGTCACGATGGCCCAGTACACGCCGCGCGGAATACTCGTGAAGCCGTTCTCCGGTCCTTCGATCAGGTGCATCAGTGCGCCGAAGATGACGACCATCATGATGACTGCACAGACGAAGACCTGGATCTTGCGGCGACTCGCATAGAGCGCACGCATGAGCACTTCGGACTCGCTCACGTAGTTGGCGAGCTTGAGGACGCGGAAGACACGCAGGATTCGAACGGTACGAATCACGAGCAGCGCCTGAGTGCCTGGAACCAACACGCTCACATACGTCGGGATGACCGACAGAAGGTCGATGATCCCGTAGAAGCTGCGGGCATAGCTCGCGGGGCGCTGCACGCAGACCAGGCGCAAGAGGTACTCGAGCGTGAAGAGCACCGTGAAGACCCACTCGGCGGTGACCAACGCGGGGCCGAACTCGTCGCGAATGTCCTGGACACTCTCCATCATCACGACCGCGATGCTCAGGATGATCGCAAGGATCAACACGAGATCGAACGTCTTCCCGAGAGGCGTGTCCGACTCGAAGATGATCTCGTGCGCTTTGGCTCGCCAGCCCGTGAGCGTCTTCTCGGATCCTTGCTGCATGCCCGACAAGCTACGGTGTTATCGAACCAGGTTCAAAACCACCTATCGCGGGGAGGCACTTCCTCCTGGTGAGAAGGTCGTGCTACATTGAGCCCGCCTGTGAAACGCCACACGACCCACTCGAGCACCTGGACGAGCGACCGACCGAGGAGACTCGTGGTCCTCATCGTCATGCTCGCACTCGGAATGCGACTGCTCTACGTGCCGGTTCACCTGGCGCAGGAGGAGCACCTTCACTCGAGTGGGCACCTTGTGCTGGACGAGAGCGAGAGTGAAGGCGAAGCGGCCGACGGGCACGGGCACGAGCACGAGCACGAGCACGACTCGGACCATCAGCCGCACTCGGCTCTCGACCACACCTGCGACCTACTCGTTCGGAGGACGCCACAAGAGGAGCGCGCGCTCGCGTCGTATGTTCCGCCGCAACGCCTCGACTCGCGACTCCTCTCCCCGCTCGAGCAGCCCGCGATTCGCTCGCCAGAACCGAGCCCTCCGAGTACCAGAGCGCGCTCTCCCGTCTGGTCCCGAGGACCTCCCGCCTCAGCCTGATTCGTTTCGGAAGTCTGCGCCACTCTCTGACAGAGCGGCGCGACACTCTTCGCGTGAGGTGGCTGGAGTCGCCGCGCGGAGATGAGAATCCCCATAGAACAGCTGTCCGCGCTTCGAGGTCTTTCCATGTATAGATTTTCCGACCGGCCCATCGCCAGTCTTCTCACGCTCTCGCTCTTCTTCCAACTGCCTCTGTTTAGCTGCGCTCCCGTTCCGGTCTCGACCGCCGCTGCCGCCGAGACAGAAGCTGAGCTCGAACCCGTTGTACTCACGATCTTCACCGAGAAGGCGCAGCTCTTCATGGAGTACCCGCGGCTTCTTCCGGGTGTCGATGCGCGCTTCCTCGCGCATGTGACCGTACTCGCGACAGGCGAACCGATACGAACCGGTGAACTCGAACTCGAGATCACCTCCGCTTCGGGCAACTCGATCGTCTTCAGAGCGGAAGAGCCCACTCGCGATGGCCTCTTCATTCCAGTCGGAGCACTGAGCGCTCCGGGCGACTACTCTGGCTCGATCGTCGTCAAGAGTGATCAACTCGAAGAGACCTTCACTCTCCCCGGGCTCGTCGTTCATAGCGATCTAGAAGATGCTCGCACGGTAGCTCACGGCGAAGAGGTGGATGAACCTGCCGACGCGGTCCCCTTCCTGTTGGAGCAGCAGTGGAAGATCGGACTCCTGATGCAACAGGCCGAGCGGCACTCGCTCACTCAGCGCCTCCAGGTCTTCGGCGAGGTCGAGGCGCCGCACCACGCGATGGCTGTCGTGAGCGCTCCGCTGACGGGACGCTTGGTGGCCGGCGAGTCCGGCACGCTCCCCCACCTCGGCGACCGAGTCGAGAAGGGCCAGGTCCTCGCGCTGATCGAGCCGCCGCTCTCGACCACGGATGTCGCGCAGCTTGGGGCGAATACACTCAGCCTGGAGAGCCTGGAGATCGAGCTCCTGGTGCGCGAGCTCGAGCTGCGTTCGAAGGAGCTCGAGGTCGAGCAGGCCGGCCTGCAAGCGGAGGCGCAGCTCCAGTTCGCCGAGAGCGCCCTGACTCGGATCGAGAGCCTGCGCGAGAAGCAGCTCGGCACGGAGGCCGCCCTCGAAGCCGCTCGCCGTGATGTCGCCATCGCACAGCGCGCGACGGAAGGCTCGCGTGCACTGCGCGCCTCGCTCGCCGAATCCTTGGCGAAGCTCGAGGAAGCGCAAGCCCGCGCTCGCTCGCAGCAAGTCGCAACCGGCTCCCAAAGCGCGCGGCGCCTGGCTCTGACCGCGCCCATCTCCGGCGAGATCGTCGAGGCCTACCATGTCGAGGGCGAACTCATCGAAGGCCAAGCTCCGGCCTATCGCGTCCTCGATCTCGCCAACGTCTGGATCGCCGCCCACGTCTCCGAGTTCGACCTCGCCCAGTTCGGCGAGGAGCCTGGCGCGCTACTCGAGCTGGCCGCTTTTCCCGACCGGAGCTTCGACGTGCTCGGTGACATGGCTGGCCGTGTCGTTCAGGTTGGCCGCATCGTGGACCCCGAGACACGCACGGTAGTCCTGCGCTACGAGGCGAAGAATCCGGACGGCCTGTTTCGCGCTGGCATGGTTGCCGACGTCTACCTGGAGACCAACCACACTGCCGAGACCATCGCGATTCCGAAAGAGGCGATCGTCATGGACAACGGCCGCCCGATCGCCTTCGTCCTCGTCCACGGAGAGCTCTTCCAGAAGCGCGACCTAGAGCTCGGCATTCGCGACGGAGAACTCGCCGAGGTCCTGAACGGCATGAGCGAGGGAGAGCGTGTCGTCACGAAGGGCGCTTACCTGGTCAAGCTCGCTTCGGCTTCGCCCGCTGCATTCGGCGCAGGCCACGCTCACTAGGAGCCACCGCCATGATCAACAACCTGATTAAGTGGTCGCTTCGCAACCGACTGGCCGTGCTGCTCGTGTCGGGCATCCTGCTCGCGATCGGCAGCTACACCGCCGTGCGCATGCCCGTCGATGTCTTTCCCGACCTGACCGCTCCGACGGTGACCGTCATCGTCGAGGGGCGCGGCATGGCGCCGGAGGAGATGGAGACGCTCGTCACCTTCCCGATCGAGGCGGCCGTCAACGGCGCCGCGAACGTGCGGCGCGTTCGCTCGGGAACCTCCGTCGGCGTCGCGGTGGTCTGGGTCGAGTTCGAGTGGGGCACGGACATCTATCGAGCTCGGCAGACAGTCAGCGAGCGCCTGGTCGGGATCTCCAGCTCACTGCCGAATGAAGTCGAGGCACCGGTACTCGCTCCGATCTCATCGATCATGGGCGAGATTCTCTTCATCTCCCTGACCTCCGACACGCACGACGCGATCGAGCTCCGCACCACGGCCAAGTCACAGATCAGGCGGAGGCTGCTCTCCGCACCCGGAGTCTCGCAGGTCACGCCGATTGGCGGCGACGAGAAGCAGTACCAGGTGGTGCTCTCCGCACAGCGCATGCGAGCGCTGCAGGTCAGCATGGAGGAGGTCGCGGACGCGCTGCGGGAGGGCAACGAAAACGTCTCCGCGGGCTTCCTGGTCGAGGGCGGAACGGAGTCCGTACTGCGCGGTATCGGCCGAATCGAGAACCGCGAAGACATCGAGGACACGGTCATCGCGTCGCGTCGCGGTCGGCCGATCACCCTCGGAGACCTGGGCGTCGTTCGGATTGGAGCGGCGATCAAGCGCGGAACCGGCTCGGCCTCGAAACGCGGACCGAGCTGGGAGCCAATCACCCAGGATGGGGTCATCCTCGCGATTCAGAAACAACCGACGGCGAATACGCTCGAGCTAACGGAGCGGCTGGACGGAATCCTCGACGAGATCCAAGCCTCGCTCCCCGCGGGGATGCTGATCAACAAGGAGCTGTTCCGGCAGTCGGACTTCATCGATCACTCGATCCGCAACACCACCTCTGCGCTTGTGGAGGGCAGCATCATGGTGCTGCTCGTCGTGATCGTCTTCCTGGCGAGCGTCCGCGCCAGCGTGATTACGCTGCTCGCCATTCCGATGTCACTCGTAACGGCCGCTCTCGCGCTCAAGTTCTCGGGCGCGAGTATCAATACGATGACCCTCGGCGGTATGGCGATTGCCATTGGCGCGCTCGTCGACGACGCCATCATCGACGTGGAGAATGTCGTGAGGAGGCTGCGCGAGAACCGCGCGCTCCCACCGGACGAACGCAGGAGCTCGCTCGAGATCATCTTCGACGCGAGCGTCGAGATCCGGACGTCGATCGTCTTCGCGACCATCATCATCCTGCTCGTCTTCGCGCCGCTGTTCTTCCTCACCGGTGTCGAGGGCAGGCTACTACGCCCGCTCGGCATTGCCTTCTGCGTCTCCCTCGCCGCGTCCCTGATTACAGCGCTGACGCTCACGCCCGCACTGTGCCACTACCTCCTGCCAAAGAGCCGGACCGTGACGCGTGGCGGCGAGCCCTTCGTCGTCACGATCCTGAAGCGCGCCTACGCGCGGCCTCTGCGTTGGGCGATGAAGTCTCCGGCAGCGATTACCGCTCCCGCCATTATCGCTCTGATCCTCGCCGTCATGGGCGCGGCGCGCATGGGCAAGAACTTCCTCCCGGAGTTCAATGAAGGCGCGTTCGTTCTGGGCACCGTCACTCTGCCGGGGACCTCACTGGCGGAGAGTGATGGGCTCGCGAAGATTGTCGAGACGACGCTGATGAAGCACCCGGAGATCCGAGCGATCGGCCGAAGGACCGGGCGTGCCGAGGAGGACGAGCACGTGCAGGGAGTCGAGGCGAGCGAGTTCGAGATCACTCTTGACCTGGAGGCTCCCGAGAGGCTCGGGCTGCCGCCGCGCTCGAAGAGCGAGCTGCTCGACGCGCTGCGCAGAGACGTTGCGGGAATCCCCGGAATTCAGGCGACCTTCGGGCAACCCATCAGCCACCGCATCGATCACATGCTGTCGGGCACGCGCGCGAATATCGCCATCAAGATCTTCGGCGAGGACCTGGCGGTCCTGCGCGACCTCGCTCAGCAAGTCGAGGGCGTCATGTCCGAGATTGCAGGCGTCGTCGATCTCTCGTCGGAACAACAAGCCGACGTGCCGCAGGTTCGCGTGGAGTACCGGCGGGACCAGCTTGCCCGTTATGGCCTACACATCAACGACACCTCGGAGGCGCTCAACGCTTCATTCCGAGGCGCCGTCGTCGGTCAGATTCTCGAGGGCAAGAACACCTACGACCTCACCCTTCGCTTCGAGGAGGACGGAGGCGCGAACCTCGCTGCCGTCGGCGAGATTCTCGTCGACGCGCCGGGCGGGTTCAAAGTCCCGCTCAAGGCGCTCGCCGACATCTACGAAGACCGCGGACCCAACTTCATCTCTCGCGAGAATGTCCAGCGCAAGATCGTGGTGATGTGCAACGTCGCCGATCGCGACATGGGTGGAGTCGTGAGCGATGCCCAGAATTTGATCTCCGCCGGCGTCGACTTTCCGCCCGGTTACTACATCGAGTACGGCGGTCAGTTCGAGAGCGCGACGGCGACCAATCGCCGGCTGACGCTACTCGGTGGACTCGTGATTGTCGGTATCGGCTTCCTGCTCCACATCATGTTTCGTTCCGCGCGGGACTCGCTCTTGATCATGGCCAACCTTCCCTTCGCTCTGATCGGCGGCGTCGTCGGAGCCCACATCGCCGGCGGCGTCATCTCGGTCGCCTCGATCATCGGCCTGATCTCCGTCTTCGGTATCGCGGCGCGCAACGGAATCATGCTCGTCTCCCATGTCCGGCACCTCCAGCTCTACGAAGGCGTGGAAGACTTCACCGAGGCCGTGCGACGGGGCTCGATGGAGCGACTCGCGCCAATCCTCATGACGGCGCTGGCCTCGGGGTTGGCTCTGATCCCGCTCGCGCTCAAAGGCGAAGAGCCGGGGACCGAGATTCTCACCCCGATGGCCTTCGTCATCCTGTTCGGCCTGATCAGTTCGACCTTGCTCAACATGCTGGTAGTACCCGCCCTGTTCGTGCGCTTTGGTAAGCCAGCAACCGCTTCGAATCCGGCCGACGGATCGATGCCATCGAAGCTCCCGGAAGGAATGGAGCCCGTCTGCTCATGAAAGCTCTCCACCTCGTCATCCTTACGGCGCTCGTCGGCGCCTGCGCACAGGTCAAACCGAAGCCCGACTTCGACAGAGCTCGCGAGCTCGTCCACGCGAGTACCGGGCAGAGTGCGGTCTTCGATCCCTACGATGAGGGACTCCCGCCCGAACAACGAGACGAGCTCCTCGAGAACGGGTTGACCCTCGAAGAGGCTCTGCGCATCGCACTCGTCACCAACCACGAGCTGCGCGCCGAGTTTCAAGAGATCGGCATCGCGCATGCCGACTGGGTCCAGTCGCAGCTCATGTCGAACCCGTCGCTCGATGTGCTGGTGCGGTTTCCGCGCGACGGCGGGCGCTACTTTCTCGAGGCTGCTCTCGGGTTCGCGCTGCTCGACCTCTGGAGGGTTCCGGTCCAGTCCGAAGCCGCCCGCCACGAGCTCGAGGCCACCGTCCTGCGGATTGCGCGCAACGCGGGCGAGCGCCTGGCCGACACGCGCAACGCCTACCTCGAGGCCGTCGCCGCGGAAGAGCTCGTTCAAGTCGCCGACGCGAACCTCGCGCTCGCGCAGCGCTTCGTCGCCGCGGTGAGAGCGCGGCGCGAGGCCGGCGCCGCCGACGCGCTCGACGAGAGCACGGCGCGCGGGCCGGAGCTCGTCGCCGACCTCGACCTCCGGACGGCTCGCATCGACGCCGCGAAGGCCAAGCGCGAGCTGGCCAAGTTGCTCTCGCTCGAACACTCCGTGGATCAGCTGCAGTTGAGCGACGCGCTCCCGACGACCGGCCAGCCCCCTCTCGACGCGGAGGCCTTGGTCGCCGCGGCGCTCTCCTCGCGCCTCGACCTGCGGGCCATCGACACCACCGTCGAGGCCATGGACGCGCGCTTGACCCTGGAGGAGCGCAAGGCCTGGGGCGAGCTCTCCGTCGGGCCTAGCTTTGAACGCCCAGCGGTCTTCGGCAGCTCCACCGTCGGTGGCACGGTCAGCCTGGCTCTCCCGATTTTTGACCAGAACCAGGCTCAGGTCGCGCGCGCGGGCTTCGAACTCCAGCGCGTCATGCAACTGCGAGAGTCCGCACGGGTCGCTGTCGCCCAGGACGTTCGCTCGGCCACCCAGCGGGTCAACACGGCCTCCGAGAACCTCTCTTTCTATCGAGAGGAGCTGCTCCCCCAGGCCGAGCTCTCGCTCTCGCTCGCCGAGGAGTCCTACACCTCGGGTCAGACCACACTCGCCGAGCTGGTCGAGTTCCAGCGTGGGCTCGTCACCGCCCGCCGATCACACGTGGTCCTCTGCTTGGAGGCCGCCATCTCCGCGAGTGAGCTCGAGCGTGTCGTCGGTGCGCCGCTCCGCCCGCAAGACTAGCCCCGGAATCGCTTCGCCTTCTTCTCCGCCCTGAAGGAGCTCTGCGTGCAAGCCGTACCTTCATCGACGCCGGGGGAGCGGCTCCCGCGCTCTCGGATCGGATCGGTCGGGTCCTGCATCGGCCCTCCGAACGTGGCGCTCGGCTCCCGCGGATTCAGCCAGTTTCTGGTGAACCCAGTCGAACTCGAGGCGTTGTCGGCTCCTCGCCAATCGCCACCTCCAAGCCCCCCCTATCGCCCCAGAGGCTCCGACTTGTCCCTGCTCTCCAGAGCCCTCCCTCGGGCCTCCGCTCTCTCGCTCAGCTTCCCCCTCCTCTCCACCGTGCTCCAGGCCCAGCAGGTCGTCGACCTCGGAGAGACGATCGTGCTCGCGGACTCCAGCCTCGAGTCGGCCTTCGAGGAGCCCGCCTCCACGCAGCTCATCGGCGCCGATCTGATTCGGGAGCGCGCCTACCGGACCCTGCCTCAAGCTCTCCGCGATTTGCCCGGTGTCATGGTCCAGGAGACGGCGCAGGGCCAAGGCTCGCCCTTCATTCGAGGCTTCACCGGCTTCCGAAACCTCTTTCTCATCGACGGCATCCGGCTGAACAACTCGATCTTTCGCGACGGTCCCAACCAGTACTGGAACACAGTCGATCCGCTCTCCATCGACCGATTGGAGGTCATCAAGGGACCGAGCGCGATTCTGTACGGCTCGGACTCCATTGGCGGAACCATCAACGCGCACACCAAGAATCCGAGCACCTACGGGAGTGGCACCAACTATGGCGGGGAGCTGTTCTACCGGACGTCCAGCGCAGAGCGCTCACACATCGCTCGCGCTGAGCTGAGCGTAACTCGCGATGCGTCCCTCGGCCTGCTCGTCGGTGCCTCGGGCAAGCGCTTCGGCGACCTCGAGGGCGGTCGCGATATCGGAACGATGCCCGCGACCGGCTACGACGAGTGGGACGCGGACCTCAAGCTCGAGAGCTTCATCGATCCCGATACGCGACTCGTCTTCGCCCTTCAGCAGGTGAAGCAAAACGACGTGCCGCGTACGCACCGCACGGTCTTCGCCAAGTCTTTCGAGGGCACGAGCATCGGCTCGGACTTGCGGCGTGACCTGGACCAGGAGCGCCGCCTCGCCTACGTTCAGCTGCACGGCGAGAACCTGGACGGAGCTATCGACTCTTACAGCGCGAGCCTCTCGTGGCAGGGGCAAGAGGAGTCTCGCGATCGCATTCGCGGTAACGGCAATCGCGAATTGCAAGGCGTCGAGGTCGGCACACTGGGCTTCTTCACGCACCTGAAGAGTGACACAGCCGTTGGACGCCTGACCTACGGCGTCGATCTCTATCACGACGAGGTCGACTCGTTCAGCAGCCAGAACGCCTTTCAGGGTCCGGTTGCCGATCAGGCGACCTACGACTTGCTCGGCTTGTTCGTCCAAGACCAAATCGAGGTCACCGAGAGCTTCGACGTGACGGTCGGAGGCAGGCTCAACTACGCCGCCGCCGACGCGGACAGCGTCCAAGATCCTGTGAGCGCCAGCAAGATCGCGATCGAGGATAACTGGAGTGCAGTCGTCGGAAGCGTGCGTTTCCTCTATCGCCTGCATCGCGATGCGGTGAATCTCTTCGGGGGCGTCTCGCAAGGCTTCCGCGCGCCCAACCTCTCGGACTTGACCCGCTTCGACAGCCAACGGACGAACGAGTTCGAGGTGCCGTCGCCCGGTTTGGATCCCGAGCAGTACCTGACCTACGAGCTCGGCGTGCGGACGAGAGGCGAGGCCAGCGCCACGGAGCTCACGTTCTTCTACACGGACATCGAAGACCAGATCGTTCCCTTTCCGACCGGCAACGTGAACGCAGCGGGCGAGTTCGAGATCACCAAAGACAACGTCGGCGACGGCTACATCGTCGGCGCCGAGTTCGGTGGAACGGTCGCGCTGGGCTCCGAGCTCTCCTTGTTTGGAAACTCGACTCTGATGAATGGTCGCATCGAGACCTTTCCGACCTCCGCTCAGGTAAAGCAGGAGGAGTACATCAGCCGATTGATGCCCTTCACCAGCCAGCTCGGCCTGCGCTGGCAGGCTCCGGCCTCGAGCCTGTGGGTGGAGCTGCTCGGGATCTACGCGGACGATGCGGACAAGCTCTCGACACGCGACAAGGCCGATACCTCGCGGATCCCGCCCGGAGGTACGCCGGGCTACGTGGTGCTGCACGCCCGAGGGGGCTGCCGGCTGGGTGAAGGCTCGGCGCTCTCGCTCTCGATCGAAAACCTTACGAACGAGGACTATCGCATCCACGGCTCAGGGCAGAACATGCCCGGGCTGAACTTCATCCTCAGCCTCAGCACCACTCTCTAGACCCACGTGACCTCCGAGCTGCAGCCCAAGCCACTCGAGAAGCCGGCACCGCATCGACGCGGCTTCCGTGCTCGGGCCCATGCGCCGAACCAACCTGGCCAGGGCGCTTTCTCGTCGCGCGCGCTCGCGGCTTCGCTCGTTCTCCACGTCACTCTGCTGGGAACGGTCGGGCTCTCCTCTGTACTCGCGCGATCGAGTTCGGGTGGAGGCAGAGAGCAGAGCATCCTGTTCGCGCGCTCGAACGAGGAACCGGACGCGACCGGCACCTACCTGCGACCGGACCAACTGCCGATCGACGAGACCTCGCCCGAGCTGCACGAGCTGATGCGGGAGCTCTGGAAGACCGAGCTGACCGACGCGCCGCCGGAGCTCGACGAACCGGCGACCCCCAAATTCCCGGCGCCGGAACCTTCCCTCGACCACTACTGGGCGCCGGCACTCTCGGAGCTCGACGAACCTCTGGAGCCCGAGCCGCAAACCGAACAGGTGACCGGCGAAGCGGTGCCCGAGCTCGAACCCGAGCGGCCCGAGGTCTCCGACGAGCCCGAGCCGCTCCTGCTCCGCGCTCCGCCGCCCCCCTACCCGAGCTTGGCCAGCCGCATGAGTTGGGAGGGCACGGTCCACTGCCTCATTCGCGTCGCACCGGACGGGAGTGTGGAGAGCGTGGTGGTCGAGCGTTCCAGCGGCCATGCCATCCTCGACGAGGCCGCGCTCGAGGCGATTCGAACCTGGCGTTTCGAACCGCGGTCCGACCCCGGCGAGCTCCACCACAAGGTGACCTTCCGCATCGCGGAGTTACCGAACCAGGTTTAAAACCACCAACCTGGCCGCAAAACGGCTGCTGAAGGGGAGCGGTTCTTCTGCCAGGTTGGTGGTTTTAAACCTGGTTCGGTATCGCTGCCATGAGAGTGCTCAGGTAGCCGCACACGGCTTGATTGGGCCGCACGAGGTTGAACACGAGAATGCGCGCCGGCGAGTCTGCCGTTTCGTCTCTCGTTCTGCGTGAGTTCGGCGCGGGATCAGCTCTCGCCGGAGTCCTCGAGTTCATCGAGGAGGGTCTGGAACTCCTCCTCGGTCAAGAACTCGGAGAGCTTCTCGAGCTCGAGTCCGTCCCACTCTTCCAGGAGAGTGAGATTCCCGAACCCGAACTCCTCGAAGATCCTGCGGACCTCCCGAACGCGATCGTCACTGGCTATAAAGTCCGACATCTTGAACCTCCTTTGGCTCTCTTAGTCTTCAACCCACTCTCGCCCAATCGAACGCCACTGCGCCCTAGTGCGTGGTTCGCGCGGACACTATGGGGAGAGCTGATCGGCGAGTCGGGCGTTACCGAACCAGGTTTAAAACCACCAGCCTGGCAGAAGAATCACTGATCTTTAGCAGCGGTTTTGCGGCCAGGCTGGTGGTTTTAAACCTGGTTCGGTATCGCTACAGCTGCTCGAGCAACCGCTTGGCCGCCACCAGCGCGGGATCGAACTCCAGCGCCTTGCGCGCGTGGAAGGCGGCCGTCGGGGCTTCACCGGCCTCGAGCAAGAGCCTGGCGAAGGTCACTCGCGCCAGAGCGTTCCGCTCGTAGATCTGGAGCGCGTGCTGCATGAAGAGCAGCGCGCGCTCTCGATCACCCTGCTCGGAGACCCCGAGTCCGACCTCCCAGTAGGCGAGGAAGAGTCGCGCGCGCAGGTTGTCGTTCCAGGGTGCCAGCTCGAGTGAAGCCTCGAAGTGCCCGAAAGCGTCGTCTCCGCTGCCCCCATCGAGCGCGATCTGAAAACCCTTCAAGAACTCCTCTTCGGCGGCGAGCGCTGCGGGCATCCGACCCGCGCTCTCCATCCCGGAGCTCGAGTGCTCGCGGAGCCGCATCAGGAAGAGGTGATTGACACGGTGACGAGCCGAGCGAGGAACGGCGAAAGCTTCCGGGGAGAAGAACTCGTAGCGAGGGTGAGCGAGCGTGTTCTCCGAGGCGGACGAGACGTTCGCTCGAATCTCGGGCGTGTGGGCGATGAAGTTGGTGAGGACCGACTCGGCCGAGGTCAGGCCATAGTTTGCGAGTCCCTCGAAGGCGGTCGGGTCGGCGTCGAGGCGCGCCTGCATCGCCTCGAGGTCGAGCGCGATGCGCCGATGCGATCCAACCAGGATGGTGTTCACCGCGCCGTCCTTGAAGGCCGGCAGGAAGTACCACAGCTGGACTTCGGGGAAGGCGCTCGCGAAAGTGCGCAGGACCATGCGGTACTGTTCGTGGGGCAAGGTCGTCGGCACCCACTGAACGACGACTCCCTCGGGACTCAGCCGCTCGAGCAAGAGCTCGTAGTACTCGCGAGAGTAGGAGAAGCCATTCGACGCGTAGTCCTGCGCCGTCTTCTCGTCGGCGGAGATCACCGAGAAGCGCGCCCGTGAAGTGCGCAGGAAGTTGGCGATGTCATCCACTTCGACCCGCAGCTTCGGACTCGCCAGGACGTCGTGATTCTCACGTGCGAAGTAGTACGCCCCCTCGACCACGCTCGGCTCGATCTCCACGGCGGTAATCGACGCCACGCGACCATGTCGCGCGCTCTCCCCCACGAGCATGCCCGACCCCATCCCGATCGAGAGTTCGGTCGAGACGTCGCCGACCAGGAGCTTGGGCAGGTGGGCGAGCAAGACCTGCTTGTACTCGGTGAAGGTGTTCCCGCCGATCTCGATTCCGTCGACGCTGATCGCGCGCTCCCCCGTCGCCGGATCGACGAGGACCTTGGTCGTGGCCGAGGGGCCTTCGCGGTAGAACAGCACTCGCTGCTCGCTCGTCTGGCTCTCGGAGGGGAATTGGAAGTCGAGCGGAACCTGCGCGAATCCAACCGCCACCAAGACCAGTGCCGCGGCGACGGCGAAGTTCTTGTGCGAGGCGCGAGCGGGGCGCGCAACCAAGACGGTGAGCCCGACGAGCGCATTGAGAGTCGCCATCCCCAGGATGCCGCGCTGGATTCCGAACCACTCGATGAGGATCAAGCCCGGCAGCAGGGCACCCACCACATTGCCGACGGTGTTCACCGCGTAGATGCGACCGACGGTCGAGCCCGTGTGCGCGAGGTCGGAGACTCCGATGCGTCCCATCAGCGGAAAGGTCGTGCCGATCAGGGTCGCGGGGATCCACATCAGGAGCAGTGCGTAACCGAAGCGAGTCGCGATCAGGTCGCTCGCATGGGTCGTCGAAGCACCGACGAGGACGCGAATGCGATCGGGATCCGAGATCGCGAACAAGAGCGGCAGTGCCAAGGCGGCGACCAGACCGATCATGATTTGGATCCAGGCGAAGAGCGCGACCCGGTCGCCCACCCGGTCGACGATGAACCGAATCAGGTAGCCGCCGAACGCCAGCCCGGACAGGAAGGCCGCCAGCATCGTCGTCACGGCGTAAGTGGAGTTGCCGAGCAGGAAGACCAGGGAGCGCGTCCAGTAGATCTCGTAGGCGAACGAGGTCATGCCGGAGATTGCGAGGCCGCCGAGCAGCAGGCGGTAGGTGCGCGGGCTGACCAGCGAGCGGTCCGGGGCGCTCTCGGCCGTGGAGGTCGCCGCCTGCTCGCTCTCGTTCGGCTCACTCTCGTCCTGCTCGCTCTCTTCAGGCGGAGCTGTGGAGAGGCGCCGCGAGGCGATCCAGGCGACCGCTCCGATCACGAGGTTGCCCGCCACTGCCGAGTACACCGAGCCGTGGATTCCGAGAGTGCCGATCAGCACGAACCCGGCCAGCAGAGCTCCCCCCACCGCCCCGAGGACGTTGATCGTGTAGAGCGTGCTCAGGCCTGAGCCGACCGTCGAGAGGCGCGTCACGACGAAGCGCGCGAGGACGGGCAGCGTCGCGCCCATGAGCACCGTCGGCGCCAGCACCAACCCGAAGGCCATGATGAAGCGCGCCGAGGCGAGCACGGCATCCGACTGTCCGAGAGCCTCGTACAGAGCCAGGTAGGCCGGCGAGATGCGCTCTAACAAGAAGTGCGCGAGGAGAGCCGACAGGCCGACGCCCAGCTCGAGCTGCGCGTAGAAGCGCAGTGGATTCCGCCGCTCGTCCGCCCACCTCCCGAGCAGCCAACTTCCGAGCGCGAGCCCCGACATGAAGGCCGCCAAGACGGTCCCCACCGCCAATGCGGTCGTCCCGAAGACGTGCGTCATCATCCGGGTCCAGACAACCTCGTAGACCAGGCCGCAGACTCCCGAGAAGAAGAAGAGCAGGAGTACCAGTAGCCGCGCACTCGGCGACTCACTCTTCGCATGCAGCTCAGCTGAAGGCATGGCCGTCATTATGCATTCGGCGTTACGGAACCAGGTTCAAAACCGCCAGGAGAAGAAGCTGGATGCCCGTAGGCATCCACTTTCCTCTCTCGCCAATTTTGAACCTGGTTCCGAAACGCCGACTCTGCGCACTAGTTGCCGCCGAAGGTCGGAACAACTACGAATGGATTCGGCTCGGCAAGTGGCTCTCGGAAAGACTGAGTGTTCGAAGTTCGAAGGTCAAGACTCGCGATCTAGGAGCTCATCGCAACTCGCAAGCTCCGCTGCCCTCTCTTTCGGATAGTACATATTCCCGCGTGCATTACGGATAGCGCGGGAAGGTCGAAAGCTGGAGTTCTTGGTGCTGTAGACCAGAGGACTTGACGCACGACTCGCGGCGATTACCCCCGCGATCGCGCAACCACCTTCCCAACGCATGAGACCGCTGAGCAGCCCACGGACCGATAGCTGTCGCTTCCGACCGGCTGCTCCGCGACACGATCAAGAGGAGTACCCAAGACCATGATTACTTCGGCAGCACTTGTACTTTTCGCCTGGGCAGCACCGGTCAATCCCGCGCCAGCTGTAGAGCGGCCTGCTCCAGAACTCAACGTTTACTACGAGACAGACTTTCAAGGTCTGAGATTCACAGCCAACTTATATGGCGCTCTGGGCGGTGAGTACGCCCTCATTGCCAGCATGGAAGGAGTCCCTCCGGTCATGCTGGGTCGCGCCGAGATGGGGGAGCCCATCGTCTTCAAAGTCCGTGAGGCTTACCTCGAGGATCTACCTGCACCGGTCCGGCTCTTCGCCGCTTTCTACCGGGGCCGAGAGCTCACCTTCACCAAGCCCGCAGACCTGGTTCTTGGCAGAGAAATGCTCTGCGAGGAACTGAACTTCAACTACAAGATCGGCTCCGACAGAGAGATGCTCCGCGGCCGCCAGATCACCGATGAGTGGGTTGATATGGGAATGCTCGTCTCCGCGCGCAACAACGTATTCACTCACCCGGACAAGGCCATCCTGTTCGACACCGCGGACATCACGGGAGGTGACACTGACTTACTGACCCCCAATCCGGCGGGATTCAACAACGATGTCGCGTTCGGGAAAGTCCTGATCGTCGCCGAGAACGACAGAGACTTGGCGCCGGTCGACAACTTCGTCGATGACCCCGATGACGAGGCCGGCGGTGGAAGCATCTACTTCGACTTCGAAGGCGGTGCGGCTATCTGCTCCGTGACCTTGCTCGACATCGACGAGAAGCCCGGCACCGAGCTGCGCTTCTATCGCGACGGCGACTTCGAGATTCCCGACGAGACGCTGAGTGTCTTCTCACTCGGAGACGGCAGCGTACAAGAGGTCAACTTCGCCGAGTTCGACGTGGACCGCTTCGAGGTCTACTTCGCGGGTTCGGGCGCCGTTGCCCGTGCCGACGTCAGCCCCTGCCCGCGCATGGTCAACTTCGATGAGACCACAACGGGCGTGCCGATGGTCTTCCGCGCCGGCGAACGCATGGAAGAGCAGTACGCCGTCATGGGCTTGCACATCTCCGCGAGAAACAACCATGGCTCGCATCCCGACATGGCGATCCTGTTCGACTCCGAGAACCCGACAGGCGGCGACTTCGACCTGCTCACCCCCAACCCCCTGGTCCCCGGCAATGACACGCCCCTCGGGTACGTCATGATCATCGCGGAGAACGACGTTGACGTCGCTCCCTTCGATGGCTACGTCGATGACCCGGACGACGAGGCGACCGGCGGCGTCATGACCTTCAGGTTCGACAGCGATGTCCTCTTCCTCTCCGCTCACGTCCTCGACGTGGACGGCAAGGAGTTCGACTTCTGGCGTTTCTATGACAAGGACGGCTTCTTACTGGCGCCGGACATCGTCATCCCCGACCTCCCGGACGGAAACGTCCAGGTGATTCAACCCTTCTTGGCGGGCGTGCGTACCGCCGAGCTCCACCTCGGTGGATCGGGCGCGGTGACTCGACTGCAGTACTGCATCGAGACTCCTCCCCCCTGCGGACAACCTCCCGTAGTTCCCAACTAGACTCGAGGCTGGTTTTACCGAACCAGGTATAAAACCACCAACCTGGCCGCAAAAACGCTGCTGAAGATCAGCGATCCTTCTGCCAGGTTGGTGGATTTATACCTGGTTCGGTAAAACCACGAATCTCGCCAGCCGGTCTCCGCCGGCGGCTCGAACCTCGCGGTCAGGTTCTTCCAGGTCCGCTGGCCGAGCTCGAAGCTCCCGATCTTCCCGAGTCGCACCTGTGCCGTGCCGCCGAACCCACGCGTGGTCACGGTGCTCGTGCGACGCCCTTCGAGGAGCGCGAGCCGCTCCACGATCTCCGAGTCGAACCGAACCCCTCTTCCACCGCCGCCCGTGTCGACGACGAAGACCCCTTCGTGTCCTTCGAAGCCAGCACTCACCATGAAGTGACCACCGTTGTAGCGCGCGTCGATCCAGTTCACATCGCGTCCCTCCCAGGATGCGTTCGGCGGGTGGACCGTGAGCTTCGCGGCGAATCGGTCATGTTCCCACTGAGCTTGCGCGAGCATTTCCGATCCGAAGACTCCGGCGAGCTCGACACCGAAAGCGCGAGACAGCGCGCTCAGATCGGTCACGCCGAAGAGCGGCCGGCGCCAGGTCACCGGACCGACGGTGAACGACTCGCAGCGAGCGATGCGAAACCCGAACTCGCCACCCGCTCCTGACCTGACCATCGAGAGCACGACGTCCTGCATCTCGAGCTGGGCGGCGGCGCTCGTGTCGAGGACGGAGTGCGAGGCGCCGGTGTCGAACGCGAACCAGCCGAGATCACGGCCATCGAGGAGAGCGCGCACGAAGGTGTGGCCCGATTGACCAATGCGAACCTCGAGCTCGGGGGCGGCCTTCAAGTCGAAGCTGAAGTCGGGTCGCGCCTGGAAGGATGGCGCGAAGTCTTCGGCGCCAGTGCTCGGCGCACGCCCGAACTCCGCGAACCGCACCTCTCCAATCCTGGCGCCTTTCCTCGAGAAGACCATTCGCTCGGGGTACGCGCCGAGCTCGCTCTGCCCCCACTCGTGAAACGCAATGCTGGCCTCGACATCACCCGACAGGACTCTGGCTCGCTTGACTCGCAGGGAGCTCGCGTCCAGGACAACGCGACCCTCGAACTCTCGGCCTTCCGCTCGCAGCGCGACCTCGAGCTCGTCGCTCGCCCCGCTGTCCAACTCTTCGAGCTCCCAGTGCGAGAGCTCACCGAACCAGTTGCACGCGATGATGGAGTTGAAGAACAGCTCCGTGTCGCGCTCGCTCCCGAACAGCTCATAGGGTCTCCCCGAGTGATCGCGGCCCCAAGCGTGCTTGCCGTCGAAGCCCATGTCGCGCTTGAGCCCCTCCCCGTGGTCCGCGAGAAAGCGCCCGTTCGACTGGAAGACTAGAGTGAAGGGGCTCTGCTCGAGATCGGTCCCCAAGGTTCCGGTCAACTGCAGAGTCTGATCGGTAGCTCGGGTCAGCTCGGCGCGCAGCCGAGCCTCCAGCTCTTCGGGTTGAACGGCGCGCGCCGCAGTGAGCCCGATCGAGAGAGCGACGACAGGGACAACGAGATGGCGGCGAATGTGCATGGCAATGGACTGGAGCATCGAGGACCCGATTCTGTCGCAAGAGATGTCCGAATTTTTTGCAACCCGGCGCACGGGGCGAAGGTATAGGCCGGCATGACCGATGGCGCCGCATGCTCTGCTTTCGAGGAACCCGCGCGTGACGGGCTCGAAGAGCGTCTGGCGGAGATCCAGCCGGAGCTGCGGGCGCACCTCACGCACGGGTCGCGGCGAGTGCCCGGGATGGAGCCCGACGACCTGGCGCAGGAGGTGGTCACGCGAGCGCTTCGCTATCGGGACAAGTACGACTCGACGCGAGCGCTCTGGCCTTGGCTGCGGAGAGTCGCGCAGCACGTCCTGATCGATCACCGTGCTGCGGCCGAGCGAACTCTCGAGACTCCGCTCGAAGTCGAGGTGGAGGCGCCGGAGCAGACTCCGGTAGCAGATGCTCGAGAAGAGCTGGAGCGCACACTCGCCGGACTTCGCCCATTGGAGCGCGAGATCCTTCTGCGCTTCCATCGGAGCGGAGAGTCGATCCAACAGATTGGAAGAGCCATGAACATGCGCGAGGGCACCGTCAAGTCGCACCTCTCGCGCGCCAGGCACAGGCTGGCTGGCTCGAACCGCAAGGAGCTTAACGATGAAGAATGAACTCTGGGACCTGGTCGACGAAGCGCTCAATGAGAGGAGAGATCCGTTCGAGTGTGCAGCGCTCTCGCGCGCCTTGGCGGAAGATCCCGAGGCGAGTCGGAGAGTGCGCTTGCTCGTCGACCGGTTGGAGCGCCTGCAGATAGGCGCGCCGCCGCAGCCGAGCGCGCTCTCGAAGAGAACACCGAAGCTCGTGCTCGCAGGCGCAGCCGCCGCCATCTCGATCGCGTTCTCCGTCTACCTACGACTCGCGGACTCCGCGCCCGCGAGTTCACCCCGCACCGTCAAGACCATCTCTCTGGTCGTCAGCCACAGCTCACCGTCCCCGGCGCGCCCCCAGCGAGTCGTTCTGGAATCACAGCCCGTCGTGGCCTGGTCCCTCCAAGGAGAAAACCAATGATCGCTCTCTCAGCACTGCTCGTAGCCACTCTCTGCCTCCCGGAGCCAGAGCTGCGACGGCCCTCCGACGAGAGCTCGCGCGAGCCCGTACTTCCGAACAGTCTGTTCGAGTCCACCGAGCTCCGGATCTACGACCTGAGCACGTTGACCGGGCATGATCGACACCAGCTGCTCGTGTCCAAGTTCGCACCTTCAGCGGAGGCGAGTACGGTCGACGAAGCACTCGATCGGTTCGACCGGCTCGAACGGGCACGTGAACATGCGAGCCTGAACACGGAGTACTTGCTCAGCTCGCTGCGCCTGCTCATGGAGCCGCCGCTCGTCGAGGACCTGCAGGACATTCGGCATCTCGAAGGCGGAAAGTTCGCGGTCGTCGGAGTGCCGGAGCAGCACGCGTGGATCGAAGGCTTCCTGCGCGCCGCCGATGAATTCGATGGACTGATCGATCTCGAGGCCAAGATCTTCAGGTTCGATGCTGGTCTCCTGACAGGTATCGGAGAGCGAGGCAGCGGTTCACTGCTCTCCAACGATGAAGCCTTGGAGCTGCTCGCTGACCTGAGGACCACCGGCATCGAAGCGATCACCGCGCCGAGGATCACCGCGCTCCCCTTCCAAGGAGCACAATTGAGCGTCTTGAACCAGACCTCCTACTTGAAGGACTACGAGCTCAAGTTGTTGCCCGACCTCAACACGGAGATCGCCGATCCGATCATCGACGTCATCAACAGTGGGGTTCTCCTCGATCTCCGCGCTGTTCCCCTCGCAAACGGCGAGCTCGGGATCTTCGTCGACCTGGAGCTCTCGAAGTTAGCCCTGCCGATTCCCTCCGCCGAGATCGCCATCGGAGCGGGCCACCACGAAGTCACCGTGCAGCTCCCCCAAGTCACTCGCATTCGTGTGGACGGCCACTTCAATGTGCGCTCTGGCGAGACGCTGATGTTGACGACGGCCGATCCGAGCGGCGTCAGTGAGATCATCGTGCTCCTCAAGACGACGCGCGTGATCGGTGTAACCGAACCGAGGCGCTGATCGCTGGCGTTACCGAACCAGGTGTAACACCACCGACCTGGCCGCAGAATCGCTGCTGAAGATCAGCGGTTCTTCTGCCAGGTCGGTGGTGTTATACCTGGTTCGGTAACGCCAGCGTGGCGAGGCTCACGGACTCGAAGGTGGAGCGCACCGTCTCATCGACCTCTTGAAAGAGGTTCATCAAGCGGCAGATCGGCTTCGACGCACTGGGACAATCGGCTCCAGGCAGCTCGCGCAACATGCAGGTATCCGGAGGCGGCATGGGCTCGAAGATGTCGATGATGTCCTGGACCGCGACCTCCGTGGGAATCTGCGCAAGGCGATAGCCCCCTCCCACTCCGCGAACGCCTCGCGCAATTCCAGCACGCGCTAGCTGCTGGAGTACCTTCGCGACGACGTTCTCGGGAATCTCGTAACGCGCCGCGACCTGACTCGCCGTGACCGGCAAGTCCTTCGCGAGAGCCAACTCGAGGGCCGCGTGAAGGGCATAGCGAGTGCTCTTGTTCAGATTCATGGTGGATCTAGGTTATGGCGTCCCGCCTCCGGCGAAAGGACTCGCAGTCCATGTCGAGGCAGAGGCGAGGCGCGGGCAAGAAGCCCTCGCGCTGCAAGAAGACCATCATCCGAGGATCGTCCCAGCTCACTTCTGTCGACACGGTACCGACGCCCAGGCCGAGGAGATTCGTAGCAAGTTGTTCCAGGAGTGCGTGTCCGACGCCGATGCCACGGAAGTCCGGGTGCACACCCAAGACCTCGAGCACTGCCGATGGCTCCGCGATTCCGAAGTCCCCGTAGTACACACGTGCGATCAGGAAGCCAACGAACATCCCGTCAATCTCGGCAGCGAGTGAGACTTCGACGCCGGTCTCGTTCATCGCCATCTCGAGCTTGAGCTTGAAGTACTCGACGCGCCGTCGCCCCGTCGACTTGGCATCGATCGCGATCACTGACTCGAGGTCGCTCGGCCGCAAGCTGCGAACGATGATGTCCTGGGTCTCTTTCGATAATGATTCAGTCTGCATGATTCAGCTCCTGTCCTGGGTCAGCCCATCAGTTGGCCACCGTCCACGCGAAGCACCTGTCCAGTGACATGCCGCGCCATTCTCGAGCAGAGGAACACAACGGCCCCTGCGACGTCATCGGGTTGGCCCGCTCTTCCGAGCACGGTCTCCGCGATTGATTGTTGTTTGACCTCCGCCGGCAGGTCCGCGGTCATGGCGGTTTCGATGAAGCCGGGAGCGATCACGTTGACTCGTACGCCATCACGGCCAAGCTCGCGAGCAGCCGACTTCGCCAATCCGATCAGCCCCGCCTTACTCGCCGCGTAGTTCGCCTGCCCGAGTTTTCCGCGCTCGCCATTGATCGAAGAGATCATCACGACGGAGGCGCGGTCCGAGCGGCGCAGGTGCGGTGCAGCGGCGCGCAACAGAATGAACGCCGAGTCCAGGTTTACGCTCATCACCGAGCGCCACTCTTCGTCCTCCAGCTTCCAGAGCACCCGATCGCGAGTGATTCCGGCACAGTGAACGAGGAGGTCGATGCCGCCGTGCTCTGTCGACACGCTCTCGACCAGCTCGTCGACTTGGCCGCGATCCGTTACGTCGCAATGCACATGCCCGGTTCCCTTCGCCACGTCGAGCCCGATCACGCGCACGCCTTCGGCCTCGAGCAAAGCGCAGACCGCGTGGCCAATGGCTCCCGCCGCTCCGGTAACCAGAGCGACTGCACCATCGAGACCGAAACCCGTCACGCTCCGGCTCCCGCCTTCTCGGCAGCGAGCGACACGCCCAGCTTCTCGACCTTGCGCGCGCGAAAGGCTCCCCAGATCGCCGCACCGATCGCGCCTGCCAGGGCAGAGTTCTCGTGCGACCGAATCTCGAACGGCTTGCCGGTCTTGTTCACCGTCTCGCGCATCGCCGACATCAGCCCGATGTCGGCGGCCAGACCGCCGGTCACGAGCACGACCTTCTTCGCCTTCGCGGAGTTGAGCAGCTTGATGTAGCGGCCCGCCATCGAGAGGTGAATGCCCTTGAGGATGTTCGCTGTCGAGATCCCGCGCGAGACCATGTTGATCACGTCGGTCTCTGCGAGAACCGCGCAAATGGAGCTGCACTGCTCCGGCTCGTCCGCTTCGAGTGAGAGCGAGCCGATCTCGGCCATCGTCACACCGAGGTAGCGACTGATATTCTCGAGGAACTGACCTGATCCCGACGCGCACTGGCTCGTCATGCGATAGCCGAGCACCTTGGCGCGCTCGTCCATGAGGATCGCGCGCGCGTGTAGTGCACCGACGTCGATACATGCATCCGCTTCCTTATCGAGGAAGCGCGCGCCTCGCGCGTGCGTCGTCATGCCGTAGAAGTGACCCGTTCGAAACTGAACGACCTCGCCCTCTCCGGTCGTCGCGATATAGGCCAGGTCGCTCTTGTTCAGCTTCAGCTCTTCGAGCGCCGTATCGAACATGCCCTCCGCCACCGCCTCCGACTCGCGTCGACGAATCCGCTCCGAGCGCCCGTACAGGAGCTCCTGCTCGCCACCCTCGTCGCGAATCAGAGCCAGCTTGATCGAGGCCGATCCCACATCGATTCCGAGCGCTAGTTTCTTGTCGTTCTTCATGCCGCCGGCACCTCCTCCAAGCTTCGAACCGCAAAGATCGCAGCGCCGAGCGCTCCGGTGTAGATCGACTCCGGCGAGATGTTCATGGTCACCTCGCCATAGTTCTCCTCGATCAGCTTGCGCAGCGCTTTGACCGCAGCCGCGTTGTTCGCCACGCCGCCGGTAAAGGTGAACTCGTTCTTCACCCCACCCGACCGCGCGAGCAGTGACATCGCGCGGAGCGTGATCGCCCGGTGCAAGCCGGCCAGAATGTCCTCGCGCTTCTCACCGAGCGAAAGCCGCTCGCGAAGCTCTGCGCCGGCAAACACCGTGCAGGTCGAGTTGATGCGAACGGGACGCTTGGCCTGGTTGGCGAGCGGACCGAGCTCGTGCAGCCCGAGGTTCATCTCGTCCGCGATGTAGCCGAGGTAGCGCCCACAACCCGCCGCGCACCGGTCGTTCATCTGGAACGAGGTCACGATTCCGTTGCCGTCCACCTGAATGGCCTTCGTGTCCTGTCCGCCGATGTCGAGCACCGTCCGCGTTCCCGGGAACATGGTGAAGGCGCCCAGCCCGTGGCACAGGATCTCGGAACGAATCTGCGCGTCGTCGAAGGGCAGGCGCGCGCGGCCGTAGCCGGTGCCCACACTGGCGAGCTTCTCGAGCGGAGTGGCCATGGCCTCCTCCACTGCTCGCTTCATCTCCGGCGAGAGCTCTTCCACTCCCGCAATCGCCGCTCGAATGCAGTCGTCGAAGCCCTCCGCGTTCGTCTCGACATTCTCGACGACGAGGATCGCCTTGTCGTAGAGACCGACGAGCGTGTCGAAGCGCGGCTTCGTCGCCGCCGACGAGCAGCCGCCGCCGCGCGTCAAGTCTTCGGCCTTGCGCATGTACTGACTGCCGGCCAGGTCGCGGAAGAAGTCACTCTTGCGACGCGCTCCCGGCATGAAGAGCTCGCCCGCCCTGGCCTCCAGGTCGCGCAGCAGCTCGTCCACCGCTTCGAGCTCGGTCGGGCGAAGCTCCGACGCCGGGTCCGCAACGAACTTGCGCACCACGCGGTCGAGCTCGGCCAGCTGTTGTCGGTACTGCTCTTCGTTGAAGCGCTGCTTCAGCTCCGCGAGCCGCTCTTCGCGGACCGCGCCTTCGATTCCCGATCGATCGAGCGCCGCGCCGATCATGCTGAACCGCGCGTCGACGAGCGCCGCTTCGAGCGCGACCGAACAGGCCACGTCGTAGTTGCTCCGGCTGTTCGTGATTCCGCGTCCCTGAATGCGCGGCACTTCCGAGTCCGCGTCCAGGACGATGGCCTTCGTGGTCGTAGAGCCCAGGTCGATTCCAACCGTGTACCTCATCGAGCCACTCCGCTCGAGCGCTTCTGCTCGATCATCTGGAAGTAGGACTCGAGCCGGTTCTTGATGTTGGCCGCCGAGAAGTAGCGCGGGTCAACCAGGTCGCTCTCGATGAAGCCACCGGGTACGCCCGTGCGGTTCTCGACTTCGCGCAGCATCATCAGCTGTCCCGCACTGAACGAGTTGCAGCTCTTGACCGAGTTGATCAGGAGCCCGTCCGCCTCGTAGTCCTTCACGTAGTTCGAGAGCTTCTCGACGCGCGAAGGCAGGTTCAGGTTCGTGTAGCAGCCCAGGCAGTACTCGGCCAGGCTCTCGAGCGGGCGATCAGGATCGTGGCGGAAGCCGTTGTCATAGACGCCACCGACCTTCGTGTAAGTGCTCGCCACAACCACGGCACCCTCGTCCGTGAACATGTCCCAGAACTGCCGGAAGCTCGTCCAGTTGGGCGGGCCCTCGATCACCAGGCGATACTTCTCTTCCTCGAGCTCGCCCTTGGGAATGATCGGTCCCTTGCCGAGTCGCAGGCGCTCTTCGACTTCCGCGCGCAGCTCGGCGTAGTAGTCCACCGCATCCTGCGTCCCGCGGAAGGCCGTGAAGATCGGGCCGATGTAGTAGACGCCTCCGAAGTAGGCGTCGATCGGCGAGGGCTTGTTCTTGGCCGAGTCGAGCACGACACACAGGTCATCCTCGGCCTTGGCCGAGCGAGCGAGCAGCTCCTTGAGCTTGTCCTCGTCGTACTTCAAGCCGGTCGCCTTCTCGAGCGCCGGGATCGTCTTCTTGCGGAGCTGATCGACGACGTAGGTGCGCATCTCGTTCGTGATCCGGCCATCGGCCTGATACGGAACGTGCAGCATCGTCACCGGGCAGTCGTACTCCTCGCGCAGGAGCTCGAACCACTTCAGGAAGGTGAAGCACCCCGTGTAGCTCAGCAGCAAGAGGTCGGGGTTCGGCAGGCGCTTGCCCGTCGGCCCGATGTTGCCCGAGCGCAGCATGCCGATGTCGCACTTCACGTAGGTGCAGACGTCCTCGCTGTGCCCCTCCTTCTCGGCCAGGGCGATGTAGTCCTTGCTGAGCCCACGCATCCCCGACTGGAGCGCGTTGATCTCCGGCAAGACCGGATTGACGTCGAAGGCGAGCAGCAGCTCGGTCAGGTTGCCGGGGACGAAGGTGTAGACACTCTTCTCGCCACGCTCTTCCGACACGGAGAGCCGATCGAAGTGATCGGCGATCATCCGCTTCTGGCGATCCTGGCTCTTGTCCTTGGCGGCGTGTGTTTCTTCGGCGGTACTCATACTTCACTCCAGAGCTTGATCGAGTCGGCGAAGGTGCCCGCCTGCTCGCGAATAACCTGAAACTGTCCGGTGTCCTCGCTGTACTTGAACGCCGTCCAGGGAATGCCGGCGCGCGTAACGGCGGCCGTGTCCATGGGCTGGTCGAGCAGAGCGGGATCGCAAAAACTCGGCGCGCAGAAGAGCACGCCTTCAGCACCCGACGACTGGACGCGTTCCACGAGCTCGCGGCCCTTCTCGTCCTCGTCGATGTAGCGGGTCGGGCAAGCGAAGGCATCGTTCAAGAAGGAGTCGACGATCGCTCCGAGCGGATCGCCCTCTTCCGCGATGTCATGCTTGAACCAGCGCGAGACCTGCACGAAGTCGTCGTCGACGATGTAGCAGCCCGCGCGCTCGAGGGTCTTGATCAGACCGAGTGGCGGCTGCTCGCAGAACGAGCCCATCAGCAGCACGCGCGCCTGGTCCATCGGTGTGCGGTTCTCCTCCGCGAGCGCGAGCTCGAGGTAGCGATCCATCAAGGCCGAGTGTTCCTCGACCGGCAGGACCAGCCCCGCGCGCAGGACGACATACAGCTCTGCCGTCGGAACGCGCCACGGCTCGTTACGGCGCAGCTCGTAGAGCGCGCGCACGCGGCGCCCGTTCTCGTTGTAGACCTTGATCGACTCGCGCAGCGCCGCAGGCTCGATCGGCTTCGCGCCCGCCTCGACCAGCTTCGCGGAGAGGCTCTCGAGGTCGTGGCGATAGAACTCGCCGCCCATCTCGGCGTGGAAGTCCTGCGGCACGTCGAGGTAGTGCACGAGCTTCGTCGGGAACATCATCTTCCACATGCCCGACAGGTTGCGGATCACGTCGCAGATGGCCGGGAAGATCATCCCGTCCAGGCAGTCGAGGCTTCCGTTCAGGCCGAGCTCGATCGTGCTGCGTGGGATGTGGCAGATGTAGGACTGGTAGTACGCGTCGCCGCGAATGATCTCGATGTCGCCGGCGCCCACGATTCCGACGGGGAGGACTCCCTGAGCGTGCAACAGCTCGCGCGGGATGTAGGTCGGCATGAAGCCGATCGCGGTGCCGCCTGTGCGCTCCTTCCACTCGCGAACGCTGGGCAGGCTCGTGTCGCGCATCAGCTCTTCGCAGTCGTCGATGAGCTGTTGAAGGGGACTTGCGGTGGTCGGGGCTTCTACCGTTGTGGTCATGCGTCACTCCAATTCGGCTTGCGCTTTTCGAGGAAAGCACAAATGCCCTCCGGCGCGTCTTTGGTGACCATCAGCTGGTCGAGATAGATGCGCTCGAGCTCTTCGATGTCGCGCTCGAAACGGCGTGCGTAGTCGAGCCGTGCGGCGCGCGTCGCGAACCGCAGCGAGGAGGCCGAGTGCGGGAGCAGGTACTCGCGCACCCACTCTTCCGCGGCGGTCTCCGGGTCGTCCGCGAGCTCGTCGACGAGCCGCAGCTCATGGGCTTCGTCGGCCTTCACGGTGCGTCCCGTCAGGAGCAAGTCATCCGTCGCGCCGCGACCGATGCGCTCCGCGAGGATGGCGGAGGCAACCGGCGCGAAGACGCCCAGCTTGATCTCGGGCTGACCGAAGCTCGCGTCCGGGTGCGCGAAGATGCGCTGGCAGAAGGCGACCAGCTCGAGGCCGCCACCCAGGCAGCACCCGCGCACGCTCGCGAAGACCGGGACGCCGGATGCGGTGATCGTTCGGAACAGCTCGTGGAAGCCGGCGAGCATGCCGGCGACTTGATCGGGCTGGTGCTCTTCGACACTCGCGCCGAAGCAGAAGTGCGAGCCCTCGCCCGCGAGCAGGATCGCCTTGAGCTGTGGCTCGGCAGCAGCCGCGTGGAAGACCTCGGTGAGCTCGGCGGTCATCTCCGCGTCGAGGACATTGCCTTTCGGTGAGTTGAGCGTGACGCGCCAGAGCGCGTCGCCTTCGACCCGCTCCAGCCGGAGCTTCTTCGAGCTCAGTGCATGTGCGACATGGAGAGTCATACCGTCTCCTCCTCGATGTCCAGCTCGAGCTGAACGAATGGACCGCCACAGAATCCTTGGCGGCGGAACAGTGAGAGCATGGGGACATCGGTGCGGCTCACCATCGTTCGCAGTGAGCTGACTCCGAGCTCACGGAAGCGCCGCTTCGACTCGGCCAGGAGAGCGGATGCGCGACCCCGGCGCGCCGTGTCGGGTCGGACGCCGAGCGCGAAGATCCAGCCGCACTCGTCCGAGCCGAACTCGAAGGCGCGCACTTCGCCGAACAGGTAGCCCTCGAGGCCCGTGTCACCCACCACGGCCAGGCCGATGCAGCCATCGTCGCGAAGGAAGCGCGCGAAGACATCCGCCCAGTAGGACTCGAGCTCGACTCCCGCCTGGTCGGTCAGCATCTCGTCGAGCGCGACCACGTCCGCGAGGTCGGTCGGCAGGAGCGTTCGAACAGAGAGCTCTACTTCGACGGTCATACACTCGCTCCGGCGGAGGCGGCTTCGTGAGCGGGCTCGAGCAGCTCATCGATGAACTCGGGGCCCCACTGGGCACCCTCCGCCAGTCGCTGGCGCATGTGAAGGAAGTCTGCCTCGCGACACTCACGACCACCCTCGTGGAAGGCGCGGAAGCCTGTGCGGGCCTCGGTCATCATGTTCAGCGCGAGCCACGCGCGGTTCGTCTCCTTGTTCGCGTCCCACGTCGCGAGCTTGTGCTTGCGCACGCTCGCGATGGTTTTCGTCAGGCAGCCCGGGAAGGTCATGGCGAGCTTGCCGACCAGCTCGTCGACGGCCTCGTCCAGTCGCGTCAGGTCGACAGTGCCGCTCTTGAGCAGCGCCTTACCTTTCGCTCGCGCCTCGCCCGTCAGGAACTCGCCGTGAACGATGTCGCCGAACTCATCGAGCCAGCGCGTCGTCTCTACCAAGGGATTCGCGACATACTTACCGTCGACCTTCAGGCCCGGAACGACCTTCGTGATCAGGCCGAGTCGCCGCGCCTTCTGGGCGCTCCAGTGCTCGCACAGTGTGCAGCTCTCCATGCCCGCCTCGACTCCGACGAAGAGCGGGAGGAAGTCCGTGCTTCCGCCGTCCGGTGCCGAGCCGTGCCTGGGCCCCGCCTGTCCGAAGACGGCCAGGTCCTGCGCCACGGTGAAGTCGCAGGCCATTCCGATCTCTTGCCCACCCGCGATGCGCATGCCGTTGACGCGGCAGATCACGGGCTTGTCGCACATCAGGATCGCGCTGACCATGTCATTGAACAGCCGCATGTACTGCGCGTACTCCTCGGGCCGACCGGCGTAGTACTCGGCGTACTCGGCCGTGTTGCCGCCCGTGCAGAAAGCGCGGTCGCCGGCACCCGTGAAGATGACGGCGACGCAGGCTCGGTCGTTGCTCGCCCGGCGCATGCCGAGGATCACGCCCTTCACCATCTCCGTCGTGTAGGAGTTGAGCTGCTTCGGGTTGTCGAGCGTAATCCAGACCGTGTGCAGGCCTTGTGCTTGCTCTAGGGGCTTCTCTTCGTAGCGAATGCCGGGTACGTCGAGGTGCTCGGCGAGGTCGTGGTTCTTGAAGTTCATGTCAGGATTCCGGAAGGAGGACAACGCGGCGAGAGACTTCGTGGGCGTGCACGGCCGCGAAGGTCTCGTTGATCGATGCGAGCGGGCGGCGCTCGATGAAGGGCTCGAGCTTGACCGCTCCGCTGAGTGCGAGGTCGACGATGGCGGGATAGTGTTCGGGCAGGCAACCCCAGTTGCCGCGCGCCGTCGCGTCGAGTGCCATCAGGTTGCTGAGCCGCAGCTCGACCTTCTTCGGCGTGTAGCCGACGATGCCGAGGAAGCTCGCTTTTCCGAGCAGCCCGAACGCGGTCGCTTGTCCCGCGGGCGTTCCCGAGGTCTCGAAGATGCGCCAGCGCCAGGACGGAATGTCGTGCGCGGCAGCGAACTCTCGGACGCTCATCTTGAGCGCGCGGAAGTCGAGGTCGGCGGCGGAGAGCGGGAGCTCGGCACCACAATCGCTGAGGACTTCGAGTCGAGCGGCGTCGACGTCGATGGCGACGACATGCGCGCCCATCGAAGCGGCGATCTGAACGCCGAAGCCCCCCACTCCTCCGGCACCGACGAAGACCGCGAGGTCTCCGGGCTGGAGGTCACTGCGCAGGAGAGCCTGGTAGGGAGTCGAGACGGCGTCGGCGATGACCGACAACGCGGCCAGGTCGAGACCGGCGCGATTGATGTTCTTGTCGGAGAGGTCGGGCACCGGGCACAGGCCGGTCGCGGGAACTCGCACGTACGTTCCAAAGCCGCCGTGGACGTCGTTGCCCGGGAAGATCTGGTCGGGACAGACCGAGCCTTCGCCAGCCTCACAGGCGGGACACGTGCCGCAAGGAATCACGGCGGGCACCACGACCTCTCGGCCGAGCCACGCCTCCTCGCCCTCACCCGCCTCGACCACCCGACCGCTGATCTCGTGACCGAGCGTGAGCGGGAGTCCGTGTCGGGTCGGTACGCCGTCGTACACGAACCCGAGGTCAGTGTGGCAAACGCCGCAGCCGACAACTTCGATCAGGACCTCGCCGCTCTCCGGCACTTCGTCTCGCTGACCGAGCTCCATGGGAGCGCCGGGTTCGCGGAACATCCAGGACTCGATGTGCATGGAACCACTATTCGGAGCGATTTCGGCATTACCATACCTAAATACCTCTTTACCCCCAATATCCCCCCTTAAACCCCCACAAGGGCGTATTCGAGTCGCCATTCCGGCCCACAAATGTTCTCCTCCGCCGATGACCGACTACCCGGAGAAGACCTGTGAGATCGACGCTCTCGTCACCCACGCCAAGCTCGTCGCGGCCGTCCTGGCCGATCACAAGACCCAGCAAAGGCGCAACGGTGTCTATGGCTACCCCGGTGAGCAGTTCGAGCTCGAGGGCCAGAGCTTCGTCATCACCGGCCTGCGCCGCGAGACGATGGCCGACATGACCGAAGCCGACGCGCAGGCCGAGGGCTACCCGAACCTCGCCATGTACAAGGACCTGATCCAACGCATGCACCCCGGCATGGAGCTGGACGACAGCGCCAAGGTCTGGGTCCACGAGTTTTCGCGATTACCGAACCATCAGGTTTAAAACCACCAACCTGGCCGCAAAACCGCTGCTGAAGATCAGCCGTTCTACAGCCAGGTTGGTGGTCTTAAACCTGGTTCAGTAACGCCGCTAGCTCGACGAGGCGGTTGGCGTAGCCCCACTCGTTGTCGTACCAGGCGAGCACTTTGACGAGGCATCCGTCCGTGACTCGGGTGGAGAGTGCGTCGACGATCGCGCTGCGCGGGTCCCTCGCGTAGTCCGCGCTCACGAGTGGGCGCGTCTCGTAGCCCAGGATGCCGCGGAGCGTGTCGCTGTTCGCCGCCTGCTCGAGGAGCGCGTTGACTTCTTCGACCGTGGTGTCGCGCGCAACCTGAAAGACGCAGTCCGTGAGGGAAGCGTTCAGCACCGGCGCGCGGACGGCGATGCTGTCGAGCTTACCCGCGAGTTCTGGAATGATCAGCGTGACGGCGGTAGCCGAGTTGGTGGAGGTCGGGATCAGGCTCAGCTGCGAGGCGCGGGCGCGGCGAGGATCCTTGTGTGGAGCGTCGTGAACCGACTGGGTGTTGGTCGGGTCGTGGATGGTCGTGACCAGGCCGCGCTCGATGCCGATTCCGTCGTGCAGGACGCGAACGACGGGAGCGAGACAGTTCGTCGTGCAGGAAGCGGCGGTCACGATGCGCTCTTGTCCGAGGTCGAACGACTCGTGGTTCACGCCCATCACGATGTTGGGCGGACCGTCCTTCACCGGCGCCGAGACGACGACGCGCCGTGCGCCGCGTTCGAAGTGGGGCTCGAGCTGGGCGGGCGTGCGAAACTTGCCGCTGCACTCGAGGACGAGTTCAACGCCGAGGTCACCCCACGGAATCTCCGCCGGTGCTGAGTGCTGTGTGAAGGCGACCGCGGTGTCCGCGATCACGAGCTCCCCGCCCGACTCGGACGCGGAGTGCGACCAGCGCCCCTGGACACTGTCGAACTCGAGTAGCAAGGCCATCGTCTCGGCCGTCGCACTGGGCTCGTTGATGGCGACGAACTCAAGGTCGTCGCGCTCCCAACCCGCGCGAAGCGCGAGCCGACCCATTCTCCCGAAACCGTTGATTCCAACTCTCATCGCAGAGCGTTCTCGGGCAATGCCCGACCACGGGTCTTGAAGGAGTCGTTCTCGCGCTCGATGCAGCACCCGCCAGACTCGCTCAACTCAGTGGCTCTGCGAGCGTCCTTGACGAGCGCCGGATTCTCGTCTCGGCTGGCCTTCGAGCAAGACATAAGCTTTCGCTCAATGCCGGAAGTCTGTATCGCCAGGCAACAAAAAGTCCCCTGGCCATCGCGCCGGGCGTCGACTAGACCGTTGCGTCGCAGATTGGCCAAGTACCGGGAAGCCGAGGTCTGGGAGATCCAGCGGAGGTCGGCGGGATCCCCCACAAGGAGTTCTTCGGAACTCAGAAGACGCAAGACTCGGAGGCGAGTCCGGTCTGAAGAGGCTCCGAAGGTGTGCTCGATCGATTCCATAGGTGAAACATATATTCGCCCGAACGAATTGGGAAACTGAGCAATGGAATCGAAAACGCTGGGCATTCCGAGAAGTATCTAGACCGAAGCAATGCAGCTCTTGAGCCCACGCGACGAACGGACGCGAGTGCCGCCCGAACTTCCGATGATCAGCTCCGACTGCGCGCCGTGCGCGCCTTGGAACGCGAGCTTCGGGCGCTCCGGAGAGCGATTTTGAAGACCTCGTCCACATGCGACACGAAGTGTGTGTGCTGCCGAGCCTGTACCTCCTTGGGAACCGTGGCGTATTCGCTCGCATTTCCCTTGGGGACAATCACGTGTCGAATACCCGCTCGATCGGCGGCGAGCATTTTCTCTCGCAACCCACCGATAGGAAGGACCGTCCCCTGCAAGGTCAGCTCTCCTGTCATGGCGACGTCTTGCCGAACGGGGCGCCCCGAGAGCAACGACGCCAGAATCGTGGCCACCGTAATTCCAGCCGAAGGACCGTCCTTGGGGATCGCCCCTTCAGGAAAGTGGATGTGGATGTCCGACTCCTGAAATACCTGTCGTGGAATCTTCAGCGCCTCGGCGCGGTAACGAACATAAGAGAGAGCTGCCGCTACCGATTCTTGCATGACCTCGCCGAGCAAGCCGGTCAGAATTGTGCGACCCTCGCCCGACATCAAGAGGGATTCGATTGGCAGCAGGTCGCCGCCGCTCTCAGTCCAGGCGAGCCCCGTAGCGCAGCCGACCAGCCCCTCCTTCGCCCTCAGCTCTCGCGCGTAGATGGCCGGACCCAGGAGAGACTCCAGGTTGCGAATGGTCACCTTGAGACGAGAACGAGGTCCCTGCGCGGCACGAAGAGCATAGGCCCGGCAGATGGTCTCCAGTCTCTCGCGCAGTTCCGCCAAACCGGCTTCACGCGTGTAGTCGCGTATGATGCGCTGGATCGCGGCATCGGTAATTTTCGGAGAGAAGTCGTCCAGTCCAGAGGCCTTGATGACCTGAGGCCAGGTGTGATTGCGAGCGATCGCGAGCTTGACCTGATCGGTGTAACCCGGCAACTCCACGACATCTACGCGAGGCCAGATCTGTTCCGGGATGTCGTCGACAATGCTGGCGGTAACGATGAAGAGAGCTCGCGACAGGTCGAACGGGACGCCGAGATAGCGATCCCCGAACTTCGCATTGCGCGCAGGGTCGAGACCTTGCAGAACAGCGCCAATCAGGTCGTTCTCTTCGAGCAGGTCAAAATCGTCGACCAACAGAATCGGGTTGATCGCGCCAGCCTGCTTGATGGCCTCGAGAATATTACCGGGCCGTGCCAGTGGTTCGGTGAGAGGCATTCCCAGGACATCGGCTTCATCCCGGACCGCGCGCAACGGAACACGCGCGAGCGGCAGGCCCATGACTTCTGCAAGCGTATGCGCGAGCGTTGTCCGCCCGGAACCGGGAGGGCCGACAATGGCCAGTATGGACCTCCGAGACGCTCCCCCCAGTCTGCGAATCGCCAGGAACTCCAGCAATTGATCGCGCGCATCCTCGAGGCCCGGATGCCTCTCGTCCAGGATGCGTCGCGCGCGGCGCAGGTCAACACGAACGGGAAGCTCACGCTCCCACGGCATCGCAAGCACCCAGTCTACGTAAGCGCGAATCGTCGAACCTTCGAGCGACTCAACAGAGGAGTCGCGCAGTCGGGCCACTTGACGACGCGCTTCCTCGGCTACAGCTCGAGGCAGCGCGCTCGTCTCGATGCGATGATCGAGCTTGCGACGCGCTGCTTCCTGAGGATCGAGTTCATCGAGCTCGTGTCGGATGATCTCGAGCTGCTCCCGAAGCAGTGCTTCTCGACGAATTCGATCTTGGCTGTCGTCCGTCTTCGTCGAGATCTCTTCACGTATCCGGGATCGGGCGATTTCCTCCTCGACAAATTTCGTCACCAGGATCAGGCGCCTCCCCACATCCAGGCATTCGAGGACCTGGCGCCGCGCGTCGTAGCCGAAGGGCAGCCGGTTTGCAAGGAGGTCGGCAAAACGCGAGCCCATGGACTCGTTGAGTTGGGCGACTTTCATGAGCTCATCGGGATGTCGAGGGTCCAACTCGATGAGCTCTCTCAAGCTCGCAATTAATCTCGCGGTCAGCTCGCGTTCGCGCGCTGGAGGCGGATTAGGCTCCTCGACGCAAGATACTTCGACCACATAGGTCGGTCGCGACGAGAGAACCTTATCGATTCGTATTCGACGCATGGCCTGAAGCACGACCTGGGAAGATCCGTCGCCCATCTCCATTCTACTGAGGACTTTGCACGCGACAGCGATTTTGGCGATGTTGCGCTTCGCGAAAGCGGAATCTGAGCTCACCAGTGCTGCAGCGGCAACGAGCTCGTCGCTCTCGTCTAGCTCGTCCAGGACAGTCAAATTGAACGAACGAGTAATCTGCGTCGAGACCACTTGAAGTGGCAGTGGCACGACACTCTTTAGTACGAGCAACGGAAGTGTCTCGGGAATATCTCGTGACAGGCACTCCGAGGCAAGCGCAGCACCTGCTCCGCAGGTCGCTCTCGCGACCGACTCCTCAGCCCTCATGTCGTCGCTAACCGACTCATTCTCGCTCTCGCAATTCGTGCTATTCATGGGAGCATCCTCGAGCTGGCTACGAGCGTACTCACGTGCGCATCAGCACGCTCGGCGGCTACAGATTTGGAGACCTCGCCCCACGAGCGTGTCCAGTCGACGCTCACAAGCTGTACCTCTTCACGTCAAGCACAGCAGAGAAGCTGCGAACTGGACAGGAGGTCGGAAGGGCTGTTGGGCGACGGAAGTTCACTCCTTCGCCATCGGAACGGAATGACACGGTTGGAACCATCACACAGCCACGTGATCTTGACTGCGACACATCGAACACCCGCAGCCACACACTCTTAGTCGGACTATTGCGCGGCAGAGCGCCGCTCTAGCACGGGCGACATCGATGCCCTCATTCTCTTGGTTCAATCTGTCGAGGGCACGTTTCATGGCTCCGTGAGCGCGATCCTCGCTGACATCCGGTCGGCCGTTGAAAAACTCGACGATCAGCTTGACTGTCCTCTGGCTCACTTCCGCAAAGCCGTCACCAATGGCCATCTGTTCACTCTCTCCATCTTCGTGGACGACGAGAATAACTCCGCACCGAAGCAGAGCAGTCATTCGAGCATGGCTGGGCCTCACGCCCATCGAACCGTCCGCGCCAGGCAGCCGCATGGAGCGCAACTCTCCGCGAAACAGTTTTCCATGAGGAGTGACAACGGAGAGGGAAAACGTGCGCCTGCTCATGCTCTCTTCATCCGCATCGGAGCTCGTGATCGAGCTCGGCCAAGTCTTGCGATCCACAAGTCTCTCATGAGGAGAGCTCCGGTCGACTGCCGGGCAATGTGCGCACATCAAGCCCGAATCGTTTAGTAGCGCAGCCCGAGATACAGCGCACCGCCTCCTCGACATCATCCGTAAGGACGAGCGCGCGGAGGTCTTCTTCGGCAATGGCCTGATGAGCCAGAAGTGTCTGCCCGAGCGCGTCCAGCAGAGGCTTCCAGTAGTCGACTCCCATAAGAATCAGCGGAAAGTCCCTGATCTTCCCCGTCTGCACGAGGGTTGCGGTCTCGAACAACTCATCCAGAGTTCCGAATCCTCCGGGCAAGACCACAAATCCGTAGCTGTATTTAACGAGCATCACCTTCCTCACGAAGAAGTGCCGAAACTCGATCCAAGGATCGACGTAAGGATTCGGACGCTGTTCGTTCGGCAGCGCGATATTGCATCCGATCGACGCCCCCCCGACTTCGAAGGCTCCACGGTTCGCGGCCTCCATGATGCCGGGGCCACCACCTGTCATAACCGCGAAGCCTTCCTTGGCCAAGCGCTGGGCGAGCTCGCGCGCGAGCTGGTAATAGGGCGTCTCCTCGGTGAACCGAGCCGAACCGAACACGGTTACCGTCGGCGGCAAGCCGGAGAAGGCTCGGAAGCCGCGCAGAAACTCGACGAAGATCTGAAGGGCCCGCTTTAGCTCCTCGAACCATTTTTGGGGTCCGCGCAGGAACCTCTCCTCGGCGACTTCGGGAGCGCGCCTCCCCCAAGACTCGTGCCCGAAACTGCACCACTCCTCGGCTGTATCCGCTCGCCTCCTGTCGGACGCTGCGTCAGCGCTTCGTTCTCTGGCACTGTTGGACTCTTGCCTCGTGAGCTTCACTTACAGGCCCGACCGAGGAGCTCTCATGATGAAGACCACCGAGAAGTTTGCGGGGACATGCTCGTCTTCATGGACGTGAGAGCCATGAAGAGCGAGCGACTCCGCGTCAGTGCCATCCACTCCAGTATCGAACAGGATCAGCCAATCGCCGACCTGCTTCGGTCCAGTTCGCGTGAGGTTGTGGTTGCTTCTGGTCGGGTCCGTAAAGTGTGAGTGCACCCCCGAAGGGCTCATGCCGGCGGATCGGCCGTAGGCCCCGGCTTCCTCGAACCTGGTCACACCGCGAAGGAACTGATCTCGAAGGTCGGGAGTTCCGTAGCTGCCATCGCAGATCAGCCAACCTTCTGGAAGCCCATTCTCATTGGGTAGCCAGGGCAGAATCGTCCCCTCGGGCACCCACTCGAGCTGAGCTCCGAGTAGTTCGAGCTGAGCAGCCTGCTGCGCGAGCTTCGTCTCTAGCTCGCCCGCTTTCAGGGATTCATCGTCGAGAGCGAATCGGAGCGATTCGACTCCCTCTCTGTATCGCACTTCAACATCGGCCAAACTTTGGCCAAGCTGATCGATCCTGCCTTCCTTCGCCTGCAGCAACGTCTCATGCGCGAGCAGGGCTCTAGTCGAATCCGAGGATGACGTTGACAGTTTCGCTACTTCGGTTTCGACCGAGCTGAGCTGAACACCCAGAGTCTCGCAGCGAAGGTGGATCGGCTGAATGCCTGAGTGGACCTCTGCCAATCGGACCTCGATAGCTTCCAGGTCCTTCAACAGCGAAGCACGGCTCCAAAAAATTCCGCCAAAGCTAGCGAGGACAGCAACTGAGATGGCCATTGTTCCTGTATTCATAAATGCTACTCCGTCTAACGTTCTCCAGAAAATGGCTCCCATGGACGACCGACCGAGCAACACCGAAACCGTCGTGCCCGACCTTCTCTTCACTCAACTAACGATAAGTACCAAAGCCATTGTTGATCTTTGCCTCGACAATCAATCGATGCAGAATATGGTTTGCTTTATCACCGGGACTGAGCTCGCAAGCCTTGTTGCAGTACTCTTCAGCACGCGGAATCGAGTACTGCTGTAGGTGCATGGTTCCAGCCCGCAAGTAGGCCTGGACCAGGCGCTCCTTGCCCGATTCTCTCAAGCGCTGAATCCTCGCGCGGAGCTCCGAATCGGAAACAGCCACCGGGAGCGATCGAATCTTCTCCCACGCAGACTCGAAATAGCGAATCGCGCGATCGGCGGCCCTGCGCTCGCGGGAGGAACTTCCAGCGTGCCCCCCCAGTTTTCGATTCTCACGCTCAGCCCTATCGAGATCCTTCTGGAGAGATTCGAGCACCTTCGGCACCTTCTCGACAGAGACCGTCTTCTCGGCGACATCCGCGGAATAGCCAGCGTACTTGTGGCTCGACTCCAACAGTTTCCCGGCCTCCTTCGCCGCTTTGGTCTTCGGATAGAGCTCCTGAAGAGTGTGAAGGGACATCAGAGCGCTCTTCGAACTGCCCTCCTCCAGCAGGGCCTTGGCCTCGGCGAGGATCTCGGCTGCGATCGCTTCGCGAACACTATCAATGCGCCCAACCAACTGCCTCTTCAGCTCGGGACGCAACTCCGCCACGGCCATGTAGTCCGAAATCGCGAGGCCGTACAGGCCCGAAGACTCCGCGAGGTTGCCAAGTCGAAGACGTGCGTCTGCGTCTTTCGGATCACTCCTTCTGTCGAGCACGTCGTAGTAGAAACGCGGATCCACATCCTCCTGCTTCAGAATCAGCGTCTTGCTCTCCGGGAACCGGGTCGTGATCTTGATGTCGCCACCCTCCACGAGCTCCACATCTCCGACCAGTACAGCTCCGGTCTTCAATCGAACGGTTTCTGCCTGCAGGTTGACTGTCGTCAAGAGAAGCGCCAATCCGAGAAAGGCTGCCTTTATTAGTGTCTTCATTAGTGTCTTCATTACGATGCTCCGTACGTCCGTTGACTTTCAGTGGTGTTTGTAGTGACCGACTCCCGGAATGTCTGTCCAGGCCGTTGTTCGATGGCACTCGAAGCACTGCTCCACCTTTGCGTGAGGCTTGCGAGCAACCTTTGCGGAGACCATCTTGAAGTGCCCCATGTAGTGACTCGGCGGAGCCTGATGGCACTGCGCGCAGTCGCGTGACTTCGGCGAGGGATGTCGAAACTCCGGTAACGTCCACATGCTCGTTGAGTGACACTGGCCGCAATCGGCTCCCATCAGTCCGAAGTGTTGGTCTTCATTGCCGTGGCACTCGTCGCAAGCGAGGGCCGCTTCGAGCCGCGACACACGCTGCGTGGGATGCAGGGGCGCATCTGCTTCGATCCAGCTTCGTAGATAGGCCCGAAGGACCGATCGCTCCTCGTCCGCCTCTTCGCCGAGTGCTTCCAAGCCAATCTTCGACAGCGCTTCGTGGTCCATCAGCGTCGGCCGCTCGCCCAAGCCACGGTGTTCCGGATGGCACTCTTTGCAGCTAGCGATGCTGCTGTGGAATGCTGTTGGTTGCCGCATCAACAGGTCCTCATTGGATGCGTGGCAGAGGATGCAGTTGACCGCGACTGCGCCTTGGACCGCCGTATGACAAGCCGCGCAATCCTGCTCGAGATTGGCGTGGACACTCGAGAGACGTCCGGGATTGGCCAGCTTCTGCCAGGTAGAGACCTGCTTAATCCTGGCGTCATCGGGAAGCACGAGGAATCCACCGACGAACAGCACGACAATGGCCACAAGGCCCCACTTTCCTCCGAGGCCCTTCATACGAGCCACCTCAGTCCAAAGTGAATCGTCGCCCAAACGTGAAGCCCGAGGAGAACGTAGAGGGCCAGGCTGATCGCTATGTGCCACTTGAGCCAGCGCCCGAACCAGGCCTTGATCGTCTCGTGAGTCCGAATCGCATACTCCAGATCGGCACGCGCCTCGGCAAGCCGCGTTGCGCGTGGAATCAAGAGCGCCGCTGTTGCGTCCGCCGAGACATCGGAAAGGAAGAAGGCCGCTTTGAGTCTGCCCCACAATCCGAGCTGGCTCGAGAGCTGCACCTCGCCGATTCCGGCCCCCTGCAATTGCTCACGAGTCTGGTCGTAGAATCGCGTCGCGTCGGACAAGAGAGCGCGCTTGTCTCGAAGCTCAGCGCCGATTCGTCGCATCAGATAGCGACCGACGTAACCACTCAGGACGACGACGATCGTCATGCTCGTGAGCACGATTCCGAGGGGGCTCTCGAACCGATGCCCGGTGTGGATCAGCACGAGGATTGGACCGAGGATGCCCGCGTAGATGTGCCATGCCAGGAACGTGCGCATGGATAAGACGGGAGTGACAAGTCGCTTGAGAGGTGCCACGCGCTTCACTATCGAGTAGAGGAGAGGCACGAGCATCAGCAAGCCGCCAGCGATGCCGATTGAGTGTCCCGCCAGGCTACCTGCGAAGCGCGGGGAGCGATGCACGAAGAACCCCAGCCACAGCAGGAGCATCAGGACGGTCAAGCTGCCCATGATCGTGGCATCGCGTTCCTTGACCGGTTTAGGCATCGATCACCACCGAGGTATCCGACATCGCTTGGCAGGCCAGAATCATTCCCTGCGCCTTGTCGTCGGGCTCGAGGCCGTCCTCCGTCTCCATACTCACCTCTCCCTCGAGCAACTTGACGACGCAAGTTCCGCAGGTTCCCGTTCGGCAGGAGCTCTCGATCTCCACGCCGATGGTTTCGGCGACATCGAGTACGGTCTCGTCCGGGCCAAACGCGCCCTGCTTGTCCGATCGAACGAAGGTCGCCGTGGTTTGTAAATCCGCGCTCGGTCGGGGCGATTGCTCCTCGGACGACGCTTGGTTTTCCGGTGCCTCCCTCCCGCCTGGGAATGATCGATCATCAGCTTCAGAACCGGGAAGGCTCGCCTCATCGGCTTTGCGCGTCTTGGCTCCACCGAAGGACTCCGTTCGAACCATGTCCTTTGCGACTCCAAGCTCCGCGAGCATGGCCTGAGTGGATTCCAACATCGGAGCCGGACCGCAGATGTGAATCGGGTGTCTCTCGAGATTGGGTACGACACTGGAGATGAACTCGCCAGAGAGCCGGCCCCTGTGCCCGGTCCACTCCGGCCGCTCTTCGCGCGTCAAGGTTACGGCGACGTTCAGGTTTCGAGTTCGTTTCCGCAGGTACTCGAGTTCTTCGCGGAAGACATAGTCGTCCATTGTCCTGCAGCAGTAGATGAGATTGATCGCCCCGGTCCAACCGCGGTCGGTCAGGTACCGAACCACGCTCATCATCGGCGTAATTCCGACGCCGCCTGCGATCAACACAACCCCATCTGCCTCCTCACCCGTAAACGTAAACCGGCCCGATGGGGCGGAGATGTCGAACTCCTGGCCTTCTCCGGTCTCGTCGTGCAAGTACCGAGAGACGAGGCCGTGCTCTTCGCGCTTCACGGTAATCTCGATGTAGTCCCGGACGGTGGGCGAGGACGCGATCGTGTAGGAGCGCTTGGTAACCTTCCCGTTGGGCTCGACGGAGATGGTCAGAAACTGCCCAGCAAGAAACCGAAACGGGATGACCTCACCGTCAGGAGCGACCATTCGAAAAGTCTTCGTGTCATGCGTCTCTTGAAAAATACGGCAGACCTTCAGGCGCCCCGACCACTTCTTGGCCGGTGCCGCGCGTTGGCCTTCGGCGGCAGCACTCACCTCGGAAGATGAGCCAGCTTCCTGTGGACGACCGAGTGGCGGCGCCAGCCGAGTCGCCGAACTGGAAGAGCCCTCCTTGCTGCTCTTGTCCGCCGTAACATCTTGGGGAGAGACCGACACCATCGAATGCAGCAACTCCCCCGCTCGACGCATTTTGAAGAAGTACATCCAGATCATTGCGATGGCGAAGAGCACCAGCACGAACATCGAGAAGAAGTGAAATGGCGAGAGACCGAGAAAGCCCCCGAGAGCGACCTCAGGCATCGGAGGAAGCAAGTTCATCTCGCGTTTGAACCAGCGGAGCGCCACGTTTTGGGGCGCGCTCCCTTCTGCGAGCGCTCGGTGCGCGGCTAGTCCACTCTCGAACTGTGCAAGTCCCTCGCGCATCTCGCCGACGGCATCCTGCATGGCCTTGAAGTCGTCCCCGGGCGCGGCTCGCGATAGCCGAGAAAGCGCCGAGGAGAGGAGCGCGGCTCCGTCCTTCATTCGCGCGTGCGCCTGTTCTTTCACTTCCGCTCGTCTCTCGAGCGGGAGGTCGGGAAGCTCCATGAGCGATGGATAGAGCTCTTTGGGCGGAGGGACACCCATCGACTTCATCATGTCCCCCATGCCAGCCATTCCTCCCATTCCTTGTCCCGATTCGGGTTGCCCCTCGCCAGTTTGAGACGCATCCGCTCCGGAGGAATCCGCCTGGTCGGGATGATGGCTGGCGTGCTCTTCGGGCGAGACTTGGCCGTAAGCCGGACCGCTCGCACCGAAGAACAACAGCCCGACCCAAAGGCCAGCGATACTTGCCCGTGAGAGCTTCACCTAGCTGATCTCCACGATGCGGTTCATGGTTCCCATGTCATTGGACACGCACTTGGTGCACCCCTTGTGGGGGCCTTCGCAACCGGGTTCGCAACACCACTCGTCATCGACGATGAACTTGAACTCATGGGAACCGGTCTCGAGCTCGAGAGCAATCGTCCAATCTCCACGCTTCGAGCGGGTCATTGGATGCGTGTCCCGAGCCCAGCCATTGAATGTACCAGCCAGAAAGACCTCGCGAGCTTTGGGTGCGCGAACTTCGAATTTTTGAATAGGCATGATTTTGTTCCTCGGATTGCTGAAAAGACTAGTTCTCTGAGCTCATTTCATCCATCGAATGAGACTCGTGAGTGGACGAAGCCGCGGGGAGCATTCCCGATATCTGAAGCCGCTGTTCTTCGGAGAGAACTTCGGCGGCTTCACCAATCGCGCGAATAAAAGCAATGCGCTGATCTCCACGGAGCTTCTCGATCTCCCGGACCTTGCTGTCGATCTTCGTCGCGTCTGGTGAGTCCGAACCGGTGAGGGTCCACAACTCCTGCTCGGCTTCTTCGATCTTGCGTTCGGAGGTCGCCTGGCTGAGCAACGCAGACTCCCTCGCTCGACTGAGTGTCGTCGCCTGCTCTTTCGAGAGCGCAACATGCTCCGCGTGGTCCAGGAAGAACCCGCTCGAGCCAACATGGTAGATGTGCGACGCACCCGGAAATCCCGGCAAGGCCGAGATCTGAGTATTGCCCATGGACATCGAGCTCTTGCCCATCATGCCCATCATCCCGCCCATTCCCATGCCGTCCATGCCCATGCCCATGCCCATGCCCATGCCGCCCATGCCGCCTGCGCCCATCGAGCCCATACCTTTCATCTTCGATCCTGAGGACATGCCGCCCATCCCGGCCATCTCCTTCATCTTCGATCCCGACTTCATGCCCTTCATCGAGCCCATGCCCATCTTCATACCGCCAGAAGACATTCCCTTCATGGAGGTCATGCTCATCTCGCCATCCTCTCCCATGGACATTCCGCCTTGCATCGACGTCCCACCATCGGCATTCGCAACGCCTTCATGATTGGCATTGAGCGCAGACTCGAGGCGCGCGACCCCCGCCCGGATCTCTGCGATTTGCTCCTCCAGGGTGAGCTCCGCTGACTCTTTGGCTTGGTGCTCTTGATGCTGTTCGTGTTCCGACATCGAGTCCTGAGGAGGCTTCGGTTCGGTTGGCGCCAGCACGAACACGGAGGCCGGCACAGCGGCTGCTAGAAAGATGCGTGTCTTCATTGAGAGATGTTTCATAGTTTGTTTCCTCGAGTGTTGGAGAGATTCTGATCGGGTTAGTCGTGCGCCTGTTGCTTCGTGCGCAACTCATGCGCAGTGGGTTCGGTTGTAGGAACTGTGACAAGAGTTCCTGTCTATCTTCTCGGTGTCCGTGCAGCGAAAGCCTCCGCTTCGTGGAGCCGCGGAGATACACCGCCGTGATTGAGGATCGGCGAAGTACGCCAGAGAGACCTCCGAACGCACAGGTAGCTCTTTCGCCGACAAGCTCGCATTGCGGTCGGCTAGTAATCGGATTCAGTATCCATGTTCATCTCCACGGGAGTGCATAGATCCCATGCGACGCCGTCGTGAGCGCACCCTCCGCACTTGACCATGTGGACACCGCTCTCGATGTAGACGGTCATCTCGGTCTCACAACACGGGCACTCGTAGGTCCTGATGACCTCATCCTGACTGACCTCAGTGACCGGGTGAGAGCTCCGAGCAGCAGAGACGGACTCAAAGCACTCGAGACAAACCGGTGTTAAAGAGTCATCACTTGCACGGGACATCTCGGTTCCGCTCTGGCATGCGCTCACGCCAAAGAGGGCGAGCGCCAACAAGTTCATCGGACCATTTTCGATTCTCATATCAGGCTCCTTCGTTCTGTTGTAGCGGGGGGTGCGAGCGACCTAACCAAGTCGCTCGGGGGATACATTTCGCAACTCGACGCCGTCTCGCGAGCAAGCCGTCCAGCACAGCTGGCTCGGAGTGTCGCGTCTCCATTTCCAAGGGCATGTGGGCGGGCTTGCTCCCAACACGCTCCCCAACAGGAAAACAGCGTCTCACACGCTCGGGGGTCCCGAGGTCCGTCCAACCGCAACGTGGGACGACCTTGACTTGAAGAAACTGTTCAGACCTCTGCAGGACATCTCTCGAAAAATCCGTCGTCTCGAGGCGGTCATACAGAGCAATAGATGACTCGGTGCGAACGTGCGCGCGGCAGCTCCGAAACGCATCGAGTAAATCCGGCAAGCAGTGACGGTAGAGCTGCACCAAGGACGAGCCCGATGCAACCATCAGGAAGCTGTTCCAGACTGCGCCGCGCCGCTCCAATTCGATGGCCTGCTGTTGACCGGGCTTCTCGACGAAAGCCTCCACCTGCCGATCTGAACCACAACCGGCTCCTGGCAAGATCCAGCCGTAGTCCGGTTCCGCTCGATCGGGAGTAATCCCCATCAGGACAACGCTCACTGTACGCGATTCAACGGTGCTCAAAGAGGCTTTCAGGCACGCCTCGATTACGTCCTCTCGATCGATGAAGTGATCGGACGGGAAGAGCGCGATTCGTGCGTGTTCATCACGGTCCAGCACCTCCAGTAGTGGCAACAGAATGCCCGGTGCAGTCCCTCGGTTCCTGGGCTGAACGATCACATTTCGGCCCGGCCAGTCAGAGAGTAGTGGCCTCCAATAGGCCGCGTGCTCTTCGGCGACGACGACGAGAATTCTTTCACGCGGGAGAATTCGAAGCGCTCGCTCGAGCGTTGAAGTGATCAGAGCTCTGCGACCGTCGAGCGCGCAATACTGCTTCGGGATGGAGACTCCATTCGCGTTGGTCGTCAGCGATGAGAGACGCGTGCCCGCTCCACCAGCGAGCACGATTCCCCAGTTCAAGCCGTTCCCCTGACTAGCACTCATGACTGGTACCCCCGGTGGCTGCGGTCTTCCTTGTCTTCTCGGGTGCCAATTCCATCGCGGCCTGTTGTGGAGCTAGCTCCTTGTCCGGAAGCCGCGTCTCCGAGCCTTGCGCGGTTCGATGACAGCACGCCGCAGTCAGAACCTTGAGAGTCTCAGTCGTGACGGAAGCACTGAGGCGTTTCTCGCCAAGGCAGGCACAGGCCATATCGTTTACCGAAAGAATGCCCTGTACTCGGTAGGCATCGTCGAGCACGGGAAGCCGCCGTACCTGATGTGCCGCCATCCTGTCCGCTGCCACGGACAGCGGCTCGTCTGGGCGACACGATTCGACGCCTATAGACATCGAGTCCAAGACCCGAAGGGTGCTCAGTGCGCGCCCACTTGTGTAGGCCGCCATACAGATATCTCTGTCGGTGATCATTCCCTCTATGGCCCCGCAATCATCGACGACGGGCAAACACCCGCAGTCATGCTCCCAGAGCAATTTCGCCGCTTGCTCGAGTGAGTCCTTCGCTTGGCACACGTGGACGATTGGGGACATCAGCTCACTGACCATTATCGTTTTCTTCTTCATGACGAGTTACCGGATTGTTTTTGGTCGATTGAATTCCGACGACGGGGCCACCAGTGGCCGCGCAACGCCTGCACTTTGCATAGACCGACGAACGAGAAGCTCGCTCGATAATCTGTCAAGACCACCTCGCGCGGTCCGAGGGATCGAAGCTCGCCGCGCGGTCTAACCGCGCGCAGCTACCAATCCCGGCAGCCTCGAGCTGCCCGGCGCGTGGCTGCTAGCACCTGAAGGTGCAGAACTCGAGAAACACCGCTGGGCCAGTAGCCCTCGCAGTGAGTCGCGGATAGCCCCTTCCCACGAAATCCCACGCCATCCACTTGACGCGAACTTCTCTCAACGCCTTCGACACGGCCAGGGAGATTGTATCTCCGGCAGTGCTCTCGATCGTTTTGATGCCCGCTACGCTAGCTCCCCCACAGTCGCAGGGTCGATCGGGACCACATGGGTCGCCACTATCCGAGGAGTGCGTGTTCCCGCAGCCTGCATCACAGTCGACATCGCTGAGGGAGTAGGAAGCATGTTCGCAACCGGCAGGCTCATCGGAGCCTCTCCCGTGCTCATGGCTCTCGCCAAGGGAGCGCGCCGACGCGACTCGTGCGTGATCCTCGACGCTCGACTCTACTCCCGCACCGACTCTCCCTGATTCACCGTTCGACTCGACAGCGCTCGAGTGTGAGCAGAAGCAAGCCTGACCGCTCGACAGCACCCAGGCAAGAATCGTAACGACGAGCAGCATGTCTAGTCGTCGACCTCGAGAGGTGCGGTACTTGTGCCTTTGGCGTTTCATCAGGGGATCGTCCTCTTCAGGACCGAGCTTCATTGAATGCAAACTACGAACTCTTGATGACGTTGTGAGCTAGCAGTTGTGCGTACCAAGACGAGTCCAATCGCGTACGCACTCGCGATTAGACGGAACTGCATTTCCCCCTGTATCAGGGCTAATTGCAGCATGACCTCGCGCCGAAGCTGGAAGAAGGTCTGGTCCGAGCCGCCGGTCGGCGACCTTGGCTGCGATCTGTTCACGGGGACGAGCCCGCTGGATGAGCCGATCAGTTGCTGGACTTGAGGAATTGACGTATCGACTCGTGCTCGGCTCCCGTCAGGTTCGCGCGCACTCGCATGTGGAACATGGCGACGTCCCACTGGGCGTCGCTGTACTCGGATGGCGATCGAAAGTTGTGGCAGCGGCGGCAGTTTTGCGCCCAAAGTTCGGATCCGCTCTTGGGTGGGGTGGCCGTTTGGTTCGGATTCGCCGCGCCGTTCATGCTCGCGCAGGACATGGCCAAGACCAGTGCGCCTGAGACAAGGAGAGCGAGGACGGGCAGTTTGCTCGTGAGACCAGTTCTAGATGTATTCATTGGTTTTCTCAGTTCTCCGGTGACTAGAGGCCGACGGCCCATTGGAACAACACGGCATTGGAATCCATTCCAGGAGCGCTGGTGTCATCGATGCGGTAGGCCAGCTTGAAGACTGAGCTGGCTGCGGCCCAAAAATTGACGCCAACGGTCCAACGAGACTGGTCTGTTCCTTCGGGCGCACCCGTGGGGAGATCGACCATGTCGTAGCGAACCACTCCTTCGAGCTGGCTCAGGATCTCCGAGTTCGATTCGGAGGGGCGGTAGGCGCACTGGGCGTATCCGCCATCGCGACGGTTATTGCTGATGGTTGCCGGACCGAAGTCCGCGCCGGTCGGGTCGAAGATCACCGTGTCGACGTCCGAGAAAACCCATTGCCCCCGAACGTCTAGCGTGCCGTTGGCCGCAGAAGTGACGTAGTTGAGGTCGACAGATTGAATCTTCGCGTCCGCGTCGGCGCTCTCACTGCCGCTCGGTGTGACCTGGGCCAGTTCGATCGAGTAACCGATCTCCAGTTCTGGCAGGGGGAAGTAACCCAGCCGACCTCCGACGGCCTTGCTATTGTTCGAGTCCGAGACGTTCTCGTCGGCGAGTGTACCGAAGTTTCCGGCGTCCTCTTCCTGGCTCGTGCCATTGGAGACGTAGACCGAATAGTTGATCTTCTGGGAACCGACCGGTACTCCGCCGTGAACCTGAATTCCCGTCTGGGTGAACGGCATGATCCTCATCGGCCCCAGTGCCAGGGGAGAGTCGGGCAACTTGTTGATCCATGAGGGATGAAGGCGGTCGGCAAAAGGGTTCGCCGGGTTGAGGAACCGACCGAAACCAAGGATCACCGAGTCTGATAGGACGTAGGACAGCTGTGCGTATTCGAGCTCGACCGCAGTCTCGGTTCCCTCGAGTTCGAACTCCACCTCGCCCTCGAAGAACAAATTGTCTCCAAGCTCCCAGAGGAAGATCGGGACGAACTGACCGGAGAACGATGAGTCTTCGCCTTCCGCATTCTCGAATCCACCGGAGGCGTATCCGCTGAGCAAGAACTTACGGTTCCCTCCCTTCTCCATGGAGAGGTTCTTCGTGATGCCGGCAATCATCTCATCGAACTCGTCGAATGATTGATCGGTTTCGGCTCGTCCTTGTGCTTGTTGCTCACGCAGCTCTTTGATCTGAGATTCCAGATCGTCCAGCTTGCTCTCGCTCGGATCGAGGTCCTTGCCCTCCTCTCCGTTGGCCAGAGATACCGCAGGCAAGAGCGAAATTAGGAGTAAGCTCGCGACTCCTCGTACTGGTGTTTTCCAAGTCATTTTCTGTTCCTTAGGGATGGGGTCTACGGCTTGGTCGCCGAAATTCCGTGGAGGACCTTGATACAGGAAAGCATTTTCGATCCGAGGTAAGGATTGATCTTGTCTTCCGTGCTCTGAATCCAATGCAGCGTGCCAGCCTTGCTGGCCATCGGGCACTCATACACGAATAGCGGCGTGCTCAGGGAATGGCCGAACTTCGACAGAGCGGTCTCGAGGGCGACGGACAGCTCTCCAAACGAAACGCGCAGCTCCTTCGTGGAGGTACTCTTGCTCATGCTCGAAGCGGCAGCGGCCATCGCCGCGACGCTCGCCCTCCACGAGGTTGCGAGTGGTTCACCGAGTTCGGAAGCATCGAACCGCTGACTCTCTTCAACTGAGGCGATCAACTGGGGCACGGCTGCCTTGGCGGCCTTTTCGTCCCCCTTGCCCAGAGCGTGGGCCATGGCGTCGTAGGCAGGCATGACGTTCGTCAGCGATTCTCGTAGGGGCTCGGGCGCGATCAGCTCGGGTGAGACGATCTTCGGGCTGGCAACCAGAGTCCGTACGAATCTCACCACTTGCCAGCGCTCCTCGACACTCAAGGTGTCGCCGAAGGCCGTCATGGGGGCGCGGCCTGTCGTGATCTTCCAGAACAGGGAGCCGTCGCTCTGCTCCTGGGCGGCTGCGCTGGTCAGGTCGCCCGGGCTCTTCTCGAGGTCCTTGGCGGCTACACCGTCGCCGATCCCGGACGTGCCATGACAGGACACGCACTGGGCTTCGTAGACGACTTTGCCCAGCGCGATGGTGGCGGCATCGGCCGGCAGAGGATTCTTCTTTCGCGCCGAACGCGATGGAGCTTTCCATTCCGATTCCTGAAAGCTCGCGGCTTGTGTGCCGAGCGACAATCCGAGTAGAGCGAAGGCGGCGATGAGTGTTGTGTAGAGCTTCATGGAGTAAGCAGTCCTTTCGATTTCGTGGCGACAGTCTAGCTAGCGCCTCGTGTGAGTAACTACGCACAGCGACTGATGACGGAGCGAACAACTGAGCAGCCCGAATTCTTTTGGTGCGTTCGAGCGCCGTTCCTTGTTCACCCGCAGCACCGTCTGATACTGTTCCGCGCGAATGTCCATAGGGGCACTGAAGTTAAGTTCGAATAACTAAAGGAACATTAGCGAGATGGCTCAGATCTTCCCCCCGATCGTGAACACGATCTCTCGGGTAAGCATTCTTGGGGGTGGGGTGCTCTTCGCAGTGACGCTGTGGTTCGCGGCGGAGGTCTACCGTTCTCCGTACTTCTCCCGCGAGGGGATCACGCAACCGCAGCCGGTGGCGTTCAGCCACAAAGCACACGTGGGAGGGCTCGGGCTCGACTGTCGCTATTGTCACTCCTTCGTCGAAGACTCGGCGACCGCGGGCTTGCCGTCGACGAAGACCTGCATGGCGTGTCACTCTCAAATCCTGGCGAAGAGTCCCCTGCTGGAGCAGGTGCGCGAAAGCTACGAACAGGATACGCCGATCCCGTGGACTCGAATCCATGACCTGCCCGACTTCGTTCGCTTCGATCACAGCATTCATCTGAGCCAGGGGGTTGGCTGCTCCTCTTGTCATGCCCGTGTGGATCAAATGCCACTGATGGCCCAGGGGGCGAGCCTGCAAATGAACTGGTGCCTGGACTGTCACCGCCATCCGGAGAAGGTTCTGCGCCGGCGAGAAGACCTGTTCGACATGGCCTGGATGCCCTCCGCTCTCCAGGAGACTCTCGGGCGGGAGTTGCTCGCCGAGAAGTCGATTCGGCCCGAGACACTATCCGATTGCTCGATTTGTCACCAATAACCCGGCGAGACCATGTCCGAACATTCGAATCCAGCCTTACTCGGAAAAGTGCAACGAAGAGAGTTTCTTCGTCTGATGAGCGCGTCGCTGGCACTGGGAGGTTTAGGAGCCTGCACGCGCCAGCCGGTCGAGCGCATCTATGCGAGCTCGCGTTCCCCCGAATCGAGGATTCCCGGGAAGCCTTTGTTTTTCGCTACGGCCATGCCCATGTCGGGCGGCGCTCAATCCATCCTCGTCGAGAACCACATGGGAAGGCCGACGAAGATCGAAGGCAATCCTCTACACCCGAGCGGATTCTCCGCGACGACGGCTCAAGCACAGGCAGCAGTTCTGGGGCTCTACGATCCGGATCGTTCGCGCGTGGTCAAGAAGGCGGGCAGGATCAGCACTTGGCCCGCCTTTCTCGGTTCGCTTCGTGAAGCCCTCGACGGCCTCGATGAGAACGGAACCGGGCTGCGAATTCTGACGGAGACAGTTCTCTCGCCCTCTCTGGCCGATCAAATTTGGGCTCTGCTCGGAGCGAAGCCTGGAGCGGTGTGGCACCAATACGAACCCGTGAACCGTGACCTGGCGAGCGCGGGGGCTGCGCTGGCATTTGGCGAAGATGTTCAAGTGCTGCCGAAGTTCGAGCGTGCGGAGCTCGTGCTTTCGATCGACTCGGACTTCATGACTACGGGGCCCGCGAGCGTCAAGCTCGCCCGTGATTTCGCGTCTAGACGGCGTGTTCATGAAGAGGGCGCGCAGCTCTGTCGTCTGTACGCAATCGAGAGTGCGCCTTCTCCTACCGGCTCGCTGGCCGATCACCGACTCCCGATCTCACCTTGCCAGATCGAGTTCTATTTGCGAGTCATCGCTCGTGCCGTGGGAGTCGCGATCGAAGCTCCAGAGATCGCGGTACTGCCCCCGGAACACCAGGGCTGGATTCGCACTCTCGTAAAGGATCTCGAGGAGAAGCGAGGCAAGGGAATTGTAGTCGCCGGGCCACTGTTGTCCCCAGCCACTCAAGCTCTGGCGCACGCAACGAATGTCGCTCTCGGGAATTCGGAGACCATGCTGGACTACCTCGACCCGATCGAGATGGAGCCGATGAATCAGGGCGAGTCTTTGCGTGAGCTGGTGAGCGACATGCAAGCGGGGGATGTGAAGGCGCTCGTCATCCTCGGCGGCAACCCCGCCTACACGGCGCCGGCCGATCTCGAGTTCGCAGAGCAACTCTCGAGAGTTCCCTTTCGCGTCCATCTCTCGCTTCATGAGGACGAGACGTCGAAGCTCTGCGATTGGCATGTTCCCGCAGCGCACTTCCTCGAGTCTTGGAGCGATACGAGCACTTACGACGGGACGGCTTCGATCCAACAGCCGCTCATTGCTCCACTCTACGAAGGCCGTAGCTCTCACGAAATTCTCGCGGCCCTCGCGGGCTTCGTCGGAAAATCGAGCTATGAGATTGTGCGGGGCTACTGGAAGCGCGAGAGCTTCACGGACGACTTCGACGCTCTTTGGTCCCGATCACTGCACGACGGCTGGTTGGCTGAGACGGCGTTCGAACCCAGGCCTGTCACTCTCAGCCCCGACTTCGCGACCAAGCTCGGGGAGGCGGGTGAACTTCCGAGTGGCGATCAGATCGAAGTCGTCTTCCGCCCCGACCCGATGATTTGGGATGGTCGCTTCGCCAACAACGGCTGGCTGCAGGAGCTACCCAATCCGATCACGAGCCTGACCTGGGACAATGCTGCATTGATGGGACCGGCGACCGCCAGGCGCTTGGGGATCGAGAGCGAGGAGCTCGTAAGAGTCGATTGTGGTGAGCGCTCGATTCAGATCGCGGCCCTCGTCGTGCCCGGACACGCGGAGAACTGCCTCACGCTACACCTTGGTTATGGTCGCGAGAGTGCCGGTAAGATCGGTTCCGGTCTCGGCTCGAATACGTTCCATCTTGTGACGAGTGCTGCTCGCTGGTCCAGCTTCGGCAACCTCTCAGCTACCGGCGGTCGGTATGCCCTCGCTCGAACGCAACTGCACCACAACATGGAGGGGCGAGATATCGTTCGCAGTGAAGGCATCCACGAGCTCTCCGGTGCTGCATCAGCTCACCACGGTGGAGAGCCAGCGCATCACTCGCTACTCGAACCACCGGAACCGGTCGATGGCCCAGCATGGGGGATGGTGATCGACCTCTCCACGTGCATGGGTTGCAACGGTTGTGTTGTCGCTTGCCAGTCCGAGAACAATATTCCGATCGTCGGGAAAGAGGAGGTTATCCGCCAACGCGAGATGCACTGGATTCGCGTGGACAGCTACTTCACCGGGGACGAATCCTCGCCAGAGATTCTTCATCAGCCCGTTCCTTGCATGCACTGCGAGAATGCTCCTTGCGAAGTCGTTTGTCCCGTGGGCGCGACTGTCCACAGCTCCGAGGGATTGAATGACATGGTCTACAACCGGTGCGTTGGAACCCGCTACTGCGAGGCCAACTGCCCTTACAAAGTCCGCCGATTCAACTTCTATCTCTACTCGGACTTCGAGACGCCGAGCCTCAAGATGATGCGGAATCCCGACGTTACGGTTCGAAGCCGTGGCGTAATGGAGAAGTGCACCTACTGCGTACAGCGCATCAATGAGGCGCGAATCACCGCCAAGAAGGAGGGGCGCGAAATTCGAGAGGGTGATGTCGTCACTGCATGCCAAAGCGCCTGTCCGAGCTCTGCCATCGAGTTCGGCGATCTAAGCGACCCGGAGAGCAAGGTTTCGCGATTGAGGGACCTGCCGCAGCACTACGGCCTCCTGGCTGAACTCGGGGTTCGTCCTCGGACGACCTATCTGTCCCGAATAACCGATCGCAACAGCGAAGTCTCGAGTAGCTGATTCGGTCATGGAAGCGAAAGACAAAGCTGCAACGCAAGCGGGCGATCCAATCCTGGCGCCCGGCTACAACCTGGTAACCATCACGGACAAGATCAGTTCGTTGGTGCTCGCGCGTCATGCTTCTCGCGGATGGTACGTGGGAGCGGCAATCTGCCTCATGCTGGTTACGCTGCTCATGGTTTCACTCGCCTACCTGCTCCTGCGAGGAGTCGGAATTTGGGGATTGAACAATCAAATTTGCTGGGGCTTCGCGATCATCAACTTCGTCTGGTGGATCGGAATCGGTCACGCAGGCACGCTGATCTCCGCAATTCTGCTGCTTCTCAAGCAGCCCTGGCGAACGTCGATCAACCGCTTCGCCGAAGCGATGACCATTTTCGCGGTGACCTGCGCCGGGATCTACCCAATCGTACACCTCGGGCGCCCATGGCTCGCGCACTGGCTCCTTCCGTACCCCAATACGATGGACCTCTGGCCTCAGTTTCGGAGTCCTCTCGTGTGGGATGTCTTTGCCGTCTCCACCTACGCCACGGTCTCAGCGCTCTTCTGGTACGTCGGCTTGGTTCCGGACCTCGCCACCCTACGCGACAAATCCAAGAACCGCGTGATGCGGGTGATCTACGGCTTCTTCTCAATGGGTTGGCGTGGAGCAACACACCACTGGGATCGTTACGAAACCGCGTACTTGCTGCTGGCAGGACTGGCAACGCCGCTGGTCATTTCTGTCCACTCCGTAATCGCCTTCGATTTCTCCGTGTCGGTCTTGCCCGGCTGGCACACCACGATCTTTCCGCCGTACTTCGTCGCGGGCGCGGTGTTTTCCGGATTCGCGATGGTCTTGACGATCGCGATTCCTGTCCGCGCGATCTACGGACTTCAGGACTTCATCACAATGCGTCACATCGACAATATGGCGAAGGTGATGCTCGGTACCGGATTGATCGTCGCTTACGGCTACGTGATGGAAATTTTCATCGCGTGGTACGGCGGCCACGAGTACGAGACGTTCATGATCAAGAACCGAATGCTGGGGCCTTACGCACCTGCATACTGGTCATTGATTTTCTGCAACATCGTCGTACCTCAACTGCTTTGGTTTCCAAAGGTTCGACGGAGTACCAGGTTGTTGCTAGCGATCGCGCTGATCGTGAATGTCGGAATGTGGTTGGAGCGGTTCATCATCGTCGTCACCAGCCTGCACCGCGACTTCCTGCCCGCAAACTGGAACATGTACGTGCCGACGTTCTGGGACTGGGCGACCTACGCGGGCACCATCGGGCTCTTCGTGCTCCTCCTGTTTCTGTTCGTCCGTTTCATGCCGGTCATCTCGATCTTCGAGATGCGGACACTTGTCGAACCCGCTGATGCGGAGAGCGCGGGTTCGGCGAAGCCGTCGGAAGGAGTGGAACCTTGAGCGCCTCGCCGACGATCAGTCCGTCCCTTTACGGCTGCCTGGCTGAGTTCTCGTCCGCGGATGACTTGCTTGCGGCGGTTCGGGCAGCGCGCTCGGCGAACTACAGCAAGCTCGAAGCTTACACGCCTCATCCCATCGAACGGGTCTCGCACGAGCTCGGACACAAGAACTATCTGCCTCTCGTTGTCCTGTGTGGAGGAGCATTGGGTGCGCTAACAGGATTCGCGCTTCAGTACTACGCCTCGGTCATCAGCTACCCGGTACACGTGGGGGGAAAACCCCTTAACAGCTGGCCATCCTTCATCATCGTTTCCTTCGAATTGACCATCTTGTTCGCCGCGGCCGCCGCGGTCCTTGGAATGTTCGCACTGAATAAGCTTCCGCAGCCTTACCACCCGGTGTTCAACGCTCCCATCTTCGAGCTGGCCAGTCGAAATCGATACTTCTTGCTCATCGAGGCGCGAGATCCGGCGTTCGACCCGGTAGAGACTCCCAAGCTGTTGCGAGGGCTAACCGAGCTCCAGGTCGTCGAGGTTCCCCGATGAAGGCAGTCCATTTATTCGGCAGATCATTCTGCGATGTCACTTCGTTGAAGTTGACTGGAATCTTGTTGGTCCTGCTCTTGGGGTCAGCGTGCAGGCAGGACATGCATGACCAACCCCGCTACGAGCCCAACGAGGGCAATGCTGCCTATCCAGATGGACGCAGCGATCGACCGCAGGTGAAGGGTACGCTTGCCCGCGGGCAGTTGATCGTCGACGAGCTCCTGCATACAGGGAAAGAGGAGGGGAACTTCTCGACCCGCTTTCCGTTTCCTGTCACCAAAGAGTTGCTTCAGCGCGGGCGCGAGCGGTACGACATCTTTTGCTCCGTCTGCCATGACCGCACGGGCGAAGGGTATGGCATGGCGGTACAGGCAGGGTTCATTCGGCCGGCATCGTTCCATGACGAGAGACTTCGCGAGGCGCCGCCGGGCTACTTCTTTGACGTCATTACGAATGGTTTCGGAGCCATGTATGACTATTCAGATCGAATCACTCCGCGTGATCGGTGGGCGATTGTGAGCTTCATACGCGCTCTTCAAACCAGCGCGAGCGTCTCCGAGGAGAATCTCTCCGAGAGCTCCCGGCTTCAGTTGTCGGAGGAATGATGAAGACAGATCATTCCAACGCTGGCCAGCTCCTCAAGCGTCTCAGCTCGTTCACGCTGGGAGCAGGAGTCCTGTTGGCCGCCCTCAGTCTCTTCGTTCTTTCGCGCGATCCGGTGCAATTCGAACGATCGTACTTGGTGGGTTTCTTCTTTACTCTGGCTCCGGCCGGTGGAGCATTGGCTCTGCTCGGGTTGCACCGACTCACCGGAGGGCGTTGGGGAGACGCTATCTTCGACTTCTTGACGACAGCAGCGCGAACCTTGCCCTGGTTCACGGTCCTCTTCCTTCCAATATTGTTCGGGATGGATCTGATCTTCCCTTGGGCAGAGGCTGGCTGGCTCGACACCCACGCCGCAACCGAGAATAAGACGCTCTATTTCGACCCGAAGTTTTTTATCGGGCGCGCTCTGTTCTACTTCGTCGCATGGAGTTGGCTGGCTCGAATTACTTTGGCCGTACCGGCCAAACCGGATTGCAATCGCTCGCGAGCTCGCGGCGCGACGGTCTTGCTGATCTACGTCTTGACGACGACTTTCGCCGCCATCGACTGGGGCATGTCGCTCGGCCCCGAGTGGTTTTCGACGATGTACGGGATGATCATCATCTTGGGTCAGCTCCTGTCCGTTCTCACTCTCGCGATTCTCGTTCGCTGCGTAGCGGCCGAGGCGTACCGAGAGAAGGAGCTTGAAGGCAGCACTTGCCATGACCTTGGGACGCTTCTGTTTGCGTTCGTGATGACCTGGGCGTACCTCGGCTTTTCCCAGTTCCTGATAATTTGGTCCGCGAATCTCCCCGAGGAAGCAACCTGGTACCTGGAACGGCTTGCGCCCGGCTGGAAGGCCCTGGCGACGAGTCTTGTGGCTCTCCACTTCGCGGTCCCATTCCTGCTCCTGTTGCTGAGAAAGGTCAAGCGCAAGCCGCGCCACCTTGCTCTGGTCTGCGCGCTGGTCTTCGCAACGCGGCTTCCGGAAATTTTGTGGCTGATCGTTCCGTCATTCCACCCAGAAGAACTTCACATCCACTGGCTCGACGTCGTCTTGCCGATCGCCTTGTTCTGCCTCTGGTTCGGAATGGTTCTGCGCGCTCTAGGTGAGCGTCTTGCGTCGCCGGAGGCCGCCGATGCGTCTCCCGAGCCCATGGTCGGAAGCTAATGTCTTCTCAACACGCAAAGCCCCCCGGTTCAGCAAGCGGGATTCTCATTCCGCTAGCCTGGCTCCTGTTTGCCGTGGCGACTCCGGCAGCACTGATTTGGTTCAGCGAAGCCGGTCACGAGCAAGAAACTCCCGGCAGTCTTTACGATGCTGTACGCGAGGATCGCTTCGTGCGTTCGGTTGAGGCGCTCGCCGAACTCCGTGCTATGGAAGAGCAGTGGCTGGAAACCCATGGTTGGGTAAATCGCGAAGAAGGGATTGCACGAGTCCCCATTGAAATGGGAATGAAGATGATACTGAGTGATCCTCCGCCCGCTCGGGACGAGAAGAACCCGTGAAGCTCGTTATCGATCCTGAGCTTCGAGACCTGCTGTTCGAGGGGACTTCCCCGGAAGGGACTGCTTATGTGGCGTGAAATATTGGGTAGCGGAGGAGCCTCGGACTTCGCGCGCGAACTGGATCTGTTCTCGATGGCCCTTCTCGGTGCCTGCGTGCTCTTCGTTCTCGGGGTTTTCGGAACAGTGCTCTGGTTTAGCATTCGGTATAGAGAACGAGAGGGACACGAAGCCTCGACGACCAAGGTCTCCCGCGCAGCTGTCGCGACTTGGACCATTGCCCCGTTGATCGTCACTCTCGCGGTTTACTCATGGGGAGCTCGAATCGAGGCCGGTTACGGGGAAGCACCGCCCGAGAGCATCCATATCGAAGGGAGTGCTCGTCAGTGGATGTGGAGGTTCAATCATGAGGCCGGACCAGTGGAGATCAACGCTCTGCATCTGCCCGTGGATGTCCCGGTCCGCTTGACGCTCCAGTCCGAGGACGTGCTACATAGATTGTCCTTGCCTGCCTTTCGCACACAGCAAGCCGCTCTACCTGGAATGCCTACCGAACACTGGTTTCGGCCAACGCGCGAAGGCTCCTATCGGTTCTTCTGCACGGAGTTCTGTGGGTCAGGCCACTCCACGATGGCGGGCACCGTCTATGTGCTCGATCCGATCACCTACGAGCACTGGGTCACCGGTGACACGGCTTCCATGACGCCGGAGCAGGCCGGAGAGCTCATGTTCGCGGCCTTCCGTTGCGACAGTTGCCACATTCCGGATGGCAAGGGAACGGGTCCCCCTCTGGCGGGGCGCTTCGGCAAGGACGCGAAGCTCAAGGATGGCTCCTCGGTAATGTTCGACGCGGCCTACGTGCGCAGTTCGTTGCTCGAGCCGAAGTTCCAGATCGCAGAAGGGTATGAACCCGTCATGCCGGCGTACAAGGGCCAGCTCGACGAAGCCCAGATCGGTCAGCTGAGCGCATTTCTTGAATCCTTAGGAGAAGAGTGAGCCGAAGGGCGCGTCCAATGAATGCTACCGATGCTGCGAATCCGCGCGACTACCTTCGCGAACAACAAGGAGTCTGGTCGTGGGTCCTCACGACCGACCACAAGCGGATAGCAATCCTCTATCTGATCTCGATTACCGCGTTCTTCGTGCTCGGGATGACTACGGCAGCCCTCCTGAGGATCGAAGCTCTGCAACCCGCTGGAGAGTTCCTGGCACCAGAAGACTTCGATCGATTGTTCACGCTGCACGGCTTGTTTCTCGTGTTCTTCTTCTTACTGCCTTCGTTGACTTCCGTCTTGGGCGGCTTCTTCGTTCCTCTCGTGATCGGAGCAGAGGGCCTTGCCTTCCCGAAACTGAATCTCGCCGGTTGGTATCTCTTCATGATCGGCGGCCTGTCTCTCGTGTGGTCGACCTTACAAGGAGCAGTGGACACGGGCTGGACTCTCAGCATGCCCTACAGCACGGGCTACTCTTCCGCGGATTTAACTCCAGTCATCTTGGGAGTTCTCTGCGCAGGCGTCTCGGTCGGCTTGATGGGACTGAACCTGGTCGTAACCGTCCATCGGCGTCGATCCTCCGAGATGACCTGGTCGAAAGTTCCTGTGTTCATCTGGGGCCAGTATGCCAATGGTCTCGTCATCGCTCTCCTGACACCCTTGCTCGTCGCCGCGTTGATTCTATTGCTGCGCAATGAGCTTGGCCGCCCCCCGCTAATCTCTGGTGCGGTCGGGGATGCGATGCTCTTCAAGAGACTGTTCATGGCCTACGCACACCCGGCTATTCACGCACCGTTACTCGCTGGCATTGGTATTACAACGCGGCTCTTGACGGTCTTCTCCGGAGGAGTTCTCTACAGTCGCGTTCGTTTCATTGTCGCCATCTTCGCAATAGCGCTGTTCGGGTTGCTCTCCTCTGGCCGGGAGATGACACCCGACCCTGCAGGGTTCAATTCGGGCACTCTCTCTTCGTTCTTCGCGCTGCTCGTCGCTGTTCCCTGTGCTGTGATCATCGTTCACTGGGTGGCGACCCTACACCACGGATCCCTCCGCTTCTCGACGCCCATGGTCTACGCCTACGCGTTTCTTGGCCTCTTCACGATCGGAGGAGCGAGTGGGCTCTTCCTCGCCGTGGCGCCCGTCGGGGTTCACCTGCAAGGGACGACTTTCGGCATGGCGCATCTCCACTACTTCGTGGTCGGAGGAGTCCTAACGGCGTTTCTCGGCGGATTGCATTACTGGTGGCCCCTGATCACGGGTCGTCTCTATCCGGAGATGGCCGCGCGAACGGCGGCTGTGGTGCTCTTCCTCGGGTTCAACATGATGTTCTTGCCCCAGTTCGTCCTGGGCTACAGAGGCATGCCCGTCCGCTCGCACAGCTACCCGCCCGAGTTTCAAGTGCTCCAGGTGCTCTCTTCGGCCGGTGCCACAATCCTCATGGCCAGCCTGGCGTTACCCGCCCTCTATCTCACATGGTCGTTCTTCTGGGGCCGCAGAGCACTGGAATCCTCTTGAGGGAGTGCCGGGTTCTCGGGGATCAGGTGGAGGGCGCCTCACGAGATCCTGAAGCCTCGGCAACGAAACTCGAGTTCATACTTCTGACTGCTCCAGGCGGCTCTGTTTGAAGTGAAGTCCGATCAATCGAGCTACAAGGATTGTTAGAAACAGCTGCCCCGCGATGGCTTCCACGCCTGCCACCAAGCGCGCCGTAAGCGAGACTGCGGTCAAGTCGCCATACCCCAGAGTGCTGAGAGTCACGAAGCTGAAGTAGAGCAGCTCGGCTTGCTGCAGGCCTGCATCCCCGACGCCTGTTGCGCCTTTCGCCACTTGCGAAATGATGATTGGTTCTGTTGAGAGCCCATTAAGAACTGAGAAGACATAGGCGAAGGTCAATCCGAGCATCACAAGCCCAAGCTGCCCCGACCAAGGTGTCCTTCCGGCAAGCGTGTGAACCGCCAAGAAAGCGAGGGACAGCGGCGCCGCGTCGGGCCCGGCGGGCGTGCGCCGCCCCTCTACTGCGGCGCTCTGTCGTTGGTGTCTGCGGCCAGCGCCATGCGCGCCAGGGCGTCCGCGTAGTTCCACGGCATCCAATCAGCGGGTGCTCCGGCGACCGCCTGTGGGTGTTTCTGTAGCGCGGTGAGGTAGGCGAACGGCGGCGCAGCGCAGCGCTCAGCGGTGTGG
>Ga0316209_1000417_pt1 | contig 77687 bp, 70 predicted proteins | sample 6monopyrite_MG_FD_204945 | JGI IMG/M metagenome (GOLD analysis project Ga0316209, IMG submission 204945) | Microbial mat bacterial communities from mineral coupon in-situ incubated in ocean water Damariscotta River, Maine, United States -... | ecosystem: Environmental > Aquatic > Marine >... | reverse complement strand
AGCCCGCAAAAGTCTTTCGCCGGCAGCTTCGACCGCAGCCAGGTGTCGAGGATCAAGAAGCGCTGCTGCGGCGTGAAGTGCGCACGGCGCGACGGCTCGGGATCGCGCGTCGTACGAGCCCGGCGCGTCCGCCGACGTCGCGGCGCGTCGAGGCGATCGAGGTCGCCCTCGATACCACGCGCTCCCTCCCGCGCCTCCTCCGCGCCGCGCCCGCGCCGCGCCCGCCGAAGTGTGAGCCCAGCTCGTAGGCTCCTCCGGCTTCGCCGTCGGCGCTCCCTCGCCGGTCTCCCCCTTCGGCGCTACGCGCTACGCGCGCCTGGAACTCATCGTCGTCCCAAGGGGCGGACTGAATCACTTGCGTCATCGGTCTCTCCGTCTCCCGGCTGTGGCCGGGCTGGGGAGCGACTGAATTGCGGCGGGGGATTCAGGGGTTGTTCACGCCATCTTTTCGGGACGGGGAACAGACTCGACCTATCGCGTTCGGTGCTGTGCCGCTCGGCCCAGCGTTGCGCCGAGCTGCTCGAGCCGATCCATCGCGAACTCGAGCGCCAAGTGCTGGCGAGCGACGCGCTGCACACCGACGACACGACGGTGACGCTGAAGGAATCGAAGGTCGGCGGCCGCCGACAAGCACGCATCTGGATCTACCGGGACCTCGAAGGCAGGCAGGTCTTCGACTTCACCGAGTCGCGCGCTCGCGACGGACCGACGCGCTGGCTCGGTGATTACACCGGCTACGTGATCGCGGATGCGTATCCCGCATGCGATGCCTTCTGCGGTCCGGGGAATCCGAAGCACTTCTTCAACGGACTGCTAGAGATCCCTCAGAATTCCCGGCAACTCCCCCCCCGGCTCATCAATCACCTGCACCCGCGCGCGCGAAAGGAAGTCCGCCACCTCGTTCAAGCCGCTGAGCCGTCGCACCGCACGTAGATGCATCTCCTCCGGGACGTTGCGCTTCCAAGGCCCCATCTGAAGCAGCTTGGCGAGCCCGGCGATGCGTTTTTCGAGAAAGGCGGCGAGCTGTGAGGGCGAGCACTCTGGCAGTCCGCTCGGTCGGCTGCTCAGAGTGAGGGTGTAGGGGCTTTGTTCGCGAACTCCCGGCGCACCCGAGGTCTTCTGGAGGCGGTCGAGGAGCAAGAGGAGGCCGATCGTGCCGAAGCCGTGCAGCAGGGTAGTCACACCCGCGATCGTGCACAGGCCGACGGCGTCCGGTTCGACGCCGAGGGATTCGACGACAGCACGGCCGAGTGCGAAGGAGACGCTAGGGGAACCCGAAGGGCGGAATCGGGCGGGGGACGCGCCGCGGGAGGCATCGGTGAGGACGCGGTCGTCGGAGGTCTTGACGACTTGCCGATTGCGTCCCCCTACTTCGATGCGGCGGGTGTCGGCGCCTTCGATGGTTCCGACGACCTCGCCCGTCAAGCGATCGATCACGTCGACGCCGGGTGTGTCGTCGATGTTCGAGTGGAGCGTGCCGGAGTGGTAGCGCCGCTCGATCGACTCGGAAACGACGAAACGGTCGGCGCCGTGCTTCTCGAGCAGCCCGCCCTCAACCATGCTGCGCAGGATCGCTCGAGGCCCATCGTTCCCCAGTTCGCCAACCAATTCCGACGGCACGGATCGCTCGAAGTCTTGCGTGGGCAAGTATGTCTCCGAACAGGCCTGAACCAAGGCTTGTTGTACGAGGACCGAGGGCCGGAATCCGTAGCTGCCCGAGCACAGTCGCCCCTCCTTCCCCAGTCGGATCATCGTGCGGAACAGGTGCAACTCGGCGGCGTTCTCAACGACGAAACCGCAGCGAGTCAGGTCCCCGCGCCGCCCGCCGCGGCCGACGCGCTGCAGAAGGCTGGGCACGTCCGATGGCAAATCCGCGAGCATGACGTAGTCGACCGTGCCGATGTCGATGCCCATCTCGAGCGTCAAGGTCGCGAAGCACACAGCAGCGGGCGCTTGAAGAAACAGACGCTCGGTGCGCTCCCGATGTCCCTTGGCGAGCGAACCGTGATGGGCGAAGATCGCGTTGTCGAAACGCGTCCGGCCCGGAAGCTTCGCAGCGAGGGTCTCAACGCCATTCCTGCTGCGACAGAAGACCAGGACCTTCTTCAGACCATGTCCCGCGAGATCGTCCAGGTGGGCGGCCATGGCCGCCGGACCGCGGCCGTCGAACCCGCGGGCGCGGATGCGGCGCAGGCCGGGGACCAGCACCAGCTCGGCGTCGCGAAGATAGCGGGCGGCAAGTTCAGCAGGTCGATCGACGGTCGCGCTGGCCGCAACACGCTGCGCGCGTACGGCGGTGACTCCATCCAAGCGATGCAGCAGCACTCGCAACTGATCGCCGCGCGGCGTGTTGTCGAGGACGTGGATCTCGTCGAGGATCACCAGGCGCGTCTCGCGCAGCGCTTGCGGCCGGCGAGCGAGGAGTGAGTCGAGGGCCTCGGGGGTCGCGACGGCGATGGAAGGCAAGTGACCGTCGACGCGCTCTTTGTGCTCGCCGGTGTAGCGGCCGAAGCTCACCTCCACAAGCCCCATCGGACCGTCCAGGCGACGCTTCAGGTCGTTCGACAAGGCGCGCGTCGGCGCGATGATCAGGACCGAGGCGGGCCCCAGTCGCTGCTTCCGCACCATCTCCGCAGCGGGCGCCGCGAAGGCCTCCGTCTTGCCCGAGGCGGTCGCCGAGCAGACCAGCACGTCGCGTCCGCTCAAGATCGCCGGGATCGCCCGTTGCTGCACCTCAGTCAGGCGATCGAAGCGTGCGAACCAAGGACCGAAGGTGTGCGGCAGCAGCGAGCGGTCGACCGTCATCCGGACATCCGTGCGGACCAGTCGAGGCGATCGGCATCGAGCAGCAGGACCGCGCCGCGCACCGCGTTGCGGAAGTTGTCGTGACCTTCGTCGAAGGCGTCGGTCAACTCGCGCGAGATCGTGCCGCGCAGCGCGCGGGGAAGCCGGTAGGAGGGATAGGCCAGCGCGTAGATCTTCGCGACGCGTTCGACCAGCTGCGGCAGCAGCTTCTCCTCGAGCGGACCCAGCTCGATGTCGTAGGCACGGGAAGCCGTGACCTGCGCGAACTGATCCTGGATCTCATCGAGCGGCGTCAGCGCGAAGACGGAGATCAGCGGTTGCGCGGCATCCACGCGCAACGACAGCCCGCGATGCACTTCGTGTCCGCCCTTGTAGAGCTTCTCCGGATCGAAGGCGAGGTGGCGGGGATGCATGGTCACGGCTGCGTAGTGCTGCAAGACTTGCAGTGCGTAGTGACGATCCTCGTAGCGCAGCGCATCGACCCGTTCGACCTCGTCGAAGAGCACGACCAAACCGCGGGCGCCCGCGTCCGCGAACCACCGCGAAAGCTGACCGACCAGGTGGATGTACATGCGCCCATACGTCCGGTAATCCGACATCACCAAAGGCACCGCCCCCCTCCAACCGACCGCTTCGGCAGCATTCCTCACCGACTGCGCGTCCACGGTCTGCCCCATCACGTAGTCGCGCAGCACGGAACTCGACTCCTCGTGCTCCTCGCGCAGAGCGAGCAGGTACGGACTGTAGAAGCGGCTGGCATTGGAACCGTTCGACCAGAAGTAGGTCGGGTCCGCTCTCTGATTCAACACCTCGAATAGCCAGTCCATCGCCGGACGGAGTTGGGTCCCGATCCGCGCACGGTGTGCGATCTCTCGATACACGCGCAGCGGATTCGACAGTGCGTTCTCTCGGGGATCCAAGGTGATGCGTGCCACGGCGAAGCCCTCGTCGAGCGCCAGGCGCTCCGCCGTTTCCAACAGGTGCGTCTTGCCCGTGCCGTAGTCTCCCCAAAGCACGCGACAGCCGCGTGTCTGTTTCAGGACCGCGGCGATAGCGGAGAGTTCCCGTTCGCGGCCGACGGTATAGCGTCGCACACCAGCAATCGGCACGACGCCGAGTCGCAGGGCTTCGAGGGTCTGCCACGCCTCGAAGCCGGCGAGATCGCGCGTTTCGAGTGGTTTGGTCCTGTTCGTCATGCGCTGAACTGCTGCGCGGTTCGCCTTGTCGTTCGACGGTGGAGTATTCTTCAGTGCGATGCGCTTCGCCGCGGCGTCGGTCGAAGTCACCTTCCCCGGCGCGACGCGCGGCGCATATGCTGCCGAGTTGGATTGCGCGTGAAGGGTCGCGCCCCTCTCGGACTCGAGTCCTTGTGCGGCAGAAGCCGCAACGCGGGGAGCGCCGGAATCCTGCAGCGCATCAGATGCGCCGACGTGCTCCGGCTGCAGATCACCGAGCTTGATCGTTCGCGGCAGCTTCGGCACATCGTCGAACGCGACACGCGCCGCCTTTCGCGCCAGGCGCTTCACGACAACCCCGCCTCCCCACTTCGCGTGGTGAACCCGGTCCCCGCTCTCGAGAGTCACTAGAACTCGTCCTCGCCGGGCATCAGAGCGGGCTCGTCGGCGGACACCGATCCGGCGGCACGCGTGATCTCACTGCCGTTGAGTTCGCGATCACCTGCGCGCCGCTGATCCTCGATCATGGAGACCGCCGCCTTGACGAACATGCGACGCGTGCCCGTCTCGAAGGAGCGCTCCGCAAGCTCGCGCGCGAGCCCGTTCAGATTCCGCTCTTGGATCGTCGCATCGAACGCATGGCCGTGTGCATGACCGGCCAACTCGAGCAAGCGCTGACCGATCGCTTCGAAGAGCTGGGTCGGTTCGAGCGGCAAGTGATCCAGGTCGATGATCGGCTGCAACGGGCTGCGCCCGGAGAATGCCCCGGCGCCCTTCAAGCGCTGAGCGAGGGCAGGGTACTCGGGGACCACCGTCTCCATGAACTCAGGAGGCACCGCGTAGCACCACACGACACCCGGCAGCATCGACTGGCCGCAGTAGTCGATCATCTGCCGCAGGTTGTCGCCGATCGCACGTCGTCGGACACCGCTCAGAGACATGTTGCGGTCCATCTCGTCGAACATCAGCACGAGCCCCGGCAACCCGAGAGCGTTCAAGGTCTGCGCTAAGCTGCGCAGCCAACGGAACGCGTTCTCGTGATCCAAGCTCTCACGCAACTTGTGTTCGCTGAGTTCGGACTTCGCGACATCCGCACCCGACAGGTAGTCGGACATCAGTTCCTCTTGGTCCACGTCGTCGTCGACCACGGCTTGCAGGAACAAGCGAACGCCACGACGGAACATGCGGCTCTCGATGTTCTGTCGTGAGAACTCTTCCTTCAGCCAAGTCCGGAAGGCGTCCTCCCCCGCTTCGTCAACGCGCTGCTCGGCGATGCCGCGCAGAACACGCTCGATGCCCTGACCTGGTTCTTCTTCGAGAGAGTCCACCGGCAACTCGATGCGCCTGGCGACTTCTTGATAGATCCGGACCGGCTTGTCGAACGGACACTCCTTCGGCGAGAGCCCGACCAAGGCCGTCGCGAAGCCTTCGGACCAGGACAACTCCCGCAAGCAGTGCAGGAACTGCGTCTTGCCGCCGCCGAAGGGCGCTTGGACCAGTTTGAAGGTCGAGTTGCGACCGGATTCGCGCATCGGTACCAAGTACTCCGTGCGCAGGACGTCGAGCAAGTCTTCGGTCGCCACGTTGACGCATCGTGCGCCGCGCTCCGGAGGCTGCCCGGTGCTGCCCATGCGGTCCAACACGTGCTTCGCCAGCGAAGGACTCATCTCTGCCACTCGACTCATCACTCCCCCTCAACTCTCGTAAAGTTCACCGTCAGCTTGTATTCGCCTTCCCCGCTTCCATTCTCGAAATAGATGACACGGTTCTTCTGCGAGGCGGTCGTCCCCGTCGCGACGCCGAGACTCATCTTCCAGCCGCCCTGCCGGAATCCGCCGGCCTCCCGCAGACGGTTGGCGTCGAACGCGAAGCGCGCGCGCGAGTAACCGCGAAAATTGCGGTCGATCGGCTCGACGCGGAATTTGCGGTCCTGCAGCTGAACGGCCAAGTACGGCAAGAAGTCGACGATCTCCACGCGCTTCGTACTCTCCACCTGACCAGCGGCCAGAGCCGCTCGCCACGCACGCAGACACGCTTGGAAGAAGGCTGCCGAATCGAAGTCACGGCTCATGCTTCGCGAAGCCGACTCGTGCGCCTTCATAATCGACGCCGCGTCGGCGGAGCACCCTTCGATCACTTGCCTTGCGAACAAGATCTCGGCTCGACCCTTGTCCCGATGAATCCGAACCGCGAAAGGCGGAATGCGGACTTCGATGGGCTCCTCGCGGCTGATGATGCGAAACTCGAGGTCACGTACTTTGCACGCATCCCTCAACTCGGCACCGAGCTGTGTCCGTACGCGGTCACGGATTCGCCGCGCAACATCGCGGAGTGCCTGCAGCAACGGTTCGGCGCGCTCACTGGTTGAGAGACCGCCGACCTTCTTCGACACTCGCTCGATGAGGACCTCGAGCTTAGCCACGTCCTCAAAGGCTTGCGGCTTGGCGAGCGGCCCGAGCGCCGTGGCAAGCCTGCCGAGGTCTTTCGCCTCCGACTTGATCACCGCCTGAAACTCAGCGACGTTCTGCGCCGGAGTCTGCTGCGATCCCGTTCCCGCGCTCATTCGCACGGCGTCCGACTGCTGCGTCACTCTGTATACTCCCCGTTGCAGGAACCGCGATTCCTTCGGTCTCACCTCGATGCCGGGGCGGTTGCGACAGCAATATGCCTGCGACGACAGCACTACGCCTGCGAGCAGCAAGCGCAAGACCCGGACGCCTCCAAGCTAACAAGCTCCCGGGATCGGCTTCAAGCGCGCCGGCACGATCGCGACGCATCACCACAGCCAAGAGGGTAGGCGGCCCGGGCTTTCGACCAAGGTGACGCCGCAGTCCTCGCCCAAGTCCCCCGGTGCGCGCATCGCGAGGCCGTGTCCCTGTCCCGCGTGGTCCGGTCCTCTGCGCGGTCATGCGCTCACCACACTGATCGCCGGTACTCGGCGCACTCTCGCTCGGAGATCCCTTGGAGTGTGCTTGGCGCGGGTACGGACACGTGGCGGAAGCACGCCGGGTCGAGTCGAGGCACCGCGGACATCCGTGCGCGCAACTCGCTGACGCGCAGCGCCGAGCGTTCCACGGCGTCGACGGCGTGATCACGGAGCATGTGCGCAGTCCGCGTTCGAAGTCGCCGAGGGCGATCGCGCCGGTCGCGTCCGGTGACCCCATCCCAACAGCCGCTTGACACAGCCCGTCGTCACCCCGGCGCCCTCAGCCCTCTCGTCGCGCCGCACCCCACGCCCACGGCGTGAGTCTCGCGATCTGCGAAGCCGGCACGATCGCAATCTTGTCCAGGCAATCGGCGATGTACGCCTCGGGATCCACGCCGCCCTGCTTGCACGAGAGCAGCAGCGAGTACATCCGGCAGGGGGCGTCGGTCCCGGAGGTGTTGATGGTCATGCCGGGCAGCATGCCGGGCGAGGGTCACCTCGACCAGATGGGGTCACCGGACGCGTACTGCGCATCTCCTCTCGTCGATTGCTTCTCGCCATCCACACATCATCGGGCCGCCCGGCTCGAGGAGCCAGGTGGGGTTGGTGCAACTGCTCCGCAACAGAGTCGACGCCCACCGTCACCCTGCTCTGCGAGCCACGCCTCGCGTCCCGCAAACGCCCGCTCCACGGCCTCTTCCTTGACCCACGGCGCGTCGAGGCCGGACCTCGCCCTGATCACCGACGACAGCGTCTACGTCCTCGACCCGACCCTCAGCCGATCCCCCGACCTGCACCGCGACAAAGCCAAGTATCTCGACGTCCTGAGCGTCGCCCGCGCCCGCACCAGCGCCGGAGTCCGCTTCCCAACGACCGGCACGGACCGCTCGTCGGCCGCCGCGCCCCTGCCAGGCACCAGCGGCCGACCGACCGACTGGCGCGGCGAGCACGGGGTGCTGCCGATGGAGCCGGGGGGCGTAGAGTCGGGGGCGATTGGGGCTTGGGTTGGGGATTTGTTGGAGCACTCGTGATTCACCGCTCTCGGTAGGCGCGATCTGGCTGGGCGAGCTATTCGGGACTGAGGCTCTGGTGTTGCCGCCCCAGCTGAGCCTGAGGTGCACCATGGCCAGCAGCCGGTTCTTTCGAACGCCCTCGCGCGGTACCTTCAGGACTGTTGCACGTGCGGTCCATCACTCTCGATGGTCGGCACACGGCTCTGACCACGAATGCTCTACACCGCCACCATCTCCAGCACCCCCCTCCGGCTCCGCGAGAGCCGCGCCATCGCGGATCTGCTCCTTCAGTCCGTGAGCGAGAAGGAGTGGAAAGAGGCGATCCTGGAACGGAATGCCCTGCAGATCGACAGCCCGATCGGCTTGATCCGGCTCGCCAGGATCATCCGGGCACGGCTGGAACCCTTGGGGCTCACACCAGATGTCGCCCAAGTCCGACGTCAACACAGGTGAAGTTCACGCGCTCATCGCTCCGCTCCGAGTCCCCCTCGCTCATGTCGATCATCGAGCGTCAGTTCGCCCCCGCCGACACCCTCACATCCAACGCCCGCCTCGCCAACGTCAACTCCAACCCGATCTCCGACTCCCGCACCTGCGACTCGAGCACGACCGCAACGGGCGGCAATCGATGGGCGAAGCGCTGCAGCAAGTCCACCATTCCCAAGCTGAGCGGTCGATGACGGCTCTCGCTGTTCAACTCGCTGAGGTGAAGTTGCACGAGTCGGTCGCGGTAGGTCTCGATCAGTTGACTCGTCAAGAGCATCGACGGATCCACTTGCTGGGCGTGCGCTAGGTCGAGGCAGAAGCGCGCGGCGGGGAAACGCTCGAACCACGGTGCCAATTCTTCCACCGTTCTGCCGTCGCGCTTGCGCTTGTCCATGTTCTCGATGCAGAGAGTCTCGCCGAAGCTGTCCCAGCAAGCGGGGTCCTCGATGGCGTCGGGGTGCAGGACGACATGCCATCCGTACTGAATGCAAGGCTCGAGGAGTTTGGCGCACTCTCGCTCGGACATCCCGTCGAGCTTGCTGGGCGCGTGAACTGATACGTAGCGGAAGCGAGCCAGGTCAAGTGAAGGCGCAGCGGACATCAGTGTGAGCAACTCGAAGTCACGCAACGCTGAGAGTTCCACGGCGTCGACGGCGTGATCGCGGAGCATGCTTAGTCCGCGTTCGACGTCGCCGGGGGCGATCGCACCTGTCGAGAATCCGTAAGCGTGCATCAGAAGACTCCGTACTGCTGGGTGAGCTTGGTGAGCTGGTCGTCCGTGTCGAAGAACAGCTTCAGCGCTCCGTCGCGGAAGCGCTTGGCGATCTGGTCCGTCCGTTGGAACAGCGGGTCGGTCGGTGCACTGTCAGCGTCGAGGCGTTCCAGCTCAGCTCGCTGATCCGTGTCCGCCAGAATCCCCAGGAACTCATCGTAGGCTCCGAACAGGTCGCGGCCCGCGTCCAAGGCTTGGAATTCCCCCACAAGCCTTGCCAGGACCTCTAGGGGCCTCGAGTCGACGGAGGTCATCAACTCTTCGGTCAGTGCATTGCAGAACACCTCGTCAGACCCTCCGGCCTTCGACAGCGCATCCGACGGGCGGAGCCTGCAAGAGAGGCATGCCGCCAGTCCTGCAAGGAAGAGTAGCTTGCGCGACATGCGCAGCTTGAAGCGGCGCAGCGCCCAGCCGTCCCCTTGACGCTCGAGGCGCTTCGACGCGAAGTCCACGGCCATCGTCCTCCAGAAGCGCACGAAATCGTTCAGCAGCAGCCCGGGGACGTACGGCTTCAACTCTGTTCGCAGCCTGTACACATGATCGTCGCCGATGTACCGGCGGACGAGCTGACGCAGTACGCGCTCTCGCACCTCTCGTCCGTCTTCCAGGCTGATGGACTCGAGCAGCAGAAGGATTCGGCGCGTTGTATTCCGATTCGAGTCCGCATCCCCGCCGATGCGGTGAATCAACTCGTGACTGAACGAAGGCCCGCCGAAGAGCGCGGACGGTCCCGGTGGCTTGATGTCGAGCTCGCCCTCGAGCTTCGTGCGAATCTTCTGAGCCGCCGGCAAGTGCGTTCGATTCGCTTGGCCGTCCACGAGCAACGTCCAGTCCAGGTCGCTACCGTCGGTCCACTCGCCTCGCGCCAATGAGCCGAAGGCGACGAATGCTGTGTCGGCCGGCAAGATCCGGTTCAGAGCGCTCTCGATCTTGCTCAACTGGGAAGCGGCAGCGCTCTCGCATTCGGCCAGCTGCGGCCATTCGCAGCCACATGCGGCCCGAAGGGCCCCGAGATGGTCTGTGGTCATCTTCGGTGTGAGTCTCTCTTCAAAGTCGCGAGCAAGAGAGGAGTCTAGTCCGTCGAGATGGTTGTGTCCCAGACCACCCGTGGATTGATCGATGTGACCGATACGACCCGGCTTGGGCGCTCAAGAATCGCGTCCCAACACCCGCTCGACCAATCCCAGCGCCAACTCGCGCTCCGGACGGCTCAGCGAACCGGCCGCGGTCCGCGCTCGCTCGGCCAGTCGTTCGGCTTCCCCGCGCGCACCATCGAGACCCAAGACGGCCACCATCGTCGCGCGGTCGAGCGCCGCGTCCTTGCCCGGCGTCTTGCCGAGCTGCGTTGCATCGCCCGTGACGTCGAGGAGGTCGTCGACGACCTGGAACAGGCGGCCGAGGTCGAGGCCGTAGGCGCGGGCCGATTCGACGCCGGATTGCGGCGCGTTCGCGGCGAGCGCGCCGAGCTCGCAGGCGGCGGAGATCAGGGCGGCGGTCTTGAGGCGGTGGACGCGTTCGACTTCTTGGTGCGCGGATTCGCTGCCGGCGAGCGAGAGGTCGAGGACTTGGCCGCCGACCATGCCGGCCGGTCCGGCGGCGCGCGCGAGGCAGGTGGTCATCGGGCCGGCGGCGGCTTCGGTGCCGAGCAGCTCGAAGGCGTAGGTCAGCAGGCCGTCGCCGGCGAGCACCGCGAGCGCTTCGCCGTAGACGATGTGGCAGGTCGGCCGGCCGCGGCGCAGGTCGTCGTCGTCCATGCACGGCAGGTCGTCGTGGATCAGCGAGTAGGTGTGCACCATCTCGATCGCGGCGGCCGGGCGGGAGGCGGCGTCATCCGAGCCGCCGAAGGCGCGGGTGAAGAGGCGCACGAGGCTCGGGCGCAGGCGCTTGCCGCCGCCGAGCAGGGCGTAGTTCAGCGCCTCGGCGAGCTGGGCGGGCGTGCCGTCCGTGGCGGGGGGGGCGTGGCGTTCGAGCTGTTCCGCGGACCAGCGGGCGCTCTCGGCCCACCAATCGCGGAGCGCGGCATCCGCCTCTTCGGGCGGAGGGGTCACGCGGGATCGCCCTCGGGCAGGTCGGGATCGCCGGCGTAGGGCTTGAGCGCGTCGGCCGCGCCTTGGGTCAGCTCCTCGACCTGCTTGCGGTAACCCGAGAGCTGATCGCGAGCGCCGGCGAGCAGCTGGACGCCCTCGCGGTAGCGCTCGATCGCGGCCTCGAGGCCCAAGCCGCCCGCTTCGAGCTCGCCCACGAGTGCCTCGAGACGCTCCAGTCGGGTGTCGAAATCGGGTTCTTCCGGGCTCTTGGGAGCCTTCGCCTTGCCGGTTGCCATGCGGCTGAGTCTAACCGCGAGACGCCGTGGAATCCCCCTCAGGCCGCCGGGATCCGCGCTGCGCCGCACACTCGGCCCGGTTGCGGTCAGGCGGGAGGCGGTTAGGATCCGATAGATCTCGCGGCCAGGAGGACTCCGTCCGACCCTCCAGCTCGCGGAAGGTTACAATTTCGCGGCCTCCCTGAGGCCCGACCTCCGCGATCCCAGCCGCCGGATCCGCTCCCGAGCTCCCCCACCGCCACGCCCATGAAAGTCTTCCTGCTCTACGCCAAGGCCCAGAACCTCAAGGCTCAGGCCGCAGAGATCTTCGCCGATGAGACCGCCAACAAGGGCGAACTCGCCCGCGACGAGGTCTACCCGCCGCTCGGCATCTCGATCCTCGCCTCGTGGCTCGAGCAGAAGGGCCACGAGGTCCGCTTGATGGATGACTCGATCGAAGAGATCGAAGACATCAAGAAGAACGTCGAGTGGTCCGAGGTCGTCGGCATCTCGTCACTGACGCCGAACGCGCGTCGCGCGCGTGAGCTCGGCTTGATGATCAAGGAAGAGTTCGACAAGCCCGTGATCATGGGCGGCCCGCACCCGACGACGAACCCCGAGTTCTTCCTCGAGTCCGGCGCGTGCGACATCACCGTGCAAGGCGAAGGCGACTACACGCTGCCCGAGCTGCTCGACGTGATCCACGAGCCCGAGAAGTGGGAGACGGTCGAAGGCATCACGATCCTCAAGGACGGCGAGCTGTTCGCGACGCCGCGTCGTCCCTTGCTCAAGGACGTCGATGAGGTGCCGTTCCCGGCTTACCACCTGTGGGACATCCCGCGCTACATGAAGCTGATGATCAACCCGGGCGTGACGCTGATCACGAGCCGCGGTTGTCCTTACGCTTGCACCTTCTGCGACGCCGAGATGACGCCGCGCCAGTACCGCGCGATGAACCCCGAGCGCACGGTCGACCTGATCGAACACATCCTGCGCACGTACAACCCGCCGCAGCTGGTGCTGTTCGACGACTTGTTCACGATCCAACGCAAGCGCGTGATCGCGATCTGCAAGGAGATCATCCGCCGCGACCTGTTCTTCGAGTGGGTCTGCGAGTCGCGCGTCGACACGATGGACTTCGAGATGTTGCGCTGGCTGCGCAAGGCCGGCTGCGTGAAGATCTACTACGGTCTCGAGTCGGGCTCGCCGCGCATGCTCGTGACGATGAAGAAGGGCGTGACGCCGGAGAAGGTGCTGTACGGCGCCAAGCTGAACCGTCAGCTCGGCATGTACTTCAAGTTCTTCCTGCTCTACGGCTTCCCCGAGGACACCGTCGAAGACCACCGTCTGACGGAAGAACTGATCGCGGAGACGCGTCCCGACGCGGTCTGCTGCGCGATCCTTCAGCCGATTCCCGGCACGGCGGTGTACGAACAATTGAAGCCGTACCTCACCAAGGATGTGGCGGAGATGGACTTCCACTACTGGCACTCCACCGAGAGCTTCAAGCACCCCACCTTCTCGCACGAAGAGCTGCACCGCGAACGCGACCGCGTGCTCGTCGCGCACGCGAGAGCGACCAAGGGCATCGTCCCGCGCCTGCGCCGCAAGCTCGAGCGCTTGGTGACGATGATCAAGCACCCCTACCTGTTCATGGACCTGCTCGAGATCCGCACCCGTCGCAAGCGCTACTTGAAGCGCGTCGCCGAGTCGGATTGGGCATGGACCCAGACGGAACGCCGCGACCAGATGGCACTCCAGGTGCCGACGGTCAGCGTCGACTGATCTCGACTGACCCAAGCGGGCCTGTCCCAAACGGACCCGGCTCGAACAAAGCGAAGGCCGCGCCAAACTGCGCGGTCTTCGTGTATTTGGGCCGTCGAATCTCGGCGCTCAGAACGACGAACCGATGCGCAGGAAGAACTGCGTGAAGGCCGCGTCGCCCTCGATGCCGAACAGCTCGGGCTCGTGACCGAAGGCCGAGCGGAGGCCGAGGCCCATGAAGAAGCGCTCGGTGATCATGAAGTCGACACCGCCGCCGAGATAGAGGCCGAGCGTCGTGTCGTTGTCCGAGACGCCCGCCACGCCGACGCGGCCTTCGAGCTCGGTGGTGAGCAGTGAGAGTCCACCGGCAAGGTACGGCCGCACCGAGTCGAGCACCCACTCGTAGCGCGGACCGCCATAGAGCTCGAAGTTCGCCGAGGTGATGTCGACGCCGCCGACGTTCGCGGTGTCGCCCGCGACTTGTGCGCCGATCTCGTAACTGATGCCGCTCTCCTCGGCGTGTCGGTTCATCGACCAGCCGAGGGTGGCTTGTTGTTCGACGGGTTCGTAGTCGCCGCCGAGGTCCGCGACGCCCAGCTGCGCGGCGTGACGTGTACCGGCGCAGCCGGTGGTGAGTGCGAGGACGAGCGGAAGTGCGAGAGATCGCTTCATGGTGTTGAGTTCGTGGTGAGGGAATCGACTCGCGTCCGGGAAGTGGCGCGAGGCCCGCAGCATACCCGCACGCTTCAGGCCGCTGCGAAAAGGCCTCGTTCGAGTCGTGTACCGCCTTCCGCGACACGTTCGAGCGCGACGGTTAGGCTCGCCGCTCATGCAAGCACTCCTCCCGAGCCTCCTTCCGCTCGACGGCGGCCTCGCCTCGCTCGCAGTGCTGAGGCACCTCGTGTTCATCATCGCACCCCTCACCGTGTTCGGCGTCGTGTCCATCGTGCTCAGCAATGTGCTGCTGATCCGCAAGCTGCCGGCATCGAACTTCTCGTGCGGCTGCATGATCTTCGCGCTCCTGACGGCCGCCGCTTCGATGGCGTGCTCGATCTACTACGGCGGCATCCAAGCCGACCCAGGCCTGCGCCTCTGGTTCGTCAGCGAGGGCGCCTTGGTGCTCGCGTTCGCGTTGTTCGCAAGCCGTCGCTGACGGCTGCGTCACTCAGCGCGGCTTACATCACCCGGCGCGGCGGCATCACGACGTTCGCGGCCAGCAAGCCGCCGACGAGCGAGATCGCGACGAGGCCCGTCTGAAAGGCGAAGTCGATGCCGACCAGCGCGTCCCGCTCGAGGAAGGACGTCAGGCTGCGGAAGCCGAAGCTGCCGGGAACGAGCATGAAGATGCCGGGTGTCATCGGTACGATCGCCGGGCGGTTCGAGAGGCGCGCGTAGGTGTTCGAGACGAGGCCGACGAGCAGCGCGCCGAGGAAGGGCGCGAGGTCCGAACCGACGACGGCGGACCCCAGCGTCACGCCGAGGAAGCCGATGAAGCCGGCGATGAAGATCACCGGTAGCTCGCGCGGGCGGGCGTCGAGCAAGATGCCGAAGGCGAAGGGTGCGATTCCGGCGGTCAACCAGAGCGTCCACTCCGGCAAGGCTTGGATCTCGGCCGTCCCGAAGGCTCCGAAGCACTCGATGCCCAAGCGCCAACCGAGCGCCACGCCGAACAACAGCGTCAGGAAGATCGCGAACGAACCCGCGAGTCGCGAGACGCCGGACACCAAGTGCCGCGTCGCCAGCTCGTTCAACGCGGTGGTCAGCGTCAAGCCGGGCAAGAACACGATCAAGCTCGCGAGCGTCACCGTCTTCTCGTTGTAGGCGATCCCCGGCAGGTGCGAGCCGCTCGTCGCGGCGAAGGCGACGAGGAAGGCCGCGACCGGCTCGAAGAGATCGACGGTGTCCGCGCGGCGCGTCAACACGCGCCCCAGCATCAACGCACCGACCGACAACAAGAAGGTCATGCCCATCTCGGCGAGGCCGCCGCCGAAGAAACGCGCCGCGCCCGCCGAAGCCAAGCCGAACGCCAAAACCGTGACCAGGAAGGGGTAGCCGGTCGCTCGCGACTCGATCGCCTCGAGGCGCGCGCTCGCTTGCACCACTTCGGTCCGCCCGTGCTCGACGTCCTCCATCACCTCGTCGAACTCGACCAGCTTGCCGAGGTTGACCTCGCCGCTGTTGCCGCGCACGAGGTGCATTTCCTTGTCCGTCCCGGTCCCCAGCGAGACCATCACCGAGGTCGGCGTGGACAGAAACTCCCCCTCGACGCCGAGGCTCGCTGCGACCTTGATCAACACCCGTTCCAGTCGGAAGGCGGGTGTGCCGTAGTGGTGCAACAGCTCTGCCAGGCGCAGCAGGAAGTTGTGGGTCGGGCTGGTCGAACGAGCCCTGAATTCGGTGGCGGGAGTCACGAGGCGGCGGAGTATAGCCACGGCTTCGCGCAGCGGGGCGCGCGTCGGCTGCTTCTACGAGCGAGAGCCGAGCGACCGAACCGAGTACCCTCTGCGACATGTCGCGAGCGCTGCGCCTCCTTCCACTCGCCCTCGGCCTCCTCGCGTGGCTCCCCACGCTGTGGACCGCCGGCTGGGCGCTGGACGACCGCGAACTGATCTTCGGCAATCCCGTGATCGACGGATCCGCGCCGTGGTGGACGGCGTTCGAGCGCGCGTACTTCGATCACCTCGGCGCAGCCGGTCAGTGGCGGCCGCTGTCCTCGCTCAGCTTGCGCGCGAGCCACGCGATCTGGAACGAACAAGTCGCCGGTTACCACCTCGGCAACCTCGCGTTGCACCTCGCCGTGATCGCGCTCGCCGGCGCGATCCTGCGCAAGCGGCTGGAGAGTCGCGCGTGGCTGTTCGGACTCTGTGTCTTCGCGGCGCACCCCGCGCTCGCCGACGTCGTCGCCTGGATCAGCGGCCGGACATCGTCGCTCGGAGCGCTCTGCGGCCTCGCCGGTGTGCTGGTCGTCGTGCGCGCGCGATGGCCGCTCGGCGTCGCCCTCGGAAGCGCGCTGAGCGTCGGCGGCGCGTTGCTCGCCAAGGAAGACGGACTGCTCTTCGCGCCGCTCTGTCTATGGCTCGCCTCCGGACAAGGTCGCGCTCGTTTCGCCTCCGCCTTCGCCGGCACGACGACCGCGGTGCTCGCCATCGGCGGCGCGCGCTGGCTCGCGCTCGGCGCCTTCATCCCCAGCGCCGGTTCGCCCGCCCTCGGCTCCGCGGACCTCGCCACGCGCTTGACCATCGGCGGACACGAGTGGATCGAAGCGCTGCGCATCAGCGCTCTGCCCATCGACTACCCGCCGCAGTACCGCGCCGCTTTCCTGCTCGCGCGCACCGACCCGCTGCCCGACGGCCTGGTCGCCACGCTCGGCTGGGCTCTCGCCTTGCTGCTGCCGCTCGCCACCTGGCTGTTCCGCCGTCAACTCGAACGCGCGGCGCTGCTGTCGGCCGTGCTCGCCCCGCTCGCGCTGTTGCCCGTCGTGCAACTCGTTCCGCTCGGCGAAGTCTTCGCGCCGCGCTTCCTCTACTTGCCGCTGCTCTTCGCCGTGCCGATCATCGGCGCTCTGCACGCGACTCTGCCGCGCATCGGACAACGCATCGCGTGGGCGTGCGTCCCGCTGGTGCTCGTACCGCTCGCGTGGCAGCGCTCGACGGTCTACGCGAGTCGCGGAGCCTGGCGCATCGAGATGCTCGAGCACATGCCGAAGGACGCCGCGTCGTGGAACGACCTGGGCCTCGCGCACGAGGAATCGGGGCGACTGCTCGAAGCACGCGCCGCACTGACGAAGGCCACACAGCTCGATCCGACGTACTCGCGCGCTTGGACCAACCTCGGCCGTCTCGCGCTCGCGGAAGGCGATGAAGCGCGCGCTCTCGCGCACTTCGAACGCGCCGCTGCAATGGGGCCGAACAACCCGATCGCGCACGCGAACCTCGGCATGCTGCGGCTGCGGCGCGGCGATTCGCAGGGCTCCGAGGCGGCGTACCGGCGCGCGACGGCAGTCGCTCCGGGCATGGTCAGCGCGTGGCGCGGACTAGCTCGAGCTCGGCACGCGCAGGGTGATACGGAAGCGGCGCTCGGCGCGCTGGACCGCGCCCTGCATCTCTCGCCCGCCGACGAACTCGCGCTGGATCTGCGCCGCCGCTGGACTGCGGAGACGGACTGATTCGAGACCGCTCGCTCCGCTTCGGAGATCGCCGGGGAAGGGATGCCGGAGGCCGTGCGGCTTGCTAGGGTTTCCGCCCATGCGACGCTCGACTCACGGAATCCTGACCACCGCGCTGCTGTCTCTCGGCTGCGTCTCGCTCCTGCTGTCCGCCTGTAGTGGCGATCCGCCGAAGGACCCTGCGCTGATCACCGGCGCCGAGATGTTCCTGGCGAACTGCGCGCGCTGTCACGGCCGCGCCGGTGAGGGCAGCTTCCTGGCACCCGAGCTCTCGCGCATCGCGGACCACTGGGACGTCGAGCGGCTGAGCCGGTATCTGCGCGACCCCGAGAAGGTGATCGCGGAAGACGAGCGCCTTCAGCAGCAAGGCAGACGCTACACGCAGCGCATGCCTCCGTTCCCGCAGCTCAGCCCGAGCCAACGCACGAAGCTCGCCGAGTGGGTGCTCAGTACCCGCTGAGCGCCACAGAATCCACCTTGGAGCGCGAGAGAGCCCTGCAGCGCGACTCACGAGCCTGTGATAATCTTCCCAGGGGCTCTTCAGCCCTACCACCCCCCGCTGCGCCACGATCTCCAGGTCCGCGCGCCCAGGCGGACGGACGCACGCGCCATCAGGAGACCAATCATGTTCACGCAAATCGCTCGCGGTGCCGGCAGCTTGGCTCTCGGCCTCGCCCTCGCCACCGGCGCTACAGCCCAGCAGTCGTCGACCTTCGACATCGACGTCGGCCTCTCGAACTTCTCGTGGTCGGGCACGACCTCACTCGGCGCCATCACGACGAACCCGACCAACTTCCAAGTCGACGGCACCATGGGCATGGACCTCTGGACCGGCGGCAGCCCGGTCGGCTTCGGCGCCTTCAATGACACCGGCTCCGCCTTCTTGGTGCCCAGCACGCTGAACGGCTCGATCAGCTTCCTCGCCACGCTGAACCTGACGAATCTGACGTTCACGCTCGCGTCCTCGCCCTTCACGGTCGATGCGAACGGCGACTTCGTCGCGACCATCGTCGGCACCGCACAGTCGGGAACGATGACCTTCACGCCTCTGATCGGTTCACAGGTCGTTCAAGACCTAACGGGCTTCACCAGCAACCCGGCCGTCTCCGCCGGCACGCTGATCAGCACGGGCATGACGCACACGCTCTACCTGCCCGTCAGCGCCACCTTCCCGTTCAACGACCCGGCGAGCGGCGTCACCGGGACCATCACCTTGACGGGCAACGCCGTCGCGACCGCGACCAACCCGTCGCCCTCGACCTACTGCGTCGCGAACCCGAACACGACCGGCTTGCCCGGTCAGATCGGTTGGTCGGGATCGACGAGCCTCGGTCTCAACGATCTGATGCTGTCCGCGACGGACCTGCCGCACAACAAGAACGGCGTCTTCTATCTCGGCACGACACAGACGCAGTTCCCCTTCTCGAACGGCTTCCGCTGCGTGAACTCGAACGTCGTGAGACTCGGCGTGACGAACACCGGCCTGGGAACCGTGAACTTCCCCTTCAACAACGCGCTGGTCCCCGGCCTCGAAGCCGGCGAGACGCGTCACTTCCAGTTCTGGCACCGCGACAACGGTTCCAACCTGACGGACGCGCTCACGGTTCCGTTCGCTCCCTGATCCCAGGGGGACGAGCTGACACGAACGGAGCAGGCGCTCCTCGCCGGACCGGCGGGGAGCGCCTGCTCGCTCGCACGCGTGATCAGTTCCAGTAGACGCGTTGCGCTTGGCTGAAGCCTGAAGCGGTTCCGCAGACCGAGATCAGCGGATCGCGGAACCAGCACTGGTAGTCATAGATGTCGCCGGAGAGCGGAACGAACGGGCCCTCGAAGATCGTGCCGCCGAAGGTCACCGAGCCTTCCACGTAGGACATCGCCACGTCGAGCCGGCGCCGCAGATGACCGAGGCACAGCAGTCCGTCGCGGAAGGGATACATCGCGCCGTCCTGCGAGCTTTCCAGCAGGAGCGCGGGGCGCTGCGACGGGATCCCGTTGACGAAGAAGCGCAGCTCGCCGAGCGACACCGTGTCGCGGCCGATCGAGTGCATGCGCGCACCGCGACCGCTGGAGTTGGCACAGCCTTCGAAGGCTCCGATCGCGCTCTCGTTCGCGCACGGACAACCGACCGCCTGACCATCGCCCAAGCAGAAGGTCTGGGCACTCTCGCGATGTCTCACGCGCATGACATCGATCATGCTCATGTACTGCGTGGACTGCGTCTCGAACTCGATGCGTGCGATCGGACCACTGCTGTCGAACGAGTGGAAGTCGTAGCGATCGGGACCGCTTGCACTCTCGCGCAAGATCACTTGCCCCGACGAGTCGTGTAGGCTGACCGAAGCCTTGACCACGTGATTCTGGTCGAGCCAAGAGACCTCGAGCTGTTCGACGGGGACGTTGAATGCGACGCAGGCCCGGTCGGTTCCGTACACGGTCAAGCCGCTGTCGCCGCTCGACGCCATGCCGTCCACGTCCGGTTTCCCGACCTCGCCGGAACCGCTGACCACGAAGTCGTAGGGGTAGATGCCGCGCGCCTCTTGGTCCTCGAAGTCGAAGGACAAGTTGGGAAGCTGCGACGTCCCGGTCCATCCATGCTCTCCCAAGTTCACGGGAGAAAGTGGTTCGGAGACACCATCCAGTAGCTCGAGGGCAGGCGGGCGAGCGAGAGTCGAGTCGATAGCGGCCAGACTCAACAGAACAGACAACAAGAACGCGAAGCGGGTCATGAAAGCATCTCCGGGGCGGAGTTCCGTCTTCGAACCGCACTCGTGCCTTCACGAGGCGCGGCGTCACGACATTCGCGGCGCAACCCGTGCACCGCGCTCCGCGAGCTGTGCGGTTCGGTGCAACTCGCCCACTGCAGATCGCACAGCGACCATCGAAAGCACACGAACTGCGTGCACGGCGCTTGCAATCTCGCCGCCGGCGAACACGCTATCCACACAGACCGCTCGATCCCCCACATGGCCCAAGCACGACAAGCCCTCGAGGTTCTCCTCGTCAATCTCGGAACGACCAAGACGCCTGATGCCACGGGCGTTCGTGAGTTCCTCGCTGAGTTCCTCGCCGACCCCATGGTCGTCGACTGGCCGCGCTTCCTGTGGATGCCGATCCTGCGCGGCATCGTGTTGCGCAAGCGACCGGAACGTGTCGCCGACTTGTACCGCACGATCTGGACGGACGAAGGTTCGCCGTTGCGCGCGCAATCGGAACGACTCGCTCGACGACTCGCCGAGTCACTCGGTCCGGATGCGTCGGTGCGCGCGGTCTACCGCTACGGCACTCCGAGCCTCGAAGAGGAATTGCACGCCGCCGCCACGCGCGCGAAGCGCATCGTCGCGATCCCCTTGTTCCCGCAGCGCACGGCCTCGAGTTCCGGCAGCGCGCTCGTCGAACTCGGTCGCGCGGCGCGAGCGCTCGAGATCGACGGACGCGTGGTCTGCGGCGAACTCGCGCCGGACGACGACCACTACATCGAAGCGCTCCGCGATCGCGTGCAGTCCGGCTTTGCTGAGTTGGACGCTCCGCCGGAACATCTGTTGGTCTCGTTCCACGGCATTCCTGCCCGCGTGGATCGCGCGGAAGGCGGCACCTACAGCGCCGACTGCGCGCTGACGGCCGCCGCCCTGCTCGACGCGCTCGACTGGGACCCCAGCCGGGCGACCCTAAGCTTTCAATCCAAGTTCGGTCCCGAACGCTGGCTCGGTCCGGCCACCGCCGACCTCCTGACAGAGCTGCCGAAGCGCGGCGTGAGGCGCCTGGGCGTGGTCGCCCCCGGATTCCTCACGGATGGCCTCGAAACGCTGGAGGAGCTCGGCGTGCAAGGCCGAGAGAGCTTCCTGGGAGCCGGCGGCACGGAGCTGACGCTGATTCCAGCCGTCGCCGACCATCCGGCGCTCGCAGCGGGCTTGCTGCGAATCGTGGAATCCGGACGCGCCTGACACTCCTGTGACATGCAGCGCACCGCCTTCCCCTACATCTATGGTCGGCGCGAGCTGCGCCGGAGCTGACATGGATCACATCGGAGTCGTCGGCCTCTCCTGGAGACAGGGTGGACCCGAATCGATCGCGCGCTTCAGCCGCCCGCCGGAAGAACGCGTTGCGATCTTGCGTGCGCTGGCTGCGGCGCTCGAAGTCGAGGAGGCTGTGTACCTCTCGACGTGCAACCGCGTCGAAGTCGCCTTCGCCGTGCGCGAAGGTCAAGACGTCGGCGATCGCCGACGGATCGTCTTCGAAGTGCTGACCGGTGCTGCTCCCGAAGCCGGCGAAGCCGAGCGCAGCCTGCGCGCGTGGGCCGGCGAAGGCGCAGTCGAACACCTCTTGCTCGTGGCGGCCGGACTCGACTCCGCGCAGCTCGGCGAGACGGAGATCGCGGGCCAAGTCCGCGAAGCCCTCAGCGATGCGCGAGCGGAAGGCCTCGCCGGTCGTCGACTCGGCGGCTTGTTCGACTCCGCGCTGAAGATCTCGCGCCGCGTGCGCGGCGGAACGGCGCTGGGCGAGGGACGCACCTCCTTGGCCGAGATCGCGCTGGATCCGGTGCGCGAAGCCTACGAGGCCTCGGGCGCCCCCATCGCACTGCTCGGCGTCTCGCCGATGACCGAACGCTGCGCCCGGAGCCTGTCGGAGCTCGGTGCACCGATCTTGATCGTGAACCGCACGCTCGCCCGCGCTGAAGCGCTGTGCGCCAAGCTCGGCTCGGGCGCCCGCGCACGGGCACTCGCTGAATTCCGCGAAGCACCGGAAGCGGTCTCCGCGCTGATCTCGGCGACCGGCGCGCCGAACACCGTACTGCAGCGCGCGGACCTCTCGAAGCTGATCAAGATCTGCTCCGGCGGACCGAACCCGTTGCTCGTCGACTTCGCCGTCCCGCCCGACTTCGATCCCGCGGATGCCGAAGCACTCGGCCTGCAGCGTCTCGGCATGCAGGACATCACAGCGCGCGCCGCTGCCAATCGGTCGCACAAGGCATCCGAAGCGGCGCAAGCGCGCGAGTTGATCGACGATGCTCTCGATCGCCTGCGCGGTCAACTCGGTCGTGCGCGCTTGAACGCGGCTGTCGCTGCACTGCAGTCGAACTACCAGTCCGCCGCTCAAGAGAGCCTCGAGAAGCTCCTGCGCCAAGAACTGCGCAACGTCGGCGAGGGCGAACGTGATGCTCTGCGACGCTGGACCGAGACGCTGGCGCGTCGCTTCGCCCACCTGCCTTCGCGCGGCTTGCGCGAGCTCGCCGGACACGAAGGTTCGGACGTCGTTCGCGCGTTCTTCGCCGGCGCCGCCGACGAGTTCCTCGCCGAGATGGATCGCGCTCTCGAACAAGACACCGTCCACGCCCGTCGCGAGGACTCGGAGGACCAAGCATGAAGCTCAGGATCGGAACGCGCGGCTCGGCGCTCGCCATGGTGCAAGCGCGCGAGATGCGGCGCCGACTCCAAGCGCTCGGCCACGACGTCGAGATCAACGAGATCAAGACTTCGGGCGACAAGGATCAGAGGAACGCCTTCGTCGCCGTCGGCGCGCCGGGCGTCTTCGTGCGCGAGATCGAGAACGCCTTGATCGCGAAGCGCATCGACGTCGCCGTGCACTGCTACAAGGACTTGCCGTCGATCGGACCCGACGAGCTCGTGACCGCCGCGATGCCGGATCGCGAAGTGCAATCGGACGCGCTCTTCGTGCGCGAGTCCGCGCTGGTCGAGTCGGCGGGCTTCTTGCCGCTCGCACAGAACGCACGCGTCGGATCGGCATCCGCGCGACGCGTCGCGTTGCTGCGACACGAACGCCCCGACCTGCAGACCGGCTTGCTGCGCGGAAACGTCCCCACGCGGCTCGCCAAGCTCGTCGCCGGTGAACACGACGCGATCTTACTCGCCTCGGCGGGCCTGCGCCGGCTCGAAGCTGCTGCAGCGCGCGGTGAAGTCGACGCGCCGGTCCCCGCCGGCGTCGTCGAGCTGGAACTCGACCCCACGCGCTTCGTGCCCGCGCCCTCGCAAGGCGCCTTGGCGCTGCAAGTGCGCGCGGATGACACCGCCGTCCGCGAGGTCATCGCCCAGCTCGATCAGGCGCGCGACCACGACGCCGTGCGCGCCGAGCGCAAGCTGCTCGCACTCGTTGAAGCCGGCTGCCAAGTCCCTTTCGGTGCCTGGTGCCGTCACGACGCAAACGGAGAGTTGAAACTCTTTGCCGCGCTCGAGCGCGACGGAAGCATGCGCCGCGCTGAAGCTCGCGGCACGGATCCCGAACGCATCGCTCGCGAAGCCTTCGAAGCGCTGCTGCCGGAAGAAGCCTCGAGTCGATGAGCGGCACGCGTACCAGGCGAGTGCTGCTGACGCGCAGCGCCGACGACAACGCTGAATGGGCGCGCGAGCTGCAGCTGCGCGGCTTCATCCCGATCGAGTGCGCGTGCCTCGAAGAAGTGCGCCTCGATGACGACATCGACCTCGCCGGCGAATTCGAACGCGCCGACTGGATCACGTGCAGCTCGAGGCGCGCCGTCGACGCCCTGCACGCCACGGCCCGACTCGTTCCGGCGCGCATCCGGCTCGCGGCGATCGGCCCGGCGACGGAAGAACGCATGCGCGAGCTGTTCGGTCGCTGCGACTGCGTCAGCAGCAACGGCAGCGCCGCGGATCTCGGCGCCGAGCTGGTGCGACTGGGCGCGAGACACGTCATGGTCACCGCGGCGCGCGGCGGGCTCTTCGACATCGAACGCACGCTCATGGAAGCCGGCCGCACGGCGACGCGCATCGAGCTGTATGAGATTCAACCGATCGGCGGCGAGCTGCCCATCGAAGCGCTGGACGCCGACATCGCCTTCTTCGCCAGCCCGTCGGCCGTGCGCGCCTTCGCAGCACGCGGCTCGCTCCCCTCCGGCTGCACCGTGATCAGCATCGGCCCCACCACGACCGCCGCGTTGCGCGCCGCAGGCCTACCCGTCCACGTCGAGTCGCAGACGCGCGACCTGCACGGCATGATCTCCGCGCTAGCCACCCAATCCACGAACGAACGATGACCTCCCCCTTCCTTCGACAACGGCCGCGCCGCTTGCGCCGCTCTCCGCTGATGCGTGAGCTCGTCAGCGAGACTCGCGTGCACCCCAGCCAGCTGGTCATGCCGCACTTCGTGCTGCCGGGGAAGTCCGCGCGCGAAGAGATCGCGTCGATGCCCGGCATCACGCGCGTCGGTTACGACGAGCTGGTCGCCGATTGCGCGAAAGACCTGGAACTCGGGGTTGAGAGCGTGCTGCTCTTCGGACTCGCCGGCCCGGGCGAGAAAGACGCCCGCGGAACGCACAGTCACGCTGCCGACGGAGCCGTGCCCCACGCCGTCGCCGCGCTGAAGCGCGAGTTCGGTGCCGACTTGCAGGTGATCACCGACGTCTGCTTGTGCGCCTACACCGATCACGGTCACTGCGGAATGCTGGAGTCCGGCCGCGTGCTGAACGACGAGAGCCTGCCCGCGCTGGCCGCGATGGCCGTCGCGCACGCCGAAGCCGGCGCCGACATGGTCGCGCCGTCCGACATGATGGACGGCCGCGTCGCTGCGATCCGCGACGCTCTGGATGCGAGCGGCTTCGACGACACGGCGCTGATGAGCTACTCGGTCAAGTACGCGTCGGCGTACTACGGCCCGTTCCGCGACGCAGCCGATTCCGCGCCCGGACAAGGCGATCGCCAGGGCTACCAGATGGACGTGCGCAACGCTCGCGAAGCGGAACGCGAAGCCGAGCTCGACGAGCTGGAGGGCGCCGACATTCTGATGGTCAAGCCGGCACTCGCTTACCTCGACGTGATTCACCGCGTGCGCGAATCGACGAATCTGCCCGTCGCCGCCTACAACGTCTCGGGCGAGTACTCACAAGTCAAAGCGGCCGCCGAGCGCGGCTGGCTCGACGAACCGCGCGTCGTGCGCGAGAACCTCACGGCCTTCGCACGCGCGGGCGCCGACATCATCATCACCTACCACGCCCGCGAAGCCCTGCAAGGAGGCTGGCTGTGATCACCACAACTCGCTCTGAAGAACTGTTCGAACGCGCGCAGCGCGTCATCCCCGGCGGCGTCAGCTCGCCCGTCCGCGCCTTCGGTTCGGTCGGCGGCTCGCCTCTCGTGCTGCAGTCGGCCTGCGGCGCGGAAGTCGTCGACGTCGACGGCAACGTGTTCCTCGACTTCGTCGGTTCGTGGGGTCCGTTGATCCTCGGCCACGCGCACAAGTCGGTCGTGAACGCCGTCACCGAGACCGCCGCGCGCGGAACGACCTTCGGCGCTCCGTGCGCCGGCGAAGTCGAGCTCGCCGAACGCGTCACCGCGATGTACCCCGGTCTCGATCAAGTGCGCTTCGTCTCGTCCGGCACGGAAGCGACGATGTCGGCCATCCGCCTCGCGCGCGGCGCGACCGGACGCGACCTGATCGTCAAGTTCGCAGGCTGCTACCACGGACACGCCGACCACTTGCTCGTCGCGGCCGGATCGGGCCTCGTCACGCTGGGGCAACCCGCGTCGGCGGGCGTCCCCGCGGCCTTCGCGGCACAGACGCTGATCTGCGACCTCGACGACCTCGATGGCCTGGAGCAGCTCTTCGCCGAGCGCGGACAAGACATCGCCAGCGTGATCGTCGAACCCTTCCCCGCGAACAACGGCCTGTTGATCCAGCGCAAGGGCTTTCACCAGCGCCTGCGTGAACTCACGACGAAGCACGGCTCGCTGCTGATCTTCGACGAAGTGATCAACGGCTTCCGCCTCGCTCCCGGCGGCGCGGCAGAGCTGCTCGGCATCACGCCCGACCTCGCCACCTTCGGCAAGGTGATCGGCGGCGGCTTGCCGGTCGGTGCCTTCGGCGGTCGCCGCGACCTGATGGAACAACTCGCGCCGCTCGGCCCGGTCTACCAAGCCGGAACGCTGTCGGGCAACCCAGTGGCGATGGCTGCCGGACTCGCAACGCTCGCCGAAGTCGACCGACTGAACGGCTTCATGCGGCTCGAAGAACTCGGCGCCGCACTGGAATCGCGCGTCGCTCCGCTGCTCGAAGCCCGCGGCTGGAAGTTCGTGCGACAAGGCTCGATCTTCTGGATGTCGCTGCAATCCGGCGACCCGCCGCGTCGCGCCGATCAGATCGACGCCGGTGCCGCGGACCGCTACCGCGAGATCTTCCACGGCCTGCTGGAACGCGGCATCTGTCTCGCGCCTTCCGCCTACGAGGTCGGCTTCCTCTCGCTCGCGCACACCGAGGAACACCTCGATCGACTCGCCGGAGCGCTGCGCGAGATCCTCGCCTGATCGGCCGCTTGCCGAACTCGCGCACACCATGACTCTCCGCGTCGGAACCACCAAGGCCCTGCAGATCGGATTCATCGGTCTGCTGGTCACCTGCTTCGCGCAGGTCAGCTTCTGGATCATGGATCAGGTCCGTTACACGGCCGCGGTCCGCGACGAGCTGGTGAGTTCGTTCGAGCGCGAAGCGGAGATGGCGCAGCACTTGCTCGACGAAGGTGCGGAGCCGGCCGTGATCCGGTCGCGGTGGCCGCACATCACCGTCGACGGCGACCGCGCGATCGTCTCCCCGACGGAAGTGCGGCGCATCGACGAGGCGCGCAGCCGGCGGCTCAACCAGTACGGTTGGGAAGGTTCGTTCTTCCTCGTCGTGCTCTTAGGCGGCATCGGGGTGATCGCGGCCGCGCTGCGCCAACGCCAAGCACTGCATCGTCGCCAAGAGAACTTCGTCGCGGCGGTCAGTCACGAGTTCAAGAGCCCGCTCGCCAGCCTGCGACTCTCGGCCGAGACGCTCGCGCGGCGCAAGCCCGACGAAGCGACGGCCGAACGACTCTCCGGCCGCATGGTCGGCGACGTCGAGCGGCTCGAGAGCATGGTGACCAACATCCTCGACGCAGCACGACTCGATGATCGCAGCCGCCACTTCGAGACCGGCGTGGTGGAACTCGCGCGCTCGACGGCGCGCATCCTCACTCGCGTCGCTTGCCAAGCCAGTCTGCGCGGCGTGCAGCTGTCTTCGGACGTCCCTGACAACGCTCTCGTGCGCGCCGATCGCACCGCGCTCGACGCCGTGATCGAAAACTTGCTGCGCAACGCGCTGAAGTCGGTCGCGGCGAACGGCGGCGGCTCGGTCCAGCTCGCCGCGCAACGCGACGGAGCGCACTGGCGTATCGAAGTCACCGATGACGGACTCGGCTTCGAACCCGCGGAGGCCGCGCGCCTCTTCGAGAAGTTCTACCGGCCCGGCGATGAGATGCGTCGCCGCACCGAAGGCACCGGCCTGGGCCTCTACATCGTGAAGAAGTTCGTCGAGGAACACGGCGGCCGCGTGCGCGCCGGCAGCACCGGGCCCGGAACCGGCGCGTGCTTCAGCGTCTGGTGGCCGGCCGCCGAGGAGCGTGCCGCATGACCGAATCAGCAGGACGCATCCTCGTCGTCGACGACGAAGAACACCTCGCGCTCGGCATCGCCGAGAACCTCGAAGCCGAAGGCTACGCGGTCCAGGTCGTCTTCGACGGAGGCCAAGCGCTGAAAGGCCTCGCGGAGAACACCTTCGACCTGGTCGTGCTCGACGTGATGATGCCCGTGCTCGACGGCTTCAGCGTCTGCAAGCAACTGCGCGACGACGGCAACCAGGTGCCGATCTTGTTCCTCACGGCGCGCAGCGCGCTCGACGACCGCATCCGCGGGCTCGAGTCCGGCGGGGACGACTACCTCGCCAAGCCGTTCGCGCTCGAAGAGCTCTTGCTGCGCGTCGCCGCGATCGTGCGCCGCAAGCGTTGGTACGACCCCGAGACGCGCCCGCAAGACGACGCGCTCGAGTTCGAAGGCAACCGCGTCGACTTCCGCACTTATCTCGGTCGCAGCTGGGACGGACGCGAAGAAGCGCTGACGCACAAGGAAGCCATGATCCTCAAGTTCCTCGTCGAACGCGACGGCGAGATCACCAGCCGCGAAGAGATTCTCGAGCGCGTCTGGGGCTACGACGTCTATCCCTCCACGCGGACGATCGACAACTTCATCGTGCGCCTGCGCAAGCGCTTCGAGCGCGACCCCGAACACCCTCGACACTTTCACACCGTGCGCGGAGTCGGATACCGATTCACGCGCACGCCCGAACACTAGTAGTCCGATGAACGATCTCTATCTCCGCACCTTGCGCGGCGAAGTCACCGAACGCCGCCCGCTCTGGATCATGCGCCAAGCCGGTCGCTATCTCCCGGAGTACCGCGCCCTGCGCAAGGAGCACACCTTCGAAGAACTGTGCGCCTCGCCCGAGCTGTCCGCGCAGGTCACGCTGATGCCGATGGAGCGCTATCCGCTCGACGCGGCGATCGTCTTCGCCGACTTGATGAGCCCCGTCGCCGCGCTCGGCATCGACGTGCGCTTCGCTCCGGGTCCGGTGATCGACAAACCGATCCGCGACGCCGCTGCGATCCGCGCGCTGCGCGTGCCCGAAGGCGCGGAGATCGCGCCCGAAGTCCCTGCGACGCTCAGCATCGTCAAGGAACGACTCGAAGGTCGCGCGAACCTCGTCGGCTTCGCCGGCTCGCCGTTCTCGATCGCCGCGTACCTGGTGCAAGGCAAGGGCGGCAAGGACTTCGCGCTGCTGCGCGCGCTGCTCTTCGAAGACCCGGTCGCCTTCGGCCGGCTGATGGAGAAGCTCGCCCAGATGTCCGCGCGCTATCTTGTAGAACAACACAAGGCCGGCGCCGATGCCGTGCAGGTCTTCGAGTCTTGGGGCGGCATCTTGTCGCTCGATACTTGGCGCACGCACGTCAAGCCGCACGTCGAACGCCTGCTGCAGGAAGTTCGCGCGGCCGGAGTCCCGACCGTGATGTTCGCGAACGGTGCGCCGCACATGGCGACGGACCTCGCGAAGCTGCCCGCCGACGCGCTCGCGCTCTGCTGGCGCTGCGACTTGCCCGGACTGCGCAAGCAGCTCGGCCCGGACATCGTCTTGCAAGGCAACTTGGACCCGGCGTCGCTGCTGGCCGGTCCCGAACCCGCGCGACGCGCGACGGAAGAACTGCTCGCGGCCATGCCGCCGCAGCGTCACATCCTCAACCTCGGTCACGGCATCCAGCCGGAGACGCCGATGGAGAGCGTGCAAGCCGTGATCGACGCGGTGCACGCGGAGGAGCTCGAGGCATGAGCCAATCACGACCCGCTTCGCGCGCCGACACGGCCGCGCTGCTCGCGAAGTACGACCGACCCGGTCCGCGCTACACGAGTTACCCGACGGCCGTCGAGTTCCACGACGGCGTGACGACGCAGACCTACGAGGAACGGTTGGCGCTCGCCAACGCGGCGAGCGACGACCCGCTGTCGGTCTACATGCACTTGCCGTTCTGCGAACACCGCTGCTTGTTCTGCGGCTGCCACGTGATCATCTCGCCGGACAAAACCAAGGCCAGTCCGTACATGGCCCTGCTCGAACGCGAGATCGAGCTGCTGGCCGATCGCCTGCCCAATCGCCGCAAGGTCTCGCAGCTGCACCTGGGCGGCGGTACGCCGACCTACCAGAGCCCGGAGCAGCTCGATCACATGCTGACGCGCTTCTTCGAGCACTTCGAAGCCACGCCGGATGCTGAGCTCGCCGTCGAAGTCGACCCGCGTGTCACGTCGATCGAACACATCGATGCGCTGCACGCTCACGGCTTCAATCGCATCTCGCTCGGCGTGCAGGACTTCACGCCCGAGGTCCAAGAGGCGATCGAGCGCGTGCAGAGCATCGAACAGACCGAGCTGCTCGTGAACCACGCGCGCTCCAAGGGCTTCCGCGGGATCAACATCGACTTGATCTACGGCTTGCCCTTGCAACAAGAAGAGTCGTTCGAGCGCACGGTCAACGAAGTGATCCGCATGGGCGCCGACCGCACGGCGGTCTACTCCTTCGCCTACGTGCCGTGGATTCGCGCGCACATGAACAAGCTCGCGGACGAGGACTTCCCCGGTCGTGACGAGAAGTTCGCGCTCTTCGCCATCGCGCGCGAGCGCTTCCTCGCCGCGGGTTACGAGCCCATCGGCATGGACCACTTCGCCAAGCAGGACGACGAGCTGTCGAAGGCCAAGCGCAATGGAACTCTGCGTCGCAACTTCCAAGGCTACGCCGTGATCCCCGCGCCCGACGTGCTCGGTCTCGGCATCAGCGCGATCGGCGACGTGCGCGATGCCTACGTGCAGAACGCCAAGAAACTCTCGACCTACCGCGAAGCGATCGAAGCCGGCCGCTTGTCCGTCGAGCGCGGCGTCGCCTGCAACGCCGACGACGTGCTGCGCCGTGACGTGATTCACGATCTGATGTGCAACTTCCGTCTCGAGCCGGCGCGTATCGAGGCGAAGTACGGCATCGACTTCGCGCAGACCTTCGCGGAGGACCTCGAGTCGCTGCAGGACCACGTCGACGCCGGAATGGCCACGATCACCGAAGACGCGATCGAAGCCACGCCGCAAGGCGAGCTGTTCATCCGCAACATCGCGATGTGCTTCGACCGCTACTGGCGCGAGAAGCACTCGGGCGGCGACAAGCCGGTCTTCTCGCAGACGGTCTGATGCGCGAGCGGCTGTTCGTGATCGGCGGCGGCGTCGCGGGCCTCGCGGCGGCGCACGCTGCGCGCTCGGCTAGGCCCGCGTCCGAGCTCGAGATCGTCCTGCTCGAAGCCGACGATCAGCTCGGCGGCAAGGCGCGCACGCACCGCGCGGGCGGCTGGATGGTCGAAGAAGGCCCGACAGGCTACCTCGACACCGAACCGGTGATGGATGGGCTCGTCGCGCTCGCCGGCCTCGAGAAGCGCCCGGCCGATCGAGCAGCCGCGCGACGCTTCCTCGTGCGCGACGGCGTGCTGCGCGAGATCAAGGCGCACCCGCTAAAGTTCTTCGCCGGCGGCATCCTCTCGCCCGCCGCTCTCGCGCGCCTGGCGCTCGAACCCTTCATCCCGCGCCGCGTTGATCCCACCGAAGAATCGGCCTTCGACTTCGCGAAGCGTCGACTCGGTCGCCAAGCCGCTGAACGCTTGATCAGCCCGATGGTGCTCGGCGTCTACGCCGGCGACGCCAAGCGCATCTCCTTGCCCGCCGCCTTCCCCAAGATGGCGGAACTCGAGCGCGAGTACGGTTCGCTCGTCAGAGCCCTGCTGTTGAAGAAGCGCAAGCGCGCTGGCTCCGGCGGCGGACCCGCGGGACCGGGCGGCGAGCTGTGTTCGTTCACAGGCGGCATGCAGTCCTTCTTGCGTGCACTCGGCGAACGCGGCGACTTCGAGGTGCGCACCTCTTCGCCGGCTTCGGTACTCGCGCACGACGGTTCGCACTGGTGCCTGCAAGTGAACGGAGAAGCCGTGCAGGCCGACGCGGTCGTCCTCGCAACGGAGGGCTGGACCGCCAAGACGCTGATCGCGAACCTGATGCCCGACGCAAGACGAGCACTCGACGAGATCCACGTCCCCCACGTCGCCGTCGTCGCCTTCGGCTACGGCCCCGAAGCCGTCGAGCGCACCCCGCGCGGCTTCGGCGCCTTGATCCAACGCGGCGGCGGCTTACGCAGCCTCGGCGTCCTCTGGGACACGAACCTCTTCGCGCACCGCGGACCCGACGGCAGCATCCTGATGCGCGTGATGGTCGGCGGCCGCACCGACCCCGAAGCCGCACAGCTGACCGACGACGAGCTCTACACCCTCGTCGAATCGGAACTCACACGCCTCTTCGAGCTCACCGACCCCCCCACCTTCCGCCACATCAAGCGCTGGCCCCTCGCCATCCCCCAGTACGAGCTCGGCCACCTCGACCTCACGCGCCGCGTGCGCGAAGACCTGGCGCAATCGAACGCGCAGCGCCCGGGCCTCGCGCTCGCTGGCAACTACCTCGATGGCGTCGCCTTCGCGAAGGCGGCGGCGAGTGGTTGGCGGGCGGGTGAGCGAGTGGTGAGCGAGTAGTGAGTGGGTGAACGGGGTGCGGAAAAGTGGGCGCGTGCTTTTCGCCGCTTCACTCGAGCTGAGTACCGCCGCGCTTCGCTTGAGCTCCGCAAGGCTCCGCTCCGCGCGGCTCTGTAAGCCGGGTCTGGGCTCGTCTTGGTGGGAGGTACGCGCTGCAGGTGCTGCGCTGAAAGAGCGCCGTTTTCAAGTTGACTGGAATCCGGCTCAATCGTCCCCATTCCAGAAATAGCGTACGAATTCGGCACTTATTGCGAACCTCTCCCGCTGCCCATCGTTCTATGTAGTGTGGGGAGAGTCAGTCAACCCGAGCTCGAGTTTCCCGAGCCGCGCCGCTGGGGTGGTCGCCGAAAAGGGGCGGGTCGACGGAAGCGCAAGAGCGGTGCGGCGCACGCATCGCGCGAGGCAGTCTCGAGACACGACCCGCGCCTCGTCACGATGAAGCTCGCGCGCGGACTGCATCACTTGCGCACCGTGCTCACCCGTCGAACGATCACCGACTGCATTCGGAACGCCCAGCGCTCGAGCTTCCGAATCGTGCACTACTCGATCCAGTCGAATCACTTGCACCTGATCATCGAAGCCGACGACCGCAACGCCATGAGCTCGGGCATGAAAGGCTTCGGCCGCCGCCTCGTCTGCGCCTTGAACAAGCTCTGGCAACGCCGCGGCCCAGTCTTCCCCAAACGCTTCCACGACCGCGTCCTCCGTTCCCTCCATCAAGTCCGCAACGCCCTGCGCTACGTGCTGAACAACCACTTGAAGCACGGCGAACGCCCGCGTTCCGATCGAACCGGACTCGCCCCCGACCCTTACTCCTCCGGTCGCTACTTCGACGGCTGGCGTGGTCGCGCGCCTGACCTCGATCCCCAAGCCGAGGGCGCCGTCATCGCGCTTCCATGCTGGAAGATCCGATGTGGATGGAAGCGGCACCACGCCGCGATCGGACTCGACGAGCTTCCCGTCTCAGCGCCCGCGCGCGGATGACGTAGGGGCTGAAGCGCGCTGCGCCGCGCTGCGCTCGAGCTCCGCAAGGCTCCGCTCCGCGCGGCTCCGCCTTCTGTGCTGCCATGCCGCGCCCGCCCCGCCCGCGCCCGACCCCGCCTGCGCGAACACCCGCCCGAACCCCACACCACGCCTCTGCCTCCCCCCCGGTAGAAGCCCGGAACCGCACACCGCGCCGCAACTCCCACCCGACCCAACCTTTCATGCAGATCTGGGACGATCACCGTGTGCGAACTTGTTGCGTGAGCACAACAAGTTGTGCGGCACGGTATCACTGACGGTCGTTCGCGACCTTCGGCGTCGATTGCGATGAGCGACTCGAGTTGATCCGCTGCTCCCATGACCACACGCGCTCTGGGTCGGAAGTCCGTGACGAGAAGGCGCCACCCCTCCGAACCCTGCACGGTCATGTTGATGCCACCAGCACCCACTCGGCCGCCGTCGCAGGACACCCAGTAGATCTCGCTCGCACCGGGCGGGACGACCAGACTGTCTTCGTCTACCTTCCGCACGTCGCCGGTCACCGCGCACGCACCCGGGACGGCGGCTTGCACGTGGAGGTCGTAGAAGCCTCCGATCGAGAAGGCCCCCGGACCATCGATCGTCTCCGCGCCGAAGGGCAGCCGTGGGACGAACGAGAACTAGCCGCTGTAGGTATGGATCTTCGCGCGGTACAGGCCGGCAGGACCAACGATGTCGATCCACGCCGTTCCGTCACGAGGATCGACGCGCAGGCGCAGATCCCCCTCCGGCGAGACGTCCAGAATCTCCCCGGAGACGGTGTCGACGCAATAGGAGTACGGGAAGTCGGTAGAGAGCCGCAGGTCGATCGAGCGAGACCAGTCCCACCAACGCCACACCCCGACGAGCAGCAGTGCCGACACGACGAGGCACACCGGCAGAGCGAAACGACGCACGCTCCGGGCAGTCATCGCGAAGCCAGTTCGAACCGCTCGTTCACTCGGATCGCAACCGCGCCATCCACATCCCATCCCCCACCGGCAACAGCACGCCCTCATACCGCGGGTGCTCCGCCAGCTCGTCATTCAGCGCACGAATCGCGAGCACGCTCTCATCTTGCACGCTCTCGTCGAGCAACTGCCTGAACGCGAACGCGTTATCGACCATCAACAGACCACCCGGACGCAAGATGCGCGTGCCGTGTTCGACGTAGCTCGAGTAGCCGACCTTGTCCGCGTCGAGGAACAGCGCATCAGCGGACTGGTCCGCAATCGTCGGCAGCACGTCGTTCCCGGCGCCGCGCAAGACCGTCACGCGGTCCGCGACATCGGACTTCGCGATCCACGCTTCGGCGAAGTCCGCGTGCTGGGCGTCGATCTCGATCGTGCGTACCATTCCGCCTTGCGGCAGCGCGCGCGCCATGCCGATCGCGGAGTAACCGCCGAGCGTGCCGACCTCGACGACGTCCTTCGCGCCCATCAGCTTCAAGAGCGTCGCCATCGTGGCGCTCTGGTACGAGCCGATTGAGATCTCCGGGATGCCGACTGCGATCGCAGCGGCTCTGAGCTCGACCAAGAACGCGTCATCTTGAGCCGCGCGTGCGCCGACGTACGCGTGCAGTTCTTTCGGGATGCGGGAAGCGCTCATGCGACACCCCACTCGAAACGCACCGGCAGCTCGACCGTGCCGTGCAGCGTGCGATGCACAGGACAACCGAGCGCCGCTGTCTCGAGCGCTTTGCGCTGCTTGGAATCCCACTCGCCAGGGATGTAGATCACCGACACGAGCTTCGAGATGCGTCGCGGGTCGGACGCCATGTGCTTGTCGACTTCGACGCGCGCGCCGGCGAGCGGCCAGCCGTGGCGTTCGGCGACGATGCCCATGATCGTCAGCATGCAGCTGCCGAGGGCGGTCGCGACGAGGTCGGTCGGCGAGAAGGATTCCCCGCGGCCTTGGTTGTCGACGGGAGCGTCGGTGACGAGTTCAGTGCTCGACGGTCCGTGGACGGCGCTCGTACGGAGTTCGCCACGGTAGGTGGATGTGATGCGGACCATCCGCGGAGTCTAACGTCCCCCGCCGTTGTATGGCTTAGAGTGAAGTACCGTGCCAGGTTCAGCTTTTTCGATCTAAGCGGGCAGACTCGCTTAGATCGAGAAACTGAACCTGGCACGGTACTTCACTCCAAGCGGCGGCTAGCGGCCCGCTTCGGGCGTGCCGGGCGCGGAACCGGTCTCGGCGCCGGCTTCGTGCGGCACGGCGAGCGCGCCGTCGTAGACGACCTCGCCGTCGATCACCGTCATCTGCGCGCGCGTCCGTGCGAGCAGCTCGGGCGGGGCCTCCACCGGGTCGAGTTTCAGGACCGTCAGGTCCGCTGCGAAGCCCGGCATCAAGCGGCCGCGGCGTTCTTCTTGTCCGCAAGCGTAGGCCGCGCCGACGGTGAAGCCGAGCAACGCCGCGCGTCCGTCCAAGGCGTCGTCCGCTTCGAATCCGGCTCGTTCGCGGCCGTCGAGGTCACGGCGCGTGCGCGCCGCCGCGATGCCTTGCAGAGGGTTCGGGCTCTCGACCGGAAAGTCGCTGCCGAAGGCGAGCGGCGCCACGCCGCCCGCGAGGTGTCGCCAGGCATAAGCGCCACGGCTGCGTTCTTCGCCGAGTCGCGCGGGAGCCCACGCCATGTCGGACGCGGCGTGCACCGGCTGCATCGACGGGATCACGCCGAGTGACGGGAAGCGCGGCCAGTCGCGCGGCGAGACGACTTGCGCGTGCTCGATGCGCGGACGCAGGTCGCTGAAGTGCTCGTCGACTTGTTCCATGCGCTCGTAGACGTCGAGCACCAAGCGGTTGGCGCGGTCGCCGATCGCGTGAATGGCAGGCTGGAGACCGGCTTGCCACGCTTCGTGGACGAGCAGCGTCAAGCGATCCTCTTTTAGCAAGAGCGCACCGCGTTCCCCCGGCGCATCGGAGTAGTCCGCCAAGAGCGCAGCGCCGCGCGAACCGAGCGCGCCGTCCGCCAGCAGCTTGACGCCGATGATGTCGAGACGATCCTGACGCGGGGAACGCCACGGATACTCCGCCAGCATCTCCTTCGAGAGTCCGCGGTTGCCCGCGAGGTACGCCACGACGCGCAGCCGCAACAAGCCCTGCGATTCCAGCTCGCGATACAGATCGGCGATCTCGTCGTCGATGCCCATGTCGTGCACGCACGTCAGACCGTCGGCGAGCAGCGCGTCTTGCGCGCGCAACAGCCGGCGCCGACGCGTCGCGCGATCCGGTTCGGGTACGTGCTTGCGCACCAAGCCGATGGCGTTGTCGATCAACACACCGGTCGCCTGGCGCTTCTCATCGATGTACACGCGTCCGCCGTCGATCTTCGGTTCCTCGAGCATCAAGCCGCCGAGACCCGAGAGTTCGAGCGCCGCCTTGTTGCAGAGCACCGCGTGTCCGTCGACGCGATCGAGGATCAACGGATGATCCGGCACCGCTGCCGACAGTGCCGCGTGATGCGGAAACTTGGTGTCGGGCCAGGTGTTCTGATCCCAGCCGCGCCCTTCGATCCATTCGCCGGCGGGGCGCTGGGCGGCGACCTCCGCGACGGCGGCGATCATGCTCGCGTAGTCGGTGAACTCGCGCAGGTCGAGGACCTCGAGCGAGCGCCCGTAGTTCTCGACGTGACCGTGTGCATCCTGCAGACCGGGCACGGCCCACGAGCCGCCGAGGTCGACGCGCTGCAGCTGCAATCCGTTCGCTTCCTCCACGAGTTTGTCGGCCGGGCCGACCGAACGGACGACGCCGTCGACCGCGAGCAACGCCGAGACGACGGTGCCGTTCTCGTCCCCCAGCCGGATGCTGCCGTTCTCGAACAGCACGGCGGTCGAGCCGGGCCGGACTTCGGGCGTCGGTCCGGGCGGAGGGGACGCTTGGGCAATCGCGAGGAGCAGGTGGCAGACGAGCAGCATATCTGGGTTCCCTTTCGGACTTCGGCGGGCCGGAGCTTCGGCCTTCCCAAGGCATTCTGCAAGTGAGGGGCGATTCCCTGCTCGAATCCGCCGCTGGGCCCGATCCTCGGCATTGCCCCTCGGCTAGAATCCCGGCCATGACGGACATGCAGGACCGATTGGCGCTGGTGACGGGGGCTTCCTCGGGCATCGGCGAAGCTGTCGCGCGGGCCCTCCACGGCTCCGGCTGTCGCTTGGTGCTGGCCGCCCGGCGCCGCGAACGACTGGAAGGCCTCGCCGCCGAGCTCGGCGACGCGCAGGTCGTGACCCTCGACGTGCGCGATGCCGATGCGGTCGCGCAAGCGCTCGAGGGACTCGAGCTCGACCTGGTCGTCGCGAACGCCGGACTGGCCTACGGCACCGAACCGGTGCAACAGGGCAACACGGCCGAGTGGTCCGACGTGATCGACACGAACGTCAAAGGCGTCTTGCACGTTGCGCGGGCCGCGCTGCCCGGCATGCTCGCGCGCGGTCGCGGCGACTTCGTCACGATGGGCAGCGTCGCAGGCCGCCAGGTCTACCCCGGCGGCGCGGTCTACTGCGCCTCCAAGCACGCCGTGCGAGCCATCTACGAGAGCATGCGCGTCGACTGCGCGGGCTCGGGCGTGCGCTTCACGACCGTCGATCCCGGCATGGTCGAGACCGACTTCTCGCTGGTGCGCTTCCGCGGCGATGCGGACAAGGCCGCGGCGGTCTACGCCGGTGTCGACGCTCTGACCCCGGCCGACGTCGCCGACGCTGTGCTCTACGCCGTCAGCCGCCCCGCAAACGTGAACATCGGCGAGATCGTCATGTGGGCCAGCGCACAAGCCAGCGCCACCTCCGTGACGAGGCGCCCCGCAGCGCCCGGCGCCTGATAGAATCTTCGCCCCTGTCGTGCCGAGCATGCGGCGACGGCAGCCTTCCACTACGACCAGCGCAATGACCTCCGAACCCAACGACCTCGACGCCGAGATCGAAGCCTCCCTCGAGGGAGTCCAGAACCTCCAGAATCTGTCCGCGACCGAAGACGAAGCCGCGCGCTCGAAAGCCAAGCGCAAGGACGGCTCGCAGACGCAAACCGGCACGATCGTCGGAGTCACCGGCCGCGACGTCTTCGTCGAACTCGGTCCGCGCGTGCAAGGCGTCGCGAACCTCTCAGAGTTCGATGAGACGCCCGAGATCGGTCAGACCTTCGAGTTCACCATGCGCGGTCGCGAAGACGACCTATGGTTGCTCTCGCGTCGCGACGCCATGGCGCTCGCCGCCTGGAACGACCTGCAAGTCGGCTCCGCGGTCAAGGCGCGCGTCACCGGTCAGAACACCGGCGGCCTCGAGCTGAAGATCGGCCCCGGCTCGGCCTTCATGCCCGCCTCGCACGTCGCGCTCGGTCGCGTCGAAGACCTGTCTTCGATGCTCGGCCAGACGCTGCTCTGCCAAGTCATCGAAGTCGATCCCAAGCGCAAGCGCGTCGTCGTCTCGCGCCGCGCCGTGCTCGAAGCGGAACGCAACGAAGCGCGCGCCGGAGCCGCGGACTCGCTGTCGCTCGGCGGCATCGTGCGCGGCAAGGTCGTGCGCATCGAACCCTTCGGCGCCTTCGTCGAGATCGGCCCGGGCCTCGAAGGCATGGTGCACGTCTCGAACGTCTCGCGTCAGCGCGTCGAGAAGCTCGACGAGGTCCTCAAGGTCGGCCAAGAAGTCGAAGCGCTGGTCCTCAAGGTCGAGGACGGCGGCAAGCGCATCGGCCTCGGCATGAAGCAGCTCGAGCCCGACCCGTGGGACGAGGTCTCGCACCTCTTCCACGAAGACCAGACGGTCACGGGCAAGGTTACGCGCATCGCGGACTTCGGCGCCTTCGTCGAGCTCGGTTCCGGCATCGACGGCCTGCTGCACATCTCGCAGATCCAGAGCGAACGCGTGCGCCGCGTGCAGGACGTCTTGAAGGTCGGTGAAGAAGTCACCGTGCGCATCAAGGAAATCGATCCTTCCGCGCGCCGCATCTCGCTCACGCGTCTCGCCGAAGGCGGCGCGCTGATCGGTTCGGAAGACGCCGCGGACGCCGGCGCTGTGCGCGAGGCGATCCAGGAATCGACGCACCAAGCACCGCTCGGCACGAACCTCGGCGACCTCTTCAAGAAGGCACTCGGAGGCGACAAATAGTCGAGAACTCGAGCCGCGCACCGCGGCCACGAAATCACATGAGCGGCAGCCGGGATCACTCCCGGTCGCCGCTCACCCTTTCCGCGCGATATGACGCGCCGCTCTGAGGGGTCCGCTACTGCGGATCGCTCAGCGGCGGAATCATCGCGACCATCTCAAACTCCTCGAACTCGTGGATCTGGGCCTTGGCCGTCGTGACGAGCAAGGGCTGACCTTCCTCGTAGATGAAGGCGGGACGCACGTCGGGGCGCACGCCTTGGCAGCCTTCCGAGCGCACCTTGGTGCCCGAATCGATCGCTTCGCGCAGCGCTGCATCGGCCGCTCCACCGATGAAGTTAGAGACTTCGAGGAGCGCATCCTTGAGCGGCTCGTCGAGGTCCGTCACCGCGCGCTTCGTCTTCACACCGTCGTCGGGGACCATCATCAGGAAGCACGCCAAGCTGATCGCGTCAGCCAGCGGCATGATGATGCAGCCGTGCTGCACGTCTCCGTCTTCGCTCTGGAAGCCGAGCTTGAACGAGATGTGGATCTTCTCCTTGCCGGCCGCGCGCTGCTCGGCGAGCTCGCAGCTCATCTCTTCGATCTTGAACTCGCGGTCCGTGATCATCGAGAGGTCCGACGAGATGCGCGCGAGGATCTCTTCCGAGAGCTGCGTCTGTTGTTCAGTGCAGGTCGTCATGCGGCGCGCTCCCCCGCGGGGCGGGACGGCGGCTCGATTCCGCTCGCCATTGGCGTGCCCGTCGAGAACGGGACTGCGATCAGGAATTGGTTCATGCGCGAGTGTCGAGCCATGGGGTGCGTGACGTCCGATCGGGTCCCTCGGACGGCCGAAACGGTGCCCCGCGGGAGCGGGACCGCTCACACCGGGACACCCCCTCATCGGCACGCACGCCCCCGGCTGCTTGAGCTGCTGCCCGGGAATTCGCACCGGCATCGGCGAGAACCCAGCCTCAAGAGCCGAGCACGCCCCCCGGTAGCAGGGCGGCATCCTCGGACTCGAGAACCAACAGGCGCGCAAGGCGCAGGGCGTCCGTGAGCAGACCGCCGATGCCCAAGGGATCGGCGGTGCACAAGTCGACTCCGCTGCAGATCGCACGGAGAGTCTTGATCGGTTCGTCGAGCGCATTCGCCTCGGAAGGTCCGCTGATCCAAGCGCGTCACGCATCATCGGCGCGGTGTCTTCCGAGCACCGCATGCACTTGTTCGACCAGCTTCGAGGCGTTCGCCAGCGCCGCTTCGCTTCCCGTCAGTCGATGGATCTCGAGCCACGTACAGACCGCGAAAGCGTCGGTCAAGAGATAGCGCTTCGGCGCGATCGCATCCCCGACGAGCCCCGTCCGACGAGCGTGTTCGAGCAGCAGCTCGCAAGCGAAACGAACACGCTCGGAGTCCATCAGCCGCCTCCCTGAACTCGCCCTTCAGCCGCATCGTGGCCGCTGCGCTCGTCCGCCGCCGACCGATCGCCTTCCGTGGCGTGCACGAGTTCCTCGAAAGCGGCCCGGTCGAGCGTCTCGCGCTCGAGGAGCACGGCCGAGAGTCTGTCGAGCAGCTCGCGCTCCGACTCGAGGACCTCTCGCGCGCGCGCGAACGCGTCGTCCAGCGCTGCGTGAACCTCTTCGTCGACTTCGCGCAACGTCTCATCGGAACAATCGGCCACCAACGAGCCCTCACCGCTCAGCCACGGACTGCCGGTGTTGCGGGCGCAGTGCGCGAGCCCGATGCGCTCACTCATGCCGAACACGCAGATCATCTCGCGCGCGATGTCCGTCGCCGTTCGCAGGTCGTCGTGCGCCCCGGTCGAAGGTTCTTGCAACACGAGCTCCTCCGCCGCACGACCGGCAAGCAGCGTGACGAGACGTGCGTCCAGTTCGGACTTCGTTCGCAGGTAGTGCTCTTGCTCGGGCAGTTGCATCGTGTAGCCGAGCGCGGCTCGGCCGCGCGGCACGATCGTGATCTTCTGAACCGGTTCGCCGTGTGCCACGCGAGTCGCGACGAGTGCGTGACCCGACTCGTGCACGGCGACGCGCCGCTTCTCTTCCGGTTCGAGCCGGCGACTACGGCGTTCCGGACCAGCGACGACTTTCTCGACGGCTTCCAGCAGATCGCGCTGCGTCAACGAATCGGCCCGACGCTCCGCCGCGCTCAGAGCGGCTTCATTCATGACGTTCGAGAGGTCGGCACCGGCCATTCCGGGCGTGATGCGCGCGACGCTCTCGAAGTCGACATCGTCCGCGAGCGGCTTGCCGCGCGCATGCACGCGCAGGATCGCTTCGCGACCGACGACATCGGGGGAGTCGAGGACGACTTGCCGATCGAAGCGACCCGGTCGCAAGAGTGCCCGGTCGAGGATCTCCGGTCGGTTCGTCGCGGCGAGCAGGATCACGCCCGAGTTGTTCTCGAAGCCGTCCATCTCGGACAGCAGCTGATTCAGCGTCTGCTCGCGTTCATCATTCACGACTCCCATCGAGACGCCGCGCTGCCTTCCGATCGCGTCGATCTCGTCGATGAACACGATGCACGGCGCTTTCGCCTTCGCTTGCTCGAAGAGGTCCCGTACGCGCGATGCGCCAACGCCGACGAACAGCTCGACGAAGTCGCTGCCCGTCAGAGAGAAGAACGGCACGCCGGCTTCTCCCGCGATCGCACGGGCGAGCAGAGTCTTTCCGGTCCCGGGCGGACCGAGCAGCAACACACCCTTGGGGATGTGTCCTCCGAGCCTGGTGAACTGCGACGGCTCGCGCAGGAACTCGACCATCTGGTTCAGTTCCTGCTTGGCCTCGTCGCAGCCGGCTACGTCTTCGAAGGTCACGCCCGTGCCTTCCTCCGCCGCGAGCTTCGCGCGGCTCTTCCCGAAGCCCATCAGTTGGCCCCGGGCTCCCGACAACGCGCCGCGCGTCAGGAGCGCGAAGAAACCGAGCAACAATCCGAGCGGCAGGAGCCAGGTCAACAAGTGCGCGACCCAGGGGTTCGCCGCCACGCCGCTGAACGGAACCCCCGCCGCTTCGAGGCGCTGCACCAGTTCGGGGTCTTCGACGCGCACGCTGCGGAACTCGACCTTCCGCGGCTCCAGACTCTCGGACGAATCCTCCGCCGGAACGACGAGCGCGCCGCTGATCGCGACGTCCGAGATCTGCACCTGTTCGACCTCGCCGCGCGAGAGGTGCGCTTGGAATTCGCTGTAGGGAATCGTCTCCACTGCGAAGGACTCCCCAGCGCGCGACCAGATCAGCAGCGTGACCAGCATCGCCAACCAGATCCAGGTCCAGCGGCGCATGCCGAGCAGAGCACTCTGAGGCGCGCGTTCTCCGTCCGCCCCGCCCGGCGAACGCGGTGTGCGATCTCGAGGCTCTGCTCCCGCATTCTCCGCATGCGTCATCTTCGACCGACTTCCATGCGGCATAGCCTATGAACCCGCTCCGTGCGGAGCGGCACCAACAGTGCGTAGCGCCGCCAAGCCGTTGAGCGTATCTCTCGCCGGCGTGCATCCTGCGCGAGTCGGCGGCCGGGGCACACCAGCTTCAGCGCGAGCAGGAGGCCCATGCCGATGACCACGAAGGTCGCGCCCGACGCGGCATTCAGCAACAGAGCCTTCGCCTTGGGCCGACCGCCGTGCACCAGCACGGCGCAGTCGCCGAGTTCCTGCAGCACCTTGAGTGCGGCGGCGGCCGGCCAGGCCGTCACGCCCGCGCGCACATCACAAGAGACCGGCTACGAGAAGGGAGACGTGCAGCACGTCGCCGGTCAGTAACTCTCAGCGTCCGTAGGAAACTCGCCCGACTTCACGTCGCGGTGGTAGTGCTCGAAGGCCTCTTGCATCGCTTCGCCGAGCTCGGCGTAGCGGCGCACGAAGCGCGGCTTGAAGCGGGTGTAGAGGCCGAGCATGTCGTGGCTGACCAGGATCTGGCCGTCGCAACCCGGACCGGCACCGATACCGATGACCGGGATCTCGAGCGACTCGGAGACCTCTTGGGCGAGGTCGGCCGGCACCTTCTCGACGACGATCGAGAAGGCTCCGGCGTCTTGCAGCGCCAGCGCGTCGCGCCGCACCTCATCGGCTTCGACGGCTTCAGTCGCGCGCACTTGATAGGTGCCGAACTTGTGAATCGATTGCGGCGTCAGGCCGAGGTGCCCCATCACGGGGATGCCGGCATCGACGATGCGACGCACGGTGGAACAGACGGTCTGTCCGCCCTCGAGCTTGACGGCTTCGACGAGCGCGTCTTGCACCATGCGACCGGCGTTGCGCAGCGCATCGTCCGAGTTCACCTGGTAACTCATGAACGGCAAGTCACCGACGACGAGCGCGCGCTTCACGCCGCGGCGCACGAGGCTGGCGTGATAGACCATGTGTTCCATCGTCACCGAGACCGTCGTCGCGAGGCCTTGCACGACCATCGCGACCGAATCACCGACGAGCAAGACGTCGACGCCCGCTTGGTCCAGCAGGTACGCCATCGTCTGGTCGTAGGCCGTCAACGCCGAGATGCGCTCGCCCTGCTCCTTCATCTCGAGCAGGCTGCGCGTCGTGATCTTGCGGCCGGCGAAGTCGCCGTCTGAGGGGGTTGCGCTCAATCGAATCTCCGGGTTAGGAAGCCGCAGATTCTAGCACGCGATTCAGCTTCCTGGCGCCTGGGCGGTTCCAGTCAAGCCCACGCCCAGCCGCAGAGCCGCCTGCGCCGCCCGGGCTCCGTCGAGCGCCGCGCTCATGATTCCGCCCGCATATCCGGCGCCTTCGCCGACCGGATAGAGGTTCCAGAAGCCCTCGGCGCGGAAGGATTCGCGGTCGCGCGGGATGCGGACCGGACCGGATGAGCGCGACTCGAGGCCGACCATGATGCCGGACTCGCCCCCGAAGCCGGGGATGCGGCGGTCGAAGCGTGCGAGCGCCAAGGACAGCGCGTCGCGCGCGCGCTCGGGCAGCAAGCGGTCGATGCGACCCGGCGTCATGCCGAAGACGTAGCTGGTCTTGTCGAGGTGGCGCGTGTCGCGGCGCTCCAAGAAGTCGTCGACACGTTGTGCGGGCGCCGTGTAGTCGGAACCGCCGGCTTCGAAGAAGCGTTGTTCGAGCTCGCGTTGCAGCGCGAGGCCGGCGAAGGCGCCTTCGCCGTACTCGCGCGGACCGAAGGTCGTCACGATCGCGGCGTTCGCGTAGCGCAAGGAGTGCGTCGAGTTGCTCATGCCGTTCGTGCACAGCAAGCCGGCTTCGTTGACCGAAGCGACGATGCGACCGCCGGGACACATGCAGAAGCTGTGCGCGCCCGGTGCGTCGGTGCCGGCTTTCGAGATCAAGTTGTAGCTGGCCGCGCCGAGCGCTTCGACGCCGGGAACGCCGCCGTAGCGCCCCTCGTCGATCAGTTCCTGCGGATGCTCGACGCGCACGCCGAGCTGGAACGGCCGTGCGGCGAAGGGAACGCCCGACTCGGCGAGGAACGCCCAGGTGTCGCGCGCCGAGTGACCGGGTGCGAGCACCAACACATCGCAGGGCATGTCCCCCGCCGTCGTGCGCACCGCGGTGACGCGCGCCGGCGAAGCGTCGTCGGTGACGATGCCGTCCATGCGCGTGCGCCACTGGAAGGTCGCCCCGTGGTCTTCGAGCAAGGCGCGCAGCTTCGGCAGCAAGCTGTGCAGCTTGTCCGTGCCGATGTGTGCGCGCGCGTCGTAGAGGATCTCGGGCGGCGCTCCGCAGGCGACGAGTTCTTCGAGAATCGGGATCTCGAGCGGATCGTCGACGCGCGTGTACAGCTTGCCGTCGGAGTAGGTGCCCGCGCCGCCTTCGCCGAACAACAGGTTCGACTCAGGGTCGGGGAGCCGCGTGCGGTGGAAGCGCACCAGATCACTGCCGCGTTCTTCGAGCACGGCGCCGCGGTCGATCAGGTCGACCTGCACGCCGGAGCGCGCCAGCACGAGCCCGGCGAAGACGCCCGCCGGTCCGGTTCCGACGACGACGGCGCGCTTGCGCTTCCCGCGGAAGTCCCCCGCCGGCTCGCCGACCGTCAGCTGACCGATGACCGGCGCGACTTGCACGCGACCCGAGCGTTCCGCGCGGTCGAGCAGGTCGGAGCGAAAGTCCTCGTCCAGCTCGAGATCGACGTGGACCACGAAACGCGCCGCACGACCCTTGCGACGACCGCGCACGTCGAGCGACTTGCGCGCGATGCGAGAGCCGCGCAGGGCTTCGGGTTCGGCACCGATCTCGCGGCACGCGCGTTCGCGCAGCACGGAGTCGGATTCGTCGAGGCGTTGCTCGAGGTTGAGGACGCGCCAGGTGGTCATCGGGTCGGCGGTTGGGGTGCAGAGTCTCGGATTGCCGAGCTGTCCGCTCTTCGCAAGCGGGAGCGGGACCCATAGGATGACAGCATGAGCGGCGAACGCCATTCCGAGGCGCCGGAAGCCGGTCCGGTCGCCGGTTTCCTCCGTGAGGAAGGCCGCGACCGCATCCCCGGCTCGCTGCCGGTCATCTCCTACCGCGAGGAAGACGAACACGCCTTCCTCGACGATCTAGAGAGCTGCGCCAACTCGACCGTCGAACTCTCGCGCCGTGGCACCTGGCACGGCCAGTGGGCCGAGCTGGCGCCGGACCGCGTCGGCATCGACCTCGGCGCCGAGCTCTCCGATCACGGCGCGCTGCACTTGCGCTGGAACGACGCGCGGCCGATCGTGCTGCCCGGCATCCTCGACGACGCGATCGATCGCAATCCGGACGAGATCGCGGACGCCTTCGAGCTGTACCGCGAGCTGGGGGAAGACGGCGGACTGAAGCGCTGGTTGAAGCAACGCATCCACGCCGCCGGACCGGAGTGGCGCGTGCGCGATCGACGCGCCGAACTGCCCGACCCCGAACGCGACATCGAGAAGGTCTTCCTCACGCGCGAAGTTGCGGGCCGCGAGCTGCGCGACCTGTGGTGGAAGTCCGGACGCTTGTCGAACGTCGAAGCTGATGAATCGCTGCGCTTGCGCCTGTCCTTCGGCTTGGAACGCGACGACGATGCCAGCCGCGAACCGGCTCGTCAGCGCGCGACCGCACAGTTCGCCGAGTCGCTGCTGCCCGGCGCGACCTTCGTTCCGGAGGAACCATCGCTCAATCGCTTGCTCGAAGTCTTCGCCGGCGAAGAGCTCTTCCCCACGCAACACATCGCGTACTGGAACGCGCCCGAGGGCGGCGCCTTGTTCCACCACGACGCCTTCGACGAACCGGCCGAAGGCGGTCAACGCGGCGTGCTCTACGCGCAGCTCGCGGGGCGCACCGCGTGGCTCGCGCTCTCGATCGAAGACCTCGCGGTGCGCGTGCTCGAGTTCGTCGAGCTGCTCGGCGACGGCGAGCTGGAGTGGGTGCGCGAAGACGTCTTCCCGCGCTCCGCCGACATGCAGGGTGCGCTCGAGTGCGCGCGCGATCCGGAACGCTTGATGCGCGAACTCGCGCTGCCCGGCTGCGGTCGCTTCGTCGGGCTCGTCAACCGCGGCCCCGAGTTCACGGACTTCCTCGCGAACGCGGGGCACGCCGCGATCCTCGAAGCCGGCGACGTGATCCTGCTGCCGAACTACGGGCTCGCGCGCACGGTGATGCACTCGGTGTTCTGCGCCGACGAAGAGCCGACCTACGCGATCTCCGCCGCGTTGCGGCAAGTGCGCCGCGACGTCCGCTCCGACCTGCAGACGGCGCTGGCGCGCGGTCGCGGCAAGCGAAAGCCGAATGGAAACCAGTCGCGGCGCTCGACGCGCCGAAGGGACTGAGTGAGAGTGTTCCAAGCATGACGACCCCCCAAGCCCCCACGCCGCCCCTGCCCACTCCCGCGATCGCGGTCGACGCACACGCCCTGGCGGCGATCCTCGCCGACTTCGAGCTCGAAGGCCGCGACTCGGAACCCGGGCGCGTGATCCTCTGCGGCGCCGCCGGTGAACCGACCAGCTTGCGCGAAGCCATCGACGCGCAGCTCGCGGACGACGGTCTCGTGCTCGTCAGCCTTCCCGGTCGTCCGACCGACGCCGAGCTCGCCGACAGGCGCAACCACCTCTGGCCGCTGCTGCACGTCGTGGCGATCTACGAGCTCTCCGCGGAAGGCACGCACCGTCGCACCAACGCGCGACGCGACCTGATCGACTCGGAAGCATGCTCCGCTTCCACGCTGCTCGCGGCGCGCCGTCGCTCGCACGTCATGTCGCCGGACGCGACGGTCGAGAAGTTCGACCAGAACGCGGAAGGCTGGAACGGCGCGGCCGGTTCCGCGGGCTACCCCCACTTCCGCTGGATGCGCAAGCACGTCGCGCTCTTCGCGGACATCCCGCCCGGCAAGCGCATCCTCGACTTCGGCTGCGGCGCCGGTTGGGTCGGCATCGAAGCCGCGCTGCGCTTCGAGGCGCGCGAGCTGTGCTTCTTCGATCCGAGCCCCGAGATGGTGCGCATCGCCGAAGACAACTGTCGCGCCTGCGGCATTCAGAACTTTACCGGCCGCACCGGATTCGGCGAAGCGCCGCCGTTCGTGGACGATGAGCCCTTCGACTTGGTGCTCAGCTCGGGCGTGATCTCGTTCAGCCCGGACGCGGAGTCCTGGTACGCCGGCTTGATGAAGTGCCTCGCCCCCGGCGGCCAACTCGTGATCGGCGACATCCACCGCGACTCACGCGGCATGCGCCGCCGCCGCCGCGCCAAGCCGCTCTTGCCCGTTCGCGAACTCAACGCCTCGACGCGCGACGAAGTGCGCCGCGAGCTCGAGCAACGCGGACTCGTGCACATCGCCAGCGAGGGCTACCAACTGACGCGCCCGATCCCCGAGGCAATGTACGTCAACGAGGCGAAGCTCGGCGGCATCCTGACGGCGCCGCTGCTCTTGGCGAACAGAGTCGCCAGCGCCGTCGACCGCACGCTCGGGTCGCCGCTGCAGGGGCAGTTCGATTCGTGGATGATGCGGTTCGAGCGGCAGTTGGCCGCATCCGGAGAACCAATGAGTTCGCAGTGATCTGGGCAGAAGGCCCTTGTGTCATCAGACTGCAGAAATGAGAACATCCCCGACTCGAATACTGATACTCGTGCTCTCCGCTACGGCGGGCCTACCGGACACGGTCTTCGCAGATTCCGATCTGTACGCACACGGCCTCGCCACGGCTCCTATCAATGACACTGATCTTGCGGAAGCTCTCGATGTCGCTGAGTCGATCGATCCGGAGGCAACGGAGGCACTTCGCGAGGCAATCGGAGAGAATGACGGAAGCGGCGAAGTGCACGTCGCCAGCATGTGGGGAATGGACGAGACGGGCGCCCAAGGCGCTTCAGACGAAGACACGATCGCCATTCGTGCAGGCTGCTCCGCCGAGGTTGCCGGAGTTGTCCTCCTCCACGAGTGGATGCACATCCTCCATACGGATCCGGGTGACAAGGGGGACAGTCGCAGGACGGATCCGTGCTATACGTGCACGCACTCGGCGATGAACCGAGACTCCGCGGGGCAACTGGCTGCCTTGATCTGCACTCGCGAGTACGGCCCCCACGAACAGGACCAGCGCCAGAAGGACTGCGATGCTCTCGCTGACATCCTCAAGGCCTCGGAACTGCAGATGCTGGAGGAGTGCTTCCTGGGACACTGCCCTTCGAGTCACACCGGCCCGCCGCTCCCCGCAGAGTGCCCGGCATGCGACTAGAGACTGACATGGAAACTTCGTCCACTGTGCGTTGCTGGAGAAACAGAGCCCTCGCCCTGCTCTCGCTGACGTTCCTCATGCCCCTCGCGCACCTTAGCCTGAGCCCTGCGCTGGCCAGCATTCAGGGCGAGACGGAGACGTGCTCGCAAGTCCGAGTCGATCGGTTCAGATCGATCAGTGCGTCTTCTCATCTTCACCCGCAGTCCAGCCTGATCGCGACGGCCGGCATTGCGGTCAAGAACTCACGACGGATCGAAGTCCGCTGGCAGCTATACCAAGGCGATGCGTTCTGGATGCGAGACCTCCAAGCCTATGAGTCTCAGGAATTCACCGTGCGCTTCATCCCCTCCGCCGCCGAGTTCGTTGGTGACAGCTTTCTTGCCGTTGCCGGCTGCTTGGGTGACTCGAACATTATCGAGCTATGGGAACTCTCGATCCCGAAGATCGAGCAGGACCCCGTGACGGGAGCCATGCAGATCACGCCAGGTGCACGAGAATCGGTCAGGATGATCTATCGCAGTTCCGCGGCAACCGAGGAAGGTCAACGCGGCTTCGCTCGCCGTATGATCTGGAATCGCGGCAAGCCTCGCGCTCTGTTCTGCCTCTTCTCCGATTCGCGTGACGTCATCGAGCTGGCTTGGCCAGAGACACAAGCACTCGGAACGACCACTGTGATCGCCTCAAAGGCAGAGTATCCCGAGCTCGCTTCCAACGACTACGATTCGGTTCACGGAGGAGAGCACATCGCCGAGGGGTATGTGTACCAACTTGCTCGCTCTGGGGCTCTCGACCTCACCCCATCACTGGTGTTCATCGACTCGAATCGCGATGGGCAAATCGACGTCATCACCGCACTCGACGCAGAGGGATACGACGCACTCGAACTGAGGGACATTTCGAGATGGAGCGAGTATTCGGGGCTGGACACTCCCTGGTAACTGCACGGCCGCACGCGAGATGCGGCGCACGTCGGAGCACGACAGCTGCCGTAGGCGCTTACCGGAGTTCCGGCATGTCCTCGTCGAAGACCCGGACGAGTGACCACCTGCCCGAACCGGTCGCATCGACGCGGTAGAGGCCTTCCTTGATCGACTCGGCGCCGGCAGTCAGCAGCACTCCGGAAGCAAGCTCGCTCAGGCTCCCGAGCACGGCGCTCCCCGCCGAGTCGACCTCGGACTCGAAGCCCGTGAGGTTCCAGCCGTCACTGAGAGCGAACTTGGGGTTCGCCGAGCCGAACCAACCCGACTTCCACTGGATGATGTACTCCTGCGACATGTCGGGCAGCCAGACGGTCTCCGTCGTGACCCCCGAGGCTCCGGGGTTCTGCTTCGTCGGCAGCACCTTCTTGACCCAGACGTGCAGCTGCGGACGGTAGTAGCGAACCCCTTTCACATCTTCGCAACCGTCGAACTTCTCGACCGTGACGCTGACACAAGACCCGAGGCCGAGGAACAGGAGCAGGATGGCGATTCGATACATGGAGTCTCTCATTCGTTCGAGGTGATGCGCATGAAGTTCGTGCGCGTGCGAGGCCGGACAACAGCGGCAACGAGCGCGTTCCGGCGTTCCGCCAATCGGCTCCGAGTTTTTCAGAGGATGGGGAGACGCCCCTCGATCGGCCCTCGCGACGGATCGGCTTCCCGAACCCGTGGTGCCGTCTCCCGCCACCGGCTGTTAGCCTCTGCGGCATGACCCAAGAACTCGAGTCGCGCGCGCCCTGGCAGGTGCTCGCCGCGCTGGTGACGGCCGGCAATCGGGAAGGCGTGAAAGCGCTGATGGAAGGGCTCGAGCCGCTCGAGACGGTCCGCGTCGTCGCGCGACTCGATGAGGACGAGCGCACCGAGCTCTTGACGCTGCTCGCGCCTGAAGACGCAGCGGAACTGCTCGAGCACATGCCGGATGCGCACGCGGCCGAAGCGATCGAGAGCATGGCGCCCGAGGATGCGGCGCGCATCCTCGAGGAGCTGCCCAGTGACGAGCAGGCCGACCTGCTCGGCGATCTCGAGTCGGTCGAAGCCGAGGCGATCCTCGCGCAGATGGAGCCCGAGGATGCCGCTGAGCTGCGCGAGCTCGCCGCCTATCCCGAGGACACGGCCGGCGGTCTGATGCTCACCGAGCTGGTGCAAGTACCGGCGCTCAGCACGGTCGACGAAGTGATCGACTCGATCCGCCAACACGCGGAAGAGTACGCCGGCTACGACATCCAGTACGTCTACGTCGTGGACGAACAGGAGCGCCTCGTCGGCGTGTTGCGCTTGCGCGACTTGTTGATGGCGCGTCGCCACAGCAAGGTCGAGACGGTCATGCTGCGCGATCCGCACTCGGTGCGGGACAACGCGAACCTCGACGAGCTGATGCACTTCTTCGAGGAACACCACTTCTTCGGCGCACCCGTGCTCGACGAAGACGGCGTGTTGTGCGGCGTGCTGCGGCGATCCGGCGTCGAAGCCGCGCTCGCCGAACAGAGCGACGAGACCTTCCGTCGCACGCAAGGCATCGTCGGCGGTGAAGAGCTGCGCAGCATGCCGTTGCTCCTGCGCTCGCGCCGCCGCCTCGCTTGGCTTTCGGTCAACATCCTGCTCAACGTCTTGGCCGCGAGCGTCATCGCGTTCCACCAAGACACGCTCGAAGCGGTCATCGCGCTCGCCGTCTTCCTGCCGATCATCTCGGACATGTCCGGCTGTTCCGGCAACCAAGCCGTCGCAGTCAGCTTGCGCGAATTGACGCTCGGCACGATCAAGGCGTCCGACTTGCGCCCCGTGCTGCTCGGCGAGATCGGGCTCGGTCTGCTGAACGGCCTCGCGCTCGGCGGCTTGATCGGAATCGTCGCCTGGGCGTGGAAGGGCAACCCGTGGCTCGGCCTGGTCGCCGGCGCGGCGCTCGCGCTGAACACGCTGGTCGCAGTCTGCATCGGCGGCGCGATCCCCCTCGTGCTACGCCGCCTCGGCAAGGACCCCGCGCTCGCCGCCGGTCCGATCCTGACGACCGTCACCGACATGTGCGGCTTCTTCTTGGTGCTCTCGCTGGCGTCGTTGATGCTCGAGCGCTTGGTCTGATCCGCTGGACCCACGAGAGAGACTCAAATGTTCGGTTGGTTCCAGAAGCGACGGCACCGCAAGATCCTTGAGACTCCCTTCCCGAGCGAGTGGAACGCGATTCTCGAACAGAACGTCGCGCACTGGAAGTTTCTCGATGACGACGAACGCCGACAACTGCGCGACCTGATCCAAGTCTTCGTCACAGAGAAGGACTGGGAAGGCGCCGGCAGTCTCGAGCTCGACGACGAGATCTGCGTTACGGTCGCGGCTTGTGCGTGCATCCTGCTGCTCGGCATCGAGCACCAGTACTACCGCAACGTGCAGACGATCATCATCTACCGCTCGACGGTGGTGACGCCCGACTCGCGCTCGTCACACGGCGGCTTGCAGACGACCGGACCCGGCGTGCCGATCCACGGCCAAGCGATGCTCAAGGGCCCGGTGCTGCTCGTCTGGGACGCGGTGCGCCACGGCGCGCGACACCCGGAGCGCGGTCACAACGTCGTCTACCACGAGTTCGCGCACAAGCTCGACATGCTGGACAGCTGGGTCGACGGCGCGCCGCCCTTCGCGACGCAGGATCAACACACGCGCTGGGTCGAAGTCTGCACGCGCGAGTACGACGCCCTACGCGACAGTGCCGAACGCGGCAAGCGCACCTTCCTCGACTCCTACGGCGCGACCAATCCCGGCGAGTTCTTCGCCGTCGTCACCGAGATCTTCTTCGACGAACCGGTCGAGCTGAAGCGCAAGCACCCCGCGTTGTACGACGTGCTGGACGAGTTCTACCGGCAGGATCCGGCAGGGCGGGTGGCGCGAGACGGCGTGGATCGCGGCTGAAGCCGATCAACCCGCAGCGTTCCCGGACTCGGCGGCAACGAACCACCCCCGAGTCCGCAGGCAGAACTTCACCAGCGCGAGCATCAACGGCACTTCGATCAGCACGCCGACGACGGTAGCCAACGCGGCTCCCGACGACAGCCCGAACAGCATCACGGCCGTGGCGATCGCGACTTCGAAGTGGTTGCTCGCGCCGATCAGCGCTGTGGGAGCGGCATCTGCGTAGCCAAGTTTGAAGACGCGTGCCAGCGCGTACGTCAGGCCGAAGATCAGCAGCGTCTGGACGATCAGCGGAACGGCGATCCACAGAATCGTCAGCGGATTCCTCATGATCGTGTCGCCCTTGAACGAGAACAGGAGCACGAGCGTCACCAGTAGCGCGGTGATCGTGATCGGCGTGAGCACGCGGATGAATCGTTCGCGGAACCAGCGCTCGCCCTTCACGGCGATGATCCACTTGCGCGACACGAAGCCGGCGACCAGCGGCAGCGCGACGTAGCAGCCGATCGAGAGCAAGAGCGCCTGCCACGGCACGGGCAAGCGCCCGACGCCGAGCAGCCAGCCTCCCAGCACGCCGTACAGGACGAGCATCGCGAGCGAGTTGGTCGCCACCATCACGAGCGTGTGACCGGCGCTGCCCTTGGCGAGGTCTCCCCAGACCAGGACCATCGCCGTACACGGTGCGATCCCGAGCAAGATGCAGCCCGCCAAGTAGCTGCGCCAAAGCGGGATCTCGAGCAGTCGAACTCCGCCTTGCTCCACGACCGTGCCCGCTCCGTACTGCGCTCCCGTTTCCAGCTGCAGTCCGAACGGCAGCCTCACGAGGTCTGTCGCCTCCGGACCGATGAACTGCAGGAACAAGGTGCCGAGGAAGAAGCTCGCGATCGCCAGCATCGTGAACGGCTTGATGCACCAGTTCACGAAGAGGGTCAGCAGCACCGGACGCGCGCTCTTCCCCGCGGCCACGACTTCGCGGAAGTCGATCTTCACCATGATCGGATACATCATGAAGAAGAGACAGATCGCGATCGGGATCGAGACCACGGGCGCCCCGTTCACATCGAGCGTCATGCTGTCGAGACTCTGCGCAAAGCCCGGCGCGACGCGACCCAACAGGATCCCCGCCGCCATGCAGAGCAACACCCACAGGCTGAGCAAGCGCTCGAAGCCCTGCATGCGACCCACTGATTTCTCCGTTCGACTCACGACGACTCCGTTCTAGCGCGGTGCGGAGTCGGTCGATCGAGCGTTACGCCCGCGCTTCACCCGACCAAGCCCGCTCCGAGAAGTCGATCAAGCGTGCCAGCGTGTGGCGCAGTTCCTTGCGCGGGACGATCGAGTCGATCTGGCCCTTGGTCATCAGGAACTCGGCGCGTTGGAAGCCCTTGGGCAGTTCTTGCTTGAGGGTCGTCGCGATGACGCGCGGGCCGGCGAAGCCGATCAAGGCGCCCGGTTCGGCGAGCGTGATGTCGCAGACGGACGCGAAGGACGCGGTGACGCCGCCGGTGGTCGGGTTGGTCATGATGCAGATCGAGAAGCCGCCCTTGCGGTTCAGCTCGTCGAGCGCGGCGCAGGTCTTCGCCATCTGCATCAGGGACAGCATGCCTTCGTGCATGCGGGCGCCGCCGGAGCTGGTGAAGATCACAAGCGGCAGGTTGCGTTCGGCAGCGAGTTCGCAGCCGAGCGCGATCTTCTCGCCGACGACTTCCCCCATCGATCCACCCATGAACTTGAAGTCCAGGACGCAGATGACGAGCGGGCGGCCTTCGATCTCGCCGGTGCCGAGGTGCAGCGCTTCTTTGAGGCCGACGCGTTCGATCGTGCGACGCGACTTCTCGGCGTAGCTGACCGAGTCGGTGAAGTTCAGGCGATCGAGGGCTTCGAGGTCGGCGGCAAGCTCGTGGTACGTGCCCTCGTCGATCACCATCTGGATGCGTTCGGTGCCCGGCACCGTAAAGTGGAACGAACACGACGGGCAGACGAGGTCGCCCTTGAGCAACGTCTTCTTGTAGATCGTCTCGCCGCAGGCTTCGCACTTCAACCACAGGCCGCCGGGGAGCTCTTTCTTCTTCCAGCGCAGGCGCGGCTTGTCGTCGTCGACTTCCGCTCCGGCCTTGGCGGCTTCTTTTGCCGCTTCCGCTTCCGCCTTGGCAGCGAGCTTCGCGGCTTCCGCTTCGGCTTTCGCAGCGAGCTTCGCTGCTTCCGCCTCAGCCTTCGCTTCGGCCCGAGCTTTCGCCTTCTCGGCCCGCTCGGCCTTCTTGTCGTCTTTGCTCACGCTGCGCTTTCCTCGTTGTTCTTCGCTCGACGCAACCGGTGTTGCGGTCTCTCGGGGGGTAGAGATCTCGGGTAGCTCATCCGACACGGCTGGCCTCCAAGCGCGCGCGCTCGGCGGCGGCGCGGAAGGACGTGATCGTCGACTGCATGTCATCCGCGCCGAAGATCGCGGAGCCCGCGACCAAGGCGTTCGCGCCGGCAGCGGCGCAGAGCGGCAGGGTCTCGGCGTTCAAGCCGCCGTCCATCTCGATGTGACCCGCGTAGCCTTCGGCGCGCAAGCGGCGCACCTTGTCGAGCACCTCGGGCATGAACGACTGGCCGCCGAAGCCGGGGAAGACCGACATGACGAGCACGAGGTCCACGGCGTCCAGGAACGGCAGCACGCGGTCGACCGGGGTGTCCGGATTCAACGCGACGCCGACGATCGGCACCTGCTGCTCGCGAAAACAAGCGGCGACCTCGCGGGCCTCCGCCTCGTCTTGAGTGACTTCGACGTGGAAGGTCAGCACTTCAGCGCCGGCCTTCGCGAAGGGTTCCGCGTACTTGACCGGGTCCGAGATCATCAGGTGCACGTCGAGCGGCTTGGTCGCGGACGCGTGGATCTTGGAGACGACCGGCGGGCCGATGGTGAGGTTGGGCACGAAGTGCCCGTCCATCACGTCGACGTGGTGCCAGTCGGCTCCGGCGGCTTCGGTCCGCGCGACTTCTTCCGCGATGCGGGCGAAGTCGCAGGAGAGCAGCGACGGGGCGATGAGGATCGGGTGGTCGGTCATGAGAATCGGCCGCCCTGGGCACGGGCGCGGCGACGCATCAGATTGTAGGCGAGGCTCCACGTGATACCCGAGCATTCCCGGGCGCGAAGGTCAATCGCCGCGCGAGAGGCTTCGCTCAGCCTGTATGGCGCTCGCGAGCGCCGAACGGCCTAGCCCGGATTATTCATGAAGACGTGCTCCAGACACAGCAGATCGGCTCCTGTCGGCGCTTTGAGGGTTCTGGCGATGATGGCGACCCTGAACGGGTCGTCGAAGTAGCCAGGTTCCTCAAAGTGCCGTCAGGGGCCGAGAGGCCGGCGATGCCGGCCGGCTGCGCAGTCTGGGGTGCGTGTTCATGAATCATCCGGGCTAGCGCTTCGCCTGCTGCATCAGCGCGACGATCCCGGGTAGCTCGCGACCTTCGAGCAGCTCCAGAGAAGCTCCCCCGCCGGTCGAGATGTGGTCGATGCGGTCCGCGACGCCGAAGCGTTCCGCCGCCGCCACCGAGTCACCGCCGCCGACGACCGTGTAACCGGGGCAGGCCGCCACGGCTTCCGCGACGCCTTTGGTGCCCGCTTGGAAGGGTTCGAGCTCGAAGACGCCCATCGGTCCGTTCCAGACGACGGTCCGCGCGCCGGCGATCGCTCCGCAGAAGCGCTGCGTGGTCTGGGGCCCGATGTCGAGACCCATCCAGCCGTCCGGGATGTCCGCGCCCTCCGTGATCTGCGTGTTCGCGTCGGCGGAGAAGGCGTCGGCGATCACGTGATCGACCGGCAGGTGTAGCTCGACGCCGAGCTCTTCGGCCTTCGCGATGCTGGCCTTGACCGACTCGAGCTGATCGTCTTGCACGAGCGAGTTGCCGATCGTGTGGCCCATCGCCTTCAAGAAGGTGTACGCCATGCCGCCACCCACGATCAGCGCTTGAACGCGCTCGAGCAAGTGGTCGATGACGGTGAGCTTGTCCGAGACTTTCGCGCCGCCGAGGATCGCGACCAGCGGCTTGTCGGGACGATTCAGCACGCGACCGAAGGCGTCGAGTTCGCGCTGCAACAAGAGGCCCGCCGCGGACGGCAGGTGCCGCGCGATGCCGCAGACCGACGCGTGGTCGCGGTGCGAGGTGCCGAAGGCGTCGTTGACGAAGGCGTCGCCGAGCGCGGCGAAGTCGGCGGCGAGTTCGACGTCACCCTGCGTCTCGCCGGGGTGGAAGCGCACGTTCTCGAGCAGCGCGATCGTGCCGGCTTCGAGGTTGTCGAGCTCCGTCGAGACCTGCTCGCCGCGACTCTCATAGAGCTTGCGCACCGGCTTGCCGATCAGTTCTTCGAGCCGCGTGCCGACGGGATCGAGCCGCAGCTTGTCGACGACTTCACCCTTGGGCCGCCCCATGTGCGAGAGCAGCACCGGAGTCGCGCCGCGGTCGAGCAACAACTGGATCGTGGGCAACGCCGCGCGGATGCGCGTGTCGTCCGTGATCGCGCCGCTGTCGTCCATCGGCACGTTGAAGTCGACGCGCACGAGCACGCGCTTGCCGGAGACGTCGAGATCGGTGATCGAGGGGATGGCTTCGAGGTTCATGGCGTCCCTGAATGTTGGCTTAGAGTGAAGTAGCGTGCCAGGTTCAGTTTTTCGATCTAAGGAGCATCCCGCGCCGGTCGCGCGGGATGCTCCTTAGATCGAAAAACTGAACCTGGCACGCTACTTCACTCTAAGCGAGTGCGGTGCCTACTTGGCGGCGACGGTCTTGCGGGCGGCCTTCTTCTTGGCAGCAGCCGGCTTCTTCAGCTTGCCGGCGAACTTGACCAGGTCGACGACGCGGTTCGAGTAACCCCACTCGTTGTCGTACCAGCTGACGATCTTGACGGTCTTTTCATCCATCACCATCGTCGCGAGCGAGTCGAAGATCGAGCTGTAGGGGTTGCCGACGATGTCCGACGAGACCAGCGGGTCCGTCGAGTACTCGAGGATGCCCTTGAGATCACCCGACTTGGCGGCGGCCTTGAAGGCGGCGTTCAAGCTCTCGACGGTGACCTTCTTCTTGAGCTGGGCGACGAGGTCGACGACGGAACCGTTCGGCACCGGGACGCGCATCGCGCAACCGTCGAGCTTGCCGGCGAGCTTCGGCAGGATCTTGCCGACCGCACGAGCAGCACCCGTGGTCGTCGGAATGATGTTCGCGGCTGCGGCGCGCGCACGGCGCAAGTCCGAGTGCGGCAGGTCGAGGATGCGCTGATCGTTCGTGTAAGCGTGAACAGTCGTCATCATGCCGTTGACGATGCCGAAGCTGTCTTCGAGCACCTTCGCGACGGGCGCGAGGCAGTTCGTCGTGCAACTCGCGTTCGAGATGATGCGGTCGGCGGCCTCGAGCGTCTTGTGGTTCACGCCCATCACGACCATCGCGTCGATCGCGTCCTTCGGCGGCACGGTCAGCACCACGCGGCCCGCGCCGGCGTCGATGTGCTTTTGGCACTGCTCGCGCTTCGCGAAGATGCCGGTCGCTTCGACGACGAAGTCGATCTTGTTCTCGGCGTGCCTGAGGTTCGCCGGGTCGCGCTCGGCGGTAATCATGATCTTCTGACCGTTGACCGTGATCGAGTCCTTGCCGGCGCGCACCGTGCCGTCGAAGCGGCCGTGAACGGTGTCGTACTTGAGCAAGTGCGCGAGGGTCGCGGGATCGGTCAGGTCGTTGATGGCGACCACGTCGAGACCGGCGGTGTTTTGGATCACGCGGAAGACGTTGCGACCGATCCGGCCGAAGCCGTTGATGGCGATGCGAAGGCCCATGGAGTCAAGGTTCCTGAAGGATGTCTTGGGGGTGCCGGAGGCGGCGCCGGGAAGCGTCCCGGAGAAGGGGCGCCGCGTTCTCGACAACTGGTCGAGGGTTGGTGCCCGCGCGTGCGCGGCGGCCTAGGAAATTGAATAGCTGGCCCGGTCCTCGCGAGCCCCGCGAGAGGCTCGAACGGGAGGAATCGGGCGGATTCGAGCGAAGAGACTATCGGGACCGACCGATGGGATCAACGGAGCCCCACGGGTTCCCCGCACGCCCTATGGTAGGGCGCTCGGGGATGGTCCCTGAAGAGGACGAGGATGGACGCAGCTCGACAGAAACTGGACGCCACGGCGCGTTGGAACCGGCTCGCTCGGCGCGTCGGTCTGATGCCGGAGGAGTCCCTGGTCGTCGCCCTATCGGGCGGCGCGGACAGCGTCTTGCTCTTGGCGCTCGCCGCGCTCGCCGAACCGCGCCCGCGCCTCTTCGCCGTCCACGTCGAACACGATCTGCGCGGTGACGAGTCCCGCGCCGACGCCGACTTCTGCGCGCGCCTGTGCCTCGAGCTCGGGGTGCCGCTCGTGCGACCCAGCGCCCCCATCGACGGCGACGCGCCCGACCTCGAATCACGCGCGCGACGTGCGCGCTACGCCGCGCTCGCAACCGAAGCGCGGCGCCTCGGAGCGCGCGCTGTCGCGACCGGCCACCACGCGGATGACGCGCTCGAGACGCTCCTGATGCGCTGGATGCGCGGCACGGAACTGGCCGGACTGGCCGGCTTGAAAGCACGCGCGCCGCTGCCCCGCGACGACGAACTGGTCGTCGTCCGGCCGCTGATCGACTGGCGCCGCGAAGAAGTCCGCGAACTGCTGCGCTCCGCCGGCTTGACCTGGCGCGAAGACAGCTCGAACGACGACGCCTGCTTCACGCGCAATCGCGTGCGACACGCGCTGCTGCCGCTGCTCGACCAACACTGCGGCCCTGAAGGGGTCGCCAACTTGCGCGCCTTCGCGGACTCCGTCGAGAGCTTCGAGACAAGTCTCGCGCGCTCGACCTCAGCGCTCTGTTGGGACCGGCCGACCTTTGCAGCAGCACGGCGCGGGCGCACCGACGCACACGTCGGCGGTTCGATCGCACGCGGCGACTTGGCCCGGCTCGCTCCCGCGCTGCGCCGCCGTGCGTTGTGGCGCTTGCTCACCGAAGGCACGGGGCGCGCCCCCGGACCGCACGCACTGGAATCCGCGCTCGACGACCTCGCGACCGGACGCTGCCGCAACCACGGCCTGCCCGCCGGTTGGCGCTTGCAGCTGCGCTCGGACAAGCTGCACCTGACGCCGCCGCCCGCCCAGCTGGCACACCGCGAACACGATCCCGTCGCCGAACAGCTGCGCTTCCCCTTCGGAGCCGGGCTGGTCGATGCCTCGCCGCTCGAGGTTCCGGGTACCTTCGAGCTCGGCGACGGCCGCGCGATCTCCGTCGAACGCTGCTCCCCCACGCCCAGCGCTCCGGTGCCGCGCACGCTCACCGTGGTCGAACTCGACGCCGACCTCGCCTCCGGTCCCCTGACCGTGCGCTTCGCCAGGCCGGGGGACCGCTTCCACGCGCTCGGCGCGCCCGGACCGCGGCGACTCGGGCGCTTCCTGCGCGACGCCGGCGTTCCACGCGAAGAACGCGGCCGCATCCCGCTGGTCTTCAGCGGCGCGGAACTGGTCTGGGTCGCCGGAGTGCGCCCCGCCGAGACGGCTCGCGTCGGCCCGCTGACGCGCGAACGACTGCGACTCGAGCTCACCGGCGCCGCCGAAGAAATCGAACACTCGTCGGCGAGCAGGGGAGTCGGCGGACTCTTCCAAGACCGTCCCGCTCGGTGACTCAGGGGCCTGTTCCGGGTACTCTCTGCCTTCGCAGAGACGTCTCCACCGTGCCCGAACTCCTCCCCTCACCCGCCGCCATCGTGTCCAGCGCCCTCGCTCAGTCCTGGCGCGCCGTGCGCGCTCGACTCGACGCCGCCTGCGTCGCCGCCGGTCGCTCGGCTGACGATGTGCAGTTGCTCGCCGTCAGCAAGTCGGTCGACACGGACGCGGCCCTCGCGCTCCACGAGTTGGGAGCCCACGAGTTCGGCGAGAATCGCGTGGGCGAACTCGAGCGCAAAGCAGCGCGCTTCACGGAACTCGGCCGGGAAGCACGCTGGCACTTCATCGGCAACCTGCAGCGCAACAAGGCACGGCGCGTCGCACAAGTCGCCGACGTCGTGCACTCCGTCTCCGGGCCGAAGCTGCTCGAAACCCTGGCACGCGTCGCAGCGGAAGAAAGCCGCGTGCTCGACGTCTACTTGGAAGTGCACCTCTCCGGCGAAGACGAGAAACAAGGCTTCGCGCCCGACGAGCTGGATGCGGCCGTCCGCGCGGCCCGAGCGTCGAGCGCCCTGCGCCTGCTCGGCCTGATGACCATGGCGCCGCGCCCCGCGCCCGGCGACACGACCGGCGCCGCCGCCGGCGACGCCTTCGCGCACTGCGCTGAACTCGCCCGCGACCTCGCTGCGGCACACCCCGGTGCCTTCGTCGATGGTCGCGCGCGACTATCGATGGGCATGACCGGCGACCTCGAACAAGCCGTCGCTGAGGGCTCGACCTGCGTGCGCATCGGCAGCGCGATCTTCGCACCCGGAGGCTCGGCGTGAGCGCGGACGCCGGCGTCATCTGGCTCGAACCGCTCGGCGGTTCGGGCGAACCGGTCGAGTTGCCCGCTCAGGGCGTGCTGGTCATCGGCAGCTCGTCCGCCAAGGCGGGCTTCGTGCTCGACGGACAAGGCGTCGCCGATGTGCACTGCGCCGTCGGCCGCACCAAGGACGGCGGCTACGCGCTGAAAGACCTCGGCTCCGAGTTCGGCACGATGCTGAACGGAAAGTCGGTCAAGAGCGGTCGAATCTCCGACGGCGACCAGATCGCGATCGGTTCGCGTCGACTGCGCGTGCGCGCCGCGGCCGGTAAGGCCGCCGCAGCCGCTCCGGCGCCCAAGGCCGCGACGAGACCCGCCCAGGGACTGCCGACGGTGCCCGGCTACCGCGTGATCAGACGCCTCGGCCGGGGCGCGATGGGCGAAGTCTTCCTCGCCGTGCAACTGAGCCTCGACCGTCAAGTCGCGCTCAAGCTGCTCGACAAGACGCTCGCCGACAACAGCGACTTCGTGCAGCGCTTCCAAGCCGAAGCGCGCGCCGCGGCCGCACTGCACCACTCGAACGTGGTGACGGTCTTCGACGTCGGCGCGACGAAGGACTCGCACTACTTGTCCATGGAATTCATGGATGACGGTTCGCTCGAAGACCGCTTGAAGCGCGACGGTCGCATCCCGTCCGGCGAAGTGCTGCGCGTTCTACACGACGCGGCCAGTGGCTTGGTGTACGCCGAGTCGCGCGGCATCGTGCACCGCGACATCAAGCCCGACAACTTGATGCGCAACCACCAGGGCGCGACGAAGATCGCCGACCTGGGACTCGCGACGCAAGTCGAAGCGGAAGGCGAAGACCTCGGCTCCGAAGGCCGCAAGATCTTCGGCACGCCGCACTTCATCTCACCGGAACAAGTGCGCGGTGATCGCGCGGACAGTCGGTCCGACCTCTACTCGCTAGGCGCGACGGCTTATCGCCTGCTGTCGGGTGAGACGCCGTTCCAAGGCTCGAGTACCCGCGAGATCTTGCGCGCCAAGCTCAAGGGCGAACCGGTTCCGATCATGGAACGCGTCCCCGACATGGATCCCGGCCTCGCCGAGATCGTGACGCGCCTGATGCAGAACGATCCCGCCGATCGCTTCCCGTCGGCATCCGCGCTGCTCACCGAAGTGGAACGCCAACGCGCCGCTCTCGCGCAGACCGCCGTCGTTCAAGCCGGCTCCGGCGGCATTCCGAAGTTCGTCTGGATCGCTGCGTTGGTCGTTGCGCTCGGCGCTGCCGGGTTCTTCGCAATGCAAGGTGCCGACGATCCGATCGATCCCGATCCGCGGCCGGGCCCCGTGGTGATCGACGACGGTACGAACGGCAACGGCGCAACCGACGGCGTCGATCCGAACGGTCCCGATCCGGCGAACGCGACCGACGTCGCGAACAACAGCACGACGGAGACTCTCGGCGACGACACGGCCGAACGCTTGTTCGAAGTCGAAGCCGAGAACGCACTCTTGCGACTCGACTCCGAGACGCTCACCCGCGAAGAGCGACGCGACCGCTTGCTCGCACTCGCTTCGAAGTACGCCGGCACCAGCTCCGCGACCACCGCCCTCGACCGCGCCGAAGGCATCGAATCCGAGATCTTGCTCTCTCAGCGCGCGTCGGCGGAAGAAGACCGCCAAGTGTCCGGCAAGCTCGCCGAGTTGCGCACCGCTGCCAATCTCGACGCGCGGCCGCTGCGCGTCGGCGACGCTCTGCGAGCGATGGCGCTGGTCCCCGATCAAGAGCTGCTGGTGGGCTTCCAGTCGTTCACTGCAGGACGCGACGCTCTCGAGCGCGAGGTCTATCAACTGGCGATCGACGACATCGAGGCGGACTTGCGCGCTGCCGACCAAGCGCAAGCGCAAGGCGACTTCGCCGGCGTCAAGTCGAAGCTGACCGCCGCGCTGTCGCGCACGGAACTGCCTGAGTTCCCCGAAGGTGAACCGCGCAGTCCCGGTGCGCAGCGCATCATCGACTTGCGCGACATCCTGCGCGAACGACTCGCTGAACTCGACGGCGAGCGCGAACAGTTCATCACCGAACAACTGCGCAACGACGCCGCGGCGCTCGCCGGATCTCTGGCCGGCAGCGACGGGCTCGAAGGCGAGCTGCGTCGCTTCGACTTCGCTGCAGCAGGCACGCGCTTGTCGGCGCTGCAAGCGAGTGTCGGCAGTCCTGAAGCGCAGACCTGGCTGTCGGAATTGACCATCGATGTCACGGAAGCCGGTGCCGCCTTCGAGATCCTCGAATCGAACTGGTCGAACTGGAAGCGCAAGTCGGTGTCCGACCCGCGCGAACGCCGCACCGCCAACCGCGAAGCCGTGGGCGTCACCTCAGGCGGCTTGCGCTTGCAAGTCGACGGCTCCGTGGAAGACGTGCCCTGGGCCGCCTTCGTCGGACACACCGAGGAACTCGACTCGCTGTTCCACGAGCGCCTGAGCCGCGACTACAGCGCGGAAGAACGTCGCTCGATCGCCGCGCTCTTGTTGTTGTCGGCCATCGTCGAGAACGTGATCACCGCGGAAGAGATGTTCATCCAAAGCCGCAACGCCAAGCTCAGCGACCGTGAAGCCCTGAAGATGCTCGAGTCTTTCTCTGCGGTCGAAGACTGGCTCGACGACGAACGACAACGCGAACGCTGGCAGCTCGAGAAGCACGCCGCGGACGATCTCGTCGCGGGCCTTCTGGCCGCTTCACAAGAACGCTGGACCGACGCCGTGGTCCTGCTCGAACGCCTCTCGAACGAATCCGCCACATCGTTGCTCGTGCGCTTGTTCAGCGACGGCTCCGCCCTAGCTCCGCCGCCGAAGAAAGACTGACCATGTGCCCCCAGCTCGACGACGCGGTCTACGCCGCCAGCAAAGAACTCCGCGGACGCGGTGCTCCCGATCCCGATGTGGTCTTCTTGCTCGCAACCGGCGGACGCGTTCCTCCGGGCGCCGGTGAGATCGCGTGGCGCTTACCGCTGTCCTCGGTCTCGGGCGTTCCGACGCCCTGGCGCGGCAAGGAACTCTTCGCTTCCGAAGCACACGGCGCGACCTTCTGGACGATCGTCGATGCGCCGGGCGACGAAGAGACGGGCAACTCGCTCGACGCGAACGCACCCGCTTGGACACCGGGCTTCCCCGTCTGGCTCGCGGCCTGTTCGGGTGCCAGCCTCGCGGTGCATGCCGGCGCGGGCTTCAGCCTCGACGCGGAGGGCGACGCGCGCGTCGGCACGCTCTCGCTGACGTCGGACCACATCAACTTCTCGGGGCGCACGCCGCTACTCGGCCTCGGCCAGTCACGACTCGGTTCGATCTTCCCCGACCAGACGAGCCTGCACCACGAATCACTGCGCCGCCGTGCGCAGGAGCTCGCCGACGAACGCGGCATCCCGACCAGCGAAGCCGTCGTCGGCTGCGCGCTCTCTCCTTCGCAGCTGACGCCCGCCGAACGTCGGTGGTTCGCGCGCGCCGGCGCGCAGATCGGTGCCTTCGGCCTCGCCGACCCGCTGATCGCGATGGCGCACGCGGGGCTCTCGTGCCTCTCGATCATCGCGGTGCTCGAGGGTGCGAAACGCATGGACCTGAAGACGCAGATCATCGCGGCCGACAAGCTCGCGCCCGCGCTCGACGACCTGCTCGGCGCCCTCGTCTCCGATCTCGCGCGCACGGCTTTCGAGCTGCGCGAAGAGACCGTCTGAACCGTGGCGCAGGCTTCCCCCATCAAGCTCGCGGTGCTCGTGTCGGGCGGCGGGCGCTCGCTCGAGAACCTCGCCGACGAGATCGCGAGCGGCGCACTCGATGCGCACGTCGGGCTGGTGATCGCGAACAAGCACGGCATCGGCGCGCTCGAACGCTGCGAACGCCTCGGCATCCCCGCCCGCGTGATCGACGCCGACCGCGCCCTCGCGCCCAGCGACTTCTCCGCCGAAGTCTTTGGCGCGATCGAAGCCGCCGGCTGCGACCTCGCCGTCCTCGCCGGCTTCTTGCGCTTCTTGCCCATCCCGGATGCCTGGATCGGCCGCGTGATCAACATCCACCCGTCGCTGCTCCCCGCCTTCGGCGGCAAGGGTTACTACGGCGACCGCGTGCACACCGCCGTCCTCGAACGCGGCGTACAGTTCACCGGTTGCACCGTGCACTACGTCGACAACGAGTACGACCACGGCCCGATCCTCTTGCAACGCTGCATCCCGGTCGAACCATCGGACGACGTTTCGTCGCTAGCCGCACGCGTCTTCGAGGAAGAAAGGCTCGCGCTACCGGAGGCGATCCGGATGCACGCGGCGCGCTAGTCGCGTAGCGCGACGCGGTGGAGCCAAGACCCGTACCCGGCGGGCGCGGCCTGTGGCTTCCGGCCGTTCAGCTGCTGCTCGACAAGCGCTCGATGCGCGAGGCGAGCTCGCGCTTCATCCGCGCGTACGAACCACCGACGAGCTGGCGGTCCAGGACTTGGAGCGCCGTCTTGCAGAGTTCGAGCGCGCCGGCGCGGTCCTTCGAGTGGTGTTCGACGAGCTTGGCGAGGCCCAGCAGGACCGTGACGCTGTGGCGGTCTTCGGGGGCGGCGGCGAGCGTGCGGTGGGCGGTGAGGGAGTCGGCTTCGCGTTTGGCGAGGCGCAGCGCTTCAGCGCGTTCGACGCCGAGCTCGCGCGCGTGGTCGTCGTTCTCCGTGCGCTCGATCGCGAGGTCGAGCCAGTCGAGCGCGGCGTCGCGTCGGCGTGCTCCGAGGTGACTCTTCGCGAGCCCCGCGGCCCGCGCGGCGGCGTTGCCCGAGAGCGGCGCGCCGTCGGCGCGCGATTCGAGTGACGAGCGCCCGAGGTGTGCAGCAAGCGTCGCGAGGCTCAAGACGTCGTCGAGGTTGTGTTGGAAGACGCCTTCGACGCGGTGCGGGCGGCCGGCGAGGAAGTCGAACCAAGCTTCGGGGGCGTACGCGCCGGGCAGATCGTCGCCGCGTCGCACACCGACCAACTCCGACTCCATCGTGCTCAAGCGCGCGTCCGGTAAAGAGGTGCGATAGAGCCGACGCAGCGGGTGACAGAGGTCGAGGTGCGGCACGGCTTCGAAGGGCGGCGCGACGCCGTGCACGCGCATCTTGTCTTCGAGGCGGTGGCGGTCGAACGACTTGCCGAAGAAGGAGACGACGCCGGAGGAGCGCGCGACGCGTTCGGCGCACGCGGCGAGCAGTTCGCGTTCTTCGGCGGGCGAGCGCAGGAAGCCCTGCCAGAGCTCGAAGCGCTCGCCGACGAAGCTGCCGAGCCCGATCATGAACACCGAACTGCCGACGCCGCCCGAGAGTCCGGTGGTTTCCGTGTCGAGGTAGACCGCGCGGCGCAAGTCGAGCTCGGCGAGGCGCGCGTCCCCGGTCGTCACCAAGAAGTCTTGCGCGTCGGCGGCGTCGACTTCATCGAGTCGCCACGAGCCGTGTTGCCACTTCTCGTGGAACCAAGTCGTGCGCGCCGCGAAGCAGTCGTCGTCGGTCGTTCCCCGGGTGACGACTTCGATGCCGCCGAGATCTTCGATCGAGCGCGGCCAGAGCCCTTGGTCGTCTGATGAGGCTCCAGGATCGAGCTGGCTGCGGCGCTTGTCCTGCGCTCCGCGTAGGCGTGTGCGCAAGTCGACCGACAATTCGCGACGGATCACGGAGTCTTCCGGCGGCGCGGGAGCGTCCACGCCTGAATCAACGACGGACATCGCGTTCCGTTTGCCATCGGCGCCGGCCTCAGCGCCCGCGGGCTCCGGCGCATCGACGACATCGTCAGCGATCCCCAGTTCGCGGCGCAAGCGCCGCAGTCGACCCCGGAAGGACTCGTTCACGCCAGGGCGGCCGGCTGTTCGTCGGTCGCTCGTTCCTCGTCGCAGTCCACTTCGGAAGTACCGCAGCCGTGCGCCAGGTGACGCAGGATGCGGATCGCCGTCTGTTTGCCGGCGGGGCCGACTTCTTCGGGCGGGCCGACGCACGCCGGGCAACCGCGTTCGCACGCACAACCTTCGGCGACGTCGAGCGCGGCTTCGAGCACGGAGCGCGCGTCGCCGTAGAGCAGGTCGGACAGCCCGACGCCGCCCTGCACGCGGTCGTAGAGGAACAGCGCGGGACAGCCGAAATGCGGCGAGCGCACTTGCGTCGAGATACCGAGGTCGCGCGGACCACAGCGCAAGTAGAGCGGCGCGACGCGGCGCATCAGCGCGCCGATGCCGTGCCACGCAGCGCCGCGATCGCCGCCGGCCAGCCCGAGTTCCGCAGCGGACGCATCCGACAAAGTCAGCACGAAGGCTTCCGTATCGAGTTCTTCCGCCGGCAGGTTGATGTCTTCGGCGCCGACGTTCTCGCGCGTGTAGAAGCGGATCTTCTTGTATAGCGTCGCGACGGTCGTGACGTGCACTTCACCGCGCCAGACGCCGTAGTCTTCCCCGTCCTGCGGGAAGCCGCCTTCCTTGCCAAGCGAAGCGAGTTCTTCGGGCTGCACCGGATCGGCAACCGGCGCATCGAAGCGCGAGCGCGTCGCACGCCGTTCGAGCCGCAACACTCGCACTTCCGTGTCGGTGTGCGCGTCCGTGAAGTAGTCGGAATCGACGCGCCGCGCGTATGCACGACGGTTCTTGTAGTCGAAGCGTTCCACCTTCCACGTCTCGCCTTCGACTTGGTAGATCGCGCCTTCGTGCACCGCCGTAATCGAACCTTCGCGGTCGATCTCGCCGATCGCCTTCTCCGTCTGCGCGTCGAGGATCACGACGTTGTCGGGCTCGTTGCCTTCGAGCGAGACGTCTTGCGCGGGATAGGCATCGGCCGTCCAGAACCAGCGATCACCGCGGCGGTGCAAGAAGCCTGACTCTTCGGCGAGGTAGTCGAGGATCAGGTCCGCGTCGGGCACGGCGCCGTAGCTGACGTCGTCGAGTCCCCCGCCTTCCGCAGCGCGGAACGGCAGTTCGAAGGCGGCGCACTTGAGTTGTTCCGACAGCAGCACGAGGTTGTCAGGGTCCAGGCTGAGGCTTTCCTTCGGCGCTCCGAACAAGTGATCGGGGTGACGCGCGAGGAACTGATCGACGGGATCGGACTGCGCGATCTGCACGACCAGGCTGGGCTTCTTGCGGCGACCGACACGGCCGGCGCGTTGCCAGAACGACGCTTGCGAACCCGGGTAGCCGACGAGGCACGCGACGTCGAGCGCGCCGATGTCGATGCCCAGCTCGAGCGCGTTCGTCGAGACGACGACCTTGACCTCGCCGGTGCGCAGGCCCGCTTCGATCTCGCGCCGCAAGTCGGGCAAGTAACCGCCGCGGTATCCACGCACTTCTTCGGGCTTGAGGCCGAACTCGGTCGCGCCTTCTTTCAAGTAGCGCGTGAGCACTTCGACGGCCGTACGTCGCTTGCAGAAGAAGATCGTCTGGTGACCGGAGCCGCACAGGTGCCGTGCGAGGCGCCGAGCTTCTTCGAGCGCGTTCGCGCGCAAACCAGCGACCGGATTCAGCATCGGCGGATTGAACACCCCGAAGATGCGCGGGCCGGCGGGCGAGCCATCTTCATCGACGACCAGCGGTGTGCGGCCGATCAAGCGCGCCGCGTGTTGCGCGCCGTCGCGGATCGTCGCGGAACAACAGATGAACTTCGGATCGCTGCCGTAGTGCCGTGCGATGCGCACCAAGCGGCGCAAGACGTTCGCAACGCTCGAGCCGAAGACACCCGACATCGTGTGCACTTCGTCGATCACGATGTAGCGCAGGTCGCGGAACAACTCGGCCCACTTGGAGTGATTCGGCAGGATGCCTTGGTGCAGCATCCACGGGTTCGTGAGGATCATGTGCCCGCGGTCGCGCAGGGTACGGCGAACCGAAGGCGGCGTGTCACCGTCGTAGGTGTGCGCGTGCCAGTCCGCGCCGAGTTCTTGAACCAGAGCGCTGAGCCCCGTCGATTGATCTTGGCTGAGCGCTTTGGTCGGGAACAAGAACAACGCCCGCGCCGCGCCGTTCGCTTCGATCAGCTTCTGCATCACCGGCAGCGTGTAGCAGAGCGTCTTGCCCGAAGCCGTCGGCGTCGCGATCAACACGTCGCGTCCGTCGAGCGCGGCATCGATCGCACGCGCTTGATGTTCGTACAGTTCCGTCAGCCCGCGCGCCCTGAGCAAGTCGACCAGTCGCGCATCGAGGCGCGCCGGGAAGTCGGCGACTCGCGCCGGTCGCGCCGGCGTCTCTCGCCAGTGTTCGAAGCAACCGCTGAGCTCGGCGTCCGCGCGCAACTCGCGCACGATCGAGAGCACTTCGCCCTTCGCACCCGAACGGCGACGACCGCCGCGGGCGGGAGAACGTCGTCCCCCGCCTGCACGCTTCGGTTCATCCACCGGTTCCAAGCCACTTCGATCGCGCATCCCCTCGCTCCTTGTCAGACGCTGACTACCCGTTCGGGTTTCGTTCGGGTCGCAAGATAGAGCAGCCGAGCACCCGAGTCCAGCGCGGACCACGGGCGGCTGATCAGTTCGCGACCAAGCCCGCCAGACGCGAGTGCAGGCCCAGCGCACCGACGAAAGCGCGGTGGCCGTCGACTTCGGCGGCTTCGCGCAGCACGCCGCGGTCGTCCTTGGCCAGGCCGATCGAGAACTCGACCGTCTCGCCGTCCGCGAGCTCGAAGACGCCGGTGATCGACCGCGCGAGCGGTTCACCGCTCGACGGTACGTGCCCCTTGCCGCGCAGGAAGAGCAGCGCGTCCATGACCTTCAACAAGTCGCGCGCTTCACCGGCTTCACCGGCCTTGGTCCACTGCCCGCGCTCGGAACGCTCGAAGCGCTTCTCGGTCCCGTCGCGCGAGAGCGTCAGCGTGCGCACCATGACCTCGTCAATCTGCAGGAGCTGCAAACTGCGCCACGTGTTCAGCGGTTGTTCGAGGCGCTCGAGCAACCAATCGTCGCACAGGTAGGTGACGCCTTCGCCCGCGCGCTTGAAGCGATTCGGTTCAGAGCCCAGCTGGATCGCTTGCCGTTCTTCGTTCGTCGACAAGCTCAAGGTCCCCACCACATCGAAGCTGGGTTCGCTCGCGCCCCACTGAGCTTCGCGCAGTGAAGACTGCGTCAGGCGATCGAGGAAGTCGGCGACGAGCGAAGGATCCGCGACTTCCGAGGTGCCCCAAGCGTCCGCGTCCCACGGGGCCACGGACCACGCCTTGCCGTCACGCATCAACAACACGCCGCGGTCTCCCGCGCGGTACTCGATGCCGATGATCGAAGCCTTCGGTTCGCGCAACAGGCGCGTGTCGAGCATGTCGTCCAGCGGACGCAGCAACTCGCGGATCGAGAGCGGATCGACTTCGAAGACGGCGGTCTGGCCTTCGCGTTTCGCGAACCAACGCTCTGCGGGGATGCTCTGGCGCCCGAACAACAACGCGCGCTCATCGCCCGAATGCGTGCGCAACGCGATGCGCCACCACGGATTCTCGAGGCCATAGGGCGCGAGATCGAGCGGCACGTCTTCGAGGTGTCGCATGATCGGCAGAAAGGTCGTCGCGCGACAGACGACCTCCAACATCTTCGGGTCGAGCGCTGCGGTGATCGGCGTGGTCGAGACCCAGTGCGAGCCGTCGAGGAAGGCATCGAGTTCGAGCTCGACGCGATCCGCATCGAGGCTCACCTGGTCATAACCGGTCCGATGCACTTCGACGATCTGGCCGGGGTCCATGAGCAACGCGCGCGTCGAGCGGAACTCGTCCAGGTTGCGCTCCAGCGTGTTCGTGATGTTCCGCACCGTGCGGCCGAGCGTGCCGTCCACGCGCACGTAGACGTGCCGGCCGTCGAGATCCGCGGCGCCCATCTCGATGCGCTTGGTGCTGACTTGGCCGTTCTCGTCCGCGCTGGTCAGATCGATGACGCCGACGGGCGGCTCGAAGCCCAGCGCGGCCAGATCGGGATCCGACTGCGTGATCGGAATCAGCTGGTTGAACTCGATCATCTGCGCGAACAGCCCCACTACGCCCATGTCAGCGGGATGTTCGACGGGGTCGGTGATCCACCAGCCGTCGCCGCGCTTCTCCATGGTGAGCTGCAAGCCGCGCTGCGAGTGTTCCAGTCGGAGCTTCTGCAAGCCGTTCACCGAAACGCCCGCGAACAGCTTGCGGGGAGCCGCTTCGACGATTGGATCCGCTTGGCGGTTCGACCAGAAGGCCAGAGCAGCGATCACGCCGAGGAGCAAGACGAGGAGCAGGCTGGTGCGCGAGTTCATGGGAGTGCTTAGAGCATGCGGCGACGGCGCGTGGCGACGAAGATACCGACGAGCGTCGCGATCAGAGGCAGCACGTAGCTGCCGACGACGTGCAGGCGGAAGAGCGAGTCATCCTCACCGGGCGGGAAGCGGCGATCTTGGATACTGCGCGGCGAGATGCGCGCGCGGAACTCGCGACTGGCCGCCCAGTTGAACGCGTTGAGCGCAAAGTCACGGTTGGTGGCGAACGAGCCGTTGGAAAAGATGAAGTGCGAGCCGGTGACGAGCACGCGCGACTCCGGGCGTTCGCGTCGCACGTTCTCAGGAACGAACGCACCGTCGCGCGTCGGCGGGAAGACGCTGGTCGCGGCCAACAAGAACGCGCCGCGTTGCTCCACGCCCTCGTCGTAGCTCCAGTTGTTGCGACCGTCCGGGCCGGGAAGCTCGATCCACGAGCTGCCGGGCAGCGTGCCCATCAAGTCCGCGAGCAGTCCGCGGTCGGGTGCTTGGCCGAGCTCGAGCGGGCGCGAGAAGGTCTGCGACAACCAGCGGCCTCCGCGCAACAGCGACTCCGTCACCGGATGACGGGGATTCATGGTGTCCGGCGGAATCGTCAGGCCGGCGACCTCCGGCTTGCCTTCGACCATCTGACCGGAAGCCGCGGAGCGTTGCGGCATACAGACCAAGCCGTCGCCGACTCGAATGCCGTAGGGCTCGACGAGCGCGGCGACTCCGCCCGTCGAGTCGCCCCCCTTGGGACTTGCCGCGGCGATCAAGCTGCCGCCGCGCTCCACGAAGTCGCGGATCCACTCGAGCGTGTCGACGTCGAACTCTTGCAGCGGCGACATCAGCGCGAGCACCGCCGCGCCTCGCGGAACGGGTCCGGTCTCCCCGGGCACCCAGCGCGCGACTTCGAAGCCGTCGGCGACCAGCGCGCTGTGCAACCTGCCGAGGTCGACGCTCTCGTCGCCGTAGAGATCCGGCTCGCCGTGCCCCCACGAGAAGTAGATGCGCGGCGCGTCGGTCTGGCTGACTTGCAGCAGCGCTTCGAGCAGCGCCTGTTCGCCGCGGAAGGCCGCGAGCGTCGGCGGAACCATCTGGTTCGGGTCCTGCGACGCCATGCCGATCTCGAACTCGGCGACTTCGCCGAGGAGCGGCACGACCACGCGTCGATCGTCCGTCGAGACGACGAAGACGTTGACCTGTTGCACGCCGAGCGCGGCCATCGCTTGTTCGACTTGCGAGTCACCCGTCTTCGCGCCCGAGAGGTCGTGTTGCACGAGCTTGAGCTTGTCGGGCCGCAGGTCGGCGGCGATCAACAAGAGGTCGTACATGCGCCCCTGCGCCTCGCCGAAGGCCGCCGTCAGCGGTTGTTCGACGGGGCGGAAGAAGACGTCGATCTGAACCTTGCCCGGCAGCTGTTCGATCACGCGTTCCGTGGCGGGATCGAGGCGGTTGCGTTGATCTTCCGTGAGATCGAGGCGCATGCGCATTGCGGGGTTGCGCGCGAGGATCGTCAGGCCGAGCGCCGCGGCGCACGCAAGCAGCACGTTCAGCGCGACGCGCGATCCGATCGCGAGTCGCGTCCAGCGCGTGGTCTCCCTGAGTTCTTTGTTCGTCATCGCCAACGCCGCGCTTCGACGGCGCGCACCGAGAGGAACAGGAACAGCGCCGTCCAGACGCAGAAGAACACGACGACCTGCGAGTCGATCACCCCGGCGAGGAAGCCACGCTGCAAGCTGGTGACCAAGTCGATCTGGCCGCTGGTCCACCTGAGCCACTGAACGTCGGGCAGCGCTGCGAGTCGCGGCAGCTGCACCGCGACGATGTTCGCGACGATGCCGAAGAAGGCGGCGAGCAGCGGCGTCGACGTCGTCGCGCTGCACAGCAAGCCGATCGCGCAGAATAAGCCGGAGACCGAGACGGCGCCGAGGTAGCCGCCGATGACCGAGCCCCAGTCGGGATCGACGCCCAGCAGGTGGATCGTCAGCGCGTAGACGAGCAGCGCCGACCAGAACAGCGACATGAAGGCCCACGCCGCGAAGAACTTGCCGAGCACGACCGCGAAGTCCGTCACCGGCGCGGTCTGCAGGAACTCGAGCATGCCGGTGCGCGCTTCTTCGCTGATCATGCGCATCGTCAGCAGCGGCGGCAGGAAGATCATCACGCCCCAGTAGAGCGCTCCCCCGCCGGCGGCGTACGTCAGGCCGAAGACCACGTCGCCGCGGACTTCTTCGATCTTCGTCGTGAAGTCCCAGCCGACGAGGAACAAGCCCACGCAGAGCAGGATCCACGCCAGCGGCGAGTAGAACAGTCCGGCCAGCTCGCGGCGCAGGATCGTCGCGACGCCTCTCACTCAGCGTCCTCGCGCTTCGATGGCTTCGACATGTCGCGACCGGGCGCGCCTTCGAAGGGGTTCAACACGAAGGGCTGCGCAGGCCTGCCAGGTTCCCCGAGCTGGCCCTTCTCGCCGAGTGCCGCAGGCGTCTCGGGAATCGCGGGCGGCGCGGAGGTCTCGAAAGGCGAGAGAAAGCTCGAAGGCTGTACGGCGGGTTCGGAAGCGACGGGCGCGTCGCCGCCGGGGTGCAAGTCGAGACCGATCGAGCCGGTCACGGTCGTGCCTAGCGCGGACTGCCCCGCCGGAGCGGGTGTTTCAGCCGCCGCGCCTTCACCGAGCTCCAACGCGACGCGCGCGAAGAGCTCTTCGAGGCTCGGTTGCGACCAGGAGAGCTCGCGCAGCGCCCAGCCCTTCATGGCGGCGAGCGCACCGACGTCTTCGCGCAGGTCTTCGTCGCAGAAGATTTCGAAGACGTGGTGGATGCCGAGTCGTCCGCGTTCTTCGGCGCGCGTCACGCCGGGTGTCGCGGCGAGCAAGCGCAGCGCTTCGGCCACGTCCGGCACCAGTGCTTCGAGGCGCACATGCGCGCCGCGGCCGACGGACTTCAGGATCTCGGCCTGCGTGCCCTGCGCGGCGACGCGACCCTTGTGGATCATGATCACACGCGGGCAGACGGCTTCGACTTCGGGCAGGATGTGCGAGGAGAGCAACACCGTGTGTTCGGCGGCAAGTTCCTTCAGCAAGGAACGAATCTCGAGGCGCTGAAGCGGATCGAGTCCGCTGGTCGGTTCGTCGAGGATCAACACTTCGGGTTCGGGCAGCAGCGCGACCGCGAGTCCGACGCGTTGACGCAAGCCGCGCGAGAGCGTGCCGACCAGCTGTTCCGCGCGATCGAGCACGCCGACGCGCTCGAGCACCGCGGGGATGCGCGCTTTGCGATCCGCGCCGGACATGCCGTGCAGGCGCCCCTGGAAGTCGAGCATCTCGCGCACGCGGTGCTCGCCGTAGAGCGGCACGCTCTCCGGCAAGTAACCGATGCGCTTGCGGACTTCCATCGACTGACGCAAGACGTCGAAGCCGGCCACTTCGGCCGCGCCGGAAGTCGCCGGCAGGAAGCCGGTCAAGATGCGCATGGTCGTCGACTTGCCCGCCCCATTGGGACCGAGGAAGCCGACGACTTCGCCCTTCTCGACGGTGAACGAGAGGTCATCGACGGCGGTCAGCTGACCGAAGCGACGAGTGAGGTGCTGGACTGTGATCACGAGGGGCAGGAGGGTACGGGAGCGGCTTGATGCGCTCAACCGCGCGAGGGGTCCGCGATCGAGCAAGTGGCGTGCCCGCGTGTTACGGTCTACGCCTCACGAGTTGGAAGCGTGAGCGCCTATTCCAACACGCCGAGGCGTGCGGATCCGAGCCGTGGACTGCTCGAATCTGCGCAGCTCGAAAAGAGCGAGGCGACGACCCCCCTCAGGATCGCCGCCTCGCATCAGCGGGTGGAAGAATCAGCAGCGGTAGGTTGTCAGGCCTTCACTTCAAAGTCGGCGTCGACGACCTCGTCGTCGCTGTCGCCGCCGGCGGCCGGTTCGGGAGTCGGCTCGGCCGCACCCTCGGCTTGGGCTTCGGCGTAGAGGATCTCGCCGAGCTTCTGGGCCTTCGTCATGAAGTCCTGCTTGGCCGCCTCGATCTTCGCCTTGTCGTCGCCTTCAGCTGCTTGCTGCAGCTCGTCGCGCGCGGCTTCGATCGCCTGCTTGTCGTCAACGGAGAGCTTGTCCCCATGCTCTTCGAGCTGCTTCGTCGTCTGGTGCACGATCTGATCACACTCGTTCTTGAGGTCGACCAGCTCACGCTTGATCTTGTCTTCCTCGGCGTGTGCTTCCGCGTCGCGCGTCATGCGCTGGATGTCTTCGTCCGACAGACCCGAGGAACTCTCGATCGTGATCTTCTGTTCCTTGCCGGTGCCTTTGTCCACCGCCTTGACGTTCAGGATGCCGTTCGCGTCGATGTCGAACGAAACCTCGATCTGCGGCATGCCGCGGGGCGCCGGCGCGATGCCGTCGAGCTTGAATCGACCGAGCGTGCGGTTGTCCTTCGCGAACTCGCGCTCGCCCTGCAGAACGTGGATCTCGACCTCGGGTTGGTTGTCCTGCGCCGTGGAGAAGACCTGGCTCTTACTGGTCGGGATCGTGGTGTTCTTCTCGACCAGCTTGGTCGAGACACCGTTCAGCGTCTCGATGCCGAGCGAGAGCGGCGTGACGTCCAACAGGACCACATCGCTGACTTCGCCACCGAGGATGCCGCCTTGGATGGCTGCGCCGACCGCGACGACTTCGTCGGGGTTGACCGACTTGTTCGGCTCGCGCTTGAAGATCTCCTTCACCATGGCCTGAACGGCCGGAATGCGGGTCGAACCGCCGACCAAGATCACTTCGTCGACCTTCGAGGGGTCGAGGCCCGCATCCTTGAGCGCCGTCAGACACGGAGTCTTGGTGCGCCCGACGAGTGCTTCCGTGAGCTGCTCGAACTTGGCACGCGTGACGGTCATCGCGAGGTGCTTGGGACCCGAAGCGTCCGCCGTGATGAACGGCAGGTTGACGTCGGTCTGCGTCGCACTCGAGAGCTCGCACTTCGCCTTCTCACAAGCTTCCTTCAAGCGCTGGAGCGCCATCGGGTCCTTGCGCACGTCGACGCCGGACGAAGTCTTGAACTCGTCCGCGACGTAGCGGATCAGCGCGTCGTCGAAGTCGTCGCCGCCGAGGTGCGTGTCACCGTTGGTGCTGAGCACTTCGAAGACGCCGTCGCCGATCTCGAGGATCGAGACGTCGAAGGTACCGCCGCCGAGGTCATAGATCGCGACGCGGCCGGAGGCCTTCTTGTCGAGACCGTACGCAAGCGTTGCGGCCGTCGGCTCGTTGATGATGCGCTCGACCTTGAGGCCGGCGATCGCGCCCGCGTCTTTCGTCGCTTGGCGCTGCGAGTCGTTGAAGTAGGCGGGCACGGTGATCACGGCGCGCTCGACGGTTTCGCCCAAGTAGGCCTCCGCCGCTTCTTTCAGGTGCTGAAGCACCATCGCGCTGATCTCCGGCGGCGTGTACGCCTTGCCGTCGATGTCGACCTTGACGAGCTCTTCCGGTCCCCCGGTGAGCTTGAAGGCGACCTCCTTCTCCTCGCTCGCCACTTCTGCGTGGCGGCGGCCCATGAAGCGCTTGATCGACGCGATCGTGCGCGTCGGGTTCGTCACGGCCTGACGTCGGGCGGACGCGCCGACGAGGCGGCTGCCGTCCGAGCTGAACGCGACGACCGAGGGCGTGGTGCGCGCGCCTTCGGCGTTGGTGATGACGGTGGGCTCTCCGCCCTCCATGACCGAAACCACCGAGTTGGTGGTTCCGAGGTCGATTCCGATGATCTTGTTACTCATTGTGCTGTGTCCTTCCTGTGGCCACGCGTCAGGCGGGCGACGGGAGGGCTAGAACAAGTAACGTGCCACCTCGACCAAACGTGCTAACCCACGTCCTCGCAACAGCTTAAGGCTGCGCTCCGAATGCCGCAACATGCCAGAATGGCACCCACCCCCGGACACCTCCGGAGGCACTGCCGATTTGGCGGGGCAGTACGCAACCAGGTTCGCCTCCACTCAGCTACCGTACCCGCAGGGCGTGAGCCTCGCGATCTGCGAAGCCGGCACGATCGCAATCTTGTCCAGGCAATCGGCGATGTACGCCTCGGGATCCACGCCGCCCTGCTTGCACGAGAGCATCAGCGAGTACATCCGGCAGG